>Ga0306925_10006311_pt1 | contig 10997 bp, 12 predicted proteins | sample flu12Cox44000176_FD_203755 | JGI IMG/M metagenome (GOLD analysis project Ga0306925, IMG submission 203755) | Lab enrichment of tropical soil microbial communities from Luquillo Experimental Forest, Puerto Rico - flux8day.12C.oxic.44.000.176 (v2)... | ecosystem: Environmental > Terrestrial >...
GCGGCCATCGAGCGCAGCTTCCAAACCGCGCAGCAGCGCGCCGCCACCGTGATCCGCTATCTCGGAAACCTGGGCGGCGCACGTAACGGCCTGCCCGGCGGAGAAGATGACGTTCTGCAACTGGAGGCCCGGGTCACCAACTTCGCGCGCCGGTTCCCGTGTGTCATGCTTTGCATGTACGAATCGCGCGCTCTTCCGCACCGTTTGATGGAACAGGGAGGCTTGCACACGCATCCATACATCTGTGGCAATTCGCTGCAGTACAACCCTGACTTCGTGCCGGAAGAGCAGTACCTGGCACGACTTGATCGAGCCAACGGGTCAGATTAGGAAACGGGTAGAATCGGGGCAATGCCGGTGGTGGAAATAAGCTGTCTGGAAGCCTGGCGCGAGGTCTCCAACTATATCGATAACGACATCGCGGACCTCCGCGCGTCTCGAGCGCCACTTCAAAGCCTGCAAGCACTGCACTGCCATCCTGGAAGGCACCGCGAATACGGTCCGGCTGATCGGCGACGGCGAAGCGTTTGAACTTCCCACTGGCTTCAGCCAGCGGCTGCAGCAGAAGATCACGGACGATCTGAAGAAGTAGACCATTCCCTTCGTGTAGCTGCGTGCAGTTACACCAAGGTAGTCGCGTGCGCCCGTTCAATAGCCGTTTCGATGAAATCGGGAGCGCAATCCGCATTGGTGATGTAAATGGCGATGCGCCATTCGCCATCGCGCAACGCTTCCAGCGTTCCACATACCGCTGGCGGACAGTCACGGTCTCGCCGCCCTTTCTCGGGGATCAAGGTGAATTCCTGCCATCCATAGTCGAGCGCTGTATCGCCGCAGATCTCTACGTCTATGATCGCGACAGCAAGCTCGACCCAAAATTCGCAAAAGAGGCGCTCCAGCCGTAGCCGGATTCCTTGTGCCGCCTCGGCGCCGAAGAAACTCGGCAGACCATCGCTGAAATCGGTAAAGCTTTCATCGAAGACCGATAGAACGCGGCCGGCATCTGGTTCATTGAATCCCTCACGGAATTCAGCCCTGGCCAGGCCAGATTGATAGCGTAGAGATTGTCCATGGCGGTGTTTCTACGCTCGCCATGCTACGGGAAATCCTCTCTAAGCCGAACTTGGTTGTTCATTTTGGCCCGCTAAAAAAGAAGGTTTTGGACGATTGTATGCTGCAGGGTGCGAATTCAGGTTCGCTCATTCAGGAAGAGAATCAGTTCGTCCAGGTCATGAACGACGGCGTCAGGCTTGGCGCCTATTTCGTCTTCCGGCAGGCCTGCGCGATTTACCCAGCGAGTCCAATAGCCGAAGCTTTTTCCCTCTGCGGCGTCCCAGAAGTTCGACGAAACGAAAGCGATGCTACTGGTGGACAATTTCAAATGCTGTGGGGAAAACGCATACGCTTGTGGGCTGGGCTTGTAGATTTTCGCTCCGTCCACGCTGATCAAGTCCGCAGAGGTTCTCCAAGGCCGGCGTTTTCGACCGCGGCCCGCAGCATGGCCAGCGAGCCATTCGACAAGACGACGAGCTTGTATCGTGACAGTCTGGATAATGCCGGTTTTACGTCGTGAAAAACATCAAGGTGAAGGTAAGCGTCCATCAACTCAACACGCAGCGCTGTGGGACATGCCAAACCGAGAGTGCGGCATGCGGACAGCAGTGCGGATTCTGTAACCTTCCAAGAGTCTTCATACCGGCCAGAAAGGCTGCGCAGCCAGCTGTATTCCAGTTGCTTCGCACGCCAGCGGCGCCTCAATCTGTCGCCATTACCCGGAAACCTACGGTCGCAAAGGGTCACAACCGGGTGGACATTAAACAGCGTGCCGTAAGCGTCGAACGCAATCGCCTCGATGGCTGATCTCATTTGAACTGCGCCAGCTCCATCGTCAGTTACTCTGGCTCACTAATGTCGGCCAGCCCGGCCGGTTTTCGTTCTCATTGCGACGTTGCCGCCGCCCGCGCTTCAACGCGAAATCCAGCGAGATTGTTCCCGGCCCGAAGGTTAGGACCAACAGCGACGCAAATAGGAAGGTATACGGATCGGCTGGTAGAACTTGCCGGGATTGGAAAAGAACGAGAGCAACGCCTCGCCAGGCAGTCTTGGTGCGCTGCACCAGCGCTTTCAGTCGTTTCAGGTGCTCGCGATTGGGCTTCTCAGGTGAGCTGAAGTACATCGAGACGCCGTGTTGTACAACTCGGTGCTGTTCCAGGGATCTGGGCGAGAATGTGGAGCGGCCGCCCACCATCCACCATGTAATTCTCGGAAATGATCTCGAACCAATCCACAATCGGCTTTTTGGTAAGAATGTGGTTGTAAATGAGGAATGCGGAGGCCAATGCCGATCCCGAACTCGGTGAATCCGTTGAAGCGATTTGCAGGCATGAGAACCTTGCTTGTTTGAGGAAGTCAGGACCGGGACCTTCAACCCCGGCCCTTGGGGCTGAAGGTTTTTACTCTTCGCTCGGCGGCTTGGAGCCATCGGTCGCGCAGCCGCCTTTGCCCTTGCAGCTGTTCTTGCCTTTGCAACCGTTGTCCCCGGCCTTACACCCGCCCTTGCCTTTACACGAATTCTGGCCCTTGCAGGCGTGTTTGTCCTTGTCGAACGAGGTGGCCCGGTGGCCCAGTTTCGAGCCGCTCGAAAACGACTTCGAGACGGACGACCCGGTCTGTGCCATCGCGGTGTTGCCGGCCATCAAGCCTGCCAGGGCAGCGCCCATCATCAGTGACTTCATCAATTGAGTCATTCGGTTTCTCCTTCAGTGCTGTTCGTGCTGAGTTGTCGCGACACCCGCCTCCCAAAAGAGTGACATGCGTAGTGGCTTCCACTTCGCATCTACAAACGGCTTGCCGTAGCGTTCGGGGAGTGGGATTCGGTTGCGGCTGGAAAAGTGACAAGGCAGATAGGAAAATTATTCGCACGCCCGATCTTGTGCGTTCTTGAGTCTCTCAGCAAGCGTTGCATCACACCATCAAGTTAGGCGGATCGATCGCACGGCCTGCACGATCGTTGCTCTTAGCCCAGGTGAACCCTGCCGGCTATTTCGTCACTTTATTCGAACTTCACACATCTCAGCGCCAGGAGGCTCTTCGTGAGCTGGCACAGACAACTGGCGCTGGCGTCCGCGACGCTTGTGCTTCTGGGATTGCCCCCACAGCCGTGGCTGCCGCTCCGGTCCCGGTGACACAATGGCGCTCCGGCCTGACTGAACTCGACCGGGGCTGGCTCGAACATGAGGGCGACAAGACGGAATGGTCCCGCCCGGAATTCGATGACAGCGGATGGAATAGGGTGGACCTGGGCGATGTGGGCCCTGCTCAACCGGGTTTGCACTGGTACCGGCGCCGGGTTCACTTTGGATCAGATCACCGTGCGGTGCGCCTCTTAATTTCAGGAGGGGGAGGGCACTTACGAGTTGTTCGTCAACGGAATCCGATTGGCGGGACCGACTCTCCGCTCAGCGCTCCTGGTTGGACGGCCCGTAGAGGCTGTTTTCCCGGTGACTGACGCCAATGGCACGTTTGAGATCGCCCTGAGAACGCGAATTTACGCCGGGCTATGCTGCCTGGCATCTGCCCCAATTCACAAACGTGACGATGGGACTCCCCGCCGCCATCGAATACGAGAGGCAGGCGCTCGAGAGCCAACGCCTTGAACGGCCTCGCGCCCTCGATTTGCATCAATTTCCTGCTTTGCCTCACCGGCATCAGTGCCCTGGTCCTTTTCGCTCTCCAACAAACCCAGCGGGAGTACATGTTTCTCGGACTATACCTATTGCTCGCAGGGATCTCTAATGGCCTCTCCAACCTTCAGTCTTCCGGACTCGTGCCGCTATCTGCGAATTTTCTCATTGCCGATCTGCTGATTTACGCCTGGGTCATCGCGCAAATCGAGTTCACGTACAGCTTTGCCGGCCGGCGTGTAAACCAGATTTGGCGGATCTACGAGGCATCTCTTCTCGTGCCGCTGACGATTTCAGTTCTCACCTGGGTTGGTTTGTTTGCAGCTAATACCTATGTATTGATTGAGGCGGCCGCGACGGGTCCTGTTGGTCTACTCCTATCCGGTATGCTCTTCACGTGGTATCGCCAAGGCAACCGCGAAGCAGGCTGGCTCATTCTTCCCAGCCTCGCTCCTGCCGTTTCGACTGCCCTCTTCGACTTAGAAACGGCCGCGATCACCTTAGGTTGGCAGCCTCTCACTTTCCTGGTTAACCCGATTCGGATCGGTCCGATAGGTCTTCAGCTGGTTGATCTCGGGGCTGTGGTGTTTTTGTTTTCTATAGCGGCTGTGATTTTTTCTCGGTTCGCCCGTGTGACCCGCGAAGAGGCGCGCGCCGCAGCGGAATTGGCCTCCGCACGCGAAATCCAGCAGCACCTCGTTCCGGCTGTGCTTCCACTTGTGCCACACTACGCGATTGAGGCAGCTTATCTTCCAGCCCGGGAGGTGGGCGGTGATTTCTTCGAGGTTCTTCCGCAAACAGACGGATCCACCGTAATAGTGATTGGAGACGTCAGCGGCAAGGGGCTCAGAGCCGCAATGACTGGCGCGTTCGCGATCGGTGCCCTCCACGCGGTTGCGGCTGAAACACAGGATCCCCCGCAACTTCTGAGCCGATTGAACCGCCAACTTCTCCGCAGCCAGCCCAGCGGATTTGTTACATGCCTTTGCGTCAAGATCAGTCCCGATGGGCAAATGAGCATCTCCAATGCAGGTCATTTGTCACCCTATAGGAACGGCGAAGAACTCATAAGCGAGGGAGGGCCTCCGCTGGGCTTGTTCCGAGATTTGGTTTATTCAGAATCGTGCTTTGAAATCAATGGCGGAGACACTCTTACTCTCCTGTCAGATGGAGTCGTTGAGGCCAGAAACCAGATAGGCCAAGAGTTTGGATTTGAGCGTACCAAGGCACTCAGCAATGGCTCTGCGCACGACCTCGCCGCCGCAGCGCGGCGCATCGGTCAGGAAGACGACATCACGGTCGTCAAAGTCACGCTCACACCGATCGAGATCTGTGCCACCTGATACCCTCCAGCCATGCAGGATGGGCAGCAGCGCCCCGAGGCCGATCGCGAAGAACTTTCATCGAGCGTTGCACCACCATCACGTCATGCCGCCCGATCGCACCTCCTGTGCGATCCTTGCTTTTAGCCTGCTGCTGAACCCTCTGTCGGGGGCGCAAACGTCCGTCCATGAGCCACGAGGATGATGATGCTGTGGATACCCATGGACGACGGTGGTGCAATTGCGACAATAGGCTAGATGAAGCTCCAGCTCCTTCGCGCAGCTCCGGAGCGACATCGTCGTCAATGTATTTCGATATTTCGCGCCATACTTGGTTGCATGTCATTGGCATGGGCTCTTGCCTTTTTGAATTGGCAACGACTCAGTATGCAGCCGTCCCTAAAGACAGGCTCAAAGCTGTGGAATGTCAACGAATCGGCCCGGATCGGCCCCTTTGCTCCAAACCGCGACGCGTTGTGGTGCCGGACAAATACGCGCGTGACGCACAAGCTTGGCTAACGCATGGCGAAATCATTTACCAGGCAGCGGTTCAGCATCCCAAGACTCGTCTGACCAACATGGGCGCTGCTTCTTTACGAGCCAGCACTGAAAACAAACGAGTTGGTGAGAGCGGAATGAATCGAATCCGCACTTAAACATGAATGGAACAACATACAGGTCAGCGGATGACACCTAAGACCATAAAAAGCAGCCGTAAACCAGCAAACGCCGTGTCTTTGATCCGGCCTATAGGTTCCAAGACTTCGAAACACTATCCTTGACAGCTCTCTCAGTTCATATCCTAGACACGATTGAGCACGCCGACGCCGTATGAATCTAGGATATCGCGCAACGTAACAACGCCTTCCAGCTTGTGCACATCAGCGCGGTTCACGATTGGCAGGATATCGATCTGGTTTGCGCCCATGCGTTCGAGTGCCAAATCAATTCCCTGATCGGGGTGAGCATGTGGAAAATTGATTCCATCGACGAGATCACTCACTTGCTTGGCGACGCCTTCATTTACCTCTCGTTCGAGCGTGGCAAGGTTAATTACGCCAATTACACCGCGCCGATCCACCACCAGCCACGTTCGGAGTCCGCTCGAATTCGCTTGTTCGAGGACCTTCTCCAGAGCCACGTCGCTGGCCACTAAGTCAGTAGGAGCACGCATGACGCGAGCTAACTGTCGCCGCCCGTACCGTTGTCGGGTCTCTGCCGTAGGCAGATGTATTCCGTCTTGGACCGCCAGCGCTTCGTAGATAGGCTGCCGCTGAAGCCGTGAAGAAACGAACAAGCTCACAAGGTTGGAAATCATCAGCGGAACGATCACCGCGTAGTCTTGTGTCATCTCGAAGATCATCAACACTGATGTCATCGGAGCCCGCACGATGCCGGCGAAGACTGCCCCCATACCCACCAGTGCATAAGCGCCTGCTGTGGCGGTATGCCCAGGAAGCAACGTGTGGGCTATAGTGCCGACGGCCCCACCCAACATCGCTCCGATAAATAAAGACGGGCCGAAAATGCCGCCTGCGTTCCCTGAAGCATAGCTTGTAGTGACAGCGAAGAGCTTCAGGACCACCAGCAGAACCATCAATTTGAAGGCCATGTGCCCATTCAGTACATCGCCGACATAGCCATAACCGACGCCGAGCACTTGGGGGACAAACAACCCCATCAATCCCACGCACAAACCACCCGCCACGGGTTGCAGCCAAACCGTACTTTGCGGCAGGCGCAGAAAGCGAAGCCGCATGCCTAACAGAAGGTTGGTGAATGCCGCGGAGACCAAACCCCCGGCGACGCCGAGTACTGCATAGACAGCAAATTCCACGGGATGAACTAATTGGTATTGCGGAACTTTGAACAGCGGGTTATTGCCGAGCGAGAGACGTAGGATAAGCCACGCGGTAGCAGAGGCTAACACCACGGAACCAAGGATTGGGGCGTTGAGGTCGCTTACAATCTCCTCCAGCGAAAATAATACCGCCGCCAAAGGTGTATTAAATGCGGCTGCAATTGCCGCGGCTGCGCCAACTGGCAACAGGGCTTTCACTTTTTCCGGACGTAGCCCTATGCGGCGTCCGAGCACAGATGCAATGCCCGCCCCTACCTGAACAGAGGGCCCTTCGCGCCCTAACGGTATTCCGCTGGCCAGAGTCGCAGAAGTGCAGAAGAACTTTCCGAAGATAGTGCGCAAAGTAATGCGCCCTTCCCCTGCAAACAACGCGGCCTTTGTTTGCGGTACTCCGCTCCCTCGTGCGTTCGGAAAATAGCGGAACAGCAAGTATCCAATTACAAGCGACCCCATGATGGGGAACAGGAGACGTCGAGCCGGAACACTTCCCGGAGGATACAGCCGCATCCCTGCCCGTTCTGTTAGCAGGATGAAAGCGACGACAGCTAGGCCTGTGAGGGCGCCGATCACAAGCGCCAGAACGAGAAACACCTGGTCCTCACGGTGCTGCATCTTGGCCATGAGTAGCGGCGTTTTCCACCAACTTCTGCCGCGCATCTGTTCCCGCTCCGTCATTTCTTAGGCCGCCGCCCTTCCAAGCATATCGCAATGGATTGCCTTGAAAGACAGGAGCCGGGCTCGAACATTTGCTGCTGACTCGGTGTCATTACAGGTGTTTGGGCCGAAACTTTTTGGGATAGAAAGACTCTCATTTAGCATTGAGATGGGTGACTCGACCTATCTGACCTTTTTCAAGGTGCGTGCAAGATGGAACGACTTATCCGGCGGACGGTAATCGGGGCGATAGCAGGAGTTGTCGCTTCTGTTCCTATCATCGCGGCCCTCGGTCACACTCTGGGCGTCCTGTTGCTGGGTGCGGTGCTCGGCGCCGGCTATGCGGTGCTGACTGGTTCGACACCTGGTGCCTACCTCGACAATATGTTCACGGCGGGAGCTTATGGCGTTCCTTTGTGGGCGGTAATTAGCGTTATCGCGCTACCGCTACTAAGCGGGCAGATGCCGGAGTGGAGCGCGGAGCAGATGCGCTCGCATTTCCCCGTACTCGTCGGGTGGGTACTATACGGAATAACTCTCGGGCTCTGCACGCAGTTTCTCAGCGATACTGCCACTCGGTTCTTCGGACCGGAAGCCTCGTTTCGGGCGAAAGATGCGGAACCAAGAAAGCGCATTGTGATTCTGGGCGGCGGCTTTGCCGGCATGAAACTAGCCGAGTGCCTCGAACGAGAACTACAAAATGACCCAACGGTCTCGATAACTCTGGTGAGCGAGAACAATGCGCTGCTGTTTACGCCCATGCTGGCTGAAGTGGCAGGCAGTAGCCTTGAACCAAGTCACATCGGCACTCCACTACGCACCAGCTTGCACCGGACTGAATTTGTTCGCGGTCGCGTGACTGCCGTTGATATCGAGGACGGGAAGGTCATGCTGGATGCCAGCATGACTGGTGCAGAAAGCTGCCAGAGCGAGCTGGGCTATGATCACCTGGTGTTGGCATTGGGAGCGGTGTCGAATTATCTCGGGCTGAGCAACGTGCAGAGGCTGGCGTTTGATTTCAAGAGCCTGATTGACGCGATTCGAATTCGTAACCACGTTATCGAGATGTTTGAGCGCGCGGACCGAGAGCGGGACCCTGAAGCACGCAAGCCGCTACTGACGTTCGTAATCGCAGGCGGTGGATTCGCGGGCGTGGAACTTGCCGGTGCGCTGAACGACTTCGCCCGTGGAATTCTTGCTGACTATCCGAACCTGGCAGGCAAGGATGTGCGGGTTGTGCTGGTGCACTCGCGTGACCGAATCTTACCGGAATTGAGTGAGTCGCTGGGTCGTTATGCGCAGGAGCGCATGGAGATGCGAGGTGTCGAGTTCCGTCTAAATACTCGACTGACCGACGCACGAGAGGGTGTGGTGGTGCTCAACGATGGAGAAGTCCCAGCAGAAACCCTGGTGTGGACGGCAGGGACGGCGCCGAATCCGCTGACCAAGACTTTGCCACTGGAGAAAGATAAACGTGGAGCGCTGATCGTCGCACAGGACCTGTCTGTGGCTGGACATGCAGGAGTGTGGGCGCTCGGAGATTGCGCGGCGGTTGTAGACGCAAAGACAGGAAAACCTTGTCCGCCGACCGCGCAATTTGCGCTGCGTGAGGCGGCAACCTTGGCAAAGAACATTCGCGCAACTCTTGTAGGACGGTCGACGCGTGGGTTCCACTTCGATTCCCTAGGGGCGCTGTGCGTCGTGGGACACCAAACCGCCTGCGCGGAGCTGACCGTTCCCTTCGCACGTGATAAGGCATTGCGGTTTTCCGGGCTGCTGGCGTGGTTCATGTGGCGCAGCATTTACCTGGGCAAGCTGCCGGGGTTCGAGCGCAAAATCCGCGTCCTGGTGGATTGGACTGTGGAACTGTTTTTTCCCAAAGACATCGTGCAAACCATTGACTTGCGGTAGGAGTGCAGTATTGTGTCGGTCACTCAAACGATTCCCGTAATAGATGCCAAGACAAAGGTGCATCGTTTTGTCAGATCCGAGTGGGTGATCGGCCTCACCGTTGGCTTGGCCGGAGGCGCAGTACAAAGCGCTGCTGTGGGTATAGGGTTAATGCGTGGGTTGCTGGTGGGAGGCTTGTTCGGGCTTGTGTTCGCGATCCTGCTCGCGCAACGCGCCCGCACGGCCGGCGCTGGTTTGATTTGGGGACTGGCTTCGGCCTTCCTGATGTGGCTGATTTTGCCCGCTGGCTTGCTACCGTTGTATCTCCGTGGCTTTCATTCCATGGGCGCACTGGGAGATGCGAGAGATCAGTTTCCACTGCTCGTCGGATATTTGATTTGCCTCGGAATGCCGGTTGGATTGGCACTGGGGATTCGAAATGGAATGCGCGCTGCAGGTGGGGAGAGCCAGTTCAACTGGACACGTGCCGTGGTGGCCGGCGGGCTTGCGGGCGTGCTCGGAGGGACGATCTTCGACCGCTGGATGTCGGCTGGCGAATTCTTCCCGTTGCTGTCGGGCTTGAGTGCAAGATTGTCGCCAGGGCGCAGTCTGGTTTTGCAGTTTCTGTTTGCAGTCCTTATGGGAGTCGTTTTCGGGGTGCTGTTCCAACGTGATGTGCGTGGCTACGGATCTTGCATGGGTTGGGGAATCGGTTACGCGATCCTGTGGTGGTTTTTGGGGCCATTGACGCTGCTGCCTCTGGTTTCGCGCGCACCACTGGATTGGTCGGCCGATGCTGGCAGCGCGATGTTCGGTTCGCTGGTCGGGCATATTCTCTATGGATTAATCCTGGGCGTGAGCTACGCGACCATCGACCGTGTGTGGGTGAGGTTGTTCATTGAGTCGGACCCGTTAAATCGCCAGCCGCATGGGCCGGGGTTGCGGGTGCTGCAGTCCCTGGGATGGGGTGCAATCGCAGGATTTGCGGGCGGTCTGGTTTCGAGCCCGATCATGCTGAAGACAGGCGTGCTGACGAAAGTAGCGGGGCTGGATACGAGTTTCAGCAACTGGCATGGGCTGCTGGTGCATCTGTTGGTAAGCACGGCGATCGGGATTACGTTTGGGCTGTTGTTTAGGAATGAGTCTACGAACCTGAGTGTAGGCGTTGCTTGGGGATGGCTGTTCGGGCTTATCTGGTGGTATCTGGGACCGATGACGCTACTGCCCCTGATGCTCACCGGTGTTTGCGATTGGAGCACCGATGCGGCCTCGGCACTCCTGCCCTCGCTCATCGGACACCTCGTATTCGGGGCTACCACGGCTTACGTTTTCCTTGTTCTGCAAAACCGCTACACGCGTTGGCTGATGCTCGATCCGCGGATCGCCGCACGAGAGAAGAGGCGGTTGCGGCCGCTGGGGACTCCGGCGCCAGCAGTGTGGTTTCTGGTGTTGGGGTTGGGCGTTTTGCTGCCGATACTGCTCGGTTGAATGAGTAGCGAAGGTAAGTGATTCTTTCCAGGTACGAAATACCGAAGCGGGCACGATAATCGACTCAATTTTCATCCCATTGAGCTCGTTACGCGTTTC
>Ga0306925_10006315_pt1 | contig 10992 bp, 6 predicted proteins | sample flu12Cox44000176_FD_203755 | JGI IMG/M metagenome (GOLD analysis project Ga0306925, IMG submission 203755) | Lab enrichment of tropical soil microbial communities from Luquillo Experimental Forest, Puerto Rico - flux8day.12C.oxic.44.000.176 (v2)... | ecosystem: Environmental > Terrestrial > Soil...
ACTGCCAGTGCCCCGCCCCGACGAGAAATTTCGCGGCTAGAGCCGGCGGGCCCTCACGAGCGCGGCCGAGTATAGCACACTAATACTTGAAAGGTGTTTCCATTTGTGGGAGCATCCGCTCTACGCCTTTCATGCGAACTCTGCCCGGAATAGCCCCGCCCGGGGCACGCCTCCGACCGGGGGGCTCGCGAGGAGGTCACATGCTGGCTTGCCGTGTAACACGCATTCTATCCCTGCTTCTGCTCCTGGCCCTCAACGCGCCCCTGTTTGGCCAGGCGAGGAAGCGGCTGAACGGCCATTCAGTGGTTCTCGATAGCCAGGGAAAACTGCTCTCCTGGGTGACGCCGCAGGAGCGGGCTTACGACCGCGTTGTCAAGCTTGCCTGGGACTTCATTGAGAATAAGGTTCCCATTGAGTCGAACGGACGGAAGGTTTACCTGGTCCACTCGACGTTCGACTCTTCAACGCTTCGCGGGACTGACTGGCCGCACAATCCCGCGGGCCTTTACGCGATGTTTGTGGACTCAGCCCTGGCGTATTATGCCTATTCCGGCGATACGCTGGCGCTCGATCGGGTGCGCGAGATGCTCGATTACCAGTCGGCGCACGGCACGACCCCACCAGGGTGGGAGTGGTCTGGTGTCCCGTATACAAGCTCCGATGCCGGCTCGACGGAATACTTCGGAGCGGACGACGTGAAGTATTGCGCAAAGGAAATGCCGGGCAGCGGCGCATGTGGGGTGGGGGACGGGCACTTCTCCATCCAGCCTGACAAAGTCGGCGAACTCGGAGTCGGATACCTGAAATTCTACGAGCTGACAGGCGAGGCAAGCTACCGCGACGCCGCCTTGGCGTGCGCAAATGCTCTAGCCGCCCACGTCCGCCCCGGCGACTTGTCGCACTCGCCCTGGCCCTTCCGGGTCCTCGCGCGGACGAACGTTATACGCGAGGAATACACCGCGCATGTGATTGCGAACATCAGGCTTTTCGAGGAGCTCACTCGCCTGGGTCTCGCCGACCGCTCGTCCTATGAGCGCGCTCGCCGGGTGGCCTGGGAGTGGCTCATGAAATATCCGATGAGCAACAACCATTGGGGAGCCTACTTCGAAGATATCCCCATCGATAAGAATCAGCGCAATTGGAACCAATACAGCGCGGGTGAGACTGCGCGCTATCTTCTGCAGCATCCCGAGGCCGACCCGGACGGGAGGGTGCACGCGGAGGGCTTGCTGAGTTGGATCGAGAAGACGTTTGCCGTTGATGTCCGCGCCACACCACAATACCGTTTGGTGCAGCAGGAACCCGTTCAGTACGGGAAGCAGTGGGGAGCGAACGTGATCTCCGAGCAGACTGTAGATGACATGAATAAGATGGGGAGTCACACGTCCCGGTACGCCTCAGTGTGTGCCTTGTATTATGAAAAGACGGGCGATGGAAGTTTCAAGGACAAGGCCTTCCGATCATTCAATTGGGCGACCTACATGGCTAAGGAGAATGGATTAGTTACGGAGGCCATGGCGGAAAACGAATTCTGGTATTCGGACGGCTATGCCGACTACATTCGGCACTTCCTGGCCGGGATGGGGTCGGTGCCGGAGTGCTCGCCGCCTGGAGAAAACCACCTCTTACGTTCTTCTACCGTCATCCGAAAAGTAAATTACAGCCCTCGGGGATTGAGCTATAGCACCTTTGACGAGAACGCAATGGAAGTCCTGCGGGTGGCGTTCCGCCCGACATGGGTTACCGCCAACGGGACGCCGCTTCGCCAACGGTCTGACTTGAGCGAGCCGGGTTGGACCTTTGACGCGCAGAGGGGGGTGCTTCGGGTAAGGCATGAAAAGGCTCAAAATGTCGTCGTTAGCGGATCGTGAGTTCGAAGAAATCCTACAGAAGCCGGGAAGCGAATCTGCACGCTGACGACGCGCGCAACGCAAGGCAGCGAATCGCGAACCGGGAGTAGCGAATGGGGGCGAAAGAATCGGCAAGGATGGGCGCACTTGCTTGCCCCTACCATTCGCTACTCGCTACTCGCGCATTGGACGATTCAGGAGCAGCAAGATGGGGAACGAACTTCGCAGTGCCAAGTGGTTTGACCCCGACACCGACACAGGCTTTCAGCACCGCGCCGCCTTAAGGTCCGAGGGGTTTACCAAGGAGTCCTTCGCCGGGCGGCCGGTCATTGGAATCTGCAACTCGTGGAGTGAACTGAATAACTGCAACGTGCATTTGCGCAGTGTAGCGGATGCGGTGAAGCGCGGTGTGTGGGCCGCCGGCGGCTTTCCTCTCGAGTTCATGACCATCTCTCTCGGCGAAGAGCTGACCATGCCTACCACAATGCTCTATCGCAACCTCATGGCGATGGACGTCGAGGAGATGATCCGGTCGAACCCGTTGGACGGCGTCGTCCTGCTCTGCGGCTGCGACAAGACCACGCCGGCGCAATTGATGGGTGCGGCCAGCATGAATGTGCCCACCATCATGCTGTCTGTGGGGCCCATGCTGAGCGGTCGCTGGCGCGATCAACAGTTGGGTTCCGGGACAGACCTTTGGAAGTTCTGGGACGAAAGGCGTGCCGGGCGGCTCGGCGAGCGCGACTGGCACGAGCTGGAGGGTTGTTACTCCCGCAGCCCCGGAACGTGCAACACGATGGGAACGGCGTCGACGATGACCAGCCTGGCCGAAGCGATGGGGATGATGTTGCCGGGCGCCGCCAGCATTCCCGCCCCCGACTCGCGGCGACTGGCGTGCGCGGAGGACACTGGCCGCCGCATTGTGGGTATGGTCAAGGAAGACCTGAGGCCTTCCCGGATCCTCACGCGAAAAGCGTTTGAGAATGCGATTCGAGTCCTCGTGGCTTTGGGAGGTTCAACGAACGCGATCATTCATCTCATTGCCATTGCGGGGCGTCGCGGCATTACGCTGCCGCTTGATCTGTTCGACGAGCTGTCGCGTGCGACGCCGGTCATCGTCAACCTCAAGCCCTCCGGGCAATACCTCATGGAAGACTTCTTTTACGCGGGCGGCGTTCCGGCCGTGTTACAGGAGATGCTGCCGTTTCTGCACGGCGACGCTTTGACGGTGACGGGCAAAACCCTGGCCGAAGCCTTCAGCGAGGCGAGGTGTTTCAACCCCGATGTGATTCGGCCTCTCGCTCAGCCTCTCAGTGCGGAAGGGTCGTTCGCGGTGTTGCAGGGAAACCTTGCACCTCAAGGCGCAGTGATCAAGACCTCGGCAGCCACGCCCCACCTTTTCCAGCACACCGGCCCGGCGGTGGTGTTCGAAAGCTACGAGGAAATGATGCAGCGTGTTGACGATCCCGCGCTGGACGTCGAGCCCGCCAGTGTGCTGATCCTAAAAAACGCAGGGCCGGTAGGAGCGCCCGGCATGCCCGAATGGGGAATGCTACCGATTCCTGCCAAACTCTTGCGGCAAGGCGTAAGCGACATGGTTCGGATCAGCGACGCGCGCATGAGTGGCACGAGCTTCGGAACCGTGGTGCTCCACATCTCGCCCGAAGCGGCCATCGGCGGCCCCCTGGCCATTGTCCGGAGCGGAGACGAGATCCGCTTGGATGTGCCCGCACGGCGACTGGATCTGTTGCTGGGCGAGGCGGAAATAAAGGGGCGCTTGGCCATCCGGCCGCCCGCGCCGCCGCGTTTCCGGCGCGGTTATTACACCATGTTCTTGGATCACGTTCTGCAGGCCCACGAGGGTTGTGATTTCGATTTCTTGCGCGCCGGCTCGGACGATGTTCCTTACGAGCCGCAGATCGGGCGGACCTGAGAAATCGGAACGAAAGAGGGACTGATGCGCCCGAAAGGAGCCGCCAAGATCCTACTGTTCTGTCCCACCGTATCCTTAACAGCGATGATGTCGACAGAACTCCCTCACCAGTGTTTCGCATCACCTTCTTTCGCCGCGCCGAGGGGCGGGCCGCAAATGCGATACAAACTCTCCCCTCGCTCCTTTGGGGAGAGGGGCCGGGGGTGAGGGGGCCTGGACGCTTTCAGCAACTCAAGGATTGCGCGGGAGAGGACCCTGGCCGGTGCCCGGCTCAGGGCTCTTTCCGACGTGAGCCTTCCCCGCCGAGAGTCTTCAGGAATGTGTCGCGAAGCATTTCCGTTTCGCGATTGGCTTTGTTTTCCTTGAGCTCCTCGAACCGGTGGCGTGCTAACTGGGCCTCGGCGTGCCGCCCGGCCTGTTCGTAAATCGTGGCTAGGTTATACCAGGCTTCCGCGAAGGTCGGGTCCAGTTCCACAGCCTTCTGCAGGTCGGCCATCGCAGTGCCCAGTTCGTCGTTCCTTCGGTGGGCCTTGCTCAGGGCCAGGTAACACAGGCTACAGCCGGGGATCGAATGCGCCGCTAGCGTGAGGTCATTCACAATGATGTCGTAATCTTTAGACTGGAGTCTCAGGAGGGAAACGGCGTGGACGTAGTAGAGGTACGGGAACGGATGGGCATCGTGTAAGCCCTGGGCCGCTATCCGGGCTGCCTCGTCGCTTCTTCCGTCCATGTAGAGGGCAAAGGCCATCATCACCCGGGCAGGCGAGAAATCAGGCTGGAGAGTCAGGATCGAACGGGAGGTTTCTACCGACTCGGCGTTCAGCCCTCCCAGATACTGGGCCAGCGCGAGCCCGAGTCGGAGGAAGGTCGAGTTCTTCTGGAAGCCGATGGCCTTCCGAAATACCTCCGCGGCGGGCTGGTACTTTCGCTCGCGGATGTTGCACAAGCCCAGGTCCAGGCCAAAGTTTTCTTCCTGCGGTGCGGCCGCGAAGGCCGCTGACAGGTCGCGTTCCGCTTCAGCGTCCTGTTCAAGAGCCAACTCGATTTTGCCGCGCAAATAGGTACGTTCTACTTCTTCCGAGGGTGAAACGTGAGGCGCTTTCGCAAGAGTAGCAAGCGCTTCTCGGGGCTGCTGGAGGGCTAGCTGAGCGAGGGAGAGATTGTAATAGCACTCAAACACTTCGGGGTGATCCTTAGCACAGCGCCTGAAGACCTCCGAGGCTTCCGAGTACAGATCGTGCTGAGCGAGGTTTACGCCAATCTGCAGAAGGCTGTCGGCCGTCAGCCCTGACTCCTGAAGGAACCTCGATACCAAACGCCGGGCGGCATTCGAATCTCCCTTGGCTAGGGCACCCGCAATTTGAATGATTAGCGGCTCCGCCGGGGCCTGGGCGGCTTTCGCATTTGCTTCCTGCCCTCCAGCCATGTTTCGCGGCGAAGGGACGGGCCGCGCTGCATCCTGCGCCCATGCCTCCACAGCGATCGCGAGCAGGAGAGCAATGAGAAAGATACCGGACAACGTACCCCAAAACGCTGTATACCGCCGTTCTGCTAGGCGACCCCTTCTCATATCGCGAAGCTTTTGCCACGCGCTATGCACTCGCATGTTGCGAAGAGACCACGATCCCTGGCCCTTTCGGAAAGAGCCTAAACCGCCTGGCGCACGCCACCAGCAGTCTGGCAGACCTCGTAAGCGAGGAGGACCTCTTTCACGCGTTCCGGCGTACTGGCCAGGAGCGGGGGACGCACCTCATCGGAGCGGAAGATTCCCAGGTGCTTGAACAGGGCTTTGGTGGTGGAGATTTCGTCTCCGATTCCAAAGAGGTGAATCAAAGGCAGAATCTGGTCTGAGAAGAGGCGCAGGGCCGTCCGGCTATCACCCTCGCGGATCGTCCGCACCACACTCTGGAAGGCGGTTGGGAAAACCGCCGGGGCGATGATCATGCTGCCGTCCGCACCCAGCAGCAGGCTGCGAAAGGCCACCACGTCGTCGCCGGAGAAGACCGTAACGTCACGGCTGCGCTTGAGGGCCGTAATCTTATCCAAATCGTGATCCGTCATCTTGATGGCCTGGAGATGTTCACAGTTATCGAGCAAGGTCAAGAGCTCCTCCACCCGCAACCAGGTCTTGGTGAATAGTGGGTTGTCGTAAAGCACGAACTTCAGGTTGATAGAGCGATCGAGCGCTCGAAAGAATTCCAGGACCATCGGAAAGGAGTTTGGGAAGTAGTAAGGGCAGGGGACCAGCCCGGCCGCAATTCCGAGCTCTTCGGCTCGGCGGCCCAACCGGCTCATTTCATTCAGATCCGTGTGCGTCAGCCCCACGACGATCGTCTTTCCGCGGGGAGTGTTCTGCGCGGCGAACGTCATCAGTTCGAGACGTTCGTCCAACGAAAGGGAGACGGACTCGCCCGTGCTCCCGCACAGCGTATAACCATCCAGGTCCGGAAAGAGGTGATCGAAGAGCCTGAGCAGACTGTCGTAGTCCAGTTTGCCCCGGTGGAAGGGTGTAGGTACAACGGGCAACGACCCCGCGAGTTTCACAGTTTGCAATCTCCTTAGCCTTCGGTTGGTTCGTCCGTCGCGCTGATGTCCTTGTTGCGCTCTAATATGCTGAAGTGCGTTTCGAAGAAATAATACAGAGCCGTCGGGCGGGTTGTCAAGGCCATTCTCCTCCGTGTGCCATTCTCTTCCGAACTTAGCCCTTGACAGATAGACTGAGCTCGCCGCATTCTAAATGCGGAAGTGACTTTCAGCTTATAGAAAACCACTATCGGACCTCGAATACCAAGCATTTGTAGAAGGAGGAGCAAGATTATGGGATACGGGATGCCGAGAGTGGGAGGCAAGGTCCTGGGCTTAGCGGGACCCCTTCTCCTGGTACTGGGGTTCGTGGTTGGCTCGCCCTGTAGGGCCCAGCAGGTGACTGCCACCTTGAGCGGAGCCGTTAAGGACACAAGCGGCGCGGCGATTCCGCAAGTGGCCCTGACTGCCACCAATGTGAGTACCGAGGTCGCTACCACGACGGCCTCCGATGAAGCTGGGCAGTACATTTTCCCATCGCTTCCGCCGGGCACTTACACTCTTTCCGCAGAAAAAAGTGGCTTTCGGACGACGGTCATTCCCGGCATCATTTTGACGGTATACCAAAAGGCGACCGTAGATGTGGTGTTGGCGGTGGGCCGCGTCACGCAGGCCGTGGAGGTTAAAGAGGCGGCGCCGCTCCTGAGCACTACGAGCGCAAGTATCGGAACCGTTATCGAGGAGCGAGAGATTTTTGATCTGCCGCTTAACTTGCGCCGAACCAGTTCTCTGGCCCTGGTAGTTCCTGCGGTGTCAGACACTTCCGGAAATTCCTTAACTTCGGCTAATGGCAACGGTTCGGGCTTCAACACCACCAGCTTCAGTGCCGCGGGCGGCGCATCCTCCAGCAATCTGGTTTTGGTTGACGGAATGCCTAACCGTGCGCTCAACAACGGAGGATTTGGACTGGATCTGCCTCCGGAGATGGTGAAGGAATTCAATATTCAAAACAACGTTTACGACGTGTCATACGGTGTCGCCGGCGGCGCGGTGATGAACACGATCACTCAGTCGGGTACGAACCAGTTTCACGGCTCCGCTTGGGAGTACTTGCGCAACCAGGTGCTCGATGCACGCAACTTCTTTGCTCTCAATCAGACCAATCCTGTTACGGGGCAAGAGATTCCAGGCACAGCGCGGCCTGAGTATAGGCGGAATCAATTCGGCTTTGGGTTTGCAGGACCGATTCGCAAAGAAAAGACGTTCTTTTTCGCAAGCTACGAAGGGCTCCGCCTGATTCAAGGCCAATCGTCAACCAGTGTTGTCCCTACCTCGGGTGAAAAGATGGGGGATTTCAGGTCGTTTCTCACGGGGCGGACAATGAATCTGTGCGGCGCAGGGGGGCCGGCAAGTCTGAATTTTGATACGGGGCAGCTTTTCTATCCCGCCACGGAGTATCTCTTCACCTGCCCTGCCGGCAGCGCGCTGGCAGGATCGACGGTGCTTGCCGGGCGGCCCATTGCTGGCAATCTGATTACGAACTTGGATCCTTTCGCACTGAAAATTGTGCCCACCTACCCGACACCCAATAGCCCCGGTATCCTTAACTACCTCAACCAAACGCCTTATCGCGAGTCCGACAACACCGGTTTGGTGCGGATCGACCAGACTATTTCCCCGAAGGATCAGCTTTTCGGTCGCTATATGATCGGCCGCTCCAACGAATTCTTCCCAGGAGCTTTCAACCCTTTTAACCTCCGCCAGTATTACCAGGGACAGAACGCCGTGCTGGGCTGGACTCACACGTTCGGACCCGGTCTGCTGAACGAAGCGCGCGTGGGTTATGCGCGTAACTATTTGGACCGTGAGTGCGCCGAGTGCCCGCATCCCCCCGGCACCTTGGCAAGCTTCGGGATCCAAGGCGTGCACGCTACTTCACCCCAGACGGAGATCGCTCCGCAAGTGGTGTTGGTCAATTTTGCCGGCTGGGGCGATGGTGGCTTTAACCCGGACATAGTCCCCGACACGCTTCAGATGTACGAGGATACGCTGACGAAAATCCGTGGGCGGCACACGTTCTCCACCGGCGGCGCTTTTTATTTTTACCAGCTTCTGGGATATCAAGACCCCGCTCAGCTTAATGGGCTAATTAACTTCAACGGGCAGTATTCTTCCCTGGCGGGCGAAATCCCTAACGTTAGCACAGTCGCCGATTTGGCTGACTTGGAGCTGGGTTTTCCGGCCGCCGGGAACTATATGACAAACGCCTTTGTCAACAATTTCATTGGTGGGGGAATGTTGAATCTCTTTGGCCAGGATACCATTCGGGTCAGCCCTCGCTTGAGTCTGGAGTTGGGTCTCCGGTGGGAATATCGGAAGCAGCCTTACGACAAGCATAACTTGATAGCGACCGTTTTCCCGCTGAGCAACAGCTATACCCCCGGCGATGCGCTGCTCCTCACCGGCCTCCCCGATGCCGCCAACGATGCGCTTTGTTCCCAGGCCTTATTCATCTCGGCGAGTGGACGGTGCTTGGTGATGACTTCCGCCCAGAGGGCGCGTTATGGGTTCACCGGGGGTAAGCGGCGTCAGGTGAGTTTAGGAGGCGGCTGGGACAGCTTTGCGCCGCGGCTGGGTGTCTCCTGGCGGCCCACCCAATCTGACAAGTTGGTTCTTCACGCCGGGGCAGGGATATTCTATGATTTGCCCGAAACTAATCAGGGAGTTGCGTATAACAATAACAGCCCCGTTTTCGCTCCGACGCTTCTCTTTGCTCCACCTTTCGGAGCGCCTCCGATTCTAACTAATGGGGCTCCAACCACGACCGAAACAATGTTTGCCAACGCTGCCGTGCCTTTTTCCCAGATCACCGGATTTTTTATGGCTTCCCCGTTCTATTTCACCCCTACAGTCTATGAATGGAGCGCCACTATCGATTCGCAGTTCGCGCCCAATTGGGCGTTAGAGGTCGGATATATAGGCAATCGGGCGGTTCACACGGGCGGCTATCATCCGGGCGCAAATCAGGCCAAGCCGGGGCTGGGGGATCTTGGGCCACGGCGAGTTTGGCCCGACTTGGGCACCTTCTCCTGGAACACCTATGACGGCATTTCGAACTATCACGCTCTGACGGTGAGATTGACCAAAAGATTTTCGCAGGGCTTCTCGGCGCTGGTTTCTTACACCTACGCCAAGGAGATGGACTTCAACGGCGGCGATTCGTCGGAAGTCACGCTCTTCCAAAACGACAATAATCCCCGGGCAGATTATTCTGTAGGCGATGTGGACATGCCCCAGCGCTTGGTGATTACTTCCGTTTGGCAATTACCTTTTGGCAGTGGCCAGCGCTTCTTGAACCGCACAGGTCTGGTCGATGTTTTAGCCGGGGGATGGGAATTAAGCGGTGTTATCACCGTTCAGACTGGTATCCCTTTTACCGTATATTCTCCCCAGGATTTCTCGAACAGTGGGTCCGTTTCTCCCAGGCCGGATCGCATTTGCAACGGCGCGGGTCCGAGGTCTGTCGAGGAGTTTTTTAATACTAATTGCTTTACCCTCGACGCGCTCGGGCTTGCTCTGGCCAACGGGACGCCTAGGTTCGGAACCAGTGGGCGAAATATCTTATTCGGTCCCAACCTCAGGCAGTGGGACGTCGGTTTCATGAAGCGGACTCGGATCAGCGAGCGCTTTGCCCTTCAATTTCGAGCTCAATTCTTCAATCTCTTTAACAGGCCGAACTTTGGTCTCCCCGGCGCGGCGATAGGCAGCAGTACCGCCGGTCTAATTGGAAGCGCCCGAACTCCGCGCGACATCCAATTTGGCCTCAAAGTCGACTTCTAAGTTAGCCAGCCGGTGAGTGGCGCAGGAGAGACTAAATTCTCAGGCCTTCGCCATAGGGAGATAAGGACTCCGGGGTATGGCCACCGACCTCTCAAGCCCTGTTGACATAAGAGAGAAAGTCACGACCGCGCCCAGTGAGCTGGCGGGCAAGGTTCCGACGCTCCCACTGTCAGGGGAAGGACGTCTGGTGTCTCTGGACACCTTTCGAGGATTCATCATGTTTTGGATCATTGGGGGCGAGGCGCTGGCGGTTGGGCTGCAAGCTCTCAAGCCGAACTTCCTCCTCAATACCTTCGTTTATGAGCTCAATCACACCCCTTGGCAGGGGCTGAGATTTTACGACTGCATCTGGCCGGCCTTCATGCTCATGGTAGGCCTTTCGGTGCCGCTTTCTTTCGCCAAGCGCTCGCGCACCCAAACCTATCCTCAAATGCTTGGGCATGCGGTGAAACGCTTTGCCGTCCTCTTCCTGCTGGGCTCCCTTCGGGAATCGGTCCATAGTGGCGCGCCGTACTGGGTGGAGCTGAGCAGCGCCTTGCAGCCCATTGCCATTGCCTACCTTGTGGCTTTCTTGCTGGTGCGAAAGTCGCAGCGGCTGCAAGCGGCGGTGGGCGGCCTGATTCTAGTAGCCTACGCCCTCATCCTGGCATTCGTTCCTGCCCCGGGGGTTCCGGCGGGCACCCTCGACCCTTATAAGAACCTGGTACGGTCTGTAGATCTGATGGTGTTGGGAAGAACCTATCCCACGGAGCCTTGGGGAACCGTCCTGTGCACGCTGCCCACGATCTCGACCACGATCCTCGGCTTGCTCATCGGCGAATGGCTGATGAGCACGCGCTCCAGGGA
>Ga0306925_10006317_pt1 | contig 10991 bp, 9 predicted proteins | sample flu12Cox44000176_FD_203755 | JGI IMG/M metagenome (GOLD analysis project Ga0306925, IMG submission 203755) | Lab enrichment of tropical soil microbial communities from Luquillo Experimental Forest, Puerto Rico - flux8day.12C.oxic.44.000.176 (v2)... | ecosystem: Environmental > Terrestrial > Soil...
GGCGGGCCGATCGAGACGCCGAACATCGACCGGATCGCCGCCGCGGGCGTCCGGTTCACCCAGTGGCACACCACGGCGCTGTGCTCGCCGACCCGGTCCTGCCTGCTGACCGGCCGCAACCACACCCGTAACTCGATGGCCTGCATCACCGAGGCCGCGGCTGGTTTCCCGAACGGCAGCGGGACCATCCCGCCGGAAAACGGGATGGTCTCGGAGATCCTCGGCGAGCGCGGCTGGAACACCTACCTCGTGGGCAAGTGGCATCTGTGCCCCACCGTCGAGATGAACCTCGCGTCGACGCGGCGCAACTGGCCGACGGGCCGCGGGTTCGAGCGGTTCTACGGGTTCCTGGGCGCGGAGACCAACCAGTGGTACCCGGAGCTCGTCTACGACAACCACCCGGTGGACCAGCCCCGCTCCCCGGAGGAGGGCTACCACTTCACCGACGACATCACGGACAAGGCGCTGGAGTTCATCAAGGACGCCAAGGTGATCGCGCCGGACAAGCCGTTCTTCCTGTACTACGCGCCGGGCGCGGCGCACGCCCCGCACCACGCGCCGCGGGACTGGATCGAGCGGTACGCCGGGAAGTTCGACATGGGGTACGAGGCGATCCGGGAGCAGACGCTGGCCCGGCAGAAGCAGATGGGCCTGGTCCCAGAGGAGACCGAACTGCCCCCGCTTAACCCGATCGGCACGCCCGGCGAGCGTACCGGGCCGGACGGCCTGCCGTTCCCCGAGGTGGATTACACCAAGCCATGGGACACCCTGTCCGCGGACGAGCGGCGCCTGTTCGCCCGGATGGCCGAGGTGTACGCCGGGTTCTTGTCGCACGCCGACTATCACATCGGGCGCCTACTCGATTTCCTGGAGGAGACCGGGCAGCTCGAGAACACGCTGGTGATCCTGGTCTCGGACAACGGAGCGTCCGGCGAGGGGGGCCCGGACGGTTCGGTCAACGAGAACCTGCTGTTCAACGGCGTCCCGGACGACCTGCAGCGGAATCTGGCCATGATCGACGAGCTGGGCGGTCCGAAAACCTACAACCACTACTGCACCGGATGGGCGATGGCGTTCAACACGCCGTTCAAGATGTGGAAGCGCTATGAGTTCAACGGCGGCACCAGCGACCCGTGCATCATCGCCTGGCCCTCGGTGCTGGGGCACGGCGGAGAGATCCGCCGCCAGTACCACCACGCCATTGACATCGTGCCGACGGTCCTGGACTGCCTCGGCGTGGACGCCCCCGAGGAGATCAAGGGATACACCCAGGTCCCGTTCGACGGGGTGAGCATGCGGTACAGCTTCGACGACCCGTCGGCGCCGTCGGCCCGCCCGACCCAGTTCTACTCCATGCTCGGCTCGCGGGCGATCTGGCACGAGGGCTGGAAGGCGGTCACCACCCACCCGACGATCAGCGGCTGGAGCCACTTCAACGACGACACCTGGGAGTTGTACCACACCGACACCGACCGCTCGGAACTGCACGACCTGGCCGCCGAGCAGCCGGAGAAGGTACGCGAGATGGTGAACCTGTGGTTCGCCGAGGCCGGCCGCAACGACGCCTTCCCGCTCGACGACCGGACCCCGCTGGAGGTGCTCATGACGCCCCGGCCGCAGCTGGCCAGCCCCCGCAACCGGTACGTCTACTATGCCGATACCGCGGATGTCCCCGAGCACCAGTCGGTGAACGTCCACAACCGCTCCTACACCATCGGGGCGCTGGTGGACATCCCGGCCCCCGGCGCCCAGGGGGTCCTGTTCGCCCACGGCGCGCGGTTCGGCGGTCACGCGCTCTACGTAAAGGACAACCGGCTGCACTACGTCTACAACTTCGTCGGCATGTTCGAGCAGAAGGTGATGGCGACCGAGGACCTGCCCACCGGCGAGAACCTGATCCTGTCCGCGTCGTTCGACAAGGACGGCGAGGACCCGCCCGGCGTGTCCACCGGGATGCTGTGCCTCTACCACGGGGACCGCAAGGTCGGCGAGGGCCGGATCAAGAACCAGCCGGGCTACTTCGAGCTGGCCGGGGAGGGCCTGTGCGTCGGGCGGGACGGCGGCGCGGCCGTCACCGACGACTACCCGGGCGAGCGGCCGTACCGGTTCACCGGCGGCACCATCAAGCGGGTCGCCGTCGACGTCAGCGGCGAACCCTACCTCGACCTGGCCCGCGAAGCCGCCGCCATGCTGGCCAGGGAGTAGCCCGCTGGACATTGCCACGCCCCTGTCGACCAGCGGCCGTTTCATCGTCGACGCGAACGGTAAGCGTGTCCGCCTGGCGGGAGTGAACTGGTACGGCGCCCACGAGGACCTCGGCGTCGCGCCGGGCCTGGACCGCACGGACCGCCGCGCGCTGGCCCGGCGGATTGCCGGGCTCGGATTCAACAGCGTCCGGCTGCCATTCAGCCTCTGGATGACCGAGCAGACCGCCCCGGTCCCGGATAGGTACCTGGCCGCCAACCCCGATCTGGCCGGGGCGACGCCCATGCAGGTCTTCGACGCCTGCGTCGAGGCGCTTACCGGCGAGGGCCTGATCGTCATCCCGAACTGCCACATCCTGGACCCCGGCTGGTGCTGCGCGGACGACGACGGCAACGGCCTGTGGTACAACCGCCGCTGGCCAGCCAGCAAGTTCTTCGCGGTCTGGCCGGACATCGCGGCTCGGTACCAGGCGAACCCGCTCGTCGCCGCCATGGACATCATGAACGAGCCGCGGCGGACGACGGTGGGCTGGCGCGTTCTCACGCCGACCTGGGGGAGCAGGCCCAAGACCGACATCGCGGGCATGTACGCCACGGTGGGGAACCTCATCCATCAGGTCAGCCCGCACGTGCTGATCATCTGCGAGGGCCTGGGCTACGCGGCCGACCTGACCGGTGTCGCCCGGCACCCGGTGCGGCTCGAGCGTCCCGGTCAGGTCGTGTACAGCCTGCACGATTATCCGTGGTTTCACCCGGCGGGCCAGCCCCGGCAGGCCTACCTCGACCAGATGCGCCGCAGTGGCGGGTACCTGCTCACCGGGCAGATCGCTCCGCTGTGGATCGGCGAGTTCGGCCACGACACCAGGTCGCTGGACAACTTCGGCCTGGACCCGTGGTGGAACAACTTCCAGGCCTGGCTCACCGATAACGACGTGGACTGGTGCTGGTGGGCGCTCAACCCGACCCAGCCCCAGGGCACCGTCCCGGTCGCCGGCCGGCACCGGTCCAACTGGGGCGACCCCGAAACGTGGGGCCTGCTGGCCCCGGACTGGAGCGCAGTCGCCAACCCGGGCGTGCTGGACCTGCTCAAGTCGTTGATGCCGCCGCGCACCGGCCCTGGTGTCTCCTAAGCGGCTGCTGGCGCGAACGCGGCGTTCTGGCGTTCGAGTTCCTTGGCCACGCCGCTGCGCCAGCCGTCAGCAATGGCTGCTGACATGGGATCGGGGAAGATCTCCTCCTCCCCGTTGTCTACTGCGTCGAGGATGGCCCGTGCGACCGATGCCGGAGTGGCCTTGGGGATCTCGAAGCCCCGGGTCATGTCCGTGTCGGTGGGACCGGTCAATGCGGCGTGGACGCGCACCCCCCGCCCGGCCAGCAGAGCCCGCAGCGACTGGCTCAAGTTGAACGCGGCCGCCTTGGAGATCGCGTAGGCCGGGGTGATCGGGAAGGGGGCCAGGGCCATCAGCGACACGTTGTTGACGATGGCTCCCTTGGACCGGGTGAGCTGCGGCAAGACAGCCTGGGTCACGTCGTACATGCCGAAGAAGTTGACGGCCAGGCTGCGTTCCAGCGCGGCCCGATCAGTCAGGTCGTCATACAGCGCGACGCCGGCGTTGTTGATCAGGAGGTCGAGAGATTCGATCTGGTCAGCAGCGGCCTGGATCTGTGCCCGGTTGGTTACGTCCAGGGCCAGCGGCGTAACCCGCTCGTCGGGCTGGTCCAGTGGCTGGCGTGTGCCGGCGTAAACCCGCTTGGCGCCTCGGCGCAGGGCTTCGGTGACGAGCGCCTGCCCGATGCCGCGATTTGCCCCCGTCACCAGGACTGTCTTGTCGGCGATAGTCATGTCGGCTACTCCCGTTCCGTCCGTGAATCCGCGCTCGTTTGAGGCGGCCTGCTAATACAGACCAGCCGGATGCCACGGAATCGCCGCGCCCGGCTAGGGGACGCCCGCGACGGACACGGAAAGCTGGGCCGGATGGGCCAGCGTCTGAAACACGACGCAGTACCGCTCGGTGAGCCGGACCAGCGTCTGGATCTGCTCGGTACTTGCCTCGGTGTCCAGGTCAAAGGTCAGACGGATCGAGCGGAACCCGACCAGCGCGTCCTTACTGACCGCCAGCGTGCCGCGGAAGTCCAGGTCACCCTCGGCCGTGACGGTTCCCCCGGCCACGTCGATCCCGAGCGAGGTGGCCACCGCCCGCAGCGTGACCCCCGCGCACGCCACCAGTGCCTGCAGCAGCATGTCACCGGAGCAGAGCAGCGAGCCGTCCCCGCCGGTGGCCGGGTGCAAGCCGGCCACGGCCAGCGCCCGGCCGGTGTCCACCGAGCAGGAAATGGCCTGATCCTCGAGTTGGCCGTGGGCCCGCAAGGTAACGACCGCCTTATCGGGATGCTCCCGGTAGGCGTCCTTGAGCGGTTGCTGCACGGTCCGCAGCTCGGCGCTGTCCACGATGGCCTCCTGTCGTCACCGGTCGTCCCCTCACCTTAGGCGCCGAACAACCAGCGGCGCTGTGATCCGGCCGGGGTCACCGACCCGGGGGCCTAGAGATACCGAGACCGCGGGTGTATGGTGCCGGTGCGGCCATCTGGTCGCATGATCTGTGGAAACGGGCAGGGGAGGCACCGTGACCGAGCATCCTAATGTCGAGCAGGCCCGGCGAGGCTATGAGGCGTTCGCCAAGGGCGACATGACCACGCTATCGGAGCTGATCGCCGACGATGCCGTCTGGCACGTCAAGGGGGTCGGGCCGCTCGACGGCGATTACCGCGGCCGGGATCAGATATTCGGCTTCTTCGGCCGGCTGGCCGAGGAGACTGGCGGGACGTTCCGGCTGGACGTGCACGACATCCTGGCCAACGACGACCACACCACCGTACTGTGCAACCTGTCCGCATCCCGCGGCGGCAAGTCGGTCGAGATCCCGGTGGTCAACGTCAGCCACAACCGCGACGGCCAGATCACCGAGTTCTGGTCCGCGACCACCGATCCGCAGGCCGGCCTGGACTTCTGGGCCTGACCAGCCTGACGCACCACGGCCCGTTCGGTAGAAAATGGAATGAAACCCGGGTTTCACCAGCCTCTAGCGTAGTGAACCCTGGGTTTCACTCCAGGGCCAGCCCGCCCCGTCAGGCGTTCCAGCTGGGCAGGAAGGCCGCGTCTTTGGCCGAGACGTCGGCCCGGAACATCGGGTGGAGTTCTATCGACGGTGAGTACCGGCTGGCCGGGACCTCACGGCCCAGGGCCTCGGCCATCGCTCGCACGTGGTGCGGGCCCGCGCCGCAGCAGATGCCGATGTAGTCCACGCCGAGCTCGCGGGCCCGCAGCGCGAACCGCGCCATATCGAAGCGCGTGCAGGTAAAGGGGTCGAGCGCGATCGGGAAGGCGCGCTCGCCCTTGGGGGACAGGAGCGTCTCCATCGTGGGCGCGATCGCGTCCGTCCGGTACGGCACCGGCTGGACCGCCACTGCGCACTCCACCGTGTCCCGGATCTTCGCGATCAGCGGCACCATGGTCCGTGGTCCGCGGTCGCAGTTCAGGCCGACGACCAGCGCTCCCTCCGCGGCGAGGATGCGGCATGCGTCCGCGTACTCGTACCCGTCCCTGGTCAGGTGGGGCTGGGTCGGCGCCAAGGTCACCATGGCCGGCAGCCCGAGCTCCTGAATGACCTCCAGCGCGATCAGTGCCTCGCCCAGGTAGTCGTTGGTTTCCGAGATGACGAAGTCGACGCCTTCCTCCGCCGCCCAGCCCAGCTGCTCGGCGTACATGGCCCGGACCGTCTCCCTGGTCGTCGGGTCCTCCGGGTCGTAGGCCCAGGTGTTGCACACGTTCCCGGCCACCAGGGCCCCGCCCTCACGCGCGACCTCGCGGGCGATCCGAACGGCCCGCCGGTTCATCGCCTCCAGGTCGCCCTCGCGGCCCACGTCCCGCAGCTTCTCCCGGTGCGCGTAGTAGGTCAGCGCGACCATTACCTCGGCGCCCGCGCGCAGGAACTCCCGGTGCAGTTCGCGCACCGCGTCGGGATAGTCCAGCACCACCTCGGGCACGAACGGCCCGGCCTTGATGTAGCCGCGGCGTTCCAGCTCGAAGACGTAACCCTCGGCGCCCAGCACGGTCCCGGCCCGCAGCCGCTCGGTAATCGAGGCGCTCATGACGCCATCCCTCCTCTTCTTCCGCTGGGATCAGGCCATCGTATCGGGCAGACGACGCAGGTCACCGCTCGCTCGTGATCACCTCGCCGATGCTCACCCAGCGGCCGGAGGCGGCCGAGGTCTCCATCGCGTCGCACACCGCCTGTACGGCCGCGCCCTCCGCGAACCCGGGCGTCCAAGGCTCCTCGGGCCAGCCGGATAGCAGGTCGGCCGCCTGGTTGGCGAACGAGGAGCCGTAGCCGACGCCTTGGCCGATCGGCCACCACTGGGCCGCGTACGGATGCGAGGGATGCTCGGCACGGATCCGGCGCATGCCGTACAGCCCGACGTCGTCATCCGCGCCGCCGTACCACAGCTCGTTGAGCCGGGCGTAGCTGAACAGCAACGTGCCGCGGCTGCCGTTCACCTCGACCGTGAAATCACATGGCCGCCGCACAGCGGTCCGGGCAACCTCCATGGTGCCGCGTGCGCCCGACTCGAAGCGCAGCAGGGCGCTGGCCGCGTCGTCCACGGTCACCGCGGCCGTCCCGCCGTCCGCGGCGGGGCGCTCCCCAACGAACGTCGCCGCCTGCGCGCAGACGCTGTCCACCGGGCCGGCCATGTACCGGGCCATGTCGATCAGGTGGCTGCCCAGGTCGGCGATGGTCGTTCCGCCCATGGCCCGGTCGAACCGCCAGTCCCATCCGGTGGCCGGGTCGGCGAACTCGTCGGACAGCCAGGTGGCCCGCCAGAGCCTGATCTCCCCGACCGCGCCCTCGGTGATCATGCGCCGCATCAGCGCGATCGCGGGCAGCCGCCGGTAGTTGAAGCCGACCGCGTTGTGCACCCCGGCCCGCGTCACCGCGGCCAGCGCGGCGGCGGCCTCTTTGTAGGTGAGCGCCAGCGGCTTCTCGCACAGCACCGCCTTGCCTGCCGCGGCGGCTTCCTGGGCGATCTGCGCATGGGTGCCGGGCGGGGTGCAGATGTCCACCACGTCCACGTCGTCCCGGTTGATCAGCTCGTGCCAGTCCGTGACGGTCGCTGGTACTCCGTACGCGGCCGCGGCCGCGGCGACCGCTCCGGCGTCTCGCCCGGACATCACCGTGACCACCGGCGTCATCGGCAAGCGGCGTAGCAGCGGCGCGACCCGGTAGCCGTAGCTGTGCGCCTTGCCCATCAGCCCGTAGCCGACGATGCCGACCCGCAACGCCGGCGGCTCAGTCCAACCCCGGCCGCTCATCCGCCCGGCCGGTGACGATAGCTGGGTGGCAGGCCGGCGCTGACGTGCCCCCGGGACAGTGCCGGTATCGCGCCCGTGACCTGCTCGGCGGCGGCCAGGGCCGCAACCGCGTCGTCGGCCGTGGCGCCCTCGCACGGCCCGCCCGCCGCGAACGACGCGAAGCTCTCCGCCTGTCGGCGCAGCGCCTCGAGCTGGGCGGCCTCACCCTCGGCCGGGTCGATGACGTCACACCGCTCGTGGCCGCGGGTGCCGAACGCCTCGGCCCACACGATGTCGCCCACCGGATGGTAGCGGCCCAGCGAGACGAACCCGGTGGCGCCGCCGGTCAGCGTGAGGATCACCTGCGCGCCGTCCACGTCGGCGATCCCGTCCGGCGCCGGGCCGGACGTCACCACGGACAGGCCGCCGATGTCCTGGTCGGTCAGCCAGCGCAGCTGGTCGAACTCGTGCACGCCCATGTCGATCGCGATCCCGCCGCTGTGCGCGCGGAACAGCGGCGACGGCGGCCGCTCATCCCACTGGTAGCAAGCCACCAGGTGGATGACGCCGAGCTCGCCCGCGGCGATCCGGTCGTGCAGCTGGCGCAGCCCCGGCACGAACCGGCGCCAGTAGGCCACCTGCAGCGGGACCCCGACCTGCGCCGACGCCCGGGCGGCCGCGGCGGTGAGCCCGCACGGCTTCTCGCACAGGATCGGCAGGCCGCGCGCGGCGACCTCGGCGATGATCGCGCCGTGCTGGTCGGTGGGCGCGGCGATGAGCACCCCGTCCAGCACCGCGTGATCCAGCATCTCCGGCACGCTCTCGTGCAGCGTCACCCCTGGTGCGGCCACCGCCTCACGGGCGGTCGGCGACATCTCCGCGACGGCGGCCACTCGTACTCGGTCTGAGCCGGCCAGGGCCCGCAGATGGGTGCGGCCCATCCGCCCGGCACCGATAAGACCTATACCGAACGGAGCCATGGTGACAGCCTCCCTTCAGAGTCCTCGCGCCGAGAGGAACTCGCGGTTGTGCCGTTGCTCGGCCGCGGCCCGGGCGAACCGTTCGGCACTGCGCGGCAGGATGTCCTGCTCGACCACCAGCCAGCCGCCGAACGAGATCCGGTGCAGGCCGTCCAGTACGGCATCGGCGTCCAGGTCGCCGTCGCCTAGCGCGCAGAACGCCTCCCTGGTCCAGATCTCGGTCACCGGCGCCTCGTCGGCGATGATCTCGGCCATGACCGGCAGCCGCGCGTCCTTGAGGTGCACGTGGTTGACCCGGTCACCGAGATCCCGGAGCATCGCCACCGGGTCGCCGCCGCCCAGCAGCATGTGCCCGGTCTCCAGGCACAGCCCGACATCGGATACCTCGAGCACCCGCTCGATCTCCCAGGGCGCCTCGACGTGGGTACCGGTCTCCGGGTGGAAGGTCGGCTCATAGCCCCGGTCGCGGCAGCGGGAGATCACCCGGGCCAGGCCGGTCGCGAACCGCTGCCATGCGCCGGCGTCGAACCCCAGCGAAGGGTCCCTTACCGACCGGCCGGGACGGTTCCGCCGGGCCTGGCTGCCCGCCTCGGCCAGCGTCGGGCGCGGTGGCGGGCCCGGGAGATAGGACTGGACGGCGTCGAACACGTCCAGGATGGCGTCCAGGTCGGGCAGCGCGCGTTCCAGGGCGTCGCGATCGGCGTACGGCAGCTCGACGTAGGCGCCGGCCAGGCCGAGGCGGCGCTCGGCCAGCAGTTCGCCGAGCCGCTCACCGCTGCCCAGGTAGCCGACCGGGCCGAGGTCGATGCCCGCATATCCGGCCGCGGCCACCTGGTCCAGGACCGTAATGCCGTCGGGCACATCAGGATCATGGCCCACCGTGAGCTCGAATGCCCCGTAGCTGACCGGCGCATTCGCCACCGCGATGCCCTCGCTCATCCAGATCTCCCTCCCTTGTCCGTGCCTCCCGCTCCCGCGTCCGTGACTCCCGCTCCCGCGTCCGTGCCTGCCGCTCTCGCGTCCGTGCCTGCCGCTCTCGCGTCCCTGCCTGCCGCTCCCGCGTCCCTGCCTGCCGCTCCCGCGTCCGTCCCAGTTGGGTGGTCGACCGGTGCCGACCGATGGTGACTGTCGACGATCGCCTGGCACAGGATCACGTCCCGCAGGCCGTCCCGTCCCGAGGTGGACGGCGGCTGCCCGGTGACGATGCTGTCCTGGAACGCCACTAGCTCGTTCTTGAACCCGCTCTCGTAGCCGGTGATCTCCTCGGTGCGCCAGGAGCGGCCCGTACCGCCGGTGCCGCTCTCGATCTCGAGCACGGCGGGCTCGTTGCGCAGGAACGGCGACGGGAAGGTCAGCCGCAGCCTCCGGCCCGGCGCGTACAGCGCGAACTCCATCGCGTACCGCGCGATGCCGGGCAGGTCGATCCAGTGGATGGCCACCGGCAGGTCGCCGAACCGCAGCATCACCGTGACGTGGTCCAGGGCCAGGCTGGCGTAGTCCAGCCGGGTCGGCTCGCCGAGCAGGCCGCGCACCGTGTTCAGCTCATGCACGAGTGTGTCGAGCAGCACCATCTCGTAGACCTGCCGCTCTAGATCGGTGGCGTCCGAGCCGACCGCGGCCCTGATCCGCTCGTCGCTGTCGCGGCGAAGGGCGGCCGCGACCTCGGCGGGCAGCGGAGCCCGCGGCAGCAGCGGGTAGTGCCCGACGTACGGCCGCAGCGGCGACTCGAACGTCGTGACCCGCAGCAGCCGGGCGCCGCCCAGCCGGGCCGTCTCGCCTCTCATCCGCGCGAACGCCGGGTCGTACCGTTTCGGGTAGCCGACCATCAAGATCACCCCGGCCGATTCGGCGGCGGCCACCATGGCCTGGCCTTCGGCGGCCGAGAAGCACATCGGCTTCTCCACGAACACGTGCCGCCCGGCCCGGGCGGCCGCCTCAGCGATCGGCGCGTGGCTGCCCGAAGTCAGCACCATCACCGCGTCGAGCGGGTGCCCGAGCAGCTCCCGCCAGTCGGTGAAGACCGCCGGGATCCCGTAGCGCTCGGCGCACGCCCGCGCGCCTTCGCGGTCCAGGTCACACACGGCCGCGACGTCGAAACGATCGGCCAGTTCGGTCAGGTAGTGCAAGTGCATGACCTGGGCGATGAGCCCGGTCCCGACGAGGCCGACCCGGATCTTCGTCACGCCGGTTCCAGTGCGCCGTCAACAGCGCCGTCGGCAGCGCCGTCGACCGTGCCGTCGGCAGCGCCGTCGACGGTGTCATCGGCAGCCGCGTCGATCGCGGCCGCGAGCAACCGCGCCGCCTCGGGCACGCCGGTGGTAGCCGGCACGAACGGGTCCTCGTGCTCGATCGAGATGACGCGAGCCTGCGAGCCGTCCAGCGCGCGGACCAGCCCTTCCCACCAGCCCAGGTCGTGGCCCCGGCCGGGCACCGCGAAGGTCCACGGCATCTCGGCGGCCG
>Ga0306925_10006318_pt1 | contig 10991 bp, 8 predicted proteins | sample flu12Cox44000176_FD_203755 | JGI IMG/M metagenome (GOLD analysis project Ga0306925, IMG submission 203755) | Lab enrichment of tropical soil microbial communities from Luquillo Experimental Forest, Puerto Rico - flux8day.12C.oxic.44.000.176 (v2)... | ecosystem: Environmental > Terrestrial > Soil...
GACGGTGGAGCGACTCGCTGGCGGCCTCGATGAGCGCTTCCGCCTCTTGACCGGCGGCAGCCGCACCGCCTTGCCGCGACAGCAGACGCTGCACGCGCTCATCGACTGGAGTTACGGCCTGCTCACCGATTCCGAGAAGATGTTGCTTGCCCGGCTGTCGGTGTTTCTGGGAGGTGCTACGATCGCCTCGATCATCGATGTCGTTGCCGGCGACGAAATGCGCGCCGAGCAGATCGGCGATCTGCTCTTGTCGCTCGTCGAGAAGTCGCTAGTTCATGCCGATCTCGGCGGAAGCGAATGTCGATACGGCCTGCTCGAGTCGACGCGGTACTATGCAGCCGAGAAACTCGCCGATGCTTTGCCCCTCTGCCGCCGCCACGCCGCGCACTTTGCCGCGCGGCTCGCGCAGGCGAGCGCCGAGTGGGAGACGACACCGACGCGAGAGTGGATCGCGCGCTATGAAGCCGACGTCGACAACCTGCGCGGCGCGCTGGAGTGGGCGTTCGGACTGGAGGGCGATGTAGCGCTCGGGCTCGACCTCGTGGCGCACAGCCACGTGCTGTGGGCCGAGCTTGGCCTGATCCTTGAGCATCGGCGCTGGGTTGATGCGGCGCTCGACAAGGCCGGCAAGGCGACGCCGCCCGCAGTCGCGGCGCGGCTCCTCTCCTGGCAGGCAGGCGATGTAAGGGAACTCGACGATCCCGCCGACTACGAGGAGGCCATGCGCGCAGCCGGTCTCTATCGCAAGCTCGGCGATGGCTTTCACGAGGGCCGCGTATTGTTGCGGGCGGGCACGGCGCGGCTGCTGCCCGACAGCGCCGGTCAGGGCGAGCAGCTGCTGCGCAAGGCGCACGCGCTTGTGCGTCCGTTCGGCACCACCAAGACGTTGGCGCGCTGCCTGAGCGCGCTTGCCTCCGCTCGGCTGTTCGCCGGCGACCTTTCGGACGCGCGCTCACTGCACCGCCAGGCGCTCGACATCTATCGCGATCTCGGCGAGGGTTCCGATGATCGTCCTACGGCTTGAGCCGGCCAAGGGTGGCGGCAGACCGATCACGTGGTGATGCAAGCGATGACAGCGCCTTCGTCCATCGACCAAGTTACGGATGTGCTACGCTGAAACAATGAGCCGACCGAGAAGAGCTCGAGGTGCGTATGGCAACGGAACTCCCCGGTATCCTTATCGTCGACGACAATGAGGACAATCGCTACACGCTGCAATTGCTGCTCGAAAGCGACGGTCACGAGCGGATCGCCAGTGCGGCCAGCGGAAAAGAGGCGATCGCGTTGATCGAGAAGGAAAAGTTCAGCCTTGTCCTGCTCGACCTGATGATGCCGGATTTGAACGGGGACGAGGTACTCAAACTGATCAAGAGCGATCCTGACAAACGCGATATCCCGGTCGTCATGATCAGCGCCGATACCGACGCGGAGAAGGTATCGCAATGCATCGAACTCGGCGCCGACGACTATCTGCCCAAGCCTTTCAATCCGACGATCTTGCGCGCCCGCATCGGGGCGGCGCTGCGCAGACACTCGCTACGGGCGCTGGAAAATGAGTATGTCGGGAAGGTCGAGAACGAGAAGCGCCATTCCGAGAACCTGTTGCGGAACATTCTGCCGGCCGAAATCGTCACCCGCCTGCGCAACGGGGAAAGCAACATCGCCGACCATTTCGAGGATGCCACCGTGATTTTTGCCGACGTCGTTGGTTTCGGCAAGATCACGGCGCGCATGAAGGCGTTTGAGATCGTCGCCTGCCTCAATCAGCTGTTCAGCGAATTCGACAAGCTCGGCGAAGATGTCGGGATCGAAAAAATCAAGACGATCGGCGACAACTACATGGCGGTTTGCGGGGTACCCACGCCGCGTTCCAACCACGGCCGGATGGCGGCGAAATTCGCGCTGGACATGGTCGCGGCCACCACGCGCTTGCGCTCCCGGCTGCCGGTTTCGTTCACGATACGGGTGGGGCTGCATTCCGGCCCGGTGATGGCCGGCGTGATCGGTACGCGCAAGTTCGCCTACGACGTCTGGGGAGATACGGTCAACATCGCGGCACGGATGGAAGCTGCAAGCCAGCCCAATCGAGTGCTCGCGTCGGCAACGACCGCGAAGGGGTTGGGAAGCGAGTATAGCCTCGACGGTCCACACAAGATCGACAGCAAGGAAGGCCGCGTGCTGGAGGCGTATTTCGTCAGCCGTAACTCGTAGCGCGCGGCGTTGGTCAGTGCCAATTCCCGGACGGCGGCCGTCTCAAGTCTCTCTCGCGCTACTTGCGGCGGCAGCCTGCTCCTTGGCTTTGTACTGCTCGATGACCCCTTCGAGGCGGGCGATGTTCTGCAGCAGGCGCTCGGTGCTCAGGCGCAAGAAATAATAACCGAATTCCGGATTTTGGAAGTAGATTTCGAGCAGCCGTTCATAGGTGATGGCGAGCACCTCCCCGTCCTCGGTGCATTCGAGCGATTGCGTGCGTCGGTTGTCGGGTGAGAGAAAAGCGAGTTCGCCCACGAGACGTCCCGGCGGCAGCTCGATGCCCAGTTCGGTCACCAGAAATTTCCCCGTAACGGTGAAGAACATCTCGTTCGCGCGATCCCCTTTGCGAAACAATACGTCGCCCTGGTTGTACTTGCGCCGGTTCATAAATGGCTTGAGCCAGTCCATGGACAAATCGCCTTGCGCGGCGACCCGCGCCTTCTTGACGAGCTTGAGCATCTGCGCGAGGCGGAAAATATTGATGGGTAGCAACAAGATGTACAAAATGAGAGTGGTGATGGTATTGGACAGCACTCCATAGCCGATGAAAAATACGTCGCTGATAATGCCAGCGACCCGCAGCGGCACCATCGTCCGCATCAGCAATGTGGTAACGAAGAAGATCGCCCCGACCAGCGCGAACATATTGGCGATCGTGATGGAAGCGAGCGCGATATCGACCAGGCGCTGAAATACCGCTTCGAAGGTAAGGTTGCCTGCTTCAAGCTTGAGGTGAGCGAGTAATTTCGCGAGAATATCATCCATCGCGGCGTCGAGGACACCATTCGCTAGCGTTGCCATATACAGGTCGCCGAGGTTCATGGCTCACTATTCCTGCTCATAATCGAAATGCGCCGCTGCGGGGCGAGGGGCCTGCCGCGACCGGGGGGCGTCCATATGCCGCGCATTCCTATAGTGTTCTGATGGAATTACACGATCCGAGCGCGCAATCAACGCCTCATCCAGCCGACATGCGGGTCGCGGTGGCCGCGCATCTAGTCAAATGTCCAGGGCATGTGTGTTATGTTTTCTGCCGCATCACGGGAGCAAGAATGAAGCCCATGCGAAGAATGCATCGAATAATGAGCCATAGCGTCAGGACCGTGGGCTGCGGCGCCGCCATTATTGTAGCGCTTTGGGGTTTTACGTCGCAGGCATCGGCCGCAGACTTGCTCAAGGTCGCCAATACTCAGCGCGGAGCGTGGGAATCCGCGGCGCCCGAACTCGGTCAGTCCGCCGGCATCTTCAGCAAGCACGGCATCACGCTCGAGGTGCTCTACACGCGCGACGGCGAGGTCGAATCCTCGCTTGCCTCCGGCAACAGCGACGTGGGGGTGGGCGTCGGCACGATAGCAGTGCTGCGCGCCTACGCCAAAGGCGCTCCGCTACGAGTGATCGGCGCGAACATGACTGGCACCGCGAATTACTGGTACGTTCAGGCGGCTTCACCGATCAAGGCGATTAAGGACGTCAATGGAAAGACCATCGCCTATTGGACGAGCAATCCGGCCAGCAAGTACGACGTATTCGATCTCGTCAAGCAATACCGCCTCAACAAAGCCAGGCCGATGGTAACCGGTGGACAGACCGCGACCTTCAATCAGGTGATGTCAGGTCACGTCGATGTCGGCTGGGCGGAGGCGCCATTCGGGGTCGATGCCGTCGAGGAAGGCAAGATCCGGGTGATCGCGCGAGCAAGCGACGTTCCCGCGATCCGCCGTGATACGGTCCGCGTGCTCATTACCAATGAGGATACGTTGCAGAAGCGCAAGGACGTCCTTGCCCGCTTCATGCAGGCCTATCGCGAGACCATCGATTGGATGTATTCCGACCCTGCTGCGCTCAAGCGTTACGCTGAGCTCGCCGGCGTATCGGAGGGCATTGCCAAGCGCCTGCGCGATGAGTTCTTCACGAAGGAGATGCTCGCGCCCGACAAAGTCGTCGGTCTCGATGCCATCATGAAAGACGCGATCACGTCGCGATACATCCCGACCCCGCTCTCGAAAGCACAGATCGCCGAACTGGTTCGACTCCCGGCGACGGCGCGGTAGCGCCCCCCAGCTCGTGCAGTGAACTCGGTATGGTCCCTCCGCTGTGGGGAGAGGGGGGATACCAACTCACGCGGCGCGCATGAATCGCACAGCTGCAGCAAACGATCAGCCAGCAGGTTGCGAGCGCTGATGCGCCTTGAGCGCAGCGAGGCGACGATCGCGCCAGCGCATGCGCGTAGCAACTTGATCAGGTGTTAAGACCTTCTCCCACTGCGAGAGGATACGCGCGAGGTTCTCGCCGTCGTAGATCGCGGGATTTGCCCCGCTTAACGCGCTCAGGCTCGCACCATAGCGCCGACAATAGTCCGGAATTCCGCCCGGCGCATTCAGCTCAATCGTCTCGAACGGCCCCATGAATGACCAGCGTAGTCCCAATCCATCTTTCAGCGTCTTGTCGAGATCCTGCGGCGTGACGTAGCCGTCGCCGACCAGGCGAAATGCCTCCGACAGCAGGACCGCCTGCAGGCGATTGAGAACGAATCCTTCGATCTCGCGCTTGACGATGATCGGCGCCTGCCCAACAGCCGCGTAGATCGCCATGGCCTTGGCGATGATCGCCGGCGACGTCCATGGTGCCCCAACAAGTTCCACCAGCGGGATCAGATGCGGCGGGTTGACGGGATGAGCGACGAGGCAACGATGTCGCCCTTCGAGGCTCTCGGTGAACAGACTCGCCACAATGGTCGACGTGGAGGACGCGAGAATCACCTCGGGCGCAGCGAGCCGGTCGAGCTCGGAGAAAATCGCGTGCTTTGCCTCGATGCGCTCCGGAAGGTTCTCCTGGACGAGGATCGCGCCGTCGAGCGCATCGGCGAGGTCATCGGCGGGACGCACGCGCGCGGCTGCGGCCTCCGCATCGTCGAGGAGGCCCTGCGCGGCGAGATCACGAAGCCCCTCTCGGACGAAGGCATGAGCTTTGTCGATAATGTCGCGCTCGGCATCGTAGAGGGCGACCTCGAAACCGCCGCCTGCAAACACGATCGCCCAGGAGCGACCGATCAAACCGGCTCCGACCACGGCGACGCGATTGTTCACATCCACAGCATCTTTCTCCTTAGTGCGAGGTCATCCCGCAATGCGTGCGAGGCACCGGTCCACGTGATGGAGCCGCGCTCCAGCACGACCGTGCGGTCGGAGAGCGCAAGCGCCAAATCCAGATGATGGTCGACAATGACGATTGCGACATCGGAGCGCAGCCGGTCGAAGGCCTCGAACAGTTCCTCGGACACCGCCGGAGATAGGCCCTCAAACGGCTCGTCGAGCAGCAACACTCGCACGTCCCCGGCGAGAGCGCGCGCGACCGCCAACATCTGCTGCTCGCCGCCCGAAAGGTAGTCTGCCGGCGAATGCCAGCGGTCGGTCAGTCGGGGAAAATACGAGGCGATGCGCTCGTCATCCCAGTGGATACCGGTCCCGGTCATGCGCTTGAGGCGTCCGAGCATGAGATTGTCGGCGACCGTCATGCCGGCAAATAGGCCTCTGCCCTGTGGCACGTATCCGATGCCGCGCCGAGCGATTTCGGCGGAGGTAAAGCCCGCTGTATCTTCGCCGCCCAGTCGGATCGCGCCGGCTGCAGGCGGAGCAATCCCGATCACCGTCTTAAGCAGAGTCGACTTGCCGGCGCCGTTGCGGCCAAGCAACGCCAGGATTTCATGCTCGCGCACGTCGAGCGAGACGGCGTTGAGGATATGGCTCTTGCCATAGAAAGTGTCGACCTTGTCAACCACGAGTAGAGGCGTCGTTCCGGCTGTGGAGACGCGCGGCTTGGCGGCGAGCGCGGCGGCGCCGGAGCCGATATAGACCTCGCGTACCTTGGCGTCGTTGCGCGCATCTTCGACGGTGCCGTCGACGAGTACCTTTCCCTCGTTCATGACCGTGACATGGTCGGCGATCTGGAAAATGCGATCGATGTCGTGCTCGACGAGCAGCACGGGAATCTCCGCCGCGATGGTCGTCAGCAGCGCGGCGATGCGCGTGCGCTCGGCGGCAGCGAGCCCAGCGAGCGGTTCGTCGAGCAGCAGAATCCGTGGCCGAGTGGCAACGGCGAGACCCATATCGAGCAGGCGTTGTCCGCCGTAGGACAGCGAAGCCGCCTCTGCGCGTTCCATACCGGCGAGGCCGAGAAAGGCGATAAGGTCCTCGGTCTCCTTGTTCACCTCCATCACTGCGGCGGCCGACGTCCACAGCGCGAAGCGCTTGGCGCTACGGGCCTGAACGGCGAGCCGCAGGTTCTCTTCGGCTGATAACCCGCCGAATAGATTGGTGATCTGGAACGACCGGCCGACACCGGCCGCGGTGATGTCTTCGGGCTTCAACCCGGCGATCGAGCGGCTTTCGAGTTCGATGGTGCCGGCATCGGGGGCAAAGAGGCCCGACAAGAGATTGAAAGCGGTGGTCTTGCCCGCGCCGTTCGGACCGATCAATGCATGCAGCGTGCGATCCTCGACTGCGAGATCGACGCCGTCGACCGCGTGAATGCCGCCGAACCGTTTGACCAGACCGCGCGCAAGGAGCACGGGGGTCCCGCTCGGAGCGTCGCGGCGATAGATCTGCGGCAGTTTCGCCTCATCGGCGAGGCGGCGGCCGGCCATTGCCGCCGCCTCGATCACACGCTTGCGGAACGGCGCCGTGATCCGCCCCGCGACACCGACGAGGCCGGTCGGGGAGAACACGAGGAAGCCGACGAACAAGACGCCGAAATAAAACAGCCAGTGTGCCGTCCAAATCGAGAGGAACTCGCGAAAGAGAATGAAAAACAATGCGCCGAGCGCGGGTCCGAGAAAGCTGCGCATGCCGCCGATCACCACCATGGCGACAAGCTCGCCGGAGAAGGCCACGGCGAGCGGCTCAGCGGAGGCGAAGCGGTGATTGAAGACCGAGAGCGTGCCAGCAATCGCCACCACGGTCGCCGACAGCACGAACCCAATCAGCTTGTAGCGATTGGTCGGATAGCCGAGAAAGCGCGCGCGCTCCTCGTTCTCGCGGATCGCCACCAACACGCTGCCGACCGGCGATCGGTGAAAGCGCCAGAGCAGATAGGTGACCGCCATCCCGATCGCCGCGACCGCCCAATAGTAAAGGCGGTCGGATTCGAGATCGAGACCGAGCACTACCGAGCGGGTGACGCCGCCCAATCCGCTCTCGCCGCCCGTGAGCTCCGTCCAGCGGTAGCCGATGGCGAATAGGAGCGCCGTCAATGCCAGCGTGAGCAGCGAGAAATAGACGCCACGGCGGCGCAGAATCAGCACACCGGAGAGGAACGCGGCCGCGGCAACAAAGAAGATCGCGAACAGGAAGGGGAGAATAATCCCGCCTGGAAACCAGTAGCGCTGGCTCAACGCGGCCGCATAGGCGCCGAGCCCGAACCACGCGCCGTGGCCGAAGGAGACAAGCCCGGTATGCCCGATAAGCACGTTGAGGCCCATACAGGCGATCGCGAATACGACCACGTCGATCGCCGAGCGCAGGGGGAGGCCGGCAAGGTCGAGCGCGAACGGCAAGAGCGCAAGCGCGAGCGCCGCAACGAGCGGAGTGTGTTTATCGCGCATTGCCTGCTACTCGAACTTTTGGATGCGCTCGCCGAAAAGGCCGCGCGGGCGCACGAGCAGCACCAGCGCCATCAGCAGATACATCGACGCTTCGCCCCAGGATGGGTTGAAGTAAATGGTAATGCCGCGCACGATCCCGACCAGCACGGCGGCGGCGATCACGCCCCAGAATGAGCCCAAGCCGCCAATTACCACCACGACGAATGCCGCAGTGAGGATCTCCGCGCCCATCGCAGGGTGGACGCCAGCGATCGGGGCGAGCAGCACGCCGGCAAGCCCAGCCAGTCCCACGCCCAGCGCGGCGATCGCCGTCATGTACGGTGCGAGCGAAATGCCCAAGGCGCCCACGACGTCAGGGTTCTGCACGCCCGCACGCACGACACGGCCGAACGCGGTGTGGTAGACGATGAACCAAGTCGCGGTGACGGCGGCAATAGCTACGCCCAGGATAATGAGGCGGTAGCGCGAGTAGATGAAATCGCCGACAAAGATCTGGCCCCGCAGCTCGGGCGGGATCGAGAATGGAAGCGGAGCTGCGCCGAAGACGATGCGCAAGCCTTGCTCGATCACCATCGCGAGCCCGAAAGTCAGGAGCAGGCTCAAAATCGGGTCGGACCGATAAAAGCGACGAAACAACAGGCGCTCGACCGCGATGCCAATGAGACCGACCGCGAGCGGCGACACGACAAACGCGCCAGCGAAACCGATGCGGTCCGCCAGGATCACCGCGAGATAAGCGCCGATGGCGTAGAAGCCGCCATGCGCGAGATTGACGATGCCGCCGAGCGCAAAGATCAGCGACAGCCCGAGCGCGATCAGCAGGTAATAGGCGCCGACCAGGAGGCCATTGAGGATCTGCTCGAGGATGAAGACGAGCTGCACGCGGTTGCCGTTGCTTGAGCAAATTCCGTTCGAACCGACGCGCCTCTCCGCTCATTTCCGCAAGCGGGAAGCCGAGGCAGCGAGTTTGCTATGTCTGATCACGGAAGCGTCGGCGAGTGCCCCTCGCGGGGACGAAAGAATGCCGCGCGGCCGTGCGCGCTAGGCTCCAATTTTGCAGCTGCCGTCCTTCGGCGGCGCGATGATCTCCATGTCCTCGTTGGGAGCTGGGACGGTGCCGAGCGCGTCGTAGATGTCCCACTGATCCTTCATCTTGGCGGGATCCTTGGCGCGGACCGCGTACATTTCCATGACCATCTGATTATCGTAGGGACGGAAATACGCTTCGCGCGCCTTCATCACGTCGAATTTCGCGCCCTTGCGCAGGTGCTCGGCGAGCTTCTGCGGGTCGGTGGACTTGGCCTCCGTCATCGACTGCGCGACAATTTTGAGCGAGTTGTAATCGCCCCAAGACTGGTTGTCCGGGAGCTTGCCGTATTTCTTCTGGAATGCCTCGACGTATTTTTTTGAGCTCGGCGTATCGACAAGGTGATGCCACACCAGCGGCCAGATGCCGGAGAAATTGCCCTTGCCAGCGCCCCAGGCAACGACGGTATCGAAGCCGAAGCCGGCGACGGGGAACGGCAGGCCGTATTCGGAATATTGTTTGAGAAAGCTCGTGATTTGATTGCCGGCGAGATTCGAGACCACGAGATCGGGCCGCGCCTGGCGCACTTTCAGCAGATAGGGAGAAAAGTCGGTGGCATCGGTGGGCACCAGCTCGTCGGCGGCGAATTGACCGCCGTTCGCCTCCATGAATTTTTTCGCAACCCGTAGGAGATCGTGGCCAAACGCGTAGTCTGCGGTCAGTGAGTACCACTTCTTGCCCCGCACGAGATTCTCGCGCAGCAAGTACTGGCCGACAGCCATCACATACATCGAGTTTGCGCCCTCGATGTGGAACATGTACGGATTGCAGCTTGTGCCGCGCAGCGCGTCGGAATTGCAGCCGGTGTTGATGTACACGGTCTTCAGGCGATTGGCGACTTGACCGATCGCAAGGCCGGATGCGGAAGAGATTTCGCCGATTATCATCGCGACCTTGTCGCGCTCGATCAGGCGCTCGGCTTTGGCGGAGGCGGTTTGCGGGTTGACGGAGTCCTCCATCACGAGCTCGATCTTGCGGCCCATCACGCCGCCGGAATTGTTGATCTCGTCGGCGGCGAGCTTGACTCCCATAACCGCGTATTCGCCGAGCGGTCCAAGAAAGCCGGTCAGCGGCGTCAGATGGCCGATGCGGATCGCATCGGCCTGCCCGCGTACGACCGCCGGCATGCCGATTCCCAGTAACGCGGAGCCGGCCGCGCTTTTGATGAGCGCACGCCGTGACAGACTGGATCTCATGGCAATTCCTCCCTTCGTAGAATTATGCTGTTTAGCTACGGCCGGACTTGGCATCCCTCCGCGCTCGCCGCATTAGGCTTCCTCGGCTTTACTTGCCACAAAATGCATGTATCACTCAAGAACTTGGCAAGCGGCGATAGCAACTGGCGGATGATGAACGAGAAGGTCGACGTCAAACTCAATATCAACGGGGAGGACTACGCCGTTCGGGTCGAGCCGAGAAAGACGCTGGTCGACGTCATCCGCGATGAATGCGGGTTGACCGGTACACATATCGGCTGCGAGCATGGCGTCTGCGGCGCGTGCACAGTGATCCTCGACAACGAGGCGATCAGATCCTGCCTGATGTTCGCGGTGCAGGCGCAGGGCAAGCGCATCCGCACGGTCGAAGGCCTTGCCGACGGCGACAAGCTGCACCCGGTACAAACTGCTTTCATCGAGCATCATGCACTTCAATGCGGGTTCTGTACGCCGGGGTTCCTGATGCTGACCGTGAACGCACTCGAAACCAATCCCGACCTCACGGACGAAGACATTCTCGATCTTCTCTCGTCCAATCTCTGCCGCTGCACCGGCTACCAGAACATCGTCAAGGCGGTGCGCAGCACGGTCGCCGAAATGCGGCGCGCGCCCGCGCGCTGAGTTTGGCAAACCAAACCCGAGAAGGACCGCTTCCGACAATCGCGATCATGCACTTGCGGCAGGAAACACCAAAGCCTGCTCGTCCGCGCCAAAACCGGGACCGAGCCCTTGGCCGTGGATTCCCACTTTCGCGGGAATGAACGGAGTAGAGCCCGCGTGCCGATCGACGTTCATGCCCATTACGTCCCGCCGCAATTGATTGACGCGGTCGCCA
>Ga0306925_10006319_pt1 | contig 10990 bp, 11 predicted proteins | sample flu12Cox44000176_FD_203755 | JGI IMG/M metagenome (GOLD analysis project Ga0306925, IMG submission 203755) | Lab enrichment of tropical soil microbial communities from Luquillo Experimental Forest, Puerto Rico - flux8day.12C.oxic.44.000.176 (v2)... | ecosystem: Environmental > Terrestrial >...
GTCCTTGGCATCGTCGACCTAGTGGTGGCCGTCAGCCTTGGAACCCTGAGCTCCATACTCAGCACAGGGGCCCCGGGAGAGATCAGCACCGCTCCGATGGCAACACTTCCGCTGGTGCTAATCCCGACATTCCTCGTGCCGATCTTCCTCATGCTGCACACAGCGGCCCTCAAGCAGAGCCGGCAAATCATCCGCAGCCGAGCGTAGTGGGTGTGGAGGGCCGCGCTGCCCTCCGATGGGCTCAGACTGCAGAGACGAATTGTTGAGTTGGGTTGAACTTCTTAATTGAACCACATACCGGGAGACCAACATGATCCGCTCGAACATTCGCAAATATCTCCTTCCTTCCATTGCGCTGGCTTCGGCGGTGTCGCTCGCGGGCGGCGCCTGGGCGGCGGATCTCGCGAGCGACGCACAGGCGCAGGCCAGAGAGTTACTGGCTCCGACGCGGGTAAACAGACCGATTACGTTCGAGTCCACCGCTCGAGGAACCGATCACGCGGTCGATGCGCAGGAGCAGGCAAGACAGCTTCTCTCAGGCAGACGGAGCTCCGGCACAAAGACAACGCCGGTGAAGGTAGCGGCGCAGGGTGCGTCGACCCACCATGAGGATGCCCAAACCCAGGCGCGGCGCATGATTCTTGGTGGCGGCGGTGCAGCCGAGAGTCGCACCGCATCGTCTGTCGCGCGCCATTCGGGTGAATCTCGCTCCCTACGTACGCCATGACCCAAGGTGTTCGACTGCGAGGTACGCGCGGCCGGCTTTCAGAGTGGTGTCTTCATTGCGATGTGCAGCAGAGTGGGCGCGGAGGGCGAGGTGGCGTACTGCGGTGAGTTCATGGTGGTCGGTCTCGCCGGCGACGTCATAGTGAAGGCCGGAACTTCGGAACAGTTGCTTGTCGCCGACCTCGATCTCAGTGAGGTTCCACGCGCACGAGAGAAGCGACCTTGCCTGTCGCTCAGACGACCGGAAACGTACGAGTGAAGCACATGAACGTGGGCTCTAGCGCGCGTACGCAAGCCGGCGACGCAGTCGCGGCTGCCAATCGTTGGAGGGGGCCGTGAGTCGTCTTCTACGCGCACGGTCAGACTGGCAGATGCCACAGCGAATGTCCGCTAATCGCAATCTGAATGGCAGGTCTTGGGAATCGCGAGAGGCAGCAGCGGGTCGAAAGGACCCATTCGACGCTACGCCCGGAGTCGGCCAAATGCAGTCCGTCGAAGGCGCGGCCCGATCTTCCGAATAGCAGACGTTCGAAAGACACAACCTTGTCCCAAGAAGAGGCCCGCGGAGCAGGTCTCTCATATGCTGGTGAGTGCCTTGAAAAGGCGCGCCTGCCGCCTGGAGATCTCGACCTCTGGACCGTCGCGCAGTTGCGCATGAAGCCGGCCATTTACGCCCGCCTCGATACTTTCGATGAACTTCAGATTGATGATCTGGCGCCGATTCGCGCGGAAGAACTGGGCAGGATCGAGGCGCTGCTCGATAGCCGCCAGACTTCGGGCCAGCAACGGCTTTATCTTTCCCCAAGACAGGCGAACGTAATTGCCTTCTGATGTGAGAAGTTGCACTTCGCGCAGCGGCACGAACCAGCAGCGACTCCCATCGCGGACAAACAGATGCTCCATTACCGACCCGCCTCTCGCAGCGGGTATCGCACCCGCGTTCCGGACTCGATCCAAGGTCGAAGCCAGGCGCCGCGGATCGATCGGCTTTAGCAGATAGTCGAGCGCATTGACCTCGAACGCGTGCACGGCGTGCTCGTCGTGCGCCGTCGTGAAAACGACTTGCGGCACGTGTTCTAGGCGCGAGAGCAGATCGAAACCCGAGCCGCCGGGCATTTGGATATCAAGAAATATCAATTCAGGGTGCAATTCTTCGATCAGCGCCTCCGCCTCCGCGGCACTGCCAGCTTCGCCGACGATCTCCATCCACGGGAATTCCACCAGCAGGCGCCTCATTTCGCGGCGCGCCGGCGGCTCGTCATCAACAATGATGACTCTCATTTTCCTACCGGGATGTGCACACTTGCTACCGCCAAGTCCGGCTGTGAAAGGTCGAGCGAAATATCGGCGCTTGGGCCGAAAATCAGGCGCAGCCGCTCTGCCGAGTTACGAAGACCTGTTCCCTCAGCTGCCCGCACCACGCCGGCCGGACGTGAATTCATTACTTCCAGGAGAAGCATTCCGTCCCGCACCACTGCGTCCACCTTCACGCGACCGCCTCGTGGTAGCTCAGCAATGCCGTGCTTGACTGCATTCTCCACCAGCGTCTGCAACAGCATGGTTGGGATACCCACTGCAGCGGCCTCTTCGCTCACGCTGTAGTCAACCCTCAGTCGATCCTCCAAGCGCAGGGATTCGATTTCGAGATAGTCTCGAACGATTTCGAGTTCCTTGGACAGAGGCACTATCTCCTGCTGGCCTGCATTCAACGCATAACGCAGCGTATTGGCAAAGCGAGTCACGACGATCTGGGCTACCTTCGGATTCTCAGCTATGAGCGAGCGCACCGTATTCAGGGCGTTAAAGAGAAAATGGGGGTTGAGTTGCGCTTTCAACAGCCGCAGCTCAGCCTGTTGCAACGACCGAATCAGCTCTGATTGTCGTAATTCGGCGTTCCGGCGCCGCCGGATCGATACTGCGACAAAATAGATTACGAGCCAGAGTGCGAACAGAGTCGTCCAGTTTGCCCATTGATGCAGGAGACGGATGAGCGGACCGAAATGGAGCTGGATATTGGGCGCCAACTCTTGAATGAGCGACTCGGAGCTCTGCAGCGAGGATACCGAGGCAAACAGAGAGAGCAATCCGAGCGGCAGAGCGAGGAGCAGACTCGCGATCGCAATTCGCGGCACCAGGCCTCGAAGACTGTACGAGCTCCAATTGTGAGCGCGGATATATGCGTGCATTCGATGGGTGAATATCAGGCCGATCCCGTTGAGAACCAGGACCTCAATGCCTATTCGAGCCCAGGGAAGGTGGATGAGTAAAGCGCCGGCGCAAAGCTGTAGAGTCGAATAGAGACCCCACCCGCCGAGCTGGCAAAGCCAGTAACCCCGTGATGCGTGCGGCCGTGTCACGGCATGTGGTGAGGCGTCCATGGGCACTGCAATGTATCGCCCGTGGGTTTGCCGGGCAAAACTCAGTGGCGAGCGGTCCGTAAACCGCAGCGAACGGTCGCGGCGCCCTCCCTTAGTAGATCAGCGAGTTCTGCGGAGCTCAGCATCGGGATCATCGTGTGATCAGACGCATATTTGCGTTGTGATGGGGACTCGGCCGTCCGTTGGGCTAGCACCTGGCGGCATGTAGCGGCGCAAATCCGGCGGCTTCCGGCGCGAGTTCACCTGCGAATCCCAGCCCGCAACGCCCGCTCTGAGCCAGCGATATCACGGTGAGTTGCCATTGCGACCCTTCGGCCGGCCTTCGCGACCGTTCACCACAAACCCGTAGTCGCAGGTTGCAGGCGCTGCATGATCTCAATACTGGGCGCGAGCGAAACAAAAGGAGACCATCATGAATCTTTCAACCACTTCCGGCCTTCGCGGCCTTATTGCGACCGCGATCTTCGGCTTTCTTGGCCTGGGCCTCTGCGTCGTTGCCGCCGCGGACCCAAGCGCCGAAAGTCGTACCGTGAAGTTTGCGGATCTCGATATATCTAACCCCTCCGGCGCGCATGTGCTCTACAGGCGCATCCGAGCGGCAGCCCAAGTCGTATGCTCCTACTATTTCTTCGCGACAGATACGGATAAAGCGCGTTGCGTGCGCGATGCAACCGCAGATGCAGTGACAAGAATCGACCAGCCCGCGTTGTCCGCCGTATACAACGCGAACAACAAGACATCGACGCCGAGTCGTCTTGTGTCACAGACTCGCTAGAGGGTGCGGATTCCGGGGCAGCTGCTCTCACCGTTCACCCAAGCGGGTCCGTATTGTGTACACCGACCTGTCCGCCGCGACGCGATGCCGCGTCGGGCGGCGGGCTGTAGTCTCGGACCATTTTTCGGGATCGCCTCCCCTTTGTAGAGTGTCCGCTCAGGCTATTCTCAATGACTCCTATGGAGCCTGCTCACCGTCGCTGAAGGGTCGATTAGCGCCCTTCCACTGGTCCCACACGCTTGCCTCGCTCACTACTCCAAAGGGAGGCTCGTATGGAATCTATCAATCATGCGGCGGTGCACCATGCCCCGTGGAACAAAGGCAAACTCGTGGGCCAGAAGGCACCGCTCAAGCAACGCGAGATCTGGGCGATCCGCCTCCGGCTTCAGTTGCAGGAGGACGCCCGTGAACTTGCGCTCTTCAATCTCGCGATCGACAGCAAGCTTCGGTCGTGCGATCTCGTGCGACTGCGAGTCCGCGATGTCTGCCAAGGCGGACGCATTGCATCTCGGGCAATCGTTATGCAGCGAAAGACGCAGCGGCCAGTCCAGTTCGAGATCACCGAACAGGCTCGTGAGTCACTGTCGAGTTGGATTCGCTGCGCCGAGCGCAGGCCAGACGATCACCTCTTCTCCAGCCGTTTGCGCGAGTCCCCACACCTGTCCACTCGCCAATACGCGCGAATCGTTCGTAGGTGGGTGCAGGCCATCGGGCTTAATCCTGCTGCGTACGGTACGCACACGATGCGGAGGACCAAGGCGGCGCTGATCTACCGCCGCACCAAGAATCTGCGAGTCGTCCAGCTGCTGCTGGGGCATAGCAAGCTGGAGAGCACCGTCAGGTATCTCGGCATCGACGTCGATGATGCTTTGGAAATAGCGGAACAAACCGAGGTGTAGCGTCCCGAGCCGGTCGGCGACCGAAGTCTACGGTCGCTGACCGGCCAGAACCAGTCACTCTGCCCACTTTTGAAGATTTCCAGTTAGCGGACACTGGAGTCGCCTCACTATCAGTCGGGAAACTTCAATTCCCGCATCACTGCCTGAAAGCGCGGCTCCTTGCGGATCGGGTCAAACAGCGGATCCTTAAGCTCCTGCAAATCCGGGTTTCGTACGCGCAGCGATGTCTCAAGCCAGTCAAGTGCCCGAGCCGTGTTGCCCCACTGTGCATAGACCTTACTGCAAGCCGTTGCCCCGGTATTACCTGTGCTTGCCAGGTATTTCGCTAGCATGGCTTCTGCATCTGTGTGCCGGCCCAATTTGTCGTAAGTCAAGGCCAAACAGACCTGCCGGTTTGGGTTTTCGGACTTCTTCTCGCACGAGGAGCGAGCGCTCTCGAAATCCCCGAGCATGAAATACGCAAGCCCGATCGTTGGCGACGAGGAATCGGGTGCCTCCGAATCGAGAGTCTCAGCCTCCCTATATGCTGCAATTGCCTCTGGATAGCGTCTTTGCACATTCAGAGCGTCGCCGAGGTGCTCATGGACCGAGAGGTTCAACGGATCCAGCGTCAATGCTCGACGAAGCAGCGTGATTCCAAAATCGCCGCGGCCCATGAAAGCCGCAAACACCCCATAGTTCTTCAACGCACGAGCATTGCCGGGCCCGAGCGCTAGCGCGCGTTCGTACTCCTCACTGGCCCGCTTGAACTCGAGTAGGCTCTCGTAGGCAAGCGCCAGAGCCTGGTGGCCTTCGCCCAGATTGGGCGCCAACGCGATGGCCTCGCGTGCATCTGCCTCCGCCTTGGCGACACCAGCATGTATAGCGGATGGGGTTGTGGCCCAAAAGACTGCGTGTACAAAGGCCATAGACCGGCCTGAATAGGCGAGAGCGTAATTAGGGTCCAATCCAATCGCTTCCGTGTACCCGGCAATGGCCGATTCGGTATCTCTTGTGTGATAACGCGTCCAATAGCTTTTCGTGGCGCGTAGATATGCGTCGAACGCTGCCGGATTGCGCGTCCCGCCGAGCTCGATCTTAGCTGCCTCATCCCCCAGGAGTTGAATCTTGAGCGCGTCTGCGACGGCGGTCGCGATCTGCGACTGCAGCCGCAACACATCCCCCAAGTCCCGATCGTAAGTCTGCGACCAGATACGGAACCCAGTAACGCCATTGATCAACTGTGTCGTGATGCGGACTGTACGTACGGACCGACGCACGCTGCCCTCGAGGACCGCCGCAACGTTCAGCTTATGCGCGACTGTGGCGATATCTGGATGCTCCCCCTGGAACGAAAAGGACGAAGTACGCGCCGCAACCTGCAGCTCATTAATGCGCGAAAGTGAGTTGAGCAGCTCCTCCGTCAGCCCCTGAGAGAAGTACTCCTGATCCTTGTCCCCACTCATGTTCACGAAAGGCAGGACCGCGACGGAATGCGGCGGTGGGTTGAACGCAGCCGCAGCGGCCGGAGCGAGCGCCGCCGGCTGCGTCGCCGTTGCCGTGGGTGGCGTGGGCGGCCGTGAGCGTCTGGAGAGCAAGAACCTGTCGACGGCGATGGCTGCCAACACCACGGCGATCACCGCGCCTGCGACCCACAGTCCCGCCTTGGAGCGCCGGGGCTGGCGGACTGATGTCGGGGATATCGGCACGCTTGTTGAGCCAGCGAGTGTGGGTCCTCGGTCAGGCGAGGAGTCAGGCGACAACAAGCGGCGTACCCGCTCCACAAATGCGGATGTCGTCTCCCCGCCTGGCAAGCGCGTCCACTGCACATGCTTGAAGGGATCCGGCACGCGTGCACTCCTCTCACTGGTGCCATCAATGGCTAGAGGAACGACAAACGCCTTGTCTTCGGCCATGTCTCCAGCACGTTCGACCGCCAATCTCCACTCACGACGGAAATAGCCCTCGTCGCGTGCTTCGGTGTGGGCCGAGATCACCGCGATGAATAGCCGACAGTTGTGAATTTGCTGGCGGATCTGCCGGTCCCAGGCATCACCACCCCGAAGCTCGCTCTGGTCGAACCAAACCTCAACGCCGGCTGCACGCAATGCATTGCAAACCTTTTGTGCCGCCTCGGCGTCCTGGGAGGCATAGCTTAGGAACACCGCTCCCGTCGGTGTACTGACCGGCTTAGGCGACCCCCCGTCCATCCCGCCCTCTAAATCTTGTATCGGCTGAGGAAGAATGCCCTTTAAGAGCCCTGCCAGGCAATTCCACTAAGCGAACGTCCGCATTTCATCAACTAAACGGCTGGTAACGGGAGAGCCATCGGACCCCTTGGGGTCGACTCCGGCCGGTCAGGGTCCGAGCGACCCGAATGGGTACTGTCGGGCCAAGAGCGGTCATCCGGCTCAACGGCTTAGATTTCCCCTACGGACATTGGCGGGATCGTCTCAGTGCGGAAACCGCTCGATCGCCCTGAAGCGCAGCTCCGTACGCAACCGATCTCGAGCAGCGCAATCTTGCCCGGTCTGGCCGCGCTGTCGGGGCCAAAATCGACCCGAAAACTAATGCTTGGATGCTTCACAAACCGGCGTCGGGCTTCGCGTTTCCTATCGCGTCGGCCCACGCCTGGAGATTGAGTCGAGTGAGTGACGCAATCTGCAGGTTCGCAAACAGCTTGACCCGGGTCTCCATTATTTTGAAGGCTTGACTGAAGGCCAACCACATCTCGGCTTCCGTGAAGTTGAGTGCCGCAGGATCGTCAATGCCCCAATGCGCTCTGATCGGTTCGCCCGGCCAGGTCGGAGGGACCTCACGCGCTGCGTTGTCGCAAACAGTGAAGACGAAGTCGAGGCGCCGTGCTCGCGGGAATGCGAACTCACTCCAACTTTTGCTGCGAAGACCCTCAGTAGGGAGCTGCATGTCTGCCAGGAGTTCGAGGGTTAGTGGATGTACCTTACCCTTCGGGCTGCTACCGGCGCTATATCCCCGGAACTGATCCGCGCCCCAGTAGTTGATGAGCGACTCGCCCATTATGCTGCGGCAGGTATTACCGGCGCAGACAAAAAGGACGTTGTAGCGTCGATCCGCCAACACCCGACGCGAGCGGTCACTAACCGCCTCGATGATTTCGACTCTCTTTTGAATACCGACAGTCCAGAACTCATCGCAAACAGAGCAGTACGCTTCAATCGGATAGCCGCCATTTAGCAATCTCTCAAGCGCTGCGCGGGTAAAGGCATTCTGGCGTTCCTCGCGCCCGCAAGTCGGACATGTCGTGACGAAAACGAAAGCTTCGCCCATCGCCTTGTTCCCATCCCTCAGCGAGTTAGGTCGGCGGTGTGACGCCAGTCGTGACCGCTAACCCTGGAGCCATAGCATCTCGACCCCGAACGAGCAACAGACATCCAGTCCGGCTACGGAAGTTGTGGTGCGTCGATCCTGGCAGCGCCACATGCCAGTCACCGGCGTGCAGGATGTGCTCGCCCATCGAGGCTTCGCCATCCAACACCAAGCAATGCTCTTCCTGCGCGTGGTCGTGCACTGGGACCACGGAGTCCGGCGCCATGCGAACAAGACAAGTCATCGATGACAGTTTCGGTTCCTGGTGCAATATCTTGATCTGCACGCCGGGGGCGTAGTCCTGCCAAGTGCCTTCGTGCGCCCGAATAGTCGTCGTGCCATCGGGTGGTGCGGCTTTCACTCGGTCGGTCTTGTCGAGTCTCTCGGCCTGTATCCGTTCGTAGACCTCTTCGCGGTGTATCGCTACGTGGGCGGGCGCCGTGAAGCCGAGACGGATCTGATCGCCCTTCACGGCGAGGGCAGTCACCGTCACCTCGTCGCCCACGTTTACCGACTCACCTATACGCCTGGTGAGAATCAGCATGTGTCCCCCTTCTTGTCAGCACGTCGAATGGCGTCTCGCGCCCCTCCCTCACCCGGCGGAGGCTAGCACCGGCATTCGTTTAGTCACTATCGCACGAGCGCAGAAGGGGGTTGAGACAATCGCGCAATGCTGCGGCGCAGCGGTGCTTTGGGTCGAATCGCGCCACTCTCCGTGCTGATGGCAGGCGACGAACCGCGTGAACTAGACGCACGCACAACGAAGCCCCGGCGCGCTATCGGGCTAACTATGCATCTAGTTGTAAATGCCCGGCACACACGCCAGTTTTCACGGGGATCAGGCTGGCAAATGAGGTGCCCGCTCGCTGGACGGTGACGTGCGCTGTCCGCTCTAGCAGGCCACGATGACTGCTATTGGGAAGGATGAGTGACGGCTCGGGGTCCGGAACCGGCCACTGCGCTGCCAAAGGCACTGCGCAACAAATTACTCCGCCTTCCCCTGGCGTGTGCGCGCTTGTTCTCGTGAACATGCGAGGCGCACCCGTCCTGCAGAGTGGCCTGTGGTAAACCCTCATTGATCGCGCCAGCCAGCGGGATCATGCTCGGCGCTCACCAGGGGCCTCGCGATGCAATTCGTGCCTGAGTTAACGCGGGCTGCCCCAAGAGGAGGCGCACCATGGCAACGTTCATTAGCCTGATGAATTTCACCGATCAGGGCATCCGCAATATCAAAGACTCGCCGGATCGCTATGGAGCATTCAGAGCAATCGCCGAGAAGCTGGGCGTAACCGTCAAAGGTTTCTACTACACGGTCGGCCATCACGATATGGTGATGATCCTGGAGGGGAACGACGAGGCGGTTACTACGGCGCTCCTGAAGGCGGGGTCGCTAGGCAACGTGCGAAGCGAGACGCTGCGGGGCTTCTCCGTTGATGAAGCGAAGAGAATGATCGGAAACATTCCTAAGACGTGACCGTGCCGACCCAGGGTGGCGCGCGCTATCACGCGCCACTCCGGTTCACACGCAGCGTGATTTAACTCTTGAATGGATGCGTTCGTAGTAGTGCTTGCGCTCTGTGTCGATAGCGCCGGTTCCTAAGACTTCCGCAGTCGGGCATTAGCGGCCGATTAAGCCTGGCGCTCAGATTTCCGCAAAGCGGCCACTCCGGTGACCGGTCGGGGTGAACCCGACAAAGTGCTTAAGTGCGTCAGCCTAGGCCCAAACGCGGCTTGAGCTGTTGGGTGAATCAGCGCGACTTTCGTGCATCATGATGTCGATCAGACACGCGATCGCCGACCGAGTTGGTGCTAGTTAGCCGGGACGTTGCCACTCACAGTCGCGGAACGCGGGCCGCGCCGGAGCCAGGTAGTATGGGGAATCCGCTTCGTTTGAGTGTTAAGGCGGGGATCGGTTACGCGGTTACTGTCTTTGCGATCGGCTTTCTTCTCGGAACAGCCCGCGTTCTGCTGCTTGCTCCACGGGTAGGCCCGACGATTGCCGTTACGGTCGAGACGCCCATCATTCTCACGGCAAGCTGGTACGTGTCGAGCATTTGGATGAAGCGTCTTATCGTCGCCCCAGAGATTCGCACGCGCATTCTCGTCGGTGCAGTTGCATTCGTTACACTGATGACCTTGGAGGTCGCACTTTCGATCAGCTTGTTTCATAGATCGTTTAGCGAGTACCTCGCCGGGCTGCGGACATTGGCTGGTGCGATTGGCCTTGCAGCGCAGGTTTGTTTCGCGACCTTTCCGCTCCTCGACGCAGTGGTCTGTCAGCGATTTGATCTGTCAAGTCGCGCGCCATTCTAATTGGACGCAGCTGGCCAAGAGCGGCGTCATGCGCTGCTGCGCTTGAAGCCTCGAAAGTGGTGACTCGGCGGGAGCAGGCTCGCGGCGCCACGCAGCGTAGACACGTCTCACACGGATCACGGAGCTAGCAAGTGACAAGATCCGTGTGGCCAAAGCCCTTGGAGTAGTCCAGGACAGAGATCACGGTTGGGGTGAGGCGGAATATGCGGACATTCTCCGGAGTCGGCATCGGCAGCGACGACGGCGGGGAATTCTGCTCCGGGTATTTCGCCATCAGCAGTCGCAACGCCTCCTCCGCTTCCGCTCGATCGACCACGGGGTGAGCGCGTGCCGCCATGGACAGTCCTGTGATCTCCATTACCTCCGGCGTATCGTCGTCAATTGTTAGGGACACGCGATCATCTCGCGCGAGATTTGCTGCCTTCTGACTGTCGAGGCCACAGAGAAAGTAAAGCGTAAGACCAGCGTTCGCGTAGCCCACCGTGGTCGCCTGCGGCCAACCGTCCGGTCTTAGGGTTGCAATTGTCATGTTCCGGTGCTCATCCAGGAGCTTAAGGATCTTCGTTCTGATGACT
>Ga0306925_10006320_pt1 | contig 10990 bp, 8 predicted proteins | sample flu12Cox44000176_FD_203755 | JGI IMG/M metagenome (GOLD analysis project Ga0306925, IMG submission 203755) | Lab enrichment of tropical soil microbial communities from Luquillo Experimental Forest, Puerto Rico - flux8day.12C.oxic.44.000.176 (v2)... | ecosystem: Environmental > Terrestrial > Soil...
GGTTCCTTGGGATGCGGGCCTCGCGTCCGGTCAGCCGTGGCCCTACATGGGTCAGCTGGCAGGGCCAGCGGTTCGCTTGCGCTCGCCTCTCTCGACCGTGCCTGCCGAAATCTTGTCCCGGCGTTTCCGCTACGCTCACCACCACGGCTTTTGCCCGCAGCGGCTTGCGGTGGCTTGAGATCGGCTCCTGATCACCGAACTCGAAGGGCCCTCCTTCATCTCTCGTACAGTTGCGCACATGCGGCGCTCGTGACACACGACCCAACTCGGAAGTCTGGCGATTGCCAACAAGCCCGGCACGACAACGGAATCGTTGGAAACGTTTCTCGCAAAGCCCCACGCCTTCGAAATCATGCCGTACCCTGAACTCAGTCCCGCCCCAGGTTACCGATCCGGTCAGCTACATTCTGAGCCTGCGTGGCGGACACTGACTTCACCGATCATGTCACAGCGTTGGCGGTGGCTTTGCGGAATCGCAGCAGAGCAAGCCCTAGGAACAATCCGCCAATGAGAGCGACAATCATAAACTCCCGCCAAACCACCGCAAAGCCGGCACCGCGATAGAGGATCGCTTGCGCTAACGACACGAAATGTACCGTTGGCGACACCTGCATGATCGTCGCCAGCCACGGCGGCATGCTTTCGAGCGGTGTATTGCTGCCGGAAAGCATCGCTAATGGCAGATAAACCAGTAGATAGAGTAGGCCGAGCTGGGGCATCGACCGCGCGACGGTGCCGAGGAAAATGCCGATTGCCGTGGCGAAGAATAGATAGAAGGCGACGCCGAACAGGAACAGCGGGATCGACCCGGCGATCGGGATACCGAGCAAGCCGTGCACGACAAAGCGTAGCGATAGGCCGACTGCAACCACGATGACAAGACCATTCGCCCAAATCTTTGACATCGCGATCTCGAACGGGGTCAGCGGCATCACCAGGAGATGGTCCATTGTCCCGCGCTCCCGTTCTCGGACGACGGCTGCCCCGGCCAGGATGATCGCGAGCATCGTGATGCTGTTGATGATGCCCATGACACTGGTAAACCAAGCCGTCTCGACATTAGGGTTGAAGGCGATCCGCACGACGAGATTGACCGGTGATGCGGGAGCGCCCTCCGCCCGCGAGAGAAAATTGGCGATCTCGGTCGTGATGATCTGCTGCGCATAATCGGCCCCCAACCCCGCCTGGACCATCGCGGTGGCATCGACGTTGAGCTGGATCGCGGGTTGGCGCCCGGCGAGGACGTCGCGAGCGAAATTCGGCGGCACGTCGATTATGAACGTATATTTACCGGCGTTCATCAGCGGCACGACATCCCGTTCGGGGATCGGCTGCGGCGTTTGGAAATAAGGCGGCAGAAACGCATGCATGATGCGGCGCGACAGTTCCGAATGATCCTCGTCGACAATTGCGACCGACGCGTTGCGCACTTCTTGAGAGCTGCTTTGCGCTTGCGCGATGATGGCAAGCGAGAAACTGTAGACGACCAGCCCCAGCAGCACGAAATCGCGAAAAAAGCTGCGCAATTCCTTGGTGCCGAGCCACAAGATGTTGGCGAAGGTCTGCAACGAACGAACCCGGCCCGGTCAGCGTTCCTGCTTGCGCAATAGCGGCAAGTTGAGCGCCAGCAGCCCCGGGATGAAGAGAATGAGCGCGCCGATGTTGGTCGCGAGGTCGGCAAAGCCGAGACCTTTAGTAAAGGCGCCGACACTAACCGGCAGGAAGTAGGTCATCGGAAACAAGCCGCCCATGATCCGTGCCATGCCGGAGAGCGAGGACACCGGGACACTCATGCCGGCAAACATCGTCGCCGGCAGGACGGTCAAGATCGCTGTACCGAACAGCGCCGCGATCTGGGTGCGGGCGAAGGACGAAACCAGCATTCCGTAGGCTGTTGTCGCGGTGACGTAGATCAACGCCGCGCCCAGGAGTGTCAGAAAGCTTCCCTTGAGCGGCACCTCGAAGACGAGCAGAGCCATCATGAACATCAGCGCGAAATTGATCATCGCCAGTCCGACATACGGCAATTGTTTGCCCAGCAAAAATTCGAGGCGGGTTATTGGTGTGACGTACAAGTTGGTAATCGATCCGAGTTCCTTTTCGCGGACGATCGCGAGCGCCATCAGGATCGCCGGGAACAGCGCCAGAAGTATCGATATCGTTCCAGGCACCATCGCGTAAACGCTCTCAAAATCCTGGTTGTACTTGAACCGCACCTCGATATCGGCGCGCGGCTGTTGCGCCGGATGCGTCGTTCTCATCGTGGGATCGGCCAGGTAGAGCTGATGCATGCCCTCCAGATAGCCGCGGATCGTCTGGGCAATAAATGGCCGCGCTCCGTCGATCCAGGCGGCGACCCAGGCGGGACGCCCACGCGCAATATCGCGGCCAAAGGAGGGCGGAATTTCAATGCCGGCGTCGATGTCCCCGTCGGCAAGCCGCTTTTCGAGATCGGAGTAATCGGCGAGGCGCGGCTTTTCGACAAAATAGGCCGAGCCGCGCAATTCTTCGAGATAGGCGCGGCTTTGGTGGCTTTGATCATGATCGAGAACTGCGAAGGTGAGGGAGTTAACGTCGGTGGAGATGCCAAAACCGAGGACCAGCATCAAGAAGGTCGTACCGAACAGCGCGAACCCGAGCCGGATCGGATCGCGTATTAGTTCCAGCGTTTCACGAATCGTACAGGCAGCAAGACGCCGCGGACTGAAGGCGCTGCGGTCGCTTGGTGATCGCTCTGCAGCGCGGACATTTGCGGTCTCGTAGGCCACGAGGCCGGGCTCTGCCGACCTGGCACTAACTGCCTCTTCGAGGTAGCTAATAAATGCATCCTCGAGCGTAGCAGCGCCGCGCGCTGCGATGAGGCCCGCGGGCGTATCGGTTGCCAGCACCCGGCCCGAATCCATCAGCGAAACCCGGTCGCAGCGCGCGGCTTCATTCATGAAATGGGTAGAGACGAAAATCGTCACGCCCTCGTTGCGCGAAAGATCGATGAGCGCTTCCCAGAACCGGTCGCGTGCCAACGGGTCGACCCCCGAGGTCGGCTCGTCGAGGATCAGCATCTCCGGCTGGTGCACGATCGCGACGGCAAGCGACAGCCGTTGGCGGATGCCGAGCGGCAGGTCTTGGGCGAGCTGGTCGATATAGTCGGCGAGACCAAAGCGCCGGACCAATTCGGCGATGCGCGCCTTCCCCTCTCGCGCCGGCAGATGGAATAGACGCGCGTGCAGATGGAGGTTCTGCCAGACCGTCGGCTCAGTATAGAGCGAGAACTACTGTGACATGTAGCCGACGCGCTTACGCGCGCCGAGGTCGCTCGCATCGAGCGGTCGTCCGAACAGCAGCGCTTCGCCGTCGCTCGCCGGCAACAATCCGGTCAACATCTTCATCGTCGTCGTCTTGCCGCAGCCGTTTGATCCGAGAAAGCCAAAGATCTCGCCGCGTTCGATTGTAAAGCTGACGTGATCGACGGCGGTGAAATTGCCGAACCGGCGGGTGAGACCGCGCGCGACGATCACCGGCTCGACATCGACAATGCGGCGCGGCGGGATGTGCAGCGTGCTATGACCGGCGCGCTGCTGTTCCGGAAGCAGCGCGATGAATGCATCTTCCAGGGTGCGCGTTGCGGTCGTTGCCTTCAGTTCTACCGGCGTACCGGTTGCCAGAATTTTGCCGGCGTTCATTGCGACGAGCCAGTCGAACCGCTCAGCCTCGTCCATATAAGCCGTGGCGACTACGATACTGATGCCGTGGCGTCGACCGCGGATCCGCTCGATCAGCTCCCAGAACTGGCGACGGGACAGCGGATCGACGCCGGTCGTCGGCTCGTCGAGGATCAACAGGTCAGGATCGTGAATCAGCGAGCAGCAGAGGCCCAGCTTTTGTTTCATCCCGCCCGACAATTTTTTTGCTGGGCGCTCGCCGAAACGTACCAGCCCGGTGACGCTCAGATCAGGATAGAGGTTCTTGCCGAGGCCCTGCGGCATGTAAGCAATGCGCGGACACACCGCGGTCCGATGCCCGTTATCAGCGATGTTACCACCCAGAACATAGGTCGCCCCGAACTGGATCTGACGAGCGCCGGCGATGATAGCAAGCAGCGACGATTTACCGACGCCGTCGGGCCCGATCAGCCCCACCATACGCCCAGCTGCAAGATCGAGCGTGACTGAGTCGAGGGCGGTGATCTTTCGGTAGCGCTGGGTGACCCCCAAGATACGCGCAATCGTGTCGTCTCCGGTCACAGCGAGGCTGGGGTCGGGATGCTAGGTGGCGGGCTCGCCTGCAGGCTGGGCGGCCAGGCGACCGAGGGGTCCGTGCGCACATATGCGACCCCCGGCAACCCGGTTCTTACCATCGCCTCGCGGCCTTCGAGCCGATCGGGATCGATCCGCACCCTGATCCGGAACATCAGCTTGTCGCGCTCAGCCTTGGTCTCGACGGTTTTCGGCGTGAACTGGGCCTGGCTGGCTACGAACACGACCTTGGCCGGGATGACATGATCGGGATAGGCGTCGACGACGATGCGAGCCTCGGAACCGATCATAACCCGGCCCGCTTCCACGCTTGGCAAGTAGATGTCCATGTAAACATAGGAGGCGTCGAGCATCGTAAACACCTTGCCGCCAGCCGGCAGCACCTCGCCGACATTGGCGACGCGGTATTGGATCGGTCCATCTCTTGGCGCAATGAGGCTATTGTCGAGGATGTTGACGCGATAGAGTTCAACGTCGTGCGTGGCCGCGTCGAGCGCGTGCTGTGCTTCAGCAACCCTATGGGTTGCGGCACTTTCCGCGGCGACGGCCGCGTTCATCTGCTGATGCCGCTGATCGAGCAGCTCGACGGTGGCGAATCCCTTGGGCACAAGGGCGCTGGTGCGGTCGAGCTCTTGCTGCGCCAGCTTGACCTGAGTCTGCTGCTGGACAAGGTTCGCCTTTGCCTCGTCGAGGGCGCGCTCGGCTTGGCTCACCAGCGCCTCGGACTTCTTCAGCGAAGCCTCAAGATCCCGGGTATCCATCATCGCGACCACCTGGCGTGCCCGCACCACGTCACCTTCGTCTACGAAAAGTTTCGCGATGCGGCCTGCAAACTTGGTGTCAATGTCGATCTGGTCGGCTTCGAGGCGCCCATTCCCCCATGCGATGCCGGGCGGCAGCCGCAACTGTTGATGCTGCCACCAGAGCCAGCCGATGCCCGCAACAGCGCTGATCATCAGCACGGCAAGAAACACAAACCGCAGCCTCCCCCGCCGCCTCAGCGGCGGCGGAGGCTCGATGACGGCCGGGAGCCGACCATGCCTTTCGATCGGCTCGACGGGCGGCGCTAACTTAACACTAGGGTTTTCGGTAACTTTTGTAGAACGCCGGTCTTGTTCGGCCATCGAAATGCCTGTTCGGGTAGGCTAGAGGCGAATACGAAAATTCAAATCCCCACCATGGCCTACTGCCTTCTAAGTCAACCGAGTCTAAGCAATTTTCCAGGCCCCGTCCGACTGGAGACTCCTCGTGGCTGAAGGTAGTGCTCGGAGCGATTTACGGAGGCCGGGTTGAACGGGAAGCGACAGTTCCTACCGGCTTTCCGCGAAGTTGTTAGTTATAGGTCCGTGGATCATACCGAAGTCCTGCTGGGAAAGGAGCAATTGCGGGCTCGGGCCCATGCATTAGCAAGACCCCCGAAAATCGCAAACGGCGCCTTGACCGATATCTACGCAGTCGACCTCCTTTCGATCCTCTCACAGCCGGGAAATAGTTCCGGCATAGACCGCGCCTCCAAGCTAAGTGTATAGGGTCGCACGTTCGAAGCATTGCCGTTATTCATCGCTTCAGCTCCCAATCTCAGCAAGCTGTTTCCTGACGAGCATCACCCCTGCATCGCGGGGATCCGGGGCAATCGTGAAATCAAGCTCCCCGCACATCTGCAGCATCGGCTCGTTCTCCCGCAAAACGTCGCCAACGAGTTCTCCAATACCGCGCTGCTTGGCGACGTCGATAAGACGCTTCATCAGCAAATATCCGAGCCCTCGCCCCTTCCAGTCGCTGCGAACGGCGATGGCATATTCCGCGCGCAAATTGTCGGGATCGGCAAAAAAATGCACCACACCCACTGCCATGTCGTCGTGCTCGGCCAGGAGTGCCAGCTCCCGGTCGTAGTCGAGCTGCGAGAGCCGTGCGGCAACCGCGTGGGTAAGTCCGCGCACCGGGGTGAAGAAGCGGAGCCGCAAATCCTCGTGGCTCATATGCGCGGCGAGGTCGTGCAGCATGGGCTCGTCTTCCGGACGCAACGGTCGCACTCGGAGCGACGTCTCATCGCGCAACCGCTCCGCGGTTTCGAGATGTTGCGGATAGGGTGCGATGGCCAGCCTTCTCGCACTTGGCCCTTGGGCCGGCGCGACGCGCAGTCGGGCATCCAGAGCGATGATGCCGACCGCATCTGCGAGCAACGGATTGATGTCCAGCTCTCGGATCTCCGGGTGATCGGCAGCCAGCTGACCGAGGCGAATCAACATTTCGGTGACAGCTTCGATTTTCGCAGGTGGTTGGCCGCGATATCCTTGCAATAGTCGCCACACCCGGGTACGCGCCATCAGCCTGTGCGCCAGCGATCCGTTGAGCGGAGGCAGCTCAAGCGAACTGTCGTCCACGACCTCGACCGCCGTGCCTCCTTGGCCGAACAAAACCAGCGGACCAAATACCGGGTCTTCAACGAGCCCGACGAGAAGCTCCAGGGCGCCCGGGCGGCCAATCATCGGCTGAACGAGAAACCCTTCAACGCGAGCTTCAGGGCGCGCCGCCCTGACACGTTCGACCATTGCAGCCGCTTCGCGACGGACCCGATCGGCGTCGTGCAGATTAAGCACGACGCCGCCGACATCGGTCTTGTGAGTGATATCGGGCGAACTGATTTTGAGAGCGACCGGAAATCCCACACTCGTGGCGACATAGGCGGCCTGGTCCGGATCATCGGCGGCGAGGCTGGCCGCGAGCGGAATGCCATAAGCCGCGAGCACGGCGGCGGTCGCTTCCGTGTCGAGCCAGCCTTGCCCAGCGGCAAGAGCGGTTGCGATCACACTTCGTGCCGCTCGCTGGTTCGCTTCGAACGGGTCCGCTCGCGCCGGGGGCGTCTCCATCAGCAGCTCACGATTGCGCCGATGGTGTACCCGATGCATGAAAGCGCCAACCGCGCTGTCGGGGGTTTCATAGGTGGCGATGCGGGCTTTCGCGAAGAGCTGCCGTGCCGCCTTTGCAGAATGTTCGCCGAGCCAGGCGGTGATCACGTTACGGTCCCTCAGCACTCTGGGCTCAGCTGCCCCGACCGCATCGATAACCGCGCGGGCGGCCTCCTCGGGCTCGGCCAACGCGGTAGGGCAGTTAAGCACCAGAATGGCGTCGACCTCAGCGTCGCTGATCAATACTGCTAGAGCATCGGCATAGCGGGTCCCCGGTGCATCACCGATTATGTCGATTGGATTGCCGCGGCTCCATGACGCAGGCAGACGCCGAGTCAATCCGGCGATCGTATTTTGCGACAGTTCAGCCAGTCGCCCGCCAGCCGCCACCAAAGCATCCGCGGCGAGCACGCCCGCCCCACCGCCGTTGGTCAGGATCGCAAGCCGATCGCCGACCTGCTCGTGGGTCAACGCCAGAGTCTCGGCGGCATCGAACAGTTCGGCCATCGTCCCGACCCGTAGCATACCCGCGCGACGAAACACCGCGTCGTACACCGCGTCTGTGCCGGTCAAGACGCCAGTATGTGAGGTGGCGGCTCGCGACCCAGCGTTAGAGCGGCCCGCCTTTAGAACCAGAACGGGCTTGATGCGTGCAGCTGCTCGGGCCGCGGACATGAATTTGCGGCCGTGCGTAAGACCCTCGACATACAGCAGGATAGCCCGGGTGTGCGGATCGGCGGCGAGATAGTCGAGCATGTCGCCAAAATCGACGTCGGCCATACCACCCAGCGAGACCACGTGCGAAAAACCGATGCTGCGCGATACCGCCCAATCGAGCATCGCCGTAACCATCGCACCTGACTGGCTGATGAACGCGATATCTCCCGCCGAGGCGGGCAAATGAGAAAAGGTCGCGTCGAGCCCAACCCTCGGGACCATGATGCCGACGCAGTTCGGCCCGATGATGCGCATGAGTAGGGGCTTTGCGGCGTCGAGTATTGCCTGCTGCAGCGAGCGGCCCCGGTCCCCGAGTTCGGCGAAACCGGCGGTAATGATCACGGCGGCGCGCGTTCCGCGCTCACCCAGCTCACCGATCAATGAAGGCACAGTTTCCGCCGGGGTGGCGATGACTGCGAGGTCGGGGGGTCGCGGGAGGCTCGCGATACTCGGGTGAACGATAAAGCCGTCAATTTTCGAGTGATTGGGATTGACAAACATCACCTCACCGGCGAACCCGGCGCGACGCAGATTGCGCGCGACTACCGCACCGACCGAGCCGGGGCGCGGGCTGGCTCCGATCAGTGCAACGGATTCCGGGTTGAACAGCTTGTCGAGGTTACGAACCGACATTGGACGTCATCTACAGCTCAAACGCGAATTCTGAACGTCGTCTGTTCGCGTATTGGAAGAGGGGCCACCGCTCGGACGACGCGTTCTGGATCTCCGCGACGAGGCGAAATTTCACCTGGGTTACGCTCAAGTCCCTGAAGAAGTGTATGACGTCCGGATGTGGATAACTAGACGTTCGGCTTCAAAAGGTTTTTCGATGACCGACACGGCGCCGCGCGGCATACTCGCTTGTCGCGTCCACAGCGCGCATCTCCATGCTCCGCGTTGACCCCTAATCCAACATCGTGCACCTTGACTCGTCCAAGCTCGTCGCCGACGCAATCATGCTCACACGGGCACGTAACGCGGCGGCTTTAACTCTGGGAGCCGGGTTCCTACAAGCGACGAACGCTTTTAAATTTAGAGACCGGGATTTCCCGGGCGAGGATACGTCGGTGTGTGCCCGGCGATATCTTCGCCTGGGCCAAGATGCGGCAACGTCAGGCCGAGGGGAGCCGTCTGGCTCGCCGGCTGCTGATCCGAGACGAAGAGTTGCTCCCACGCCCGGCGCACGCTGTGGTGAGTAGACTCGTGAATGTAAACATGGCCGTACTGGTCGAAACCGAACAGCGCCGCTGCCGGATCATTTCGCACTGTCTGAAAGACCTGGTTGATCGCGGTTAAGCAATCGGCAAGCCGATCACCGTGGGAAAGACGTGTGTGGCGCAGCAGTTCGCCGATGTTGAGCGCACGCAGCGGCGGCGCAGCGCGGCCGGCAGGCGTCTCGCGCGCCAGCTCGAAAAAAACCTGTGAGAGGAGAAAGTTGTCTTTAATCGCCTCAAACACCTGCAAGGCCTCTTCCGGCGTGCACGCCGCAAGAGCGGAAGAGTGAACCTGCGAAGCGTCGTGATCGAACCTACTCAGGGCGCCAAGCGCAGCGCCGATCTCGTGCTCGACCCAACGGCGCACCTCGGGCGGAGCCGCTTTGAGCTGCTCTAAGGAGAAAGTAAAGCTGGTCATGGCCACTCCTCGTCATCGGTATTTGCTCGATCACATTGGTGTTTCGAAAGATACGGGGCGGCATCAATCCAGGTCAATCAACCCGACTTGCACGGGCACGCGAACGGGTTTCGTTAACCGGCGGCCAAGCTCGCTGATCTGTATCAATGTTCAGACCGCCCGGATCGACGACGATGCGTGCTGGCTGCGGAACTGGCATAATCGGGGTGGCTGCGTGGGCAGCAAAGATAGAGGGTACGATTTTGGCGGCCACGGGACCATCGATCACTTATCGTGAGCCGGGCCAAGGTGGGGCCGGTCCATTAGATTTTGAGGCCGGTCGCCCGCTTCCACCCAGCTTGCTCTATCGGTGCTGCGACCCGACCGAGCTGCCGTTCGAACTGGTCGGCGAACTCCAGGATCTTCTGGAGCCGATCGGGCAGGATCGTGCGGTCGAAGCGGTCGAGTTCGCTGTTGCGATGCGGCGCAAGGGGTACAACGTCTATGCGCTCGGCGCCAACGGTACCGGCAAGCACGCCATAGTCCGAGATCTGTTAAACCATCGAGCCGAGAGCTCGCCGACGCCGCCCGACTGGTGTTACGTCAATAGCTTTACCGACCCCCAGAAGCCTCGCAGGCTGCAATTGCCACCGGGTCGCGCCACTGGATTGCGCGATGCGATGAGGCGTCTGGTCGAGGAGTTGCGCGTCGCATTGCCGACGGCTTTCGAGCGACGACTACCGAGCCCGGCGCGATGTCATCGACCAGCAGTTCAAACAGCGCAATGAGCAGGCATATGGCGAGCTGCAGCGGCGAGCCGAGCAACAGGGCATTACCTTGTTGCGCACGCCGATGGGATTAGCGCTGGCGCCGCGGCGTGACGGCAAGGTATTGACGCCGGAAATGTTCGAGGCACTGCCGGAGGCAGAGCGCGAGCGCATCCAGCGGGAGCTGGAAGAAGTACAGGGCAAACTCGAAGAGGTCATGCAGAAGGTGCCGCAATGGGAGCGCGAGCACCGGGAAGCCTTGCGCGAACTCAACCGTAACACCACCGGTGCCGCGATCGCGCTGATGATGGATGAGCTGCGCGCCGGCTATTGCGACTTTCCTGATGTCGCGCAGCATCTCGATGCGGTCGAGCACGACATCAAAGAAAACGCGGATGATTTTCTGTCTCCGCCGCAGCTACCTCAGGGAATGCCGATGCCGTCTCCCGTCGAGGAAGCCATGAGCGAGGCGCGTTTCCGGCGGTACCAGGTGAATGTCATCGTCGACAATGGCGGGCAGCACGGCGCTCCGGTCATCTACGAGGACAACCCGACCCATCAGACGCTGGTCGGCAGGGTCGAGTACATGGCTCGCTTCGGCACGCTGGTTACCGATTTCAACCTGTTAACGCCCGGGGCATTACACCGCGCCAATGGCGGTTATCTGATGCTCGACGCGCAACGATTACTTGCCGAAATTTCGGCTGGGCTTCGCTGAAGCGCGCGCTCAACG
>Ga0306925_10006329_pt1 | contig 10985 bp, 10 predicted proteins | sample flu12Cox44000176_FD_203755 | JGI IMG/M metagenome (GOLD analysis project Ga0306925, IMG submission 203755) | Lab enrichment of tropical soil microbial communities from Luquillo Experimental Forest, Puerto Rico - flux8day.12C.oxic.44.000.176 (v2)... | ecosystem: Environmental > Terrestrial >...
GTGCGTCCAAACTGATTCTCGAAAATGCAACACGGGATGTCGGCTCCTGGGCACTGAGCGGCTGTACGCTTTTCGGTCGCTATTGGGGAAGCGGACATTGCGCGAACGATCCGCTCGCGCGCCCGAGGCCATGACGCGGTACGCTGACTGACCTCCTGCAATCGGCTATCCTGCGTTCCGTTCCCTTGGCCTTGAGGGATCGGATACATTTCCGTCAATGGAAACGCCGCGACTTCATCACGCTGCTCGGCGGCGCGGCTACCGTCTGGCCGCTCGCGGCGCGCACGCAGCAGCCAGCGATGCCGGTGGTTGGTTTCATCAACGGTCGCTCGGCGGAGGACGCCGCGCGCCAGGGTGCTGCGTTTCGCAAAGGCCTCGAGGAGGCGGGCTATGTCGAGGGGAAACGTGGCGGTCGAATATCGCTGGGCCGGGGACGGAAATGTGTTGCGCGACCACGCGGCCCAGCTGCTCGCCATGGCGCCCGACCTGATCTTAAGCCCACGGCTCGCTGGGATTTTCAGCCATCACCGCCGGTGCGGCAGCAATGCCATGTTCGAACTTAAGGACCGGGAAACCCGGGGAGGCTGATGGAGTGGGCGGCGAAAACGCAACGACGCCAGCCGGTTCGTGGCCTGTTGACCGGATAAGCTGACGCTTAGCGAGACAGGGAGTTCTATCAGTTTAGGCATCGGGCGGTGCGACGGAAGGAAAAACTCCTGTGTCAGTATTAGAAGCTCTTTGTTCGTGGAGGTATGCCAAGGCCCAGCTGACCGCGGCGCTGCGGCGCGTCCAGTCCTGCAGCGCCGTGAGGATAGTGTTGACGACTGGCGCTTGCATGGCCGCGATGCTGCTCCTCGTCGTGCCTCTTCTCACACTCGAAGCCGACGCCCGCGGCGGCGGTGGCGGCGGGCACGGCGGCGGCCACGGCTTTGGTGGACACGGTGGCGGGTTTGGCGGGCACCGCGGCGGAATTAGCTTCGGGGCACGCGGCGGCGGTGGGTTCAGGGCGGCGCATATCGGCCGGGCGCATGTTGGGCGTGCGCATATCGGCAGGGCGCATATCGGCAGGACGCACATCGGCAGCGCGCATGTTGCGGCCCGTTCAGTCGGAGGTAGCCGTTCGCAGCGTGCCGGCGTCGCGGCGGCGCGGCTCGGCGGCGCGGGCAACCGGTTCGCCACCGCGGCCCACACGCTCGGAGGTGCCGCGGCGCGCATGGGCGACCCTGGTCGCCGGGTATTCGGCAACCGCGCCATCGCCAACGTCGCGTTGCAATCGCAATTCGGGCAGGCGCGATTCCACGGCGCGTTCTTCGGTTCGGCCTTGCCTTGGTGGCGTGGCGGGCTCGTCCTCGGCTGGTTCGGGCCGCAGTTCTGGCCCTACGCCTATTACGACCTGTTCGATTACGTTTACTGGCCCTATGCCTATGACGACTTTTGGCCCTATGCCTACGATGATGTCTACTATGGCATTTACGGTCCTTACGCCTACAGCGGCCCTTACGGTTACCGTCCCTATGGCGATCCGACTAGATACTATGCCGGCAGAAGCGCGCGCCGCGGCGTGAGCTCCGGGCGCTATGCGGCGCGGGCGAACGGTACGGAGCGCGGCAGAAGTTTGCAGCGATGACGCCGCGCAACTGACTGACTGGCCGATCGAACGCATTTCCGAGGTGGTGCAACCAACCACTGCACAGCGGCTCGACGAATTGCGCGCCGCGAGTGCCAAGGCCGTCGACATGCTCAAATCGGGTTGCCCGAACGACCTGCCCAGCATCCCGACCGGGCGGCTTGCGTCGATGGAGAGCCGCCTGCAGGTCATGCTTTCGGCCGTGCAGACCGTGCGCCCGGCGCTGGAGCGCTTCTATCAATCCCTCAGTGACGAACAGAAGGCGCGCTTCAACGCGATCGCGTCGGCGGATGATCCCAACGCTGTCGCAAAGGACCAGCGCGATCTCTCGAAGTGGTGCGACGAGAAGACGCCGGGCCTTACCGACCTGCCGATCGATCGCATTGGCCAGGCGGTCCAGCCCACGCCGGCGCAGCGCGCCACCTTAGACGAATTGAAGGATGCGTCCATCAAGGCCGGGGAACGGCTCAAAAGCGAATGCCCAGCCTACCAAACGCTGACCCCCACGGGTCGGGTCGAGGCGATGGAGAAACGCCTTGAGGCCACGCTTGCCGCAGTGAAGACGGTTCAGCCCGCCCTCGCGAAATTCTACAATTCGCTGAGCGACGAACAGAAGGCGCGCTTCAATTCGCTGCGTTCGGCGTCCCGGCCGACGGGGTGATAGACATAGCCATGGATGCCGAAGCCGCGAATCGTCCCGACAGACTGTCCGCCTCGGTTGCGGCTGAGCGTATCCGCGGCCCTGGCGGGCGGCATGAGCGTGCGCAAGACGGCGGCCAAGTTTGACGTAAACCCGAGCACCGTACAGCGTGTTGCTCGCCCTTTCGACGACGCCGAGCACGCAAGCGTCGCCGCCGGGGGTAGCAGGCTGGTGGATGGACTGGCCCAGGCAGGCCTAGTCTAGTTGCACTGCAAGCACCCCCACCCAGGGGGGACTTTCGGATTTTGAAAATGAGTTTTGGCCCGTGTTGCGTGGAGAGCTTGAATCTGGATCCGGAATTAGAGAACAGCCTGGGTCACTTTGGACGAAACCAACCGAGGGCGGCGTCTTCCTTTATGTTCGCAGTTCCTCCGAAAGCTGACGCAGGTTCAAGGGATGACGACCTGACGCGAAGTGTCACGATTGCTCGAACCTCGTCGGCGCTTGCCCGCACACCCGGCGCTAGGGTGAGGCTCTTTCCGCGCAACTCCGCGACCTGATCAAATCCGCTTATTGGCTCCGAAGTTTCTGGTATATTCTAAGTTGCCATGCCTCTTAGCTGTTGTGCTTTTCCCGAGTTCAAAGTGCTGGTCAATGACGCCATCTGGTTCCTTCGCCGATGCGCTCACAACCGAAACGATTCGCGAGACAATCAGGCGCATGGGTCTGCTGTCGAATGCCGAGCAATTCAGTTCTGAACCGTTGTCCGGAGGAGTCTCATCGGACATCTGGCGGATAACTGTCGGCAACAAGCAATATTGCCTGAAGCGCGCCCTCCCCAGATTGAAGGTGACCCAGCTGTGGGAGGCGCCGGTGGCCCGCAACAATTTTGAATGGCAATGGTTTAGAACTGCGGGCGCAATTTGCCCGGGGTGCGTTCCTAATCTCGTAGCCCATGATGAGCAAGCTGGCCTATTCGTCATGGATTATCTTGATCCCAAAAGTTACCCGGTTTGGAAGGCCCAACTCAGGGACGGAGTTGTTGATGAGGGGACCGCAGAGCGCGTGGCTGAACGACTAGTAAAGATCCATGCCGTAACATCCAACGACGAGCACGTTCGCCGCCAATTTGCCACTGAGGATGCGTTCTACGCGATCCGTCTCGAGCCCTATCTTGTTGCTACTAGCCGCATTCATTCCGATCTTGCCGATCATCTCCATTCTATAGTGGAAGTAACAGCATCTACGAAGCGTGCTCTTGTCCACGGCGACATCAGTCCGAAAAACATTCTGGTAGGCCCGAGCGGGCCGATCTTCATTGACGCAGAATGCGCCTGGTACGGTGACCCCGCGTTCGACCCCGCCTTCTGCCTCAATCACCTGCTTCTGAAATGTCTATGGCGACCGCAACACTGGAAGGCCTTTCTGGCCTGCTTCGACCGTTTTGCCGCAGCGTATCTGCACGGCGTGTCTTGGGAGCCGCGGGTGAGCATTCAATTACGCATCGCGCGCTTGTTGCCTGCGCTATTCCTCGCAAGAATCGACGGAAAATCGCCGATCGAGTATGTCACCAGCGAGCGCGACAAAAATCGAGTTCGTGATACCGCGCGCCATTTGATTCGCTGTCCTACCAATGAGCTCCGTGACATTCGCCGGACCTGGGCGGGGGTAGTAGCTTCCATATGAACAGCACCGAAATCGTCCAGGTCCGTGGTCGCCAGGTTTGGGATTCGCGAGGCCGCCCCACGGTCGAGGCGGAAGTCACGCTTGCATGTGGCAAGAGGGGGCGTGCCATCGCTCCGGCAGGTGCTTCCACAGGCAGTGGTGAAGCCGTCGATTTGCGTGACGGCAATGCCCGCTTCGGCGGATTTGGGGTGATGCGCGCTGTGGGCCATGTCAACGGAGAAATTGCGCGTGCGCTTGTTGGCTCCGACGCAAGCTGCCAGGCAAAGGTCGACCAGATTCTGATCGAACTTGACGGCACCGCGAACAAGGCACGGCTGGGAGGTAATGCACTGGCGGCCGTGTCGATGGCCGTGCTGCACGCGGCGGCGGCCGCCAAAGACAATCCCCTTTACGTCCATCTATTGGGCGATCGAAATCCTGTGATGCCGCTTCCCGAAGTGCAGATCTTCGGCGGCGGGGCGCATGCCGGCCATCGGGTCGACATTCAGGACTTTATGATCATGGCACCCAAGGCCGGCACGTTCGCCGAAGCCCTCAAATGGACGGCTGAGGTGTACAGGGCCGCGGGGAGCCTCATGAGCGACATGGGTCGATTGCAAGGCGTTGCCGACGAGGGGGGCTATTGGCCGGCTTTCGATTCAAATGAGGCAGCGCTTGACACGCTCATTCGCGCCATTGAACGCGCCGGCTTCACCCCCGGCGACGAGATTGCTATTTCCCTCGATATTGCGGCGTCTGACCTATACCTCGACGACCGCTATCAATTAGCCCTGGACGGCCGGACCTTGGATTCCGATGACATGGCCGCAATGCTTATCGATTGGCTCGATCGATATCCCATCGCATCCATCGAGGATCCGCTGTCGGAATTCGATGAGGACGGATTGGTTCGCTTCACTCAAGCTGTCGGAGATCGCGTCCAAATCGTCGGTGATGATTTCCTGGTAACCAATGCCGCCCGCATCCGCAAAGCCTCACTCGCGGGGGCTTGCAATGCAGTTCTCGTAAAACCGAATCAAGCAGGAACGATCGCTGAGACCTTCGAGGCGATTGAGGCGTCCCGAGCCGCCAATTGGGGAGCGATACTCTCGGCGCGGTCAGGTGAGACCGAAGACGTTACAATCGTGCATTTGGCTGTTGGTTGGGGGGTGAGACAATTGAAGGTCGGTTCATTCTCGCGCTCCGAACGAATGGCGAAATGGAACGAGGGAATTCGCATCGAAGAAGCTCTAGGGAATCGCGCCGACTTTGCTGGAACCCATTTCAGTGATCAATTTCTCTCATCTCTCACACGCAAATAGAAATGCATACAAGATAAAATTGGACTAAACGGCTCCTCAATTCGTATGGTGGCAACTGGCGACGAAGGATGTGATCTGGTAACGTTGCGGAAAATTCATGAGGTGACGCTATGACCCCGGAACAGGTGCTCGCGCGACCCGCACGCATGTTGTCTCAGAAGCAACGAGAGAGCTACTTCGCCAAAGGCTACCTGCTCGTGGAAAATGCCGTGCCGAGCGAGTGGATAGAGCGGCTTCGGGCCGTCACCGCCGAGATGGTGGAACGCAGCCGTGAACGGAAAAAATCGGATGCGGTGTTCGACCTGGAGCCGGGACACACTGCCGAGAAACCGAGACTGCGGCGCCTGTCGAGCCCGGTCGAGCATCACACGGTGTATTGGGATTTCGTAGTCAAATCGCCGATCGCCGACATCGCGGCTGATCTCGTCGGGCAGAACGTCAAGTTTCATCACTCAAAGCTTAATTTCAAATGGGCGGAAGGGGGCGAGGAGGTGAAATGGCACCAGGACATTCAGTTCTGGCCGCATACCAACTACAGCCCTTTGACGATCGGAACTTATCTGTACGACTGCGGGCCGGATCAGGGGCCGCTTGGGGTCCTTCCCGGCAGTCATGAGGGCCCCTTGTTCGACCAATATAATGACCGCGGCGAATGGGTCGGTTGCCTGGCCGAGCGGGATCTGGCGAAAGCGCAGATCGACAAGGCCGAGTATCTCATGGGGCCGGCTGGTTCGATCACCATCCATAATTGCCGTACTGTTCATGGCTCCAAGCCAAACCTGTCCGACATGGGTCGGCCTTTGCTTCTCAACACGCTCTCCTCAGCCGACGCCTTTGCCTACACCTATAATCCCCTGACGACGCGCTACTATGGCCAGGTCATTCGCGGTCAACCGGCACGTTGGGCGCACCACGATCCGCGTCCGTGCCTGATTCCGCCCGATTGGTCCGGCGGCTACACGTCGATCTTCGCGCTGCAGCAGGAAGAATCGTTGGATTCGGGCGCGCTTGACGAGAAGAGCCGAAATCGCAATGAGCGGGCGTTGGCAATGTAAGGGCTACGTGCCCAGGTAAAGGTGCTGAATCTCTGGCGACTTTGCCAGATCCGCCGGAGTGCCTTCGAGCGAGATGCGACCTGATTTCAGCACATAGACGCGGCGCGCGACGCGCATCACCATCGCCGCGTTCTGCTCGGCGAGCATGATCGTCATTCCCCGGCCTGCCAATCTGCCGATCGCCAATTCGATTTCCTCGACGATGATCGGCGCGAGCCCCAATGTCGGCTCATCAAGGAGCAGGAGGCGTGGCCTGGCCATCAGGCCGCGGGCGATGGCGAGCATTTGCTGCTCGCCCCCCGACATTAAGCCGGCCTTCTGATGGCGCCGCTCGGCGAGCTTTGGAAAGATGGTGAAGACGGTCTCGAAGTCGGCATCGAGGCGATCGCGGTCAGCACGCTGAAACGCTCCGATCCGGAGGTTTTCAATAACGGAGAACTTGGGGAAAACCTGTCGCCCCTCGGGGACCAGCGCGATCCCCAGCCGGATGCGATCGGGCGTTGCGAGTCGTTGGATCGGCTGCGTCGCGAAACGGATCACGCCGCTCGTGCAGTCCTTCAGACCAACAAGCGTGCGCAGCGTCGTCGTCTTGCCGGCCGCATTCGGGCCGATAAGCGCCGCCACTTCGCCGGGTTCGACACGCAGGCTCACATCGCGCAGGACGTGGATCTTACCGTAGTGAACGTTGACGCCGCTAAGCTCGAGCATGCTGGCGGCCCAGGTAGGCTTCCACAACGCGGGGATGGCGGAGAACCTTTGCCGGCACTCCTTCGGCGATTACCGAGCCTTGCTGCAACGCAATTGCCCGGTCGGTGATGCGCGCGAGGAAATCGACCTTATGATCGATGATGCACAGGGTGGTACCGGAATCACGCAGATCTCGTAAAACTTCCTCGAGGGTGCGAATCTCATCCTCGCCGAGCCCCGACGCAGGCTCATCGAGCAACAACAATTCGGGCTCGCACATCATGGCCATCGCGACCCCCAACATCTTCTCCTGTCCGTAGGACAGGCTCGCTGCGGTCCGATCTCGCACGCCTTCCAGACGGCAGAGCGCGAGGATGCCGTCGATGCGTTGCGCCATCTCCGCGTGCCGCGCAGAGTCGCGCCAGGGAAGGAGCTCCGCAACGCGGCGCACCCCTAATCGGCGCCGCAGTCGTAGATGGCTGGCAATTGCCACGTTGTCGTAGATCGAAAGTTCGAGGAACAGCTGCGGATTTTGGAACGTCTTGACGATTCCGGCAGCCGCGATCGCGTTCGGACTGTGTCCGTGAATATCCACGGTTTTCCAGAGAATTCGGCCCGCGCTAGGAGCGAGAATTCCGGTAATCAGATTGAGTAGCGTGGTCTTGCCCGATCCGTTCGGGCCGAAGATCCCGACGATCTCCCCGGCCGCGATGGAGAGCGAGACATCCGACACGGCCGTCAGCCCGCCGAAGCGCTTCGTCAGCTCGATTACCTCAAGCAGCACGGCGCCAGCTCGCAAGCGTTCCGATCATCCCCTGCGGCAAGACCAGGATGGTCAGAATCAAAACCAGCCCGTACAGGATGGCTCTGGCCTCGCCGGAGAGGTTGATCACGTGCGGAAGGCCGGTCAGCACGAAAGCTCCGGCGATGGGACCTATGATCGAGGACCGACCGCCCAAGAGGACCATGGAGATGATATCGAGCGACTGATTGATGCTCAGATAATTGGGCTCGATGTAACCGGTGTAGAAGGCGTAGAGACTACCAGCAATCGCGGCGAGCGTATTGGCCAAAGTGAAGGACAGCAGCTTGTAACGGAATATGTTGATCCCGAGGGTCTGCGCCAAATCTTCGTTGAGGCGGATCGCCGCGAAACAGCGGCCGATCCAGGAACGCAATACCAGCGAGCAGGCAGCGACCGTGAAGATCAGGGCGGCCAAGCTGAAGAAATACCAGCCGAACACGCCGTCGATCTTCGTCAGGCCGGTGACCGGGACCCAGAGGAACGGCTTGTCGAGAACCATCAGCCCGAGTGTGCCGTTCGTCACGCTGTTCCAGTTGAGGATGACCAGCCGCGCGAGCTCGGAAAACGCCAGCGTCACGACGGCGAAATAGAAGGCCCGGAGCTTAAATTTGAAGCAGATGCTGCCGATGATCAGCGAGATCAGGATCGTAAAACAAATTGCGGGGACCAGCCCCACCCAGAAGGACACATGAAAAATCGATGCCGTCAGGGAGGTGATGTACGCCGCAATTCCGAATGCAGCGGCGTGGAACATCGAAAGCTGTCCGGTGAAGCCGAAGATGAGGTTGAAGCTTACCGCAGCAATTGCGAGTATGAAGCTGAAGGTGAAGATCGTGAGGATGAAATTGCTCTGAATCAGGGCCGGAAAGATCAAAAGGGGAAGCCAGAGCAACGCCTTCATCGCTCGGCTCCGAATAACCCCGAGGGCTGGTACAGCAGGATTGCCACGACGAATATCAGTCCATAGGCATCACGGAACGCGCCTGGCAGATAAATCGAACCCACTGCCTCGGTGACGCCGAGGATGATGCCCCCCGCCAGTGCACCGATGAGTGAGCCAATGCCACCGAGAATGGCCGCCTCGATCCCTTTCAAAATGTATAGCCCGCCCATCGCCGGCTCGAGCGAGTAGAGGCTGGCGTATAGCGCGCCGCCGAAGCCCGCGAGCGCAGTCGAATATACGACCACTCCGGACTGAAGCACCTCGGTCCTCACCCCCATCAACATCGCCGCCTCGGGATTCTGGGAGTAGGCATACGCGGCCCGGCCGATCCACGTGCGCGAGAGCGCCGCATAGGTCAAGAACATGACCGCCGCCAATAGAGCGAACACGACGAGCTTCATCTTCGGGACGCTCACGCCGCCCAGACGAACCGCACCGGAAAGCACGTAGCCCATGTCCTTGGGCGTCGTGGTCCAAAGCAGAAGCGCCGCCGCCTCGATGATCGAGATCAGCCCAATGGATACGAGCAGACCGTTGATCAGGTTGTTACGCGTGAAACGGAACAGCAACTGGTCGGCCACGAACCCACATCCGGCCGCGATGGCTGTCGCCGGGAAGATGGCAACCGGGTAAGGCAGGCCGGCAACGTCGAAAAGGTACCAAGTGACATACGCGCCGATCATCATGAATTCGCCCAGCGCGAAGTTCACGATACCGGTGATGCCGAAGGTCAGCGTCACTCCAAGCGCGATAATCCCGTACAGTGTTCCAACGATGACACCGTTTAACGTCTGCCCAACGAGCAGCTGCAGCATCGCCCGTGTCAACGCATGTTTTTCGGCAATTTCCCGCTATTGTGTATCCACGCTCGTGACGCTGATCTGACCGCCTCGCTTCATTCGGACGACGTCGAAGTTGAAGATTTCCTCCCCTTTTTCGTCGAAGCGGATCTTCCAAAGGCCGTCGTAGGTCATGGCAAGAAGTTCCTTGCGGATCCTTGCGACGTCGTCGACGCTCCCAGCCTTTTTCATCGCCTCTATCAGCATGAATAGGTGATCGTAGCAGGAAGAGGAGCAGAGCGGTGCCTGATCGTAGGGAAAGTCACGCTTGTAAAACGCCTTGTAGTCGGCGATGAACTTGGCGACCTTCTGGTCAGTCTTCTCCGCCTGCTCGAAATATTTCGGTACATAGACGAAATAGTCGTCGATCTCGTCCTTGTTCTTAAGTCCAGGGCCGAGCGAGCCGCGCACCAGGAAGAACTTGCGGAAATAATTCCCCTCGGTCGCTTGCCGCACGATGTCGTAGAGGTGTGCGTCGCTGTAGCTCGGGAACAGCAGATCCGGCTTACCGGCGGCGAGCTTGGCCAGCACCGCGCTGAAATCCTTGGTGCCGGGCTCGAACAGCTCGAGTTGCGTCTCGATGCCCTTCTCCTTGAACAGCGGCGTGTAGATATCGACGAGCACCTTGCCGCCCTGGTCGTTCTGGAACAGCATCGCGACCTTCTTGGCACCAGTTTCTTTAACCAGCCTGTCCACCATCAAATTGCCGAACCCCTTCGGGCCCGCATCCCAGTTCCAGGTACGGATGAGGAAATCGTGCTCGGGCGTGCCGAGGAAGTCGTGGATGCGCGTCGCGCCACCCATCAGCAGGAACTTGCCGTTGAATTGCTTGGCATAGGGGTCGATGGTGACAAACACATTCGACAGAAACGGCCCGAACACGAACTTCGCCTGGTCCGTCTCCAGCAGGCGCTTGAGCTGAATGCTGGCTTCCTTGGGATCGCCGCGTGTATCGGACGCGATCAATTCGACCGTGTAGGTCTTCTCGCCCACCTTGAAGCCGCCCGCCTTGTTGACCTGATCGACCGCAAGCGCCAGGCCTTGCGACGACATATAGCCATATATCGCATTCGCGCCGGTCTGCGCCTCGATCTGGCCGATTTTCACGGTGTTTTGGGCGGCGACTGGCGATGCAGTGAGCGCCACAATGACCGACCAAATCAATCGCCTCATTATCGCATCCTCCCTGACGGTCATTCTGATTGTACTTGTCATTTTGAACCCGAAGCTCAAAACTTCGACTTGCTACAAGTGTGTGCGAACTTCGGGTTCGGGACACTAGCCGCGGACCGCGGCCGGCTCGTTGTAGTTCTTTACTCCGGTGCCACGATAGAGGATCTGGGCATTGCGCTCGGTGATCGTCTTATGCAGAGCGAGGAAATCGGGCTCCAGCTCCCGCGTG
>Ga0306925_10006330_pt1 | contig 10983 bp, 14 predicted proteins | sample flu12Cox44000176_FD_203755 | JGI IMG/M metagenome (GOLD analysis project Ga0306925, IMG submission 203755) | Lab enrichment of tropical soil microbial communities from Luquillo Experimental Forest, Puerto Rico - flux8day.12C.oxic.44.000.176 (v2)... | ecosystem: Environmental > Terrestrial >...
CTCCGTCATACCGGCACTCTACATTGGTTCAGGCACGCAACGGATACGAGAAGGGAGACATTTCCTCTGCAGTGCGGCCGTGCGGATCCCAATGCTGCCAGCCGCTCCAGATCCGCTCACCCGCAGTCTGCGCCCGTACGCTCAGATCCGCGAAATCGACTCCCGGGATAGCGCGATTGGACATCCGCACGACGCCGTTGACGATCACTGTCTCAACGTCGTCCCCGACACCGCATTCGACCAGACTTTTGATGGGATCGTGCACCGGCCCGTAGCGCAGCGAGTTTCTGCCGCCTAGCTCAATGATCGTGATGTCGGCCTTGGCGCCCGGCGCGAGGCGGCCGAGATCCGGCCGGCCGAGTGACCGCGCGCCGCCGAGCGTCGCTGCCTCGAAAACCTCGGCGGCAGAGGCGGCACGAAGGTTTCGGCTGGCGACTTTCCCAAAATAGGACGCAGTGCGCATGTTGAGGATCATGTCGCGCGGATAGGTGTCGGTGCCGAGCGCAATGTTGACGCCAGCACGGCGATAGCGTTCCCAGCTGTCGAGATAGCGCGCTCGCCGCGCGATGTTGACCGAGCAGTGCGAGATCGAGCAGTGATGCTTGCCCATGATGTCAAGGTCGCGGCCGCCCGAATAGTTCAGCGAGGGATTCTCGGCAACGAAGTTGCCATGGCCGATGTTGGTCCGGTCGGTCAGTAGCCCGATCACCTCGAGGAGCTCAATCGAGGTCTTCTGGTGCTCCCGGATGATGTCGTAGAACTCGTGGATGTTGTAGGCGGCATGGATCGCGATCGGCAGGTCGCGGGCGGCCGCCTCGCGCGCGGTCGCCTGTAGCAGGTCGATCGTGCAGGTCTCAACCTCGCGCGGCACCAGGATGCCACGCACGAGGTCGCCGTGGTCGCCGCTCGTCTCCTCTATGAACTCAAGCGCCTGAGCAAACTCGATGCGACCGCCCTCCTCGTCGTTCACGCGCACCAGCTTGCCGGCTTCGCCTCCAACCCAGCGCCCGCTATCGAAGCCCGGACCGAGATAAGCCCGGATGCCGAGCCGCCCGACCTGTTCGTGCAGCGCCTCTTGGACCCGGCATTGGCTGCCGAACTCGACGAAGGTCGTGATGCCGTTGCGCAGCAGCTCGGCGACCGTGAAGGTGGCGTTAAGGGCAAGATCCTCACGCGCGCCATCGGTGTTCGGTCGCGCGTAGCGTGGGTCGCCTCCGACGCGCGTGCCGTGGCGCGGCACGCTGATCTCCAAAAACGGCTGGCCGAAATAGTCGGGCCGGCCGACGTCGCTGATCAGCCGATGGGATGCCCGGTGCCCGGAATGGACGTGCGTGTCGATGAAACCGGGTGCGACGAGTCGGTTACACGCGTCGATCTCGCGATCAATGACGCCTTCGAAGCTCTTGCCGATGAAGATGACGCGGTCGTCTTCGTAGACGAGCTCGGCGTCTCGCCACAGCACATGGCGACCATTCTCGTTTCCGACTAACCATCCACACGCGATCTTTGTACGCATACGGACCTCCCGGAGCTCGATCCAGAGCCGCTCTAGCAAACGCGGAGCCGGACGCCTATGCATATCTGCTCGACGAGCGCGCGGCTTCCCCGATCAGGCATTCGGGCATTCGCTGGGGCATCGGGCTCGTCCGCTTTCGGCGCATCCTCGCCATTTCAGGATGCTCCAGCGAAAGTTGGCTCACCACCCACAGCCGACCTTCGGCACCGGAGACTAATGTGCTGGCTTGGCCTCAAGGATGCTGACTGAGCCTTTAGTCGGATCACCTTCACCTAGGCGCCGAAGCTCGAGCGGCCTTGGAGCTTCCAGTCGCCGTCGACGCAGGTGAATATGTAGAGAGAATCGCAGACGCTGAGCACCGAGCCATCCTCGTGGTAGCGTGTATATTGGACAGCGTAATGGGCCTTGGTCGGTGAGGATTGGACGAGCGTTATCTCATTCCACGCGCTGTGATGCCAGCCGTGCTGCTGCCGCAACCGCGTGAACAAATCCATCGGATTATCGTCGGCTTGGTATATTACAAGGCGGTTCTCGGCGAGCCGCACATGCGGGAAGCGCATCACCGATTTCATGCCGGGGGCGTCATAGCTGTTCAGCGCAACCATCCAACGCTGCAGAAGTTCTTCGCAGCGCTCCTGATCTTCGCGGCCAATCGTGGGGAGCGCAACGCCGTTCGGTTCGATCACGGGCACGGCATTTCCTTTCGGCTTCCGTTCGTAACGAGTGGCGCGACAGGCTGAAAACGTCCAACAGTATTGCGGCGAGGCCCCTCGTCCATCTGATCGGATTTCAGAAATTTGCGCGACCAATCTGAGACGCCTTATCGGGCATGTCGAGCGGCTTCCCAAGCCGGGCCGGTGTGGCGGGGACGGACTTGACCACGGCGATCTGACTTCGGTTGGCCTGGTGCAAATCTCAACACTTTTGACCGATGGAGTGTACGCCAGTCCGATCAAAGGGTTGCGTCCATGTCGTCCTCGTATTCGTCGACCTCCTCGGGCGAGAGCGGCGGCTCGTAGTCGCCGCCGTAGGTGTCGGGATGGAACCCGATGCCCAGCCGGGTCGCCCATTTGAGGGCGATCTCGTTGGCGTCGTAGGCGATCATCGGCAGTTACTCCGCACGGCTCGCGGCCTCGAGGCCGTTCCATGACGACGTTGCAGGATAGAGGCGCTAACTCAAGCGCGCACGCGCGAGAGATCGAGCAGAACGCCCGCTTCCAGCTCCTTTGCTTCGAGGCGGTGCTTCACCAGGTCACCGATACTCACGATGCCCTTGAGTTCGTTCTCGTCGATCACCGGCAGGTGACGGACCCGCGCGAGCGTCATTCTCGCAAGCATGGCATCCACGCGATCGGCGGAGCGACAACTGAGCATCGGCGTCGACATCAGTTGTTGGACATCAAAGCCGAGTACTGCGGCGCCGTCTCGGGCCATCGCGTTGATGAAGTCGCGCTCCGAGAATATACCGACCGGTTTCATCCACCGATCCTCCACCACCAAGGCGCCGATGCGATGTTCAGCCAGCTTGCGGACAGCAAGGTCGACGTTGTCCGCGGTACGTATCCTCACAACGTGATGGCCCTTAGTCCGTAAAACGTCGGAAATGAGCATGGCCGCCTCCTGTAATCTGGCGCACTGCTCCCGGGCTGTCCTGCACGGCGACTGCTCGCGAGCAGTTCCGCGACCATAGATTGGGCTCGGCAACGAGCGCGCCGAGCCACGAAGAAATACAACCACACTTTCCGAGAGGCGAGGCGAGTGCTTGCGCTGTCTTCTATTACCCGAGCGACACGATCGAACGCGGCAGCAAATTTCGTCAGGCCGCTAGGGACTTTGACAGGCGGAGAGCCCGGACGAACCGGGCTCTCACGGGCGCACGCGACCGGAGATGAATCCGCCGCCCGGTGACGGGGTTGTTAGCGACAGCCTTGCCGCTCCCGATATTGCGGGAGAGGCCGATCATTCACTGATCGGCCGAACACCTGCTCAGCGCCGGCATCCCGAGGCGCAGCGGCCGCGACCCCACGGTATTCACGCCGCTGCGGGCTGAGCGGCCCTAACGGCAGTGCTACCGATCCGCGTGATCACTGCTGGCTGGTGTATTGCTGTCACCGACCGTACCAGGGCGGCAATCCAGCCGGCGACGGTCCAGCCGGTGGCAAAGTTTAAAAGGCCGATCCATGGCAAACGGTGATGATCTCGGACCGTGCAGATGATCAACGGCGCCACGTAGAGGCCGAGCATGGAGCCGAGCACGAGATAGAAGCCGATCAAATTGCAGATCCCATCGACAAAGCTTTCCATGGTCCTCTCTCCGTCCGAGGCGCGGGAGGTTCCCCGTCGCATACCGGAGAGGTCAGGCGTTGTAGGGCGCCGTGCTTGATAATACGCGCCAAAAAATTGCTAATTCGCGCCAATCGCTGCGACCTAGCCTTGCCTTTTCGAAGCCGCCTACACGACCTGAGTTTCTCGTAAGAAACTCCGGCATCGCGCAGGCGGGACAAGCGGCACCTGGGAAATTTATCGGCTGCAACAGATCATGCGGCCAAGGCGCAGATCGCCGGCTTCGCGGGACTGAGGGTTCGAATCCGGTCCCCCTCCAGCGGCGAGTCCATGGACCACATGACGCTGCCCGTGGCGCCCCCGGCTCCGCTTCCAGAGAAGGTTCACGTCGCCGCATCCGTCCTTGACGCAATCGGTCGGCTAATTATTGCCGCAGGCGCTGCGCGTCGACGAGCCATCGGCGGAACGAGGACATCGTCTCGTACCTAAGGTCGCGAGCGTGGCCGGCGCCCGCCTCGTACAGCGCAACATCCAGCGCACCGTCGTCTTTCCAGCATGCCAACAGGACAGAGTTGCCGTTCTCCAAAGCAATCTGCAATTGCAGCCGGGCGCCGTCCTCATGAACACACCACTTCGCATCGCGCCAGACAGGTCCGGTAGTCATGCCGCCGGCGACGAATCCTCGACCACGACCTCGATCCCCGGATGCCGCACCCGAAGGTCATGCGGCTCACCTCGCGCCACACCGCAATGTTGACAAGACTCCGTCTCCGACCATTCCACCGGAGTCTGCGTGATGCCCTTCGCCTTAAGGACATCACTCCCTAATTCCCAGCTCCGCGGAATGACGTACATGCCCCACGGATATATCCGCTCCTCGAATTGCTCGAGCCGCCGCTCAACCCTCGCCATCTGCGAATGCCGCCCTACGCTCGCCGGCGCATGGATCAATGACAGGCGCTCCCCACGCTGCGCCGCCTCTCTTCCAGCCTGCTTCGCATCACGCCGCCTCTTCGCGAGCTCCTCGGCCAGATATTGCTCGGCAAGGGGCACAGCTAACTCCGCCGCACGCGATATTGCCGTTCGGGCGCGTTCCAGTCGGTCTCTTTCAAACGACGAGCGAACTCCTTGTTCGCCATGATCTGCCCATACGAAGTCCCAGAACCGGCTAATCTCGTCAAGTTGACCCGGCTGAGATCCTGAGCATCATTCACCAGCCTGGTCAGAAGCCTCATCTCCTCAGGTGACGAGCGTGCCGGCCGCAGCTCCTTCGCGGCAGAGTCAGCCCAGTGCTGACCGGAATCGCGAGAGCGAGCCCTCCGCCGCGTTTCCCGCCTGCTATCGCGGCTCCGCTCCATCGGCGCGCGATCACCAGCCGCCTCACCATCAGGGTCGTGAATATGCACAGTTACCGTCCCACCGCCCGTTCGCGCGATCGAAAAAACACGCTCGTAAGAGTTCCCGCGAAACATTCGTCCCTCCTCCTCAATACGCTAATCGGCGCCATATAGTCAGCGGGTCAGGTCACCGCCTCGATCGCCTCGGCGCTCAAAAACGCTTCGATATCACGCCGGAATTCTGCCAAGTATTCGGCCTCAGCACTCGGCGCGTCCTCTTCAAGAGCACGGTCGATTATTTCTTGCGCGACCGTCGGGTTCATTGTTCTCGTCGACGCCTTCCAGACCAAATACGGCCCCGGCTTACCGTAATATCTCTTGTAAGCGTCCCAAAGTGCCCCTCTGCGGCTATATGGCGAACTAGCCGCCAGTAGCATCGCACCGGGCATTGTTGCCATCGAAGGCCGCGCCGCTCCGCGATCGTCCGTATCCCGATGCGCTATCGCAAGCGCAAACGAGTCGCCGCTCGGATTTTGGCTTGTCCGACTGCGCATAAGTAATATCATGTTCCGCAAACAGAGTTGTCGGGAAAAAACCTGCGTATCTGTCGCCGGTTACTTCTCGTAGGCCATAGTCACGCAACGTCCGCGCTCGTGAAACAGGCGCTTGCTGTTACCGAGGATCCGGATGCGCCTAGCGCGTGACCAGCTGTCACCCGCCTTCGCCGCCCAGAACTTGAGCGACCGCTTCATCCCAGGGCATTTCAGGATGCTCATCGAGGATGTGCTCAACTTGCTGTCGGAAATCTTCCGGCAGTGCGGCGGTCTGGGTCTGTTGTTCAATGTTGTTCTCAGCGGCGGCGAGCACTTCCTGCGTCAACCTGGCTTTGATGACCCGGCGTGCTTGTTGATCGAGGATCTGATCGTCGGGCACGAGCTTCTTGACGCTGTGCTCGGTGAGTTTCCGCTCCACGAACTCAACCAGTTGCGGCGAGCTCATGGCATTCAGTTCGATGCGCTCGTCGCGCAGGAACTCTATTTCGGCTTCGGTCGCACCATGGCGACGCAAGGTATTCGCACGCTTGCGCCACTTGTATAAGTCGTCCTGCGGGACAGGCTCGGCCTCCAATCCCATCGCCAGGGCGTCATCGAGACGCAAACCGAGATCAAAGAACTGTGAGCGCTGTCCGTGGTACCGGTACCGCCGGGAACTGGTGCCCAGCGTGCCGAAGATGCTGAAACCGGACACGTCGAAATCGCGCAGAACGAAGACCTTGTCGACGAGATGACTGAGCCGGTCGAGCAGCATTCGGGAAGCCGTCACAGACATGCCCTTGTTACTCATCAGCCCGATGTCGAAGCGCTCCTGGAGCTGCGCTGCCTCCAGGATTGGGTGGAATCCTTCCTTCTCGATGTAGAGAATGCAGCGGTAGCGGTTCTTCGGACCGACCGTCGGAAATATCAGCGAGGTCTTCGGAGGATCAAATGAGGGTCGCAGACCAAGATATTGTCTAACCTCGAGGGTGCCGAGCTCGACCCGGTGCCGAGTGTGCGGCTCAACAAAGTGGCCACGCGCATCCCAAATGATGTCCCAATCGGAACAGTCTTTTACCTCCATGTATTCGATAAGCAGGGACTGTGTGAAATAACTGTCGGTGAGATGATTTTCCCCGGTAGCCCTTAAAATGTACGGGCGCGCCCGGTACATGATCTGTCGGGGTTTGACCGGAAGCCGCCCGCCGCCGCTGGCGGCGTCGTAGGCGTTGGCCATCACTTCGAACGCGGCGTCCTTGATTGTCCGCCGTGTGGAACGCACCAGACTGGTGCGCCGATTGAGCACCGCGTTGCGGTCGCGCTCTTCAGCCTTGCGCTGCCTTGCCCAATCCTTGGTGACGGCGCGGACGGCGCCGGTGATGGCAGCGGCCGGGCTCGTCAGAAGGACGATCGCCGACTTGCCGCGGTCGGTGTATTGGGCGCGCGGGCAGACAAAATGCAGCACGAAGACGACAGGCTCATTTCGCCCGGCGCGCTGCTCGGCGAGCAGCGATTCGAGGCCTTCGCCGGTCCTGCCGAACGATCGGAAAGGATTGCCAAGTGCTACCGACCAGTTGACGCCGGTCACGATACGGCGCTGTTCCAGTGCCGGGCACCAGCCAAACGCGGTTTCCACGATCCAAGGCAGGCCGTCCGCTTCGCCGGCGGCTTTGTGGTACTTGAAGGTCTCGGCTTCGAGACCGACCGCATTGAAACAGGCAAGCAGGTGCTCTTTGCCGATGAGACCCAGGTCAAGCGGCTTGACTGGCTTGCTGATGATCTTCAGCGCATCGAGCAGTGCTGCGATGGCGGCGTTTTCGGGGGAGCCGTCAGGGCCAAACAGCGATGACAGCGGCGCCCGACCGAGCCCGGTCTTATCGAGGACTTGCTTCTGCTTTGCCGAACCGGAGAACCCTCGCAGCGCAGCGATGAATTCGCGGACCGTGCGGTCGCGGCCACGATCCTGATCGCGCGCGACATGCGCCGCGATGTAACGGGTAAGCCGCGGCTCGTCATACCAGTAAGCTGAGGTCGGATCGGCCGACCGCCACTTCTTCCATGCCGGATCCGATGGCTTACGACGGATCCTCTCGACCCCGTCCCAGATGAGCGTGAGGCCCAGATGCGGGTTGAGCCAGGCGAAGTCGTCCGCGATTTGTAAAAAACGCGATTCCGTGTCGAACAGGCCTGAGCATATGCTAAGTCGACCCGCAAACGCGTCCCTTTTTGCAAAAGGCCGTGCGTCTGCTGGTGGTCGATGACCGGCCGTTGCCGCAGCTGGTCGACGCAGAAGGTGATCTCGTGCCTGACCCCGCGTGATTCGATGACGCTCGTGCCGCTGTTGCCGTCGGGGTCGTACGGCATCGCCAGCACCGTCTTCAGAGCGTTGCCCTGTGCGCCTCTGGCAGGCGACACGTACGCTTCGCGGCTGGAAACCCGAGCCGTGTAGTCGAGAATGTCGTGAATGGTTTGCGGCGCTATCCCAGGACCGTTGTCGGTAACCGTAATCGAACCGCTGTCGGTCGATACGTCGATATGTATTTCGGGCGGGCCAAGCGCTTCCTCGCAGGCATCGAGTGCATTATCGACGGCCTCCTTCAGGAGTACCAAGGGCCATTCCTTGGGCGGATGGCCGATCTGCGCTGTGAGTTCCCGCCGCCCAACAAATTCGCCGAGGCGATCGGTCTTGAACGCGACCCGCTCGAGTGTCGGACCTCGCCGCTGCTTGGGAGGGATTAAATCCGACCGACGCCGCGAGGCACCGACAGCCGCCGTTACCAGAGGCCCGCTCATCCGAGACGATTCGCGAGCTGGTTTGCCTGACCGAAAGCAGAACTTGAGGGCGGGATCAGTGTCACGTGCGTGCCACCGGAACGCGTTTGTTCTTGCCGCGTTCGGACGGCACCGGTCGGAATATGTCGGAGTTTACGGCAGAAACTGGCGCACCCGGCGGGATTCGAACCCACGACCTCTGCCTTCGGAGGGCAGCGCTCTATCCAGCTGAGCTACGGGTGCCCGCAACGACTTACGCACGTCACTCTTCGGCTTGTCCACTAAAAAGATCCGCTTAATTCGGCCCCGAGCTTCGAGTGCCTGACGAGCCCCGTCGAGATAGCCGGGATGGTGATGGGCGTACAGCTCGGTTGTGCGCGCATTTGAGTGACCGAGCCAGCCGGCGATCTGGTGCAGATCCACCCCGGCTTGCGCGAGCCAGGTGCCACAGGTATGCCGGAGCGTGTGCCGCGTGACGCCTTCGAGCCCGGCGCGACGAGCCGCAGCATCAAAAGACCGCCGGATGCCCCGGACCCGAGCGCCTTTGTACGAAATCACCCACGGCGACCGGGCACGTGCCTGCGCCTTCCGCAAGAACCAGAGCAGACCCCGCGGGATCGGGATGACCGGCCGGCGTTTGTTGGTTTGTGTGCGCCCCGCCTCGTTGAAGTTGATCCGGCCGGCGATGAGGTCGACTTGCGCCCACCGTAGCCCGAGGATCGCTTCTTGCCGTGCCCCGGTGTAGAGCGCGATCAGGATGAACAACGGCAGGTGACTCCGAGCCTTGGACATCCGCCGGCTCTCCCATAACAGGAGGGCGGCTTCGGCGCGGGTCAGCCAGCGATCTCGGCCCGGTTGTTTCGGTGGAAGTTCGACAGTCGGCGCCGTGCTCAGGTGACCGTTCCGCATCGCCAAACGCAAAGCCGCTCGCAGGACCCCGAGTTCCTTGGCGACGGTGCCATCTTTAACCCCTCCCCGACGTCGTGCATCCCGGTAAGCGTAGCAGGTTGATGGCGTGACAGCGTCAACCGGGCGCTCCTTCCACCATTCCACGAGCCGTTGCGCCGCGTATTTCGGACGGGCAGGGTCGGCAAGTTCGGGACCCCTTCCGGCGATGTAGAGTTCGAGCACCTCACGGATACCTAGCGCCGCCGGGGACTGCCGCTGGGGCGCCGTCGGTTGTCGTCGCGCCAGAAGCCACTCCGCAAAGAACCGTTCAGCTTGCCCGCGGTCGTCGGTCCCGGTGGCGAGTTCGTGACTGCGGCCGCGTTCTGACCAGCGGATATAAAAGAGCGCTTGCTGCCAGCCCTTCTTGCGCACCAGGGCGAGCTTGGGACCGGCATTCGGGCGACCGCGGGGCATCTGGAGCGGTACTCTCGCACGCCGAACTTCCCTCAGCAACCTGGAGTGGCCTGTGGATCATGTGGATCGCGGGGATGTTTACCTAAGCTAGACTAGCGAGATCAGATGTTGCACGTGCAGCGGATGATGGCGGAAAGGTGACCACTCTACCAGCCATGATCTCGATGCCTGCCTGCCAGTCGAGAAACGCGCTTGCCAAATCACCGTCGAGAACTGTGCAGGTATTGACATGGTACGAACAAATGGGAGATACTTCGCTCCATGATCGAGGCCGAGGAGTTCTGAAGTTGACGAAGACAGAAGACTGCCGCGCTACGGACACCTTTACCATGAGGATCCGGCCGGCGGACAAGGTTCTACTGGAGCAAGCGGCGAACCAGACCCGGCGATCGCTTGCGAACTTTGTGATCGAGAGTTCGGTTATTCGGGCTCAGCAGGTGCTTCAAGACCGCATGACCGCGTAAACGAAAGCGGCGCCCGAGAGGACCAACCCAGAGCGCCGTTCGGAACCACAACCAACAGAAACCGGAGAGGCCGTGCAAGAGCCAACCCGGCAGGAGACGTCTGATGAACGACCAAGAAACTACACCTTTGCCCAGGGGTTTCGCAAGCCCCGGCCATTACAGGATCGAGGCGCCTGCACTACCGGAGCCTACCAGCCAGGAACGGCAGAAGCTCCTCGACACGCTGGACAAGCATCTGCAAAAGGACGCTTACGAGACCGCTGAGAAGGGGGTTTACGAACACGAAGATCGCCTGTTTGCGGTAGTCGTCAAATGGAACGAGAGGTTGCAGCGCCCAAGCGGCCACAGGGTCTTTCTAAGCGCTGAAGCCGCGCGCAACTGCGAACATCCCTCTGATCCTACCCTCGCTGAAGTGCTGACCTATGGTGCCCCTTCCGACGACTGGAGCGAGCTGGGGAGGGCGTCATGGCTATACCTATGACCGCGCGCCCCAAGCTCACAGCTGCACGCGCTCGGGAACTACTCGACTGCAATCCTGAGGCGGGCACCCTGACATGGCGGGAACGGCCTGGCCATCCAGACTTCAACCGTCAGTGGGCGGGAAAGCCGGCTGGCAGTATCGACCCGACCACCGGTTACCTCAGGATTATGATCGACTGGGGCCACTACTACGTGCATCGGGTGGTCTGGTTGCATACAAAGGGCTACTGGCCGCC
>Ga0306925_10006331_pt1 | contig 10982 bp, 10 predicted proteins | sample flu12Cox44000176_FD_203755 | JGI IMG/M metagenome (GOLD analysis project Ga0306925, IMG submission 203755) | Lab enrichment of tropical soil microbial communities from Luquillo Experimental Forest, Puerto Rico - flux8day.12C.oxic.44.000.176 (v2)... | ecosystem: Environmental > Terrestrial >...
GGGCGAAGAAGCGGGGAAGGTCCTTGTTCCCCAGGCAAGCGTTCCTGATCGGATGGGACTAATTGTCCGCACTCGACCGGCGCTACCGTCAAGAATTTTTCGTCGATCAGGTCGGCTCGCGCCAAGCTGCCGTAAAGTGTTGGGCCGCCTTCACACAGAAGATACTTGATGCCCAGGCGGGCCCGCAATTCGCGTACGGCCTCGCGAAGATCCAAAAACTCGGCGCTGCCGGCTGCAATGATGGCGACGTGGGGATGAGCCTGCAGCGCGTCTAGCCGTTCGGCGCCCGCAGGCGAGGTGACGATGGCCACGTCGACGATGTCGCCGTCGAAGACCTTCAACTGCGCAAGATCGAGATCCAGCGCGCGGGTCACGAAGATATTCCGCTGTCGCGACCTGCCTAGCTTTTCGCGGACCCGCAGCAGGCCAGGGTCGACTGCCTGAAAGACGATACCGCGGCTCTCGGGGCCGCGATTGCGCTGTTCCTCGCGCACCGTATTCATTCCCAGGATCACGGCGTCGGCGTAAGCGCGAAGCAAATCCATGAGCCAGCGGTCGGAGCGCGACTGCGCGATGTCGGCACCCGAGGCGTGCCTGCCGAGCAAACTGACGATTCCGTCTAGGGATTGCACGAAGTTGGTGTAGATCAGTGGGCGCTCAGGGGGTGGATCCGGGAGCAAAAAATTGCCGTAGGGCGCGAGAGCGTCATCGGCGAACGGAGACAGCTCGGCGTGATCGAAGAGAATCTCGAATGAAGGTATTTGTGTAGAGTCGGCCATGGAGACTCGATTCTACCGCGAGGTTGCGGCATTCTCGCTCGCGCTCCCGGCCCTCCCAGGTAACGGCGGAAGTTGCGGCGCGAACCAGGTCCCGTGGAGGCGCAGCTGACGCTGCGCCCCTGCCAAACCCGCGAAATCGCCCCCTGGCGCGGATGTATGATTTAAGGCCTCGCACGACAATAATATTGGCGTAGATGGGGGACGTATGGGTGAACAGGGTGGCGCCAACATCGAAATCGCTCATCATCTGAGTGAGGCCGCCGAACACCGGCTGCCGCAAAGATCGACGTGGCACGAGGCACTGGAGATTGCGGAAGCCATCGTGCTTGCATTGGTGGCCATTGCCACGGCATGGAGCGGTTACCAGGCTGCGAAGTGGGATGGCCTGCAGGACGAACTGTACGAGAAGTCAACCCGGCTGCGGGTCGAGGCTCAGGGACTGTCCTCGCGTGCAGGCCAGGAGCAGATCTACGACGCTTCGACGGTTGTGGAGTGGATCAAGGCCGAGTCCGGCGGTAATCACAAGCTGGCACAATTGTTCGAACGCCGTGTTCGGCCTGAGTTTCGCCCGGCTTTCGCGGCGTGGTTGAAGACGGACCCGCTAAACAATCCGGATGCCCCCCCGGGGCCGCTGGCAATGGGGGAGTACCACAACGCCGATTCGGAGGAGGCAGCCAAGCGGACGAACGAGGCGGCGCAAGTGTTCCAAGAGGGTACCGCAGCCCGCGCAACTTCGGATAAATACGTGCGCGCCACCGTGCTGCTCGCGACTGTCCTGTTGCTGACTGCAATCTCGCAGCGGTTCCATTCCCACCAGGTGCGCATGGGACTTGCGATCGTGGCTTTTCTATTGCTTTGCCTTCCGCTGGTGCGGCTGGTCCAACTGCCACGGTTGTAATCAGTGCGGGTGCCAAGGAAGGTCGAGATCCGATGAACATCGTGCTGAGCGGAGTAGAAGCCCGCGTACTGGGGGCGCTGATCGAAAAGGACATTACGACGCCGGATTACTATCCGCTGTCGCTGAATGCGCTGGTGAATGCCTGTAATCAGAAAAACAATCGCGATCCGGTAATGAACCTCGATGAGAGTGCCGTGCGCGATGGGCTGAGTGGTCTGCAGGATTTAAGGCTTGCAGGACCGGCCGGCGGAGCGGATAGTCGTGTAACCAAGTACGAGCACCGGCTGCAGGATGTGTTCAATCTCTCGCGGGGGGAGATGGCAGTGCTGTGCGTTCTCTTGCTGCGTGGTGCGCAGACGCCGGGAGAATTGCGCGGCCGCACCGAACGCATGCATCGCTTCGAGGACCTGGAAGCCGTGCAGTCGAGCCTGCGACGGCTGATTCAGCGCGAGCCTCCGCTGGCTGCGATGCTTCCGCGGCAGCCGGGAACGAAGGAATCGCGCTTCGCGCATTTGTTATCCGGAGAGGTTGACGTTGCGGAACCGGCTGGGCCCAGTGTTGTACCATCCGTCGCTAGTGAGGAAAAGGAACGGATCGCGCGATTGGAAGAACAGGTCGCCAGTCTGCAATGCGAGATCAGTGACTTGAAGGCGCTGTTTGGAGAGTTCCGCAAACAGTTTGAGTAAAGTGGTGTGAGCATCGCGCCGCTTGACGTGGGCCGTGCGGTATCCGGTTGGAATTCATTTCCTGCGTGGCATGGTCAGCGCGCTATGAACTTAGGGATCGTTAGAGTGGCTCATGGCTGCCTGGACTTGCGTGCCCGGTTGCGACGGGAGCAATCCAGCTGCATCTAATGCCGCGAGGATATTCATGACCGAGAAGATCATAAAGACAGAAGAGGAATGGCGGAGGGAGTTAACCCCCGAGCAATACCATGTGCTGCGCGAGAAAGGGACCGAGAGACCCTTTACCGGTGAGTATGAGTACACCACCTCCCCGGGGACGTATCGCTGCGCCGCCTGTGGACAGGAGTTGTTCAGCTCCGAAGCCAAGTTCGACTCCGGGTGTGGCTGGCCGAGCTTTTACCAGCCGGGGGCTGAGGGCAAAATCGATGAGCATGCAGACAACAGCCAGGGGATGCGCCGCGTGGAGGTGACGTGCGCGCGCTGCGGTTCGCACCTGGGGCACGTCTTCCCGGATGGGCCGCGGCCGACGGGATTGCGGTATTGCATCAACTCGGTGTCGCTCAAATTAGATCCCAAGTAGGCGCAAGGCGCCTTCACTTCTCACCCGTTAGCGCTTCAAGGAAGAACGCGAACCTGCGGCGTCTGACTGTGATAACCGGGCCTTCACAAATTCGACTATTTCCGGCGTTAGGTAGTGCGGCGGTTTGATGTGGAAGACCGGCTTGCCGGCGACCGGCTTCAGCGATACGTTCGACCATTTGGGCTGGGTGGTGCGTTCGTGGACAATCACGGCATCGGCACGGTCCAGACACTCCTTGGCCGATGCCTTGAAGTCGGGATTGCCGGGGTCCAGGACCGTGAGATAGAGCTCAGGGCAAAGGAAGCGCATCACGCTATTGGATTCGAGGATGGCGTTTTCCGCGCTTGCCAACTCCCGGCGAAGGCGCGGCATGGCTTCGGCTAACATTCCCTGACGAGTGCGAACCCACAGTGAACGCACCGCGCCTGAGATGAGAAACCGCGAGGAGTCGCTTTCGCCGCTGCGATCGCGTTCTTCGTTAATGGCCCACGAGTGATCATCGGTCGCGCAGTGGCAAGGCTCGCCGTTCGCCGAGCAGATTCCATGGCCGTACTGGGTGATCTTGACAGCGGTCCAGTGCATCTCCGGCAGGGCGGCGATAATGCCCGCGACGACGCTGGTCTTACCTACGCTACGGGAGTGTCCGCCGACGACGATGACAGCCATAGCTGCTACCTTCCGCTCTGGCGCGCAAGACGCGAGAGTGCCGCCAGCTCCTTGAGATACTCGCGGATCGGTCGCGCGGGCGTTCCCCAGAAGACCACGCCTCTGCCACGAATTGTCTTGTTGGAAAGGATGCCGCTTTGCCCGCCGAGGATGGCACCTGGCTCGATGGTAACGTGATCGCCGATGCCAACTTGTCCACCGACGACGCAATCGTCACCAATGCTGGAGCTGCCGGACACCCCAGTCTGGGCGGCGATGACGACGTTGGCTCCGACGCTGGCGTTGTGGCCGATGTGCACCATGTTGTCGAGCTTCGTGCCAGGGCCGATGACGGTTTCGTCCAGTGCGCCTCGGTCGATGGTGCAATTGGCGCCGACCTCAACCCCCTCGCCGATAACCAGACGGCCGACTTGGGGAAACTTCACGTAGCATCCGTGCGCTTCGTCACGAACGAAGCCAAAACCGTCGGAGCCTAACACAGCGCCGGCGTGCACGATCACCCGGCGGCCAATGGTGGTCCCGGGATAGATGACGGCACGCGGGTAAATTTGGCAGTCCGCCCCGATGACAACTCCCTCGCCGACATAACATCCGGCGGCGATGACGCAGCCATCTCCAACTACAGCATTCGACTCAATCACCGCGTGGGCCTCGACCCTGGTGGTGGGCGCTACCTTGGCTGACGGGTGAATTACGGCCGTCGGATGGATGGCAGGCTTGCCCTGTTTTGTCGGATGCAGCAGGCGTGCTGCGGTTGCAAAAGCCAGGCGAGGCCGGGAATTGATCAACAGTGGCTTGCGACCGGCGGAGCGGGCGGCGAATTCTCCCGCCAGAACTGCGCTCGCTTTGGAGCTCAGGGCATCTTCGAGATAGCGGTCAGACTCCAGGAAGACGAGATCTCCGGGTTGGGCGCTGGCGACGCTTGCAACCTTTACCAGCTCGATGCTGCCGTCGCCAACCAGGCGGGAGGCAGTGAATTCCGCCACTGCTTGTAGGGTATGCGGCATGGGTCAGTTATAGGCGGGGAAAGGCAGAAAGGCAAAGGCAGGCGGCGTCAGGGTGGGTAACTGCTACCTGATCCGCAATTTTGGAGGCCGGCTATGACACCCGGTTTGCAGTCGGCGCCTTTGGGATTTAGCTGCTGACCGCTTGCCTGAACATTAGCGCTGATCGGGGAGTCGTGGTTAATACAGCGGCTTGTGTCCGGGGGGACGGGTCTTCCAGCGGCGATGAACCCACAGCCACTGGTCGGGATACCTGCGTACATAATCTTCGAAGATTCGGTTGAAGAGCGCTGTGTTGGCTATAGCATCGGCTTCGTGGTTGCCGGTGCGCACCAGTTCTATCGGGGGACTGAATTCGACGCGATATTTGCGGAGCACGCGATCCCAGATGGTAAAGGCCGGAACCACCGCGGCGTCGGTATGCAGGGCCACCCGGGCGATGCCAACTGCGGTGCAGGCGGGTACGCCGAAAAAATCCACGAACACGCCTTGTGGCGGAGTCATATTGGTGTCCATGAGGATACCGATGGTTTCATGGTTCTCGACCGCTGCCAGCAGGCCGCGGGCAAAACCATGCTTTCCGATGATGCTATTGCCATGTAGCGTACGGTAACGGGTAACCATGGCATCGACGTAAGGATTGTCGAGAGGACGTACTACGATACGCATGGGATGCCCCTGCAGGGAATGAAAGAATGACCCAACTTCCCATCCCCCCAAGTGGCCGGTAAGGAAGAGGACTCCTTTACCCCGCTTTTCCGCGGCCTCGAAGTTTTCGAAACCGCGGTACACCGCGACCTCGGAGACATTAGCGAGCGTGTAGCTGGGAAAGAGGCAGAATTCGGCTAGAAGCCTGCCCAGAGATGTATAGACACCGCGCAGAATCCGGCGCCTTTCGGCGCGGGACTTGTCGGGGAAGGCCATGGCCAGATTGCGCATTCCTACACGCCGCAATCTACGATGCAGGTGATAGACGATACTGCCGATCGCAATTCCCAGTCCACGTGCCAGCGGACGGGGCAAGAGACCTATAAAGCGCACCAGTATGGCCAGCGGCAGATATTGCAGGCGGTGAATCATTAGGAACGAGTTGACCGTAGCACTGCGCGAGAAGCGAAGGCAAACCAGTTGGCCGGGGGAAGGAGCCATCGAAGAAAAGTCCGCCGGCTGCCGCCAGTGGCGGCGCTGAGGTTCGCCAGCGATATTGGCAATAGGAAACGCTAAAAGCCGTGCCCGCTGAAACATTGATGAAGGGAACTTTCCTGCGGGCACTCTATCGAACCGGGTCAGTCGGAGTATCCGGTGCCGGGGTCGGAACTGAAGCCGGATCTTTCGTTGGCTCTGAAACCGGTGCCGTTACGGTGGCGGGTTCAGCGGAAGTCGCGGGAGCGGGCCTGGTTGCGGCACTGGGCTTGGCGGAAGGGACGGGGGCAGGTGGCGCTTGCGGAGTTGTCGCGGAAGCGGGTGCAGGCAGCGGCGCGGCTATCGGTTTGGCGGCACGCTGCGTGGGAGCGTACTTCTCGACCGTGCTTAGAAAGGTTAGAGTATCGGCAGGGGCGGCGACCTCGCCATTCAGCAGGGAATAAAACGTCCAGTCTTTGCCATAAAACGCACGGGTGTCACCGTCATCCTGGCGGACGACCGCTCCATTTAGCGATACCCCCAGGAACAGGCCGCGGGAGCGGGAGTAAGTCAATATCTGCGCACGCATCGTGAGGTCGGTTGCCGCCTGGGCATCGCGTCCGACAGGTCCTGCCGCGGCGGAAGCGTCGGCACCCAATTTGAATTTGCTTTGCAGCAGGTGCTGCATGCCTTCATCGGTGCGAACAATCAGCACCAGGTCGCTGGCCTGTCCGCCTGCCTGAAAGCCAAAGCTGCCACCTTCGATTCGGAAGAAAGCCGGGGTGCTCCAACCACTGGCGGTGCGGCATGTAGCGATTCCCTTGCCGTAATTGGCACCGAAGATGAAGCTGATCTTGAGCATGGACGGCACGATGGCGATACACTTCGCGCCCGACATGATGCTGTCTGGGATGCCTTTGTCGGGAGCCTGCATGATTTGGTTCAGAATGGTGGTTGCACTCTGAACGCGCTCGATATTGGCGTTGCGGGCAGCCGGCTGGGCGTACGCGGTGGTAGTGACAAATAACAACAAGGCAATCGGGGACACCTTGGTAACTCTCATCGCTCGACTCCAATCTGGATCAGGACGCCCGGCCAGTCGACAGTGGCTGTTGCCATCTTAGTTGGATTCACAACTGAATTCTCCGATTTGAAGGCAGCTGCCGGTTACTCTCTAGTGACCCGATGGAAGGGGAGGTCCGACGGACCGCCGCGAACTAAAATGAAGCTGGAGGAAGAACTGTCGCGCCTCTTTCCAACCCTTGCTCCCAGGTTCAGACGATAAATGATTCAGGATGGAGAATGGCATAGTTCCAGCAAGTAAGGCAGGTCATGGTTCTGCACCTTTCTTACCCCGATGTTTAGCGCCGCTAGTTATAAGCCAAATTGACATACCGACATCTACTCGTCCTGGTTCAGACCCAGCATAGAGTGGGTGAGGACATGGACCGAAAGGGCAATGCGGTTGCTGACGCCAGTCTTGCGCAGGAGCTTGCCTACGTGTGCCTTAACCGTACGCTCCTCGATACCCAGTACGGTCCCGATTTCACGGTTGGAACGGCCGCTAACCAGCAGGCGCAAAACTTCGCGTTCGCGCTCGGTAAATGTGAGCGGCGTTACTGCCGGCGTGCGGTTCGGCACATTGGTGACGCGCTCGATAAATTTGCTGACGACATAACCTGATACCCAAACCGAGCCCCCGTTTACCGCACGAATCGCCTCTTTGAACTCTTCTGCGGGAGCAGACTCCTTGATGTAACCCTTGGCGCCGGCACAGAGGGCGCGGATGGCCATCTCCTCTCCAGGCGTATCTCCGGTTGCGATGATGCGCACCGAGGGGTTCATCGACTTCAGGGCGGCCATGATGTCATACATGGCCGCGCCCGTGCGTGCTCCAATGAGCACAACATCGTGCCCGCGACTCTTGAAGATGCTGGAGGGCGAGCAACCTCTGAGCTCGAAGTCAGAATCGCCATCGAAGAGTGCGCGAAAACCAACAAAACGAAGCGGATCGTTTTCCACTACCGCGATCCGAATCGGATACCCTGCGGCAGGTTTCAATTTGAGGGCCCCTTAAGACTTTTTCTTAGGTGAACAGAGTAGTACAAAACGGACAGATTTTGTCCTATACATAAGTGCTATGGGCTTGAACCGGTTTTTGCCAGGTGGGGGGTGGAGCACGAGGAAACACCGACTGGGAGGGCGAGCCAAGCCTGAGGCGGTCCGAGTCCCGCAGCACGCACAGTCTGCTAGGATGCGCTGCGAGGGTAATCTGCGGTTACGGCGCTGCGCCACCATCCGGGGCGACACGTCTGCTTCCGGGGACAATCAAGAAACCTGTGATAAGTATCCAGTATTCAGGTGCTTTGCCCGCTGCCGTAGTCGCCATAGTGTTCGCGCTGCTGGCCCGCGTCGTGCGGGCCGTGAGCGACGGAGGGGCGTTGGCTGGTGTGGTCATCGCCTTCCTGCTCATCAGTGCCGGCGGCCTGGCGGGTTTCGTACCGTTGCTGGTGGTGTTTCTGCTAACGCTGGTGGCGACACGCTGGCGTGGCGATCGCAAGCGGAACATCGGCGTAGCAGAGCATCGCGGCGGCCGCCGGGCTTCGCAGGTGCTCGCCAATCTCGGTGCCACTGGACTTTGTGCGGCAGCAGCTGTCATCTTTCGACGCCATGCCGGGACCTTGATGGTGGGAGGCATGGCGGCACTGGCAGAAGCCGCTGCGGACACGGTTTCCAGCGAAATTGGGCAGGCAGTATGCGCCCAACCGCGCCTGATACTGGGTTTCGAGCCTGCGCCGGCGGGAACGAATGGGGCCATGAGCCTAGAAGGAACACTTGCGGGATGCATCGCAGCGAGTATCGTGGCATGGTCGAGTTCGTTCTCCAATATCCTGCCCCTGCGGTGGTCCCCGGTCGTCGCTTTGGCCGGGACGGCCGGCATGTTTCTGGACAGCATCCTTGGCGCCGCCCTTGAGAACCCGGGGTGGCTGGGAAACGATTCCGTCAACTTCGTTAGTACGGTGTTCGCCGCAGACCTTGCTCTGATGGTGATGCTGGTTGCAGGAAACACGGGACGCTAAGTCATACAGAGCAAGTACTTGCTTCAATGGCGATTGAAATGTGCGTCACTTCCGGGAGCATGTTTTGAGACGAAACAGTCTGAGGTTGTCGTTGGCGTTCCTGCTAGCCGCGCCGCTGCTGCCGGCGCAGCAGTATGACGTGTTGATACGCAACGGAAAGGTGATAGACGGGAGTGGAAACCCCTGGACATATGCTGATGTAGGCGTGATTGGCGATCGGATCGCTTTCGTAGGCCGCGCGAGGACGAATGTAGCAGCCAAGCGCACCATCGATGCCACGGGACTCATCGTCGCCCCTGGGTTTATCGACATGCTGGGACAGTCAGAGCTCAACCTGTTGGTGGATAAGCTGGCGGTCAGCAAGCTGACGCAAGGGGTGACGACCGAGATAACAGGCGAAGGGGATTCGATCGCACCGACCAACGACGTGTTGAACGCCGAAAACGTTGACCTACTGGAGCATTACCGGGTCACGGCGGACTGGCGGTCTCTGGAGGAATATTTCCAAAGGCTCACCAGACAGGGAAGCGGTATCAATCTCGGAACCTACGTCGGGGCGGCGCAGGTGCGGAGGCTGGTCATCGGAACCGCGAATCGAGAACCGACGCCAACCGAGCTGCGGGACATGGAGATTGCCGTGGATGATGCCATGAGCCAAGGCGCGATGGGCGTGTCCACTTCGTTGATCTACGCGCCCGGCAACTATGCGAAGACAGACGAGCTGATCGCGCTGGCAAAGGTGGCCGCCGCCAAAGGGGGAGTCTACGCCTCGCACATTCGCAGCGAAGCCGACGGCGAGTTTGAGGCCCTGAACGAGGCATTCCGCATTGGACGCGAGGCCAACATTCCGGTACAGATTTTTCACCTCAAGATGTCTGGAAAGCAGAACTGGGGAAAGATGCCGCAGGTAATTGCGGCCATCGAGCAGGCCCGTACGAGCGGGCTTGACGTCACCGCCAATCAGTATCCCTACGTGGCGGGAGGAACGTCGCTGGGCGCAATTGTTCCACCTAAGTATCACGACGGCGGCACCGACGTATTTGTGGGCCGCTTGCAAGATCCGGCGACGCGGTCCCAGATCAAGAAGGACTTGGCGGGTCCAGGAGTGGGCTTCGAGAACCTGTGGTTCGCCGCGGGCGGGGGAGACGGCGTGTGGGTCGCTTCGGTGCTCAATCCCGAGTCGAAAAAGTACGAAGGCAAGACCGTGACGCAAATTGCGCAAATGCAGGACAAGGACCAGCTCGATGCAGCGTTCGATCTCGTCATTGCAAACCGCGACAAGGTGGGCGCGCTGTACTTCATGATGAGCGAGGACGAAGTGAAGCTGGCCATGAAACAGCCGTGGGTGAGCGTGGGAACCGATCATCCCGAGGTCAGTCCCACCGGCCCGCTCAGTGAGGGCAGAGCACATCCGCGCGGCTATGGCAGCTTTGCGCGCGTACTGGGAAAGTATGTGCGCGAAGAACACGTCATAACGCTGGAGGATGCGATTCGGAAGTTCACTTCTCTTCCGGCGCAGCAGGTGAAACTGGAAAGCCGCGGATTGTTGCGGACCGGTTACTTTGCCGACATCACCATTTTCAATGCCGCAACCATAAAAGATGTGGCGACGTTCGACGATCCGAACCGGACATCAATTGGATTCGAGTATGTCTTCGTGAATGGCGTTTTGTCCGTCGAACACGACAAGGTTACTGGGCAACTGGGTGGGCGGCCATTACGTGGCCCTGGTTACGCGATGCGAGACGACGCGCCCGAGGGTCTTCCACCGCGTGGCAAGCTGCAAGGCGTGGTCACGGATGAAGACGGCTACGGCGTCCCGCGGACCAAGGTGACCCTGACGGATGCCTACGGCAAGGTCGTCGGTACGGCGACGACGAAGAAAGACGGCCGCTACGAATTCGCGCTGGAACAGCCGTGCAATGGATGTGCAGTTAAGGCAGAACGACTGGGTTTCGGATCGCAGACGCGAGCGGGTGTGAACTACAACGGCTCGAATTCGCTATGGTTCAGCTTTGCGATGAAAAGAAGCAACTAGCGATCGTCCATCCCCGTTATCCCTCGGCTTCGAGCTGCGGGTTGAAGCTCGAAAGCTTGGTTCCCTACGCCGAATCCGAGGGCACGAAACTAAGTCATAGCGAGAACGTCTAATAAGGCAGCCGCCCTT
>Ga0306925_10006332_pt1 | contig 10981 bp, 7 predicted proteins | sample flu12Cox44000176_FD_203755 | JGI IMG/M metagenome (GOLD analysis project Ga0306925, IMG submission 203755) | Lab enrichment of tropical soil microbial communities from Luquillo Experimental Forest, Puerto Rico - flux8day.12C.oxic.44.000.176 (v2)... | ecosystem: Environmental > Terrestrial > Soil...
AATGACGCGGCCCCTTCATCCTGGAGTCGGGTGGCCAAGGCATCGATGTCGACACCGGCTTTGGCAAACTCGGCCAACACCTCCTCGCAGTCGCCGCCATCCGCCGCCAGGATGTCGCCAAGCTCGTCATGATCGGCCAGGGCCTTTAGCGTCTGCTCGGGCATCGTGTTGACCGTAAAAGGCGCGGCCAGGGCTTTAACGTAGAGGACGTCGGAAGCTTCAGGGTCTTTGGTTCCGGTACTGGCCCAGAGCAGGCGTTGCGGGCGAGCGCCGGCATTGTAGACCCGCTGCCAACGCGATGAGTCGAGCAACGCACGGTAGGCCTTGTAGGTGCGCTTGGCGATCGCGATGCCGAGCCGTCCACGCAGCGCGTGGGGCACCTTGTCCATGACCGCCACATCCCACCGGCTGATGAACACTGAGGCGACCGAACCGACATCGGGGTCGAGCCCCCCAGCGATGCGCCGCTCGATGCCGCGAAGAAAGGCCTCGGCGGCAGCGACATAGTGCTCGCGCGAAAACAACAACGTCACGTTTATGGGTATGCCGGCAAAAATCGCCTCTTCGATCGCCGGAACACCTTCCTTGGTGCCGGGAATCTTGATCAGGAGGTTCGGCCGCTGCGCTCTTGTGTGCAGATCCTTGGCCGCAGCGAGGGTGCTTGCCGTGTCGTGCGCCAGCAGCGGCGACACTTCCAGGGACACCCACCCGTCCACACCATTCGTCCGGTCGTGAATTGGCCGAAAGAGGTCGGCGGCCCGGCTCAGGTCGTCGAGCGCCAGTTCGAAAAACAGCTTCTCCCCCGACTTGCCCTCCTTGAGCTTCTCCCGGATCGCGGCATCGTAGGAAGTGCTGTTCTTGATCGCGTGGTCGAAGATCGTCGGGTTCGAGGTCAGCCCGGTCACCGACAGCTCGTCGATGTAGCGTTTAAGCGTGCCGCCGGTCAGCAGGTCACGGGTGATGTTATCGAGCCAGATGCTCTGACCCAAATCATGGAGCTGTTGCGTTGCTTTCATCGTGTCACCTCCTTTCTAGTGTAGCCTTCGATGGGCGCTCGATTTGAGATTTTCGTCAAGTCGTGCAACCATTGGAAGGCTGTCGACGTCAGCGCGTCTTCCGTGCACCGCCAACGCCAATTTCCTTCGGCCCGGCCCGGCAGATTCATGCGTGCGTCGTTCCCCAGGTTGAGAAGATCCTGTAATGGAGCCATCGCCAGTGCAGCCGCGGAAGACCAGGCTAAATTGATCAACGTCGAGGCGGCCTGATGACGCTCGCCCGAGGGCCGGGTCACATACTTCCAAAGGTATTGTCGCTGCCGGACCGGCAATTCTTCGTACCAGCCGCGTGTCGTGGAATTGTCGTGGGTGCCAGTATATACGACAGTGTTGGGCGAGTAGTTGTGGGGCAAGTGGGGGTTATCCGATTTGCCGTCGAACGCGAATTGGAGAACCCGCATTCCCGGCAATCCGAACCGGGCACGGAGCGCGCTTACATCTTGTGTGATTAGCCCCAAATCCTCGGCGATGAATGGCAGGGCGCCTAACTCTTCTTCCGCCGTACGAAAGAAATCAGCGCCCGGACCGGTGACCCACCGGCCAAATTGCGCTGTCGTTGCTCCGATTGGTACGTGCCAGGCCGCTGCAAAGCCACGGAAATGATCCAGGCGAATCATGTCCACATGGCCCAGCAGCGCGCGCAAGCGGTCTAAGCACCAGCGGTATCCAGTCCGACGACCAGCGTCCCAGTCATAGACGGGGTTGCCCCAGAGCTGTCCCTCGGCGCTAAAATAGTCGGGTGGGACGCCAGCGACAAAGCGCGGCCTGTGCTGTTCGTCCAGCAGAAACAGTTCTGGGTTGGCCCATACGTCGCTCGAGTCAGGGGAAACGAAAAATGGCAAATCGCCGATCAGGCGCACTCCTTTGGCACGGGCGTGATCCCTCAGGCGCTCGCCTTGGTGGAACAACAGGAACTGGGCAAACCGCACCTGATCGATCTGGTCCCCCAGGTTCCGCTGCGCCTGCGCCAGAGCTGTAGGAATGCGTCGCACCAACTCTGCTGGCCATTCAAGATAACAGGCGTCGTTATGCTCAGCCTTCAGCGCCCGGAACAGCGCGTAGTCTTCCAGCCAATGTCGATGGACGTTGCAGAACTCCTCATAAGCGGTTCGCAAGTCGCTGCGTGTCCCGGCGCGAAAGTTGGTCCAAGCAGTCCGGAGCAACCGGTGCTTGAACGGGATGACGGCGTCGTAATCGATGGCGGCTGCCGAAAACGAGCTGCCCTCGCAGTCGCTTGCTCGCAGAAGTCCGTCCTCGATCAGGCCGTCAGGGCTGATCAGGAGTTCGTTGCCGGCGAAGGATGATAAGGACTGATAAGGGGAGTTGCCGTATCCCGTAGGACCCAGCGGCAGCGCCTGCCACCAGCTTTGCGCCGCCTCGTGGAGGCGATCGACCCATGCCAGTGCAGCCGGCCCCACATCGCCGATGCCGTAGGGCGAGGGCAGCGAGACGACATGCAGCAGCACGCCGGAGGCGCGATATTCCGTTGGGAACGGAGGAAAAATCACCCGCCGGATGCCGTCATTCATGTCGTTCGCCCCGCCGGCTCTGCCAGGTCTCGCATCTCCGGAGCAGTTCAGAAGACTTCGGGAATGATCCTGAAGGGGTAGTCGGCCTCCTTATAATCGCCGCGCTCCTGCCGTTTCGCACGACCCATTGCTGCAGCTTCACCGATGCGACGTGCAAGCGGGTCAGTCCTGTTCGTAATCACCCCGTTTCAGCTTGCCGTTGGCTTTGGGTGCGGCGTTCTTGGCATTCGACATCGGATCTCTCACTGCGTTTGGACTATTATGAATAGGCTCCGGCGGCTTTTGGGGATTACCGCCGGCCATCGTCACTCATCTCGATGCTCCGCTTCGCTCGTGGAGTGGGGTGGAGGCGCCCAGCGCGCTGTTCACCATCTCGTGGGCCTCGCTGACGATGGCATCGAGATGGGCCTGGTCCTTGAAGCTTTCGGCGTAAATCTTGTAGACAGCCTCAGTGCCCGACGGCCGCGCCGCAAACCAGCCGCTGCGCGCGACCACCTTGAGGCCGCCAATCGGAGCATTGTTGCCCGGAGCGCTGGTCAGCTTGGTCACGATCGGCTCGCCTGCGAGGTTCGGCTCTTTGACGGCCTCGGGCGATAGTTTTTCCAGTCTCGCCTTCTGCTCGGCCGTCGCCGGCGCGTCGATGCGCGTGTAGTAAGCCGTCCCGAACTCTGCGGTCAGCGCGCGGTAGTGTTCGCCCAGGTCCTTGCCGGTGCGGGCGGTGATCTCCGCCGCGAGCAGATCCATGATCGGGCCGTCCTTGTCGGTCGTCCACACACTGCCGTCGTGCCGCAAGAAACTCGCCCCGGCGCTCTCTTCGCCGCCAAAGCAGCACGTGCCGTCGAAGAAACCCGGCACAAACCATTTGAAGCCGACGGGCACCTCTGAGAGGCGGCGGCCAAGCTTCTGGACGACCCGGTCAATCATGCTGCTGCTGACCACTGTCTTGCCGATCGCCGCCTGTGCCGGCCAGTGCGGTCGATGCGCCAGCAGGTAAAGGATCGCCACCGACAAATAATGGTTCGGGTTCATCAGCCCGGCCGACGGCGAGACGATGCCGTGCCGATCGGCGTCGGTATCGTTGGCGAAGGCGACCTGGTAGCGATCCTTGAGCCCGACCAGCCGGGCCATCGCGTAAGGGCTGGAACAGTCCATGCGGATCTCGCCGTCGTGGTCGACCGTCATGAACGAGAAGGTCGGATCGACCTGCGGATTGACGACGGCAATGCTCAGGTTGTAGACCGCGTTGACGGGCTCCCAATAGTGCACCGCGGCGCCGCCAAGCGGGTCGACGGCGAGCTCGAGGTTGGCGGCGCGGATTGCCTCCATGTCGACGATGTTGCGCAGGTCATTGACGTAGGGCAGGACGAAATCTTCCTGGCGCGTCGTATCCGCATTGAAGGCAGTGGTGAAGCCCACTCGCTTCACTCCGGTGTTGCCGCTCCGCAGCAGTTCATTGGCCCGGTTCTCGACCCACTGCGTCACGTCGGTGTCAGCCGGGCCCCCGTTGGTGGGGTTGTACTTGAACCCGCCGTCCTCCGGCGGGTTGTGCGAGGGGGTGATGACAATGCCGTCGGCGAGATGCTCGGTGCGAGCGCGGTTATAGACAAGAATGGCGCGCGAGATGACCGGGGTCGGTGTGAATCCGTCGGCTCTCTGGATGATCGTCTGCACGCCGTTGGCTGCCAGGACTTCGAGAGCCGTGCGCTGGGCCGGTCCGGAAACCGCATGGGTATCCTTGCCCATGTAGAGCGGGCCGTCGGTGCCCCGGGCGCGCCGGTAGTCGCAGATGGCTTGGGTGATGGCCAGGATGTGGGCCTCCGTGAACGACCCGCGCAGCGGCGAGCCGCGATGCCCGCTGGTGCCAAAGCTGACCCATTGCTCCGGATCCTCAAGATCGGGCCGGCGCTCGTAATATTCGCGTTCGAGACGGGCTAGATCGACCAGCATCTCTTTGGTTGCCGGCTTGCCGGCCAGCGGTGAAATGGTCATGTGTGCGGATCCCTCTCTATGTCACTGGGCAGGGTTTTGCGTTCCAGATCTCGGATGCGTATTGGGCGATCGTGCGATCGCTGGAGAACTTTCCGGAACCGGCGACATTCAGAATCGCCTTCCGCGCCCATCCGTCGCCGTCCCCGTAGAGTTCGCAGAGCCTCTGATCGGCTGCGAGATAGGATTCGAGGTCCGCCAGGCGCATGTAATGGTCCCCATCCCGCAGCAGCGCGTCGTGTAGCGGGGTGAACATTCCGGGCTCGTAGCGGCTGAAATAATTCGAGTGGATCATGTCCACCGCCGCGCGGGTTTCCGGCTCGTTGTCGTAGTGCCAGTGGGGATTGTACCAGCTGCGGCTGCTTCCACCTGATCGGCGGTCAGGCCGAACAGGAAGAAGTTCTCCTCGCCGGCTTCTTGAGCCATCTCGATCGTCGCGCCGTCGCGGGTGCCCAGTGTGAGTGCTCCGTTCATCATGAATTTCTTGTTGCTGGTGCCGCTGGCCTCATACCCGGCCGTCGAGATCTGATTGGAGACATCGGCAGCAGGGATTAGCCGCTCGGCTAGCGACACATTGTAGTCGGGCAGGAAGACGACCTTCAATCGGCCGCCTGTCACCGGATCACCGTCGACCGTGCCGGCCAGGTTGTTGATGAATTTGATGATCAGCTTGGCCAGATGGTAGGCCGGCGCCGCCTTGCCGGCGAAGAAGAAGGTGCGCGGCGGTATGTCGAGCGCCGGGTTTTCCCGCAGCTGGTTGTACAGCACCGCGATGCGCGGCGCATTGAGCAGTTGCCGCTTGTATTCGTGGATCCGTTTGATCTGACGTTCGAAAATGCTGTCCGGGTCGACTGTCTCCCCGCAGCTTGATTTGAGCCAGTCCGCAAATCTGCGCTTGGCGTCCCGCTTGGCTTTTAGAAAAGCGCTGCGAAATGTGCCATCATTCGCGAGCGGCTTGAGCTTTTGCAATTGGTCGAGATCGGTCACCCACCCGCCGCCAATAGCGTCGGTGATGACATCGGAGAGCTCGGGGTTCGCCAACAGGAGCCACCTTCGGGAAGTGACCCCGTTGGTCTTGTTGTTGAACCGCTCGGGGAGCATCTCGGCCAGGTCTTTGACCGTCAGCTTGCGTAGCAGCTCGGAGTGGATCGCAGCGACCCCGTTCGTGCTATGCGAGCCGACTATGGCAAGGTTCGCCATGCGAACCTTTTGCTCCGGGCCCTCCTCGATCAGGCTCACGCGGGCGATGCGCTCTTCGTCGCCCGGATACCGGCGCCGGCCACCATCGAGGAAACGCCGATTGATCTCGAAGATGATCTCCAAATGCCGTGGCAGAGCCTGTTCAAAAAAATACCGCGGCCATTTCTCGAGCGCTTCGGGCAATAACGTATGATTGGTATAGGCCAAAGTCCTCTGCGTCAGGTCCCACGCTTCATCCCAGCCGAGATGCGCATCATCGAGCAAGATCCGCATCAGCTCCGGCACGGCCAATGTCGGGTGCATGTCGTTCAGCTGAATCGCAACCTTATCAGGCAATGCACCCCAGTCGGCGTTGTCGCGGCGAAAGCATCGCACGAGGTCGCCGAGCGAGCAGGCAACCAGGAAATATTCCTGCAGAAAACGCAGCGCCTGACCTACCCGGGTCGCATCGTCAGGATACAATACCCGCGTCAGCGTGTGAGCGGCCAAACTATCCAATAGTGCGCCGACAAAGTCGCCGTGACTGAATTCCTGGAAATCGAAATAGTGATGCGCTGCAGCGCCCCATAATCGCAACGTGTTGATTGTCTTGCCGCCGTAGCGTTTATATGACGTAGCTCCGTGGAGGCGGATTGGCGGCGCTGCGGGACCCACATTTGGGGCCGGATCGATCAGCATGCCCGTTGGCGCCCACTTTCCGGCCATCGGCGAAGAGTTCACGGCACCGGACACGGCTTCGCGTTCCAGATCTCGGTCGCGTATTGGGCGATCGTGCGATCGCTGGAGAACCTTCCGGAACCGGCGACATTCAAAATCGCTTTCCGCGCCCATCCGTCGCCGTCCGCGTACAGTTGACAGAGCCTCTGATCGGCTGCGAGATAGGATTTGAGGTCCGCCAGGTGCATGTAGTGGTCTCCATCCGTCAGCAGCGCATTACGCAACGGGGCAAAGATCCCGGGTTCGTAGCGGCTGAAATAGTCGGAGGAGATCAGGTCCAGTGCCGCGCGGGTCTCAGGCTCGTTGTCGTAGTGCCAATGCGGGTTGTACCAGCTGCGGCTGTCGGCCACCTGATCCGCGGTCAGGCCGAACAGAAAGAAGTTTTCCTCGCCGGCTTCTTCGGCCATCTCGATCGTTGAGCCGTCGCGCGTGGCGATCGTCAATGCCCCGTTCATCATGAACTTCATGTTGCTGGTACCGCTGGCTTCGTAGCCAGCGGTCGAGATCTGGTTTGAGACATCGGCGGCGGGGATCAGCCGCTCGGCGAGCGAAACACAGTAATCAGGCAGGAACACCACCTTGAGGCGGCCGCGCGTCACAGGATCGCCATCGACCGTGCCGGCCAGGTTGTTGATGAATTTGATGATCAGCTTGGCCAGCTGGTAGGCGGGCGCCGCCTTGCCGGCGAAGAAGAAGGTCCGCGGTGGGATCTCGAGGCCAGGGTTGTCTCGCAACCGATTGTATAGGACCACAATGCGCAACGCATTGAGCAGCTGCCGCTTGTATTCGTGGATGCGCTTGATTTGGCAATCGAAGATGGTGTCCGGGTCGACAATCTGGCCGGACGTCGATTTGAGCCAATCGGAAAAATGCGACTTGGCGTCGCGGTTGGCCTTGCGGAGTTCGCCGCAAAAAGCTTTGTCATCGCCAAATGATTTGAGCCTGCTCAACTGACCGAGATCGGTCACCCATCCGTCGCCGATCGCGTCGGTGATCGTGCTGGCGAGCGCCGAGTTCGCCAATAGCAGCCAGCGGCGCGGGGTGACGCCGTTGGTCTTGTTGTTGAACCTGTCCGGAAACATTTCGGCCAGGTCCTTGACCGTCATTGTACGCAGCAGCTTTGAATGGATCGCGGCCACGCCGTTGGTGCTGTGCGAGCCGACGATGGCGAGGTTGGCCATCCTGATTCTGCGCTCGGAACCCTCCTCGACCAGGCTCATGCGCTGAACGCGTCCCTCGTCTCCGGGAAAACGGGTCCGGACATCGTCGAGAAGGCGCCGATTGATCTCGAAGATGATCTCCAGGTGCCGTGGCAGCATGACCTCGAACCAGGCGATCGGCCATTTCTCGAGAGCTTCAGGCAGCAGCGTGTGGTTGGTGTAGCCGAGAGTTCTTTGGGTGAGACCCCAGGCTTGATCCCAGCCGAGATGTGCATCGTCGAGCAGAATCCGCATCAACTCCGGTACTGCCATCGACGGGTGGGTATCGTTTAGTTGTATGGCGACCTTCTCGGGCAGCGTGTTCCAATCGGCGTTCCTTCGTCGAAAGCGCCGCACCAGATCGGCCAGCGAACAGGCGACGAGAAAATACTCCTGAACGAAGCGTAATCTCTGTCCCCTCATCGTGGAGTCATCGGGATAGAGAACCCGCGTCAGATTTCCGGCTGCGAGAGTACCAGCCAATGCTTCGACGAAATCGCCGCGGCTGAATTCCTGAAAATCGAAATAATCGGGCGCAGCTGCAGCCCATAGCCGCAGCGTGTTGATGGTCTTGCCATCGTAGCCGACCACGGGCCGATCAAACGGGGTGCCGATCAGCACGGAGGGCCGGTCGGGAACGGGGTGCAACCTCCCGCCATGCAACTCGATGGAGCAGTTGAGTTTGACCTCCACCGTCTCGTTGGGGCGAGCGACCTCCCAGGGATCCTGCCGACGCAGCCAGTTGTCCGGCTGTTCGTTCTGCCAGCCGTCTTGGATCGTCTGCTTGAAGATTCCGTATTCATAGCGCAGCCCATAGCCCATCGCCGGCAGTTGCATCGTCGCCATCGAGTCGAGAAAGCAAGCCGCGAGGCGCCCGAGCCCGCCGTTTCCGAGGCCGGCATCGGGTTCTTGTTCGAGCAGATCGAGCCAGTCGAGGTTCTTTTGGGCGACGGCTCGATGCACGAAGGGATCGAGCAGCAGGTTCGTGACATTGTTAGCGAGCGACCGCCCGATTAGAAATTCCATAGACAGGTAGTAGACCCGTTTCGGGTCCTCGCGGTCGTAGGTGCTTTCTGTCCGCACCCAACGTTGTGAGAGGATATCCCGCGCCGAGCGGGCGGCCGCCTCAAACTGTTCGCGCGGCCCGGCCGCCGCCGGAGCAACAATGTCGTCGAAAAGCAGGTGCCGCTCATACAAGGCGTCGTCGGTCCCGGAGAAGTGGATCGGACCACAGCCGTATTGCTGAAGGAGGTCCTGCCTGGTGTCCGATAGAATAAGGTCCTGCCCGGCGTTTGATCTCTTTGAACGCTTTGCAGCCATTTCACTCACTTCGTTCATGGTAGACATATTCTCCTTGCCAAAGGCCTGACCGGATCAGGTCTCGACATGGCGCGTTTCGTTCCACAGCCGAATTACCGGCTCGCTTTGGTGGTGTTCATAGCCCAGCGCGCTGAGGCTTGCGGTGCTCAGCAGGAGGTACCGGCCGCCCGCTGCGTCGAGACCGAGCCAGCGAGCGGCGAGCACCCGCAGGATATGCCCACTCGAAAAAACCAGTACGTCGCCTTTGACCGCGCGCAGCCGACTTACGACGCGGTCGGAACGCGCCCCGATCTGGCCCGGCGCCTCCCCTCCGGGGCAGCCGTCGCGGAAGAGTTGCCAGTCCGGACGCTCCGCATGGATCTCAGCCGTGCGGCGGCCCTCATATTGGCCGTAATCCCACTCAACCAGGTCGGGGGCGATTTCGGCCACGGCGCCAAAGCCGGCCAGCTCGCAGGTCCGCACCGCGCGCTTCAAGGGACTGGTGAAGACTTTGGCAAAGTTCAGTCCGCGCAGCCGCTCGCCGAGAGCGCGGGCATTGCGTTCGCCGCGCTCGGTCAACGGCAGGTCGGTCCGACCGGTATGCTGGCCGGACAGGCTCCAAGCGGTCTCGCCATGCCTAGCCAAGTAAACCACCGAAAGTAATTCACTCATGTTGTCAGTCCGCTCTTTAGTGTCCCACCGAAAATGGTGCGGGTGTTCGGGTTACCGTTACCCCCGCGAAATCGGGGGTCCAGAGATTGCCCCAGTCTCGCCCGCCATGGGGGGCGGGCTGAGGGGGGCAACCGCTTCAGCCCTTGGGTCTCTGGATTCCGCTTTCGCGGGAATGACGAATAACCTACTGACATTCTGAGATTCATTCTCAACCGATCTCTAGAACGGCCACTGCCAATTCGTGATCTCCGGCGAATCCATGCCAAACTCGTAGGCGTGATGTTTACATGCGATCTGCTGGTTGAGCAGGGCCTCGCGAGCGCTCGACCCGGTGACGCGGAAACGCGGCATGCGGTCGATCGCATCGATGGCCAGGCTGAATCGATCGGCCTGGTTTTGAATGGCGAGCTCCAGTGGTATGTTGATGTTGCCTTGCTCCTTGTAGCCGCGCACGTGAATGTGGTGCTGATGCGGCCGGTGGTAGGTGAGCCGGTGGATCAACCAGGGGTAGGCGTGGAAGTTGAAGACGACCGGCCTGTCCGGGGTGAAGAGGGCCTCGAACTCGCGATCGGTCAGACCATGCGCGTGCTCCGTATTCGGCACCAGCTTGAACAAATCCACCACATTCACGAACCGGACCTTGACGTCGGGCAGGTATTGGCGGAGTAAGGCAGTGGCCGCCAGCGACTCCATCGTCGGGCAGTCACCGCAACTTGCCATGACGACGTCGGGTTCGGCGCCTTGGTCGTTGCTCGCCCAATCCCAGATACCCACTCCTTTCGTGCAGTGCTCGATCGCGGCTTCGATGTCCAGGTATTGGAGATGCACCTGTTTATCCGCGATGATGACATTGGCGTAATTGACGCTTCGCAGGCAATGGTCGGCCACCGACAGCAGGCAATTGGCGTCGGGCGGCAGGTAGATGCGGACCACGCTCGGGCTCTTGTTGGCGACCACGTCGAGGAAGCCGGGATCCTGATGCGTGAAGCCATTGTGGTCCTGGCGCCAGACCAGCGCCGTGATCAAGAGGTTGAGCGACGACACCTTGGCGCGCCACGGCAGCTCGTTGCATTTTTCCAACCACTTGGCGTGCTGGTTGAACATCGAGTCGATGACGTGGATGAACGGCTCGTAGCTGTTTATCAAACCGTGGCGGCCGGTCAACAGGTAGCCTTCCAGCCACCCTTCGACGGTGTTCTCGCTGAGCATCTCCATGACCCGGCCTTCGGGAGCCAGATTGCCGCCGTCGGCGTCCTCCGGGAAATACTCTGCCAGCCACACCTTCTTGGTGACATCGTAGAGCGCCTCTAGCCTGTTGGACTGC
>Ga0306925_10006334_pt1 | contig 10980 bp, 7 predicted proteins | sample flu12Cox44000176_FD_203755 | JGI IMG/M metagenome (GOLD analysis project Ga0306925, IMG submission 203755) | Lab enrichment of tropical soil microbial communities from Luquillo Experimental Forest, Puerto Rico - flux8day.12C.oxic.44.000.176 (v2)... | ecosystem: Environmental > Terrestrial > Soil...
CCTCGCCACGCCGCTTATGATCTGAAGAAACTCCGCGGCAAACAGATCATTCGCCGCATCGGCCACACCCGCCGCTACGAGCCGCTCCCGACCGGCCTCAGGGCGATGACCGCGCTGATCGTCCTCCCAAACAAAGCCATCAAACCCCTCCTTGCCGCCGCTCAACCTCTCCACCCAACCCACGGTGCGCACAACCCAACACCGATCGATACGCACTACCAAACCATACAAGTTGCAATGAAAGGCGTCTTCCACGAGCTCGGGCTGGCCGCTTGACCATCGACAATCTCTTTGTCGGGCTTCGCCCTGAGCCGCCTAACGCGCCTCCATGACCTGCCGGTTTCTTCGATGATAGGCGCAGGAGGCCGATAGCTCCAAGGCGGCCATTCCTCGCGCTCGGACCACGTTGACATTGGCTACGTACGGCGCAGCGCCGCCAACGCGCTCCAAACTTTTACAATTCTGGATACCACCAGAATACAGCTGCTCCGGCGTCAGCCAGCGCGTTTGTAAACCCGCGAACCGGCAGTAATTTCAACATGTTTATCCATACTTTACGAAACAGAACTTACCACCGGCTAGAACGGAATGTCGTCGTCGAGATCGTTGACGGGGGTGCGGGCCCGGGCCGGGGCGGTGGAGCCACGCGCTGCCGGCTCGTCATCAAAGCCGCCGCCGGCGTAGCCCTCGTCATAGCCGCCTTCCATCGGCGGTCCGCCGGCGCCGCGGGCGCCCCCTGCCCCATCCAGCATCGTCAGCTCGCCGCGGAAGCGGTTCAGCACGATCTCGGTCGTGTAGCGCTCCTGGCCGCCCTGATCGGTCCATTTGCGGGTCTGCAATGCGCCCTCGAGATAGACCTTCGAGCCCTTCTTCAGGTACTTCTCGGCGATCTCGGCAAGTCGCTCGTTAAAGATCACGACGCGGTGCCATTCGGTGCGCTCCTTGCGCTCCCCGGACACCCGGTCGCGCCAGCTCTCCGAGGTGGCGACCGCAAGATTGGCGACGCGGTTGCCGTCCTGCATCGAGCGGATCTCGGGGTCGCGCCCGAGGTTGCCGACCAAGATCACCTTGTTGACGCTGCCTGCCATGGGGTCACCCGACACTCGTGGTCATCAGATATGCGCATCTTATCAGATGCCCCGGATGTTCCTACTTTATTCTTATCCAGACCCAACCCGAAATGTCAGTCGTGAACCCAAGCAATCATCCCGTCATTCCCGCGAAAGAGGTGTGAAACCATAATCGAAATGCCGTCATTCCGGTGCGCGGCCCCAGCCCGCGCGCCCGAATCCATGAACACGGACCCACAAAGACTGGCTACCGGCGGTGTTCATGGTTTCCGGGTCCGGCCCTCCGGGCCATCCCGGAATGACCGTGAGTGACAAGAGGCAACGAAGAGTGACGCAGGCGCGCGAATCGCGTGGTATCGCCAAGACCTGGAGTGACGGTCCAAGCAGAAACGACTAGAGCGCCTTAGCCGTAGTTCCGGTCAAGATGTCGGCCTTGCGGTTGAGCGCCGCGATCAGACCGTCGATGCCCTCGTTTTTCAAGATCGTGGAGAATTCTGAGCGGCGGGTAGCGACTTCGCTGATCGCACCGTCGAGATAGATGTCTGAGATCAGCCAGCCCTCGCCGTTGCGACGCATCATGTAGTCGACTTTGACCGGCTCACCGCTGGCTTTGATGATCTGACTGCGCACCATCACTCCGGACGAGGCAGGTTGTTCCCCGGTGACCTCGAGCTTTTGTCCGGCATAGCTGTCGAAGCGGTCGGCATAGATCGCCGACATGTAGCGCCCGAAGCTGTCGGTGATCTGCTGGCGCTGGTTCTCGCTCAGACCGGCCCAACTGGACCCGATCGAGAGCCGCGCCATCGAGGCGACGTCGAAGCTGCGGCGAATAACCGGGTCGAGTTGCGCGAAGCGCCCGCTTTGGCCAAGTATCCTGCCGTTCTTCATCGTGTTGAGCAGCACGTCGTATAGTCCTTTCACGGTATCTCCGCCGCTCGATGGCGCGGCATGTACCGGATATGAAAGCATGCCGAGGCCAATCCCCGAGACGAGAGCCGCGGCTTTCCATGCCATTGTCTTCGCTAGCGTCGCCTTACCCATGTTCAGGTTCCTTCAGCAGAACGATGGACGGACGCTACCAAGGGCTTTTAGGCCATGCCATTGCACCTGCGGATGCATGCATCGGGCCAGAGAATCATCCCTGTTATACCTTGGTTTAGGGCCACTTCTAAGAAGGCCCACCGTCACGACCGGACTGGGCCCGCGGGGGCGAAATCCCGCCGTGTAGGCAGGTCGGACCTGTATTTCGGTCTATCGGGTGCGAGTGTTTTCCGCCGCGAAATTTAGCTTGTCGGCCATACGGGCTAGGTCGGGCAAAGACGCCGCCTTCATTTTTCGCATGACCTGACCGCGATGGACTTTCACAGTGATCTCGCTGATGCCGATGTCGTAAGCGATCTGTTTGTTGAGGCGACCCCTGACGACCAGCGCCATCACCTCGCGCTCGCGAGCCGTTAGCGTATCGAAGCGTCCCCGGAGCTCGGCGATAGCCTTTTCGTTCTCCAGCCACACGCGATCTCGCTCCAAGCCCAACTGGATCGCGTCCAGCAGGTCTTGGTCACGAAAGGGCTTTGTCAGGAATTCGATCGCTCCCCCCTTTATCGCCTGGACCGACATCGGGATGTCGCCGTACCCGGTGATAAAGATGATCGGGATGCGAATGTTCGCCTCCGCGAGCTCGCGCTGAAAGTCGAGACCGCTTCGTCCCGGTAACCTGACATCGAGCACAAGGCAAGCGGGCCCCTCGGGGCGCCCTCCTGTTACAAATTCCGGCAACGAAGCCATCGATTTGACCTGTAAGCCAATGGAGCGCAACAAGCCCTCGAGCGACTCGCGGATCCCCGGGTCGTCATCGACAATGATGATCGTTGGCTGCGCAGTCATCGTTGACGCTCACCGCAATCGAGACGCCGACGCTTTTCAGGCCCTTGGCAATCCCGCCACCGCAATATCCTAAGATCGCGCGCTCGCCGGAGAAAGACTTTTTACCTAAGCCGCAGCTCTCGGAGGACCGAGTACGTTCGCTCACGCTGATTCTATTTAAACCAAAGTATAATCGTCGGCCGCTCGGTTTTGTCTTATCTTTCCAATGTCCTGTTGAAGATACCCCATCCGCTGGCCCGGATGGCAGCAGCCTGGTTCGCTTATTGTGCGGAACAAAGGAGTTGAAGTGGCAAAATCCAAGCCCCTGATCTCGGTGGTCGACGATGATGAGTCGATGCGCGAGGCACTGAGGGGACTGATGAAGTCGTTGGGATATACTGCCGAAGCCTTTGCGTCGGCGGAGGAGTTTTTAAGCTCTCGTCAAGTCCCCCTTACCTCATGTCTGATCGCGGACGTCCAGATGCCCGGGATGACAGGGTTCGAGCTGCATCGGCACCTGATGGCATCCGGAACGACCATCCCGACCATCCTGATCACGGCCTACCCCGACGAACGCATGCGGGAGCGCGCGTTGGAGGATGGGGTCGTATGTTACCTGAGCAAGCCGTTCAACGAGAGCGACCTGCTCGGCTGTATCCACTCTTCTCCCGTTCCAAAGCCCATAGCATACCGCTGGACCGGTTTGCCGCTGCCCCCGGAGATCCGCCCTCGGCGATCGACCTCGCTGGCGGCACTCGCGCGAGCAAGCGGCGCGTGATTGAGGCGAATACTGGAAAAAGCCCTGCCGGTATGGGAGATTTTGCGTCGATTGATGCTCGATGCCAGGGGCGGCTGAAGCAAGGGGCGCTCTCGAAACGGCTGTGACGCGTATAGATACCCGAATATTGTGGCGCACCGCAGCCGCGCTTTTAGCCGGCTGCGCTGGGCTGGCATTGCTGACCGCCATTGGCGTCGCGCTAGATCTCAGTCATCCCGCAACAGGCGCGCTAGTTTACATGATCGTCGTCGTGCTGGTATCGATGACGGGCAATATCGCGGCCGGGATCGGCCTCGCGATCTTTGCCGCCTTTAGCTTAAACTACTTCTTCACCGAGCCGCGCTTTAGTCTCCAAATTAAAACTGTAGAAGATATGGTGGCGATGACCGCCTTCGCATTGACGGCTGTCACCATCTCCGTCCTCGTCACGCGAGCGCGCAAGCAGGGAGAGGCCATAGCGGTCAGAGATCGGCTTCAAGTCATTATCGATACGATTCCGGCAATGGTTTGGAGCATTTCGCCAGACGGCTCATCCGACTTTTTAAATAAACGTTTCCGTGACTACACCGGTCTCTCCTTAGAGGACATACGCGACTGGGCGCGGATGGACACACTACATCGCCCCTGGATGAATGCACTACACCCGGACGACCGGTCCATGGACGATTGGAGCGCGGCACTCGCGTCTGGAGAGCCGTTTGAAAAGGAGGCGCGGCTGCGGCAGTTCGACGGGGAATATCGCCGGTTTCTATTGCGCTTCGTCCCGCTGCGCGACGAATGGGGTCGGATCGTCGAATGGTACGCAAAGAGCACGGATATCGAGGATTTGCGGCGCGCCGAAGAGGAATTGCGCCGACGCGAGGCCCGCTTGCGTGACGCTCAATTGGAACTCGCCCACGCCAACCGCGTGACGACGACGGGTCAGCTGGCGGCTTCGATCGCCCACGAGGTCAGCCAGCCGATCGCTGCGGCACTCACCAACGCCAATACGGCGCGGCGTTGGCTTGGTGCCGAGCCGCCCGATCTGGACGAGGTCCGGCAGGCACTCGATCGGATCATCAGGGACGGCGAACGAGCCAGGGAGGTCATCGGCCGAATTCGCGCGCTCGTCAGGAAGGCGCCGCCGTTGACCGACCAGCTCGACATTCAACGAGACAATGCGCGAAGTCATCGCGTTTTCGCGCAGCGAACTGGCCAGAAACGGAACCTCGCTGCAGACCCGGCTGGCCGACGGCCTGCCGCCTGTTCTGGGAGATCGAATCCAGCTGCAACAGGTGATGCTAAACCTGATTCTCAACGCGGTCGAAGCGATGAACGGACCGCGCGAGACGGCGCGAGAGCTGCTTATCAGAACCGAGCGAGATGGATCGGGCGGTGTGCTCGTCGCCGTAGAAGATTCCGGCCCCGGCTTGCAGCCGGAGATCCTGGATCGGCTCTTCGAGCCATTTTACACGACCAAGCCCGCCGGTATGGGCATGGGATTATCGATCTGCCGTTCGATCATCGAGGCCCATGGCGGGCGCGTGTGGGCCGCGGCAAAGATACCCCAGGGTGCCACCTTTCAGTTCAGGCTCCCTCAGCCACATGAGACGGAGTCCAAAGCAACCGCCCGACTGATGGCGAATTAGGTGTCGACACAAGGACCTTGGACGGCGCGGATGCCGTCCTGAGTCGAGCTGAGCTCCCGGTCGTACCCGAGGTCGCCGACCAAGATCACCTCGTTGATGCTACCTGCCGTGGGGTGGCCGCACGCTCGTGGTCATCGGAGGCGCACATCTTAACAGATGCCCCAAATGTTCCTACTTTATTCTTATCCAGGCCCAACCCGAAATGTCAGTCGTAAAGCCCGTCGATCATCCGTCATTCCCGCGAAAGCACGTGAAGACATGCCACCGACGCGCCGATTCGTCGCCCCTGAGAAAACGGCGGCCCAGGCTTGGCCAACAGGGGCAAGAGACTGAAATCTCTGGATTCCTGCTTGCGCGGGAATGACGGCATGAGCCCTCGACCATTCCTTCACAGCGCTTACGCGGGGGTGACGATGACGCTTCGAGGCGTAACGATTCGTTCGGGCGGGCTCTAACGGACGAACCCGCACATGACTTATCTTACTCCCGTATACGACCCAATCAGTGCCACGGAGCCGGCCTCCGCGGCGGCCTCGATCTCCCCGGCTTCGGCCGAAGATCTGGTGCTACTCGACGCCTATTCGCGCGCCGTGATCGGTGCGGTCGACCGCGTCGGCCCGGCGGTCCTCCACCTGCAGATCAGCGGTGTCAAAGACGGCTCGGGTGCTGCCGGGTCGGGTGTCGTCTTCACCCCCGACGCCTATGTGCTGACCAACAGCCATGTCGTCAGCGGCGCCGGCAAGATCACGGCGACCTTCCCCGACGGGCGCAGCCTGACGGCGAATCAGGTCGGCGACGACCCCGATACCGATCTTGCGGTGCTGCGCCTCGACGGCGAGACCCCGACCTTTGCCCAGCTTGGCGATTCGCGCCGGCTGCGCGTAGGCCAGCTCGTCGTCGCGATCGGCAACCCGTTCGGCTTTCAGTGCACGGTGACCGCCGGGGTGGTCAGCGCCCTCGGCCGCTCATTGCGCACTCGCTCGGGGAGGCTGATCGACAGCGTGATCCAGACCGACGCCGCCCTCAACCCGGGGAATTCCGGCGGACCGCTGGTCACCGCCTCGGGCGAGGTCGTCGGCATCAACACCGCGATCATCGGTATGGCGCAAGGCATTTGCTTTTCGATCTCGGCGGCCACGGTCGAGTTCGTCGCCTCGCGGCTGATCCGCGACGGCCGGGTGCGCCGCTGCTATATCGGGGTCGCCGGGCAAAGCGTGCCGTTATCCCGCCGGGTTGTGCGGTTTCACGAGCTCGCTCGGGAGACCGGGGTGCGTGTCCAATCGACCGCCTCCGACGGTGCCGCGCGCGCGGCCGGGATGCTGAGCGGCGACATCATCGTCGCCGTCGATGGCATCGCGGTCGGCGATGTCGACGAATTGCACCGGCTGATGACCGAGGAGCGAGTCGGCAAGCCGATGCCGATGACCGTATTGCGCCTGACGCAAAAGCTGGAAATCACCGTCACGCCGCGCGAATCGGCGCCGCGCGCGGCGGCGTGACCCGTATCGCATCCGGACGGCGAAGCTCGCCTTTTACTCCGCCGCCATGTGGCCGAGCGCCACCGGCCGGCCATGCGTTTCGACCCCGAGGAAGGCGAAGGCCAGCGCCACCGCCAGCATCGTCGCGGCGAGGAACACGAAGGCGGGGAACACCGCGTCCGCTGTCGCCTTCGGCGCGATGATGTTGTCGCTGCCGGCGAGCACGGCCAGCGCAAGCGGGCCGAGGATCTTGCCGATGCCGTTGGCGGCCTGGCCAAGGCCTGACGATCGTGAGCCGAGGCTCACGCCGTACTGCTCGACCGTATAGGGTGCCAAGTTCGAGAAGCCTCCCTCGGCAAAGAAAGCCGCTGCCGCGGTCAGGATGACGAATACCGGGAAACCGCTGAGCAACGCGCCGCTGAAGTAGCCGGCGAGGACCAGAGCCGCCGCCGCGGCTACCCCAAAGGTAACGCCAAGCGACCGCCGACCCATCATCGGCGCTATGAACGAGACCAGGATCTTGCCGATAACGCCCGATGCCGAAATGACCAGGAAATACTTGGCCGCCTGCGCAGGGTTGAGTTGCAGCGCCATCGCGATGATCGTCGGCCCCCACAGGATATAGCCATAGACCGCCGTGGACGAGCCGCCCCAAATCAGCACGGTCTGCCAGAACAGCCGGGGGTTGTGATAGAGCTCGGCCAGATTGGCGCGCGGCTGGACAGTCGGGGGGACGGTCGGCAACAGCACCTGCGCACGCGGCCGGCCAAGCGCCTTTGCCACTTCGTCCCGAGCCTCGGTGAAGCGACCCTTCGCCGTCAGCCAGCGCGCCGATTCCGGGACAAAGGCCCACACCAAGAGGCCGACGATGATCGCCACAAACCCGGTCATCGCTACACCGCGCCAGCCGAACGTCTGCAGCAGAAGCGCCGAGGTGAATGTCGCCAACAGCGTTCCGGCGCTCGCGAACACCACAAAGAAGCTGGTCATGCCGGTGCGCCACCGCGTCGGGGTCTGCTCGGCGACCATCGGCAACACCGGCGTGACGCCGGCCGCCAGACCGAAGCCTACGAGAAAGCGCAGCACCGCGAGCCCGATCCAGGCGCCGGTCGGCAACAAGCCGATGGACCCGGCGCAGATGCCGCAAATCAATGTCCCCACGACCGACAGTGTCTTGCGTCCGAACACGTCGCCGAACGATCCCGAGACCAGCGAGCCGACAATGGCGCCGACACCCGCCCCGTAGAGGATGAGCGCTCCCTGACCATAGGTCAGATGCCATTCCGGACCGATTGCCGACATCACAAACGCGATCAGGAAGAAGTCGAAAAAGTCGAGGACGAGAACCGCCGCGACGATCGCGAAACTCACCCAGTAGCGCACGTTGAGCGGCGCGTCGTCATACATCGCCAAAAGTGCTTCCGAGGTCTGCTCGGCCATCCTTTCCTCTCCGCGGTACCGCCCCGGGACTGACACCCGCCTTGGGTGAATCGGCTTCCCATTTCGCTCTCGAAGTATCTTCCGGGGCCTGGGGACCGTCAACGACAGCCCGCCGGTACTCACGCCAAAGCGCGGGCATCGCGACTTCGGCTCAGACGGGCAGCATGATTCCCAGGTGCATCCCTGCTAGGGTGGATTCGGCTCCCTGAAAGACCGATTTAATTCCCTGTTCCGGTCGTCTAGGGAATTGATCGGTGCACCGGTGGAATATCAATCACATGCGGGTGCCCTTCGGGTTCGCGAGGGGGCCGCGGGTCGAGTTTACGCAGTTTTTTCCCGTCGCTCAGGGAACCCCGACCGAGCGGCCCCGGTAGCGCGAGGGGTTGTCCCGCGGTAAAATTTCGGCATGCAGCAGCAGATCCGGATCCGCGGGGCGCGGGAGCACAATCTCAAGAACATCGATGTCGACCTGCCGCGCAACAGCCTGGTCGTAATCACCGGGCTGTCGGGGTCGGGCAAGTCCTCGCTCGCCTTTGACACGATCTATGCCGAGGGCCAGCGTCGCTATGTCGAGAGCCTGTCGGCCTATGCCCGGCAGTTCCTCGAATTGATGCAAAAACCCGAGGTCGAATCGATCGAGGGTCTGTCGCCGGCGATCTCGATCGAGCAGAAGACGACCTCGCGCAACCCGCGCTCGACGGTCGGCACGGTAACCGAGATCTACGACTACATGCGTCTCCTCTGGGCGCGGGTCGGCGTGCCCTATTCGCCGGCGACCGGTTTGCCGATCGTCAGCCAGACCGTCTCGCAGATGGTCGACCGCGTGCTGGCGATGCCACAGCGCACCCGGCTCTACTTGCTTGCGCCGATCGCCCGCGGCCGCAAAGGCGAATACCGCAAGGAGCTCGCCGACCTGCAAAAGCGCGGCTTTCAGCGGGTCAAGATCGACGGCAAGATGATGGAGCTCGACGAGGTCAAGCCGCTCAACAAGAACCTCAAGCACGACATCGAGATCGTCGTCGACCGCATCATCGTCGATGGCGACCTCGGCAACCGGCTGGCCGATTCGTTCGAGACCGCACTCGAATTGGCCGACGGGATCGCGATCACCGAAAACGCCGATTCGGGCGAGCAAACCATCTTCTCGGCGAAATTCGCCTGCCCGGTCTCGGGGTTTACGATCCCCGAGATCGAGCCGCGGCTCTTTTCGTTCAACAACCCGTTCGGCGCCTGCCCAGCCTGCGACGGGCTCGGCACCAAGCTCTATTTCGACCCCGACCTCGTCGTCCACGAAAGCAAGCGCAGCCTCGCCGAGGGCGCGGTCAGCCCGTGGTCGCATTCATCCTCACAGTATTACACGCAGACCCTGGAGAGCATCGCGCGGCACTTCCGCCAGAGTATGCACACACCGTGGGACGAGCTGCCGGAGAAGATGCGGCGGACGATCCTCTCCGGCTCGGCCGGCGAGCCGATCAAGATGACCTATGACGATGGATTGCGGAAATACACGACCGAGCGGCCGTTTGAAGGCGTGTTGCCGAATATGGAGCGGCGCTTTCGCGAGACCGACAGCGCCTGGGTCAAAGAGGAGCTCGGTCGCTACCAGAGCGCCAAGACCTGCGAGGTGTGCGGCGGCGACCGTCTGAAGCCCGAGGCGCTCGCGGTCAAGATCGCCGGCAAGCACATTAGCCAGGTGGCGGCGCTGTCGATCGCCGAGGCCGGCACCTGGTTTTCCGGGATCGACGACCAGCTGACCCCGAGCCAGCGCGAGATCGCGCAGCGCATCCTAAAGGAGATCAACGAGCGCCTCGGGTTTCTAAAAAATGTCGGGCTCGAATACCTGACCCTATCACGGGCTTCGGGCACCTTGTCAGGCGGTGAGAGCCAGCGCATCCGGCTCGCCTCGCAGATCGGCTCCGGGTTGACCGGGGTGCTCTATGTCCTCGACGAGCCGTCGATCGGCCTGCACCAGCGCGACAACGGGCGCCTTCTGGCGACCCTGCAGCGGCTGCGCGACCTCGGCAACACGGTCATTGTCGTCGAGCATGACGAAGAGGCGATCCGCACCGCCGATTGGGTCATCGATATGGGGCCGGGTGCCGGTGTCCATGGCGGGCATCTGGTCGCCGAGGGCACGCCCGAGACGGTCATGAAGGCCCCTGAGAGCATCACCGGGCAGTATCTGACCGGGAAACGCCAGATCCCGATCCCACTGATCCGCCGCATCGGCCATCCCGGGCAGATCCTCTCGGTGGTCGACGCGCGCGGCAACAATCTAAAGGGCATCACCGCCGAGATCCCGCTCGGCACCTTCTGCGTTGTGACCGGCGTCTCGGGCGGCGGCAAATCAACCCTGATCGTCGAGACGCTCTACAAGGCGCTGGCCAAAAGGCTCAACAACGCGCGCGAGCAGGCCGCCCCGCATGGCGGCCTCGAAGGGGTCGAGTTCCTCGACAAGATCGTCGACATCGACCAGTCGCCGATCGGCCGCACGCCGCGCTCGAACCCGGCGACCTATACCGGCTGCTTCACGCCGATCCGCGACTGGTTCACCGGGCTCCCGGAGGCGAAGTCGCGCGGCTATGCGCCGGGCCGCTTCTCGTTCAACGTCAAAGGCGGGCGCTGCGAGGCCTGCCAGGGCGACGGCGTGATCAAGATCGAGATGCACTTCCTGCCGGATGTCTATGTCCAATGCGATGTCTGCAAGGGGCGGCGGTACAACC
>Ga0306925_10006339_pt1 | contig 10977 bp, 9 predicted proteins | sample flu12Cox44000176_FD_203755 | JGI IMG/M metagenome (GOLD analysis project Ga0306925, IMG submission 203755) | Lab enrichment of tropical soil microbial communities from Luquillo Experimental Forest, Puerto Rico - flux8day.12C.oxic.44.000.176 (v2)... | ecosystem: Environmental > Terrestrial > Soil...
CTGCGCCAAAGCCGTTCGATGAATGCGTTGTCCATCCACCGGCCCCGACCATCCATGCTGATGGTGATGCCGTGGTTGGTTGAGCACGCCGGTGAATGCCTCGCTGGTGAACTGCGAGCCTTGGTCGGTGTTGAACATTTCCGGAGCGCCGTAGGCTTCGATCGCCGCGGTGAGGGCATCAATGCAGAAACTGGTGTCCATCGTGTTGGACAGCCGCCAACACAGCACCTTGCGCGAGTACCAGTCCATGACTGCAACGAGGTACATGAAGCCGTGGGCCATCGGCAGATACGTCACGTCCGCGCACCACACCTGGTTGGGCCGGTCGATTTTCAGCCCGCGCAGCAGGTACGGGTAGATCCGGTGTCCGACCGCCGGGATCGTGGTCCGTCGCTTCGGATACAAAGCCGCCAGCCCCATGATGCGCATCACGCGCACCACCTTCTTGCGATTGACCACCAAGCCGTCGTCGGCAAGGGCGTCGACGATGCGTCGACTGCCCAAAAACGGGTGGGTCAGGTGGATTTCATCGATCCTGCGCATCAGATCGATGTCGCCGGCCGGCGTCGGCTTGGGCTGGTAGTACACCGTTGAACGCGCCACATCCAGCAGCTCGCACTGGCTGGTGACGGGCAACCTCTCGTCGCGGTCGATCATGGCCCGCCTCACTTGGGGTCCAAGCGCACGAGCCCTCGATCTAAAAAATCGCGCTCCATCGTCAGCTCACCGATCTTGGCGTGCAGCTCCTTGATCTTGGCCTCGCTATCGGCGACTGGCGCCGAGCCGGACTCGAACATGCCAGCAGCGCCTTCAAGCAGCTGCCGCTTCCACGCCGTGATCTGGTTCGGGTGCACATCGAAGCGCTGCGCCAATTGCGCCAACGTCTGCTCTTCGGTCAATGCCGCCAACGCCACCTTGGCCTTGAACTGCGGCGAATGATTCCTACGCTTGCGCCTTGCCATGAGATCCGCTCCTTCGGCCGTTCAGCCATCATCGAAGCAGCCCCCACTTAACCCACTGTCCAAGAACACGGGTCCATCTCTCAGAGAGCACCATGGCATGGCTCGTCGGGCTGGGGCGAAGCCCCGTTAGAGATCGAGCAGCACGAACTCCGAGTACAGCAGGTCGAGTTCGTTCGGGGTGAATACCGCCGACCGGTATTGGGCGATGTCCTTCCTTCTGATCGCACGCGGCGCCTTGGGAAAGAGGCGCTCGTTCATCGCGATACCGAAGGTCTTCTGTTGCCGCATGATCGCCAGCTTGATTCGTTCGAGGTTGCGCGCAAGCACGTCCGTCGCGCTGCAATACAATATCTGGGACACCGGAATCCCGGCCGACCGCACACGGCGCAGACTCCGCCTGACCTTGACCACCAGATAGGCGGTGCCGTCGGCATCGCGGGCGGTCATGTGCAGGCAGTCATAGGGCACGTGGTCATCGTAGATCCGGCGCTCGGCCTGCCCGAGCGATGCACGCACCGTCCGATCGTTGACATCGATGTCGACACGCGACCGCCAAAGGGTTTCGGCATTGAGCCCCGGCGGGAACAGCAACATGTGCCGGTCGAGGGTTGCCCACCCCGCGGCATCCAGCACCCGTTGTGTCACCGGGGCGGGGGTGAGGGAGGTGTAGGTGATGCGCTCGTCGCCCGCGGCGGCAGCGCTGAGCGTTGCCCCCAAGCCGCGACCGCGATAGGCCAGCGCGACATAAAAGCCGGAATGGTTGCAGACGATGCCGGTCTTTCCGTTGATCTCCCGCTGCACGTAGATCGTGCCGACATGGCCGACGATCCTGCCGCCATCGGTGAGAACGAAGCCTCGCGGGTAGTCCGGCAGCCAGTTGGTCGTGCAGAGCGGGCGCCAGCCATCGGCCGCGATACCGCTGCCAACGAAGCCGTGCTCGAGCAGAACTAGTGGATGACGACTTAACTACTGCCGCGCAAAGCTTGTTAACTACTGCCGCGCAAAGCTTGCGAGCGACAGCAGTTTCGCCTTGATTGCGCGGCGTTGGCTGGCCGAAAAATGCTGCTGTAGTTTCAGGTAAAGCCAGCCGCGCCAGCTGAGAGCAATACCGCCATTGAATTGATCGGTGCGTACACCACCGAAACCTTCCTTGAACTTATTGATGCGCAGCAGTTCGACATTCTCGGTGCCGGCATACCAGCCACCGAAGTCGTAGACGCTTTTACCCTCAGCCTTGAAAAACAGCATATCGCGCCAGTGCAGCAAGCGATTCGCGCGGCCGACCACGGCGCGCGCCTCGTTGTCATCCAGCTGCCGGAACTGCGAGGCCGAGTGCAGCAGCGTAGCCTTCTCCTGTGTCACTGCATGTACATGCCAGACCACGGTGGCGCCGCCGGACAGTGCGCGGCTAAAGCGCACCGTACTGGCCTGCGCGCGGGCGCGCATCTGGCGCGCGGACAGGCGCTTCAGGCCTTTAGTGTCAGCAAATTCATTAAAAAAATCGAGGAACTCGGCACAGATCGCCTCGGTCGCTTGCGGCTCGTAGACGCACTCGATCATGTCCTTGGTGGAAGCGCGCCGCACCTTGTATTTGGTATTGCGATTCAAGCCGTCGAACAGTTGATCTTCGCCCGCATGCAGATTCACGGTCAGTGTAGAGAACGGCCAACTGAATACCCCGCGCGGCAATCGGCTGTACTGGTGCAACACCAGCAGATCGCAACCCGCCGGCTTTTCAATTGGTGCGTCCAGCCACAGTTCGGCCATGCGCATCCCATGCTTCGGATACTTCACCATCCTGCGATTTGGTTGAACCGTCATCGCGCCTTTAGCTCTTTGATTGCGCATGATCTTCATTTCCGACTTCCTGCACGCGAAACTCGTTGACTGTCAAGGCTATTAGTGTGGTCCCGGCGATGTCAGCGTACCGTTGTGCCGCGGTGGTGCGCGTCGGCGTGACACCCCGAAGGCCGCCGGACACGACCCTTACTTGCGCGGTGGCGGCGGGGGCGGCGGCCGCGATGTGACGGTTGTGAACTGACCGGACATCCGGAACGCGGCACACGACGCCATAGCGAGAGCACCCCGCGAGCGCAAAGTCCGTCGCCGGCTCTGGCCGATCACGACCCGTTTCTTGCCATGCGCAAACCCCAGGACAGGGTCCGCGCTGGTGCAGTAGAAACTGCCAGCGAGATCTGAGCGGCGACGGTCCGTGTCCCCACGCATACCACGCACCGATTGGGTGGATACTCCAAGTTTGTGATTCGATTGATCTGATCTAGAAAGTATGTATGCTGTGCCAAACACATGTCGAACAGTATCATCCGTTTGTGCCTGCCGGTCCATGATCGCTTGGTAGTTTTGCGCGTCGGTCCAGGTCTGTGAGGAGAAGCCCATGGGTGCCCAGTGACCCCGGCGGTGGTGGTTGGCGGCACGCTTAATTCGCTGGGAGTCGTGCGCAGTCTCGCGAGCGCCGGTATTCCGGTGTATCTCGCCTGCGACACGCGCTTTTGTCCCGCTGGCTTCTCGCGCTATTGCACGCTCTTGCGCGTGCCCGACCTCGAGGGCCGGGGGCTGGTCGACGGCCTGTTGTCGATCGCCGGCCGGATCGGTGAGAAGGCCGTATTGATCCTCAGCAGCGACCTCCACGTACTCGCCGTCTCGCGCGCGCGGGCCGCGCTGGAAGCCCACTTCTTCCTGGCCCTGCCGACCGAGACGATGGTCGACGTGCTCATGGACAAGGCCAAATTCCAGACATACGCCGAAGAGATCGGGCTACGGGTGCCGCGCGCGGTGGTGCTCGACGAAGGCCACGATGAGCAGGCCCTCGATATCCTGTCGATGCCGGTGGTCTTGAAGCCAGTCGACAGGGCGCTGGTGTTGGCCGGGGTCGCGCGGACGACACGCGCCGATACCCTCGCGGAGGCGCGCGCGGTCGCGCGCCGCATGCGCTGCGCCGCTTCGTCGGTGGTGGTCCAGGAGTGGATCGACGGCAATGACGACGATATCTACTTCACACTCTTCGTTTGTGACGGACAGGCCCGCATCGTGGCGGTGTTCACGGGCCGCAAGATGATTTGCTACCCTCCGCTCGTCGGCAGCACTGCGCTGTGCGTGGCGGCGACGGAAGAAAATGAGGCACTGGCCGCGCAGACCCAGGCCTTCGTGACGTACAGCCACTATCACGGCATCGGCGGGCTCGAGTTCAAGCGTCATCGACGCACCGGGCAGTTCGTCGTCGTCGAGCCGACCGTCGGTCGCACCGACTGGCAGGAAGAGATCGCAACTCTTTGCGGCGTGAACATTCCGGTCATCGCGTACCGGACGGCGCTGGGCGAGCCCGTCGAGTCGGTAGGAGCGATCGACCCCGCGGTTGCGTGGCGAGCCTCGTTCAGGTACCGCCCTCGCGCGGGTGCGCTTCCACCCGGCACGCGAATCGTGGATGGATATTTTCGGCGCGCCGATCCTTTGCCGGGCGTCTACAGCCTCTACACCTACCTGAGAACGTCGGCGCCTGCGCGCCTCGCGCGCCGTTTTGTGAAGCAACCGCGGTCGCGACCTGCGGCGGAGCCAATCCACGAGATGCAACCATCAACCATTGGAGGATAGAGAATGCAGCCGATCGATACGGCAATTATCGGTGCAGGACCCTATGGGCTGTCGGTTGCTGCGCATTTGCGCGTTGCCGGCGTTCCCTACGAGATTTTCGGCGAGCCGTTGGAGAGCTGGCAGAGCTTCATGCCGCAGGGCATGGTGCTGAAATCCGAGCCGTTTGCCTCCAACTTGTGGGATCCGGCCAGGCGCTTCACCTACGGGAAATTCCTTGCCGAGATGGGCATCGCCTATCGGCGAGTGAATGACCCGATACCGGTCGAGCGCTTCCTCGAGTACGGGCACTGGTTTCGCCGACACGCCGTCGGCGAGGTGCGCCGCGTCAAGGTGCGCCGTGTGGCGCGGGCAGGCGACGCCTTTTCGCTAGAACTCGAAAACGGCACGGTCCTGAAAGCCCGGCGGGTGGTCCTCGCGACCGGCCACATGGGCTTTCGCTACGTTCCCGACGAGCTCAAGGGTTTGCCCGACGAAATGTGCCTGCACAGCACCGCGCTGCACGATCTGCGGCAGTTCGCCGGTCGCGACGTCACCGTCATCGGCGCCGGAGCGTCGGCCCTCGAATCGCTCGCGCTCTTGCATGAATCGGGAGCGACGACCCGTCTGGTGGCACGGCGCAAGCAGATCACGTGGAATTCCCTCACGCCTGACCCCAATGCGATCGAGAGACTCCGCACGCCTTTGGGCGGTATTGGACCCGGGTGGCGCGCCTGGGCGGTCTCGGAGTTGCCATTTCTCTACCGCCGCATGTTCAAGCCGGCCAAGCGGCACCGCATTTTCCTCACCACCTGGGGCCCCGCGGGAGCGTGGTGGTTACGCGAGCGCGTCGAGGGCAAAATCGATGTCCTCTTCGAGCATCAGATCGCCTCGGCACAGGACGTGGATGGCCAAGTGCGGCTTGGCCTGACCGGCCCCGCCGGTGCGACGGAGATTCTCACCGATCACGTGATAGCCGCCACCGGATTCGACGTCGCGCTCGACCGGATCGATTGCCTCGCACCCACACTGCGCGCCCAGATCGAGCGGGAGGGCCCCTATGCGCGTCTCAACCCGCACTTCGAGACCTCGGTCAACGGACTGTTCATCGTCGGTCTGCCCGCCGCACCGGTCTTCGGTCCGGTCCAGCGCTTCATGTTCGGTGCCAAGCACGCCGCGCCGGCGGTCACCAAGGTCCTGCGGCGCGGCCGCGCTCGTGACGCCATCGACCAAGTTCCGGCCGCCCTCGACGAGCCGAAACTGAAGGTGCTTCAGCCGGATTAGGCGTCGAAATGAAGGCCGCAGTGCGTTTCGCGAAGCGAATAGGCCCGGCACGGGACCGCCCACTCGATGCCAACGGTTTGGGCGGGCATAGCATTGGCGTGGTGAAAAGCACGTTCGCCCAGTTGGGTCGCGCGAGGGTGCATCTCGAGCCGCGAGCCCACATCGAGGCGTTCCATGCCCGCGAGCCTTATTAGTTGAACCAGTGGACGACCGACTCCGACTCAACCGCAGGACATTCGTGGGCGCCTCCCTCGCGGTGGGTGGCGCCGTCGCCGCCGGGCCCGCCGTTGCCGGATGTGACCACACCAACCACGCCCACGACGAAAGCCACACCGCCGTCGTACGCGCCCAGATCAACGGTGAGCATCGAGAATTCACCGTCGACAACCGCATGTCGCTGTTGGACATGCTGCGCGAACAAGCGGGGTTGCCCGGAACGAAGAAGGGTTGCGACCAGGGCGCGTGCGGTGCATGCACGGTGTTGGTTAACGGTCGTAGGATCAACTCCTGCCTGACGCTCGCGGTGATGCACGACGGGGCGCAGATCACCACCATCGAGGGCTTGCTTGGCCGCCAACGGGCGACTGCATCCGCTGCAGCAGGCTTTCATTGACGAGGATGCGTTTCAGTGTGGCTAATGCACGCCCGGCCAGATCATGTCCGGGGTCGGGTGTACTGCTGAAGGGCACGCGTGGTCGCCGGCGGAGATACGCGAGTGGATGAGCGGCAATATCTGCCGCTGCGGGGCCTACACCAACATCGTCACCGCCGCGGCACGGAACCCGTAGCCCGTGTTCCCGTTCCGGTACGCGAAGGCCGCCGACGAGCAGTCGGCGTTGCGGGCCGCGGCGGCCGGCGCTCGTTGCATCGCCGGTCGTACCGCGCTCGTCGACCTGATGCGCGAGACCGTCGAACGTCCGGACTCGCTGGTCGACATCAACGCCCTGCCCTACTCGTCGATCGACGTGCAGCCGGGGAAGATTTACGCCGGATCCCTCTTGCGGATGTCCGATCTCGCTCTCATCCTGTGGTCCGACAACAAGTCCCCCTGCTTAGTCAGCCCCTCGAGCTCAGCGCCTCGACTCAGCTGCGCAACATGGCTTCGATCGGCGGGAATCTACTGCAACGCACCGGGTGCCTGTACTTCCGCGACGTGTCAGCCGTGTGCAACCGGCGCACCCCCGGCACCGGCTGCTCGGCGATCGAGGGGCGTAACCGCACGCACGCAATACTTGGCGGGAGCCAACACTGCGTCGCGACCCACCCGTCGGACCTCGCGGTTGCACTGGTCGCGCTGGACGCCGTGGTGGTGGCCCGGGACACGTCCGGGGAGCGCCGGATTCCCCTTCCTGATCTCTTCCGCCAGCCCGGCGACACACCCGAGCACGAGCACAACCTTCGGCCCGGCGAGTTGATCGTCGCCATCGAGGTGCCGGTGGGGCCCGAGGCCCGTCGGTCCGGCTACCTCAAGGTGCGCGACCGCGCGTCCTACGAGTTCGCTTTGGCTTCGGCGGCGGTGGCACTCGATATTGGCGCCGGCATCATTCGCAGCGCGAGGGTCGCGGTCGGCGGGGTTGGCACCGTGCCGTGGCGCTTGCCGGCGGTCGAAGGAGCACTCCGCGGACGACCACCCGATGCCGACGTCTTCCGCGGTGCGGCCGCGCTTGCCGCTGACGGCGCAAAGCCTTTGCGCGAGAACGTTTTCAAGGTCGAACTCCTCAAGCGCACCGTCGAGAGACAACTGGCCACCGTGGCGGCGATGCCATGACGCACCCGTTGCCCGCCGTGTCGCAGTTCGTCTGCGGCCAGCCGGTTACCCGGGTCGACGGCCAGCTCAAGGTAACCGGGAAGGCCCCCTACGCGGCCGACAACCAGATTCCCGGATTGGTGTACGCCACGCTGGTGTGCAGCACGGTGGCACGCGGTCGCGTCAACCATATGGACACCAGTGCCGCACTGCGGCACCATGACGTACTTCGGGTGCTGACCGACTTCGCCACGGTGAAATTGCCGTTCGACACCCGCCAGGTTTCCTACTTCGGCCAGCCGCTCGCCGTGGTGATCGCCACGACACTCGAGGCGGCGGCCCACGGGGCGTCTCGTCGATGTTCGTTATTCGAGCCGACCAATGTTGACGGATATCGATGCACCGCAGGCCGTTACGCAACCCGGGCATTTCATTCGCGACTACACCCGCGGTGATGCGGACCAGGCGATTCGCCGTGCGTCGGTGCTGACAGACCTCCAGTTCAGCATCGCCCGCAACAATCACAATCCGATGGAATTGCCTGCCACCATTGCCCAGTGGGACGGCGAGAAGCTCACGGTATGGGACAAAGTTCAAAGCATCAGCTCGGCGCGGCAGTCCTACGCCGAGTCGATGCGTGTGCCCCAAGACCACGTACGGGTGATCTCCCCGTTCGTCGGTGGTGCGTTCGGTAGTGCCGGGGAGACCTGGCCGCATCAACTGCTGGCCGCCTTCGCCGCTCGGCGGGTGCAACGACCCGTCAAGCTGGTGCTGACCCGCAAGCAGATGAACAGCGCAATCGGCTACCGGCCCACCAGCCGACAGCGCATGGCCATCGGGGCAGACCAATCCGGACACATCGGCGCCATGATCCACGAGGGGCGCACGGAGACAGCCAAATACAGTACCTATGAGGATGGGCTCGTCGGCAATCCGCGGTTCCTCTACCGCGTGCCCAACATGCGGTCGACGTATCGCGTTGTGCCGCTGGACGTGAATCTGCCGACGTACATGAGGGGACCCGGCGCGGTCACCGGAATGTTTGCGCTCGAGTCCGGCATGGACGATCTCGCACACCGGCTGGGTATGGACCCGATCGAGTTGCGGGTGCGCAACGAACCCGATGTCGACCAGACCACCGGCATGCCGTTTTCTACGAGACGACTCACCGACTGCCTCAGGCAGGGCGCGGCGACCTTCGGGTGGAACCGGCGCAATCCGACGCCCGGGGCCACCCACGACGGCGATCAACTCGTTGGGATCGGGATGGCCGCGGCGGCCTTTTTCACGGCGCGTAGTCAATGTGCTGCAATCGCTGGGGTTTTGGCCGACGGCACCGCCGAGGTGCAAAGCGGAACGAGCGACATGGGACCCGGAACGTATACGTCGATGACGCAGGTCGCCGCGGACGCTCTGGGGATGCCGCTTAGTCTGGTGCGTTTTGCCCTCGGCGATAGCGGGTTCCCACCGGCGCCTCCGCACTCGGGCTCGCAGACCATGGCGAGTGTGGGCTCGGCGGTGTTCACCGCAGCGAACATGCTGCGCGACAGGTTCATTCGCATAGCTGTCATCGACCCGGAATCGCCACTCAACGGCCTGCGCCCGGAGGACGTTGCGGTCACGGATGGCCGCATGTTCGCGATGGCCGGACCCCAGCGCGGCGAGTCGTACCAGGATCTGTTGCGCCGACGCGGCTGGCCCAATCTGGATTCTGAGCAGACGTGGACGCCCAGCGACGCCGACAAGCGATACTCGATGAACGCCTACGGAGCCGTATTCGCCGAAGTCGTCGTGGACCCACTGCTTGCGACGGTGCGGATCCGCCGCATCTATGGCTGTTATGACGCGGGCCGAGTGATCAATCCCAAACTCGCGCGCAGTCAGGCGATCGGCGGCATGGTCGGAGGCATCGGGATTGCCCTGTTGGAAGGGACCCAACTCGACCAGCGTGACGGCCGGATCGTCAACGCGAACATGTCCGATTACCTGCTTCCGGTCAACGCCGACATCCCCGCACTGGACGCGACCTTCTTACCTGCCGAGGACAAGATCGCCGACCCGATCGGCGTCAAGGGACTCGGCGAGTTGGTGATCGTCGGGGTACCCGCCGCGATCGCCAACTCGGTGTTCAACGCCACCGGCAAGCGCGTCACCGATCTGCCCATCACGGTGGAAAAGCTGCTGTAAACGAGGGATAGACATGAACCGGCACCCATCAGATGTCGATTGAGCTTGCGCCAATTCCAGGGCCGCCGACGATCGTCGTCTCAAAGGCAAGCGGGGCGGTGCGGACGTTCGTCGGCGCAATGGTGCCTCTCGACCGCCGCGAGAACGACCAGCGGTCAAACGCATACCGGATCGGCGTGGGTGAACATCGCGATGGTCAGCTGGCCTATTTGCGGCTCAGGTCAGCTTCGGGAGTGCTGGGAAGCCCTGCAATTTCAGCGCTACTGGAGGTGGAGATGCTTCGGCAGGAAAACACCCGCTATTTCATTGCTACACGGAGTGGAGCCTCGACCGCGCCGCCAAGAGTAAGCAGTTTGCTGAGGCCGTCATGCAGGCGACATTGATCGAACCCACCACTGATCCGGACGCCCCACGCTCGATGACAGATCTTTAGATCGGTAAGCGGTCCGCGCATCCAGGCATCTTCCGGCTGAGTGATAACTCTATCCTATTCGTCGCCCAGGTGAGTGCAGTTTGAGTATAGAGCGCCAAACCAATGCTGCGCAGACTCATGGTCACCCGTGGACGGCCAAACAGAACCGATGGTATTCTCTGAGCCAGCTTCTGAGCCCTAGGGGTTTGCGACGAGGAGGTGGCGGAGCATGCTGGCCTCAACCCGATGGAGGTTCCGTCGCCCCGTAGCCGCAGCTGTCGCCGTGCTCGTGCTCGTTCTGGCCCTGGCCGTAGTGATGGCTGACCGTTGGAGCAAGGAGACGCCGATATCGATCCAGGGCAACGTGGCGTCCGCGATCACGACGGCGAACTTGACCGCTGTGGCCCGTACGAGGGTGTTCTTCGGTCACTTTTCCGGAGGGATGAACGTGCTGGACGCTGTCCCGGGCGTCTATGCGGATCACGGTGTCTCGGCCCCCGCGATCGAGCAGGGGCGCGCCGAGCCCGGCCCCAACGGCGGGTTCATCGCCCACCAATTCATCGGCAAAGACGTTATGCCGCTGCTTAAACTCGAGGACTTCGACCGCACCATGCGCGGTGGGATGGGCCGGCAGGTCGACGTCGCTCTGATGAAGTTCTGCTGGGCTGACATCTACAGCAACACGGATGTCGACGCCCTCTTCACGAGATACCGCGACACCATGGCCGCGTTGGAGCGGGACTTCCCCAACGTCACCTTCATCTACACGACGGTGCCCCTGACCACCGAGCCGGGCTTCT
>Ga0306925_10006341_pt1 | contig 10976 bp, 5 predicted proteins | sample flu12Cox44000176_FD_203755 | JGI IMG/M metagenome (GOLD analysis project Ga0306925, IMG submission 203755) | Lab enrichment of tropical soil microbial communities from Luquillo Experimental Forest, Puerto Rico - flux8day.12C.oxic.44.000.176 (v2)... | ecosystem: Environmental > Terrestrial > Soil...
GTTGACTCAACCGGCGATGACGAACTTCGTGCGCGCCGACCGTCCGCAGCCGAGCGATCCTGCCTATGTCCCCTTGTCGGCGGCGTACGCCACCGGCGTCGGCCGCGGCCGCGCGCCCGCTCCGCCTTCCGGGCCTACGCCCGCCGGGCGCATTGCGCAATCGCTTCGCGAAGCGGGCGCCGCGGTGCTCGTCAAGCCCAGCCGCGGCGAACACGGCACGGTGTTCGTGACCGGGCGCGATGAAGGGCCCGGCGCCGTTCCGTCCGTAACGCTGAGCGCGGAACATTACAACCTGATCGTCCAAATGCTGGAGCAGAATATGCCGGTCAAGCTCCGCATCAATCTGCAATCGAAGTATTCCGATGACGATGGAGGGAAGGCTTACAACGTGCTGGCGGAGCTGGCTGGCGCCGATCCGGCGGTGCGCGACGAAGTGGTCATGATCGGCGCGCACCTCGATTCGTGGCACACAGCGACGGGCGCCACCGACAACGCCGACGGCGTGACCACGGTAATGGAGGCCATGCGAATTTTGAAAGTGATTGCCGCGCGGCCGCGCCGGACAATTCGTGTCGCGCTCTGGGGCGGAGAAGAGCAGGGGCTCGTCGGGTCGCGCGCTTGGGTGAAGCAACATCTGGCGGGGCCAGAGAACGCCGCGGCCCGCGAAAAGTTCGATGTGTATCTGAATATCGACAATGGCACTGGCCCGATCTACGGCTGGTACCTGGAAAACCGCGAAGCGCTGCTCTCGCTCTTCGACCAATGGCTGAAGCCGCTCAGGGAGTTCGGCGCGCGGCGCAACATCCTCGAGCCGATCGGGGCTACGGACCACGTGAGTTTCAACGAGGTTGGAGTGCCGGGGTTCAATCCCATTCAGGACTACACGAACTACGACACCCGGACTCACCACACGAACATGGATACGGCCGACCGCGTTGAGATCCACGACATTCATGAGGCAGCGTTGGTGATGGCCTGGTTCGCCTATCAAGCGGCCATGGCAGATCAGAAGATACCGCGCGCCCGCGTCGAGTAAATGGCCGTGATCAGCGCTTTTGGAGCCGGCGGCAGTGTCCGGTACGCCTCGTCGTTGAAGGTAACGGTAATACCTGTCGGCTTTCCACCCTGCTCTCTCCCGGCGATAGAGACATGCTCGGACGAAGGGGTAGCCACCCGAGACGCCCGATGACGTGTCGATCCGACCTCAATCTTTACCGCGAATCAAAGGAGACAGTACCTCGGTCAGAACTTCATACCGCCGCTGTTTCATCGCGAACTCCGGGAGGCGCCTGGCCTACGACGGAAAGCCCGGACCAAGCTCAATCCGGCACACCTGATCATTGGTCCATCGTCGGCCACCATTTCGACGTTGGGCCGGCCCTTGAACGTCTTTGAGAGGTTGTGGATACTCCATTCACAACGTGTTCGGGTCAATTTTGAGCCAATGCCGACCAAGGCAAGGGAAGACTAGGGCCAGGCGCAATCCCTAAAAAAGACTTCACCAGAAACCTCTGTCCGCCAGACATAGAATTCTGCATCTTCCGTGCTTTTCGAGATTCGACGCCAGCTTGCTTCGACCGGTTGATAGCAACTGATCGAGCGACCAGTGTGAATCGAAGGCACAGGTATCGAGGTTGGCGTCTCAGGCAGTCGACTGGTGCAGCAGACTCACGATCACCTGGAACAGCCTGGATTTGACCTCAAAGCGCTGCGGAGCGCGGGTGATGTAGCGTACCGCGACTTCCAGGCCGGCGCCCCCGGGGCGCAACTCCACGGCCGGCTTCGCCGAGAATTCGCGCACTCCATATTGCGCGGTTACGCGACGCCAATCTTGCTCCGCTTGCCGGGCGTCCGATTCGGTCTCGCGGCCCACTAACTCGACGATCTGTTCCGCGATCTTGTACGGGTCTGCGGTGGAGGGCAAGGTGACTACCAGCTGATCCCAAAGCCACTGGCCGGCGGTGGAGAAGTTGAAGAAGTGGCCTTCGATAGCGAAGCTGTTCAGGAAAGCAACGCGGCGGCCGGTGGGATGCCCGGTGGAGGTCCAGTTCCCGACCTCGAGCAACACGGTTTTCAAAAGACCGATGTCGATGACCTCGCCGCTCACTCCCTCGATTTCTACCCAATCGCCGATGTGAAGGCCATTCCGCCCCAGCAACACAAACCATCCGAAGAACCCGACAATGAAGTCCTTCAACGCGACGGTGAGGCCGGCGGTGGCGAGACCAATGAGCGTAGTCATCTGCGTGGGCGGGCCGAACAGAATCAGCAGGACCAGCAGGACTCCGGTTACCTGAACGGCTAGCTTGGACACAGTGCGCAACTGGTGGAGGCGCCGCCGATCGGTCTGACGGAAGGCCTGGCCGATGCCGCGGTTGATCAGGATCGCACCGAACACGATGGACAGAACGCCAGCCAGCGAGCCAACCAGGCCATGGAGTGCACTGCGGCGGCGGGCCTCCACGGCGGCGCTCCAACGCGAATAAACGTCGGTGAGCTGGCGGCAGGCCTGAATCCGTTTGTCGTATTCGGAAAGCGTCTTGGTCTGATCCGAGCGGCGCCGGAGCTGGGCAACAGCCGACTCAGTAACGCTCGCGCCGCCAATGGGGGGAGTGGCAGGCGCAACGCGTGATTGGGCCTCCCGGCCGTTATGTTCGTTCAGCAACGCTGCGGCCTTTTCGGCGGCTTCACGGCGGGCGGCCAGGAGCTGCTGGTCGCGGCCATTCAGGTTCAGCCAAAGCCGAACCTGCTCGAGCAGCGTTGCCTTCACCACGGGTCCCACGCTCTTCAGAGGAGGGGGCGGTTGTTTCTGGACAGCCTCGTGCTGCTCGAGCGCGCGCTCGAGCGTTGCATGGCGGTCACCGCCTTGCCGTTCGAGGTCCTGTTGTGCGTCTTCGCGTTCATCTTCGTCAAGGTTCTGCTGGGCCTTCAAAACCGCCAACTCTTCGGCCACCCTTTCGTCGGCGGCGGCCTGCGGCGTGAGTTGCGTGATGCGCTTCTGGTAGGCGGCCATCCGCGCGGTCAATCGCGCGATCCGGTTGTTGAGATCCAGGAGCGCGCCGCTCGCGGGCGGCGGAACGGCCGCAGCCTGGCGGAGCGCGGTCGCGAAGGCCTGGTCGAGTTCGTGATCGGCCAGTTCGAGCGCTTCGCGCGCCAAGTCCTGCTCCTCGACTGTATCGGCCACGGCGGACAGGCGGCGCGCGGTTTCGACCAACCGATCATCCACTAACGGGTTCCGGCGGGAAGCGGGTGTGGTGGCTGGCCCCGTGCCTGAGTCGCGTGTCGCGAAGTACGCTGCCACCGAGGTCAATAACAACAGGGCCACCCCGATCGTTGGCAAATCGCTTCGCAGTTTCATACCAACTGGTCCGCTCCTTTAAGGATAGCGGTTAGCCAGAACCGTCCGGGCTAATACTCAAAATCGAGCGAGAACTGGATCTGCCGTGAACCGGCCCCGGTAATGGGCTGCGCGAAGCCCGGCAAGGGGGTGAGGCCGGTGCCGAACACAGGATTGATTTGGATCACGTTGGTTCGGTTGAAGAGATTGAAAGCCTCCGCGACCAGGTCCAGGTGCGCGGTCCGGCTGACGGGAAATATTTGAGGAGACGGAAGTCCACGTTGGCAAACAGCGGTGTCCGGAGCGAATTCCGACCAAACGCGGGTGGCCGAGCGGAGAGGGGGTATGGATGGCTGCCGTTGTCGACACCGGTCAGAAGGTCGAGCGGCCGGCCGCTCTCGACGCTCAGGATGGGCGCAATTTCGAGGTGCTCGAAGATTCGTGTCAGCCAGCTCGGGGAAACCGCCTGACCGCGTGTGCTTCCTCCTCGTCACCGATCGGCAGCTCCCACAGGGCGTTCGCGACCAGGCGATGGCGCTGGTCCTGGCGCGACAGCGCCCGTTCACCCGCCAGCACAAAGGGATTCTGTGGCTGTTCGGTGAAATCGGAAGCGTCATCGAGGGTCTTGGAAAGTGTGTAGCTCGCCGAAGACTCCAGTTCCTGGGAGAGGCGACGGTTGAGCGAAAACGTGGCTCCCCGGTACGTGGAGCCGGCCGAGTCCTCGAGCTCGAAGACGTCGTCGAACCGCGGATTCGCGCGGCCTGGACCGAATGGGGGGCCAGGCGCCAATAGATTCAGATTGCGCGTCCTAGAAAGCTTCACGCCGCGCACTAGGAGAAACGTCGCGCTGGCCGTCAAGTCGTGGGCGAGCTCGTGTTCCGCCGCCAGGCTCGCGTGCTGGCTGTAGGAGGTCGCCATGTTGCGATCCACGGCGTAAACTGACGGGCGCACGCCGGGGAGCGGTGCGGGCCATGGGCCGCCCGCCGCACCCTGAAACGCCAGGGCCGCCGCCGCGGAATCCACCACCTGCTCGAAAGCGGTGGCCCCGTTCTTCTGAAGGCTCTGGTTCAGTGCCGCCAGTACGTATCGATCATAAAAGATGCCGTAGCCGGCTCGAACCACCCACTTGGGAGCCGGCTGGTAAGCCAGACCGATGCGCGGGCTGATGTTATTGGCATCGGTTGGGACCGAATCCGGCAGGCTTTCGAAATCGTATCGCACCCCGAGATCGATGGCCAGACTTCGGGCCGCCGACCAGTGATCGTTCACGAACGCTCCGTAACTGGCGACTCCAAACCCGGTACGATCTATTCCGAACGCCTGTCGAAATTGCGCGGGCCGGCCTGTGGCGAAGTCGGCCGGAGTGGCGAACAGGTACAGGGCGCCGAAGCCGTCCGCCATCCGAGCATCCTCCCGCACGCGGTTGACGACCGCCCCCCCTTTCAAAAAGTGCGCACCGGCCTGGTGGGAGTAGGTGTAAGCGGCTTGATCATGGGTCTCGCTGCGGCGGCCGTTTCCGTCATAGGGGCGGCCGAACTGGATGAGCCCGGCGATGTCAACGCCCGGACCGCCGGTATCATTGGTCCGCAGCACAACCCGCCGGCCCGCGACCTGAATTCGCAGATCGCCGACCGACCGGGGGTCAAATAGGGTCGTCAGCGCGCCCACCACCGCCTGATCCCGAATGAAGCTACTGCCCCGGGCGCTCGGATCGGTGAGTCCGGAAGTATTGAATGCATCTCCAGCTTCGCGGTTATTGGTAAACGCATATCGCAGCATGAGACTGTTGGCATTCGTCAATTGATGATTGAGCTTGAGAGAAGCTTCAGTTTCGGCGCGGGAAACGGGGAAGCGGCCGTCGTTTATTCGCGTCGATAGGCGCGGGAACGCGCGGCTGGCTAAGATGGCGTCGATCGCCGAGGTCACGGCGGGGCTGAGAAGCGACTCTTCGAGCGATCGGTTGTGCTCTTGTTCGAAGGCGGCGTAATAGAACGTTTTGTCACGGCGGATCGGCCCGCCCTGCGCCATGCCGAGCCGATATCGATGTACCTCCGGAGCTTGGCGTTCGCTCTCCAGCGGGTTCCGTGCGTCGAGCGCACCATTTTGTGCGAACACAAAGGCGTCGCCGTGGATGGCATCGGTGGCGCTGCGCGTGATCACATTGATCGACCCACCGGATGCTCCGCCGGTCTCCGCCGACAGGCCGGCATTCACCACTTGAAACTCCTGTACCGTTTCGAGCGAGAGCTCGGTGCGGCTCGACCCGGTGAATTCGTCGTTATTGTCCACGCCGTCGATGGTGAGGTTATTGCTGCGGCCGCGCAGGCCTCCAAAGCTGAAGCCGCTGTCCGGCAGCGGCACCAGGGACTGCCGGCCGGGCTGCTCGGCGGAGCTGGAGACCGCCGGCGCCAACAGCACAAAGTTGAGATAATTGCGGCTCTCGACGGGTAGCTCTTCGATCCGCTCTCTGTCCACCGAGGCACTCACCGATGTTTGCGCGGGGTCAATCGGCGAAGGTTGTCCCGAGACCGTGATCTGGGTTTGCACCGACGCCGATTGCAACTGGATCTCCAGGTGCACGGTAAACCCGAGCGGAATGGTAACACCGGTGTGGCGGTAGGGCGTGAACCCCGGCACCACCACCGAGACTTCATAGGTTCCCGGCGCTAGTTCGGGCACGCGGAAGTCTCCTTCGGCGTCGGTGGCCGCTTCGCGTTCGCGATGGGTCCCGACCTCGCGGAGTCTCACCGGCGCGCCAGCAACCAGGCCTCCGCTGGGATCGGTGATGGAGCCTTCCGGAGCCCCGCCAACCACCGACGTCTGCGCCTGGGCGGCACCCCCGCTAGCGACCACTAGCAGGGCGAGCGTGCCGAGGCGTCGACGCATGGGGAATCATAACACCGGGAATGACCGTGGCCAAGGAGCCACCTCCCCCCAGTACCGGTGCCGCTGAAATCAGTACCGGGTTTTCTCTACAAACGTGTGCAATCGGCCGCGATTTGTGGTACATATAGGTTTGTTGAATTGGGTGGTGTGACCGGCTGGCTGGCACACCGGTCTCCCGCGCGATCCCTCCCCACGATATCTTCCGTTGCCGGACGGCTGGCATCGTCATCGATGGGCTTCGAAGGGCGGGCCACCTTGCCGATGGAGCCGGATTTCGCCGATTTCTTTCGCGCTGCTAGAGACGGAGCATTCTTTCCCATGGACAGCGATCGCAAATACCGACAGCCTGGGTACATGGATTCAGACCGCGATGCCAGAGGCCCGCGCGAAGAGCGTCCCAAACCCCAGGGCCCGCGGCCGCCGATCGACGTGACCGGGCCGCGCTTGCCACGCCTGGTGCAACACGTGGCGGCGTCCCGCTGTTTTAACTGTTCGACAGCTCTTCCGCCCGGAACGGATTTCAGCGGAACCTGTCCGAAGTGCAACGCGGATCTTCACTGCTGCAAGCAGTGTTCGCATTTCGAGCCTTCCACCAGGTTCCAATGCCAGAAACCCATCCCGGTCCGCATTGCCGTCAAGGACAAAAGGAACGAGTGTAACCTGTTCACACCCCGCGTGACGGTGGCGCGCGAAGGCACCGCCAACACTCCATCGGCGCCCCCGCCGGTGAACGACACGGGTCCGGCGCCGCGCAATCCGGAAGACGCACGGAATGCGTTCGACAAACTGTTTAAGAAGCTGTAGGCTGACGACCGGTTTCGGTTAGTTGTTAGTGTGGCCCGTGGCGTTCTTCAGGCGATACCGGAATGACGCATCCGCTTTCCGAGATGACGCACGACACATGTTCGAACTGTACGGTCGTGTGGTGGATGTGAAAGCGGCCGGCCAGCATCGTATTCAACCGGCGCAGAATGGCATCGCTTGCCGAGAGCGGGACATCCTCGATCTGCACATGGCAGCTCAAGGCATGGGTGCTCGAACCCAAGCTCCAGATGTGTAGGTCGTGCACGTCCAGCACGCCATCAACCGATCGCATGGAGCCGATCACATCCTGAAGGGCGATGCCGCGGGGCAAGCCTTCGAGCAGAATGTTGAGAGACTCGTGAATGATGTCCCAAGCCGTCCAGACGATCAACACACCGATCGAAATGGAGAGCAGCGGATCGATCCGTACCCACCCTGTGTAACGGATGACCACCGCACCCGCCATAATTGCAATCGATCCCAGAGCGTCGCCGAGCATGTGCACGAAGGCACTGCGCACGTTGAGGTCACGGTGGCGCGCTCGCCGCAATGCCCACATGATCCCGCCGTTCAACAGCAGCCCCAGAGCCGATACCGCCAGCATGATGTCCTCATCGACGGCTTGCGGATAGTGCAGGCGGACCGCACTCTCGTAAAAGATCCAGGCGGAAAGCGCAACCAGAGTGAGAGCATTCACAAACGCCGCAAGTACTCCGGCGCGCTGGTACCCGTACGTCTTGATCTCGTTAGCGGGCTTGGATTCCAGATAGTTCGCAATCCACGCCAGCAATAACGCCAAGGCGTCGGTGGAGTTGTGACCGGCGTCGGATAACAGCGCCAGGGAATGAGCCCGCAGCCCGCTGAAGACCTGGATAGCGACGAACAGGACCGTGGCTACCAGTGACCAACGCAAAACCTGTGCGGTTGTCCGCCCCGAAATGTCCTCGTGCGCATGCACCTCTCCTCTAGTGTAACTGCATGGGGATACCACCGCGCAGAAGTGTATACGAACAACGCCTGGCATACGAAATTTAACCAAAAATTTAGAGTCCACCAAGGCTCTGGAGCAGGAGCTTCCTGTATCATGCCCAGTATGACGCGTGCGACGCGTACCGCAATCGGCTTCGTGGCTCCCCTGTTGTGGATGGGGTCTGCGGCAGCCCAGGAGGCGACTTCTGCTTCCGGCTACATCGGAAGTGAAGCATGCCGCAGCTGCCACCCCGATATCGCGCAGAATTTCTACAAGAACCCGCATTTCAAAACTGTGGCCTCCGGCAAGGAGCCACCCGCGCGAACCGGCTGCGAAGGATGTCACGGGCCGGGGCAAGCGCACGTCGCAGCCGGCGGTGGCGTGGAGACGATTCTGCGGGCATTTTCGCGGCTCACACCCAAACAGGCCCTCGAGACGTGCCTGGGCTGCCACAGCAACGATTTGTCGAACGCCAATATTCGACGGAGCGAACATACTTTCAATGACGTCGCGTGCACGAGCTGCCATTCCATCCACCACTCGCCCACACCGAAATACCTGCTGGCTCAGAAACAGAGCGAGCTTTGTTATAGCTGTCATACCGGCGTAAGGGCGCAATTCGATATGCCATCAAAACATCGCGTAAATGAAGGCGTCATCCAATGCACAGACTGCCACAATCCGCACGGAGCGTTCGCCGCGACGTGGCGCATGGCCGACCGGCCGCGAATGGTCGAAGCGGCGCTGGGAAACGAAGAGCCTTGCCTGAAATGTCACAGCGATAAGCGCGGGCCGTTCGTTTACGATCACCCTCCGGTGCGTGTGGAGGGCTGCGAGACGTGCCATGAGCCTCACGGCTCTACCAATACCCGCCTGTTGCGGCGGCCGGTGGTCTTTACGCTCTGCTTGCAGTGCCACAGTGGCGCCGGGGGGTTCGGCACGCGCAACAATGGCGAGACGCGGCTTTCGTCCACTCATAACCTGCTGAACCCCAAGTATCAGAGCTGCACCGCGTGTCATGTGCGCATTCACGGGTCCAACAGCGACGGGTACTTCTTTCGGTGATCGCCATGCTCATGCGATTCTGCGCACTCCTCACAGTCGCCACCGCGCTTTGCGGCCAGCAGGTCGTGGCCCCCACCCCCGAGCAGACCGGTCCACCGCGCGGCGAAGACGCCGGCAACTACAATGTGACCGACTCGTTCGAGACCGGCTATCGGTTCGCCGAGATCGGCGGCGATCTGGCAAAGTACCGCAGTGATATCAACTATCGAAACGGCATGCGGCTCATCGGGAGCAGCCTTTCGGTCGACTCCAAAGAAGGGCACGGCCACCTGTTCGACCAAATCCTGCTGAACACTCAGGGGCTGGGCAACGATCCTTATCAATCCGCCACGCTCCGCGTGCAAAAAAACGGTCTTTACCGGTACGACCTCGCGTGGCGGCTCGACGAGTTCTACAACCCGGGCGTGGCGGTCTCCGGCGGGCTGCACTTTATGGACACGCGCAGGCGGTTACAGGACCATGACCTGACTCTGCTTCCCCAGTCCAAAATCAAGTTTCGAGCCGGGTACAGTCGCGACACCCAGACCGGTCCGGCTCTCGCCAGCGTGGAGGAGTTTAGCAGCTTGGGCAGCGCATACCCGGTGTTCACCAACGTCCGCCGAGAGTGGAACGAATACCGCGTCGGTGCCGACATCGAGCTGGCCGGCGTCAAGTTCTCCCTGCTGCACCGTTGGGACTTTTACAAAGACGATTCCCCCTACGCCGCCCCGGCCAGCTTGATCCCTTCGTCGCTGGTGCCCGGCGGTTCCTCAACGCTCGGGCAGTTCAGCCGTTCCGAGCCGTACCACGGCTCGAATCCCGGGTGGCTCGGCGATCTGGTGTCGACGCATAAGTATTGGGCCGCGAACGCTAGAATGACGTACACGGGCGGGGTGCGGGATTTTGCTCTCAATGAATCCGCCCTCGGTCTGAGTCTTGGCGCGGCGGCGAACCGTCAAATCCTGGTCACGGGCAACGCGGACCGGCCCGTCGCCGCCGGAGACTTCAGCCTCAGCGTATTCCCCACGGACCGCCTCACCGTCGTCAACAACACCTCGGCGCACAACGCGCGCACGGTGGGCGATTCGATCTACAACGAATTCGACAACTCTACCAGTCGGGGCACTATTCTGATGTTCCACTACCTCGGCATCCGCACCGTGGCCAATTCGACTGACCTCAACTATCGAGTCGCTCCCTGGATCGGTTTCTACGCCGGCTATCACTATTCCGATCGACTCATCACCACCATCGAAGGTTTCCAAACTCCGGGAGTGGCCTTCCACAAGACTCCCTATGAGCGGGACAACCAATTGCACACGGGCACCCTGGGCGTGCGGATTCGGCCGATAAAACCTCTCACCTTTAACCTCGACGGCGAGGTGGGAAGGGACGATCTTCCGTTTGCTCCGATCAGCGCCCGCAATTATCACAGCCTGGGCGGCCGCGTGGATTATCGGACGCGGAAACTGCGCCTTGCGACCGAATACCGCGAGCTGTACAACGTCAACTCACCCGTGTCGATTTCCACCTTCAGCTCGCATTCGCGCAACTACACCGCCGATCTGTCGTGGTCGCCCGGGGAACGGTTCTCTCTCGATGCCAGCTACATGAAACTGCACCTCGATACGGTCTCCGGGCTGGTGTTTTTTGCCGGAATCACCGCGGTCCAGTTGCAACAGATGCCGACCCTCTATCTCAGCAACATTCACGCGGCCAATTTGAGCGCCCGGTTTGGACTCGCCCGCCGCGCCGACCTGTTTGTTGGCTATAGCATTACTCGGGATACCGGAGATGGCCGTACGACCGCGATCCTCGCGAGCGCTCCGAGCCCCGCCCAGGCACTGTTCAGTTCGGTCGAGACCTTCCCGGTTGACTTTCAGTCGCCACTGGCACGGCTGTCGATTCGAATATCGACAAAGCTGCGCTGGAATG
>Ga0306925_10006342_pt1 | contig 10976 bp, 7 predicted proteins | sample flu12Cox44000176_FD_203755 | JGI IMG/M metagenome (GOLD analysis project Ga0306925, IMG submission 203755) | Lab enrichment of tropical soil microbial communities from Luquillo Experimental Forest, Puerto Rico - flux8day.12C.oxic.44.000.176 (v2)... | ecosystem: Environmental > Terrestrial > Soil...
TTCTGACGTCAGCATCGGCGCGCGCGGTGAGCGTATCGTTTCGCGCAACCAGCACGCTTTGAGCTCTCAGTTGCAAATCGAGAGTCGGTTCGGTCAGTTTAACGAACGTAACGCGACCGTTCATAGTAAACGGCCCACCTGCCAAATCGCCCCCAAAGCGATCGAGAGTGAGCGTGTTGTCCCTGAAAGTGCAACGGGCATTAAAACTCCGAAGCGCGGGAAGAGTTGCGTTTGTGAAGCGAGCGACGTTTATCGTTATGTCCCCTGCTCCACTGAAGACCGGACGACCAAACGTTCCGCTCACATCTACGTCGAGTCCTAGGTCGCCATCCAACTGCTGGAGGTCCGGCACGAATTGACGAACAAAATTCACCGAGCTGCGCGGCATCCGAGCCTTGGCGCTAATCGGCGTGTCGTCGGCAAATCCTCGGGCCTGTACAATTTTCGGCACGTCGAACGGCATGCTGGCGTTTATCTCCAACGGCTGAATCCGCGGCTGTTGCAGCTTGCCTGACGCTGTCAGCCGATTCTGCGCGGTCTGTGCGCTCAATTCGAACGTCGCCGGTTCCATTTTCTGCCACCGTTCGTTTCGCAAATCCCGCACCTGCACGTCGAGCCGCGTTTTCAAATCTGAAATTGTTCCGTCACCATCGAGCCTGGCGTTCACAACGCCCGAAATCGTCGATTTGATTCCCAGATCCTGAGCCAATCTCTTTAGGTCAAGATTTTCAGATTGGACTATCGCCGAGACTTTGCCGGAAGACGGAATCACTGCGGATTTTGTCCCGAGATTTCGCCATACAAATGGAATTGAGACATAGCCGTACGCGTAATTCGCGCGTTGCTGCGGTTGGGCGCCTTCTGCAGCCTGCGACGCTGTAGCACTGCGGGCAGGGCCGGGCGCGCCGCTGCGGCCGGCGCGCTGCGGTTGCGCGGCGACAACCTGGTTCAGCTGGATCTTGTCTATCTCCAACGTGTCGTCCTTCGTTCGAGCGACCGCATTGAAATCGATGTTGGTCGTCGCGAAAAAAATGATCGGCACATCAAGACCCTCGGGCGAGTACGACGCGTCGATGTTCGCCCGCAGCCCTTGCAGATTTCCGTAGCGCGCTTTTTCCAGAACGAGTTTGAGGTTGCCGGTATTTTTAAATGCCTGTGCATTGCCGCTGCCGTCCCAATCCAGTTTGAGCGAGCCGGCCAGTTGGCTCTGGTTGCCGAACGCGCGCAAAAGCGGCTCCAACACCGCCAGGTTCACTAAGCTTGCGGATGCCTTGCCGCTGTAGTGCTGGGGCGGCTGTGTGTTGACTTCCCCGGTTGCGTTGACGTAATCGGTGCTGTTCAGAGTCGCGCTGCACTCATTGAGATGGATCACGTTGTTTGCGATCGACGACTGGGCGCTGAGCTGTTGCACAACCAAGTCTCGCATTTTTAAATTCGATCCTGACAGTGATACCTGGCCGTCAACGATCCCTTGTTTGCGGTCGATGTGGCCCGCCGCTTGCAAGGGACCGCTGATTTTGTTCGGAGAATCTGCCACCCAAAAATCGCCGGTTTCGGGAGAATTCAACGCGATCTCCAATTGCAGTGGTTGTGCAGGCGCATTGCCAATCTTTTCCGGGAGCTGGTAACGGCCGCTAATGCTTAGGTCATTTTGATTGCGACGCAGAGTAATCCGATCGAGTCCGAGTGTATCATCGCTTCCGTTCATCGTTCCGTTCACCGAATCGACGATGTAATCGCGATAACGTATGCCGGTCAGGGTGAACTCCATTGCCGTGCGAAGATCCGCAAACCAGGGTCTCTTGGTATCGGCGGGCGCTATCTTTTTGGACGCGCGCAAAGTGACGTTCAGGTTATCAATGATCCCATCTGAAAACCCAACCGCTTCGCCTGCGATGCCGAGTGTTACCTGCGCATTGGCGTCAACGATGTCGGTTTTGCCGTTCAACTGAACTGAGCCGGTTAAGCCAACAGGGAGTCCAGCGGTCAATTTCTCCAGATCAGGCGCCTTGCCTGTGATTTGTAGACTCGCTGGTGTCCGGCCAAAATCTTGGAATGTTGGCGGCAAATCGATCGTGCCGTTGAAATGAAAATCGTTCTCGTTCTGAACAATGTCGACTGACTGCAACGTCGCTCGCCCTTGGCCAGCAGAAACTTCAATAATGCCCTTGTCGAAATTCACCGCCGGCAGATGTGCATCGCTGGCGTGCAATGACAGCGTGCCGCTCCAGGTACGCGGCGAATCTATCACTCCTGCGCCAACCAGGGCGAGTCGCTCAATTTCGCCGGAAAAATAGTCTTCCGGAAGCAAAAGGAACTTGTTCAGCGAGTCGGCCGCAATTTTCTCTGCAGCTAGATTAACCTTCGCGTTCAGAGAAGATCTGCCTTCATTCAACGCGGCGGAGAGAGACAACTGGCCGCCGCCGAGGATGCCTTCGAGTTCGACCGCGAGAGCTTTGGAATCGATGCGCGACGCATCGATGTTCAGAAGCCGAATCTGTTCCTGATCGCTCAGAGCCAGATCGCGCAGGATGAAGTTCTTGTTCGCGTAGGAAGTCTGTCCTGAAATTCTGGACCAACTGTCGCCTGACGGTAGTTGCAGTCTGCCGATTCGCAGCTCGCCCGGAGCACGCGGATTTAGATCAAGGTCAGCGTGTTCAACGACAAAATCGTTTGGGCTCGCTCTAATAATGAGTGTCGCATCTGCCAACCGAATCCGCTCGGGAAACGCGTCAGGCAGTGTTGTTTTTCGCTTCGGGCGCGGTTTGGGTGGCGGTGCTCGCGCCGGGATAAGGACCACCTGCGCGCCACGCAGCTCAACGTCTTGCAAAAGATGCGAAACCCCATGGCGCGCAAATCCAAGCAAGCTGTAATCGATGTACAACGAATCCACGTCGACGGACTCGATCGCTGATGGCCCGGTCGGCACCGCGTGAAGATTTCGTATGGTCAAATAACTGAACGGATTGCCTTCGAGACGAAAATCGATCTTCAAGTTCTGTTTGGTGGCGTAGCGAATCGCGAAGTGCCGAACGATGGCTAACAGAATTGGCCGATGAAAAATGATCAGAAGCCCCATGCATACCGCGAGGGCAATCATCACCCGTCGCCAGATGTGCCAGTGACGCCGGCCCTTTGATTGATCGCCATTGGCCACAAAGCGATTCTATTGCCCCTCCGCCTTAGAGGAAAGCGCAAATGGGTGCAGCCCCAACGGGCTTAGATACTCCGGCATTGCGTAATACGGCCTCTAGCGTCACGCTTTTGCAGATATTTACGAAGCGATGAACCCGGACAAGCTTTTTGATTACCTCGAAGGTCGATTATCACCGAAAGAACGTGCCGCCTTGGAAGAGCAATTGATGTCGGACAAGCAATTGCAACGCGAATTCGCTGCGGCGCGGCAGATTCACACCGGAATGCGCGGCGAATCTCGCGAGGTTGAATTCCCAGCGCCACCCGACGTTCCAGAGCAAGGGCGAAAAATGGCGATCCGCATAGGCGTTGCGTTCATGGTTCTCATGTTTGTAAACGTCGGCATCGGTCTCTGGTTCATCTTCAACCACGAAAGTAAAAATCCGAACCGTCCGCTGCTTGAGGCCCAAATGCGGGAGCAGATCGCGAAATCCATCGAGCACGCGGCGGCGCTCACGCCGGCGCCAAATGCTTTGGGTGTAACCGAAATGACGATTCAGGCCGAACAAGGGAAACTTGATGCGGTCGGAGATAGAGTGGTTGCAATTGTTTCCGGGCTTGGAGGATCTGCTACGAAAGGTGTTCCAGACGCAGGCCGCCTCGGCATTCTCGTCGACCTGCGGGCAAATCGGGAATCTGAATTTCGCGCGGCGATCGCATCCATTCAGGGAGGCGGATCGCCGGAGTCAGCGGCTCCAACCAAATCTCCAGAACCGGGGTCACCGACCCCGGGTACAGGCGAAAAGAAGAGCTTTGTTGTACAAATCGTGGGGAAGCAGTGAAATCAGATTGACGGTTTCGCTCGCAACTCTGTCATTCTGAGCGAAGCGAAGAATCTCAGATTATCTCGGCTTGCGCAGTGAAGTAATCAGAGATGTTTCGCTTTGCTCAACATGACTAGAATTGCCGTGACCTTCGCGCTGGCAGCGGAAAGCTCGGAATTCTTGCGCCGACTCCGAAATAAATCTCGTGTTGATCGCTATGGCATCACAATCGTTCAAGGCACAATCGGCGATCGTTCAATCGACGTCATTCACACAGGTGTTGGTGAAAGGATCTGCAGAGAACGCATTGCAAAGTTTCTGGAAAATCAACAGTTCGATTTTTTAATCAGCGCTGGATTTGCAGGGTCACTCAATGATGAACTGCAGGTAAACGACCTTTTAATTGCGAAGAATTTTTCGACAGTCGACCTGAAACACGCGCAGTCATCGGTCTCAAACCTGTCGATTAACGCGGTCGACATGTTGACGGTGCCTGCGTTGATCGATTCCAGCGAGGAGCGAGAAAGAATGGCGCGCGAATCGGGAGCCTCTGCGGTCGACATGGAAACAGAATTCATTGCGCGCGCCTGCGCGGCCCACGGTATTCTGCTGCTGGCGCTGCGCGTGATCACAGATACGCCAACCCAACCATTTCCCGCCTCACCCAGCGTCTTGTTTGATATCCAACAGCAACGAACTCACATCGCCGCGCTCGCCAAGTTTTTCCTCGCCCATCCAAGCCGCATACCGGATCTGGTTCAGTTCGCGAGGAGAATTACGCGTGCTCGGACGGTTATAACGAATGCGCTGGTCGCGGTAGTGCGGACTATCTAGATCCTATCGTCCTCTTACTCTACTCGTCCTCATCCTCGATCCCTGCCGATTTTCTCGACCACGAGAACGACCTATTCACTAGCGGGCTCGATGTGCACGAGGACGTCGGCGATACGGGAGTCGCTCTGTTGGATTGCGGACTTTACTCGATGGGCGATCTCGTGGCCTTGGTGCACGGAAATGTTGCCGTCCACGCCGACGTGAAGATCGACGTAATAATCCAAGCCCATCTTGCGCGCATGGCATTTCTCCAATTCGACTACCCCGGGAACTGAGTTGGCGACGCGCCGAATGGAACTAATGAATTTTCCACCCGGCGCAGTATCCATGATTTCATAAAACGCTGGGCGCGCGATGCGAATGCCGTTTGCCGCGATGAGTGCACATGCAACTAGTGCCGCCCAGTCATCAGCGCTTTGCCATTTTTCGCCGCCAACCAATGCCAGCGAGATGCCGATGAACGCCGCAATCGAAGTCAGGGCATCCATCCGATGATGCCACGCGTCGGTCCTGACTGCGGTGCTCTCTACCTTGCGCCCAAACCGGATGACGTAACGAAACAAGGTCTCTTTCACCACTACCGCCACGACAAGAACCGCGAGCGTCCACGGGGCGGGCGCATGGTGCGGCAAAAAAATCTCGCGCACACTTTGAATCGCGAGACCGACGGCGGCGGCTATAACGCCAACTGCAACAATTATCGCCGCAATCGGTTCGGCTTTGCCGTGACCGTATGGATGTGTCTGATCCGGCGGTCGCGCGGCGACGGTTAACCCTCCCCAAATCACAATTGAGCCACCGACGTCGAGCGCCGATTCGATTCCATCAGCTATCAACACGTATGCGTGCCCTATGGCACCAGCAAAGATTTTTACCGTTGCGAGGAGAACATTGACAATCAAGCCGAACAGTACGAACCGGGCACCGGTCTCCCAGATGGAGTGACTGCGCTGGTTGGCGGACGCGGCGGTTTGCACATTGTGGTCAGACGCGTCAGCTTGCGGGGACATCGATGAACAAAACCATAAACGCGGCGGTTTACCAAAGATACGGAAATCCAGCGGACGTATTGCAGGTTGAAACGCGCCCGTGGCCGACGCCAGCCGCAGACGAAGCGGTCGTGGAAATGCGCGCGGCGCCGATCAATCCGGCCGACTTAAATCAAATCGAAGGAAAATACCCAGTGCGCCTGGGGCTCCCTGCGACGCCCGGATTCGAAGGCGCCGGTGTTGTCGTTGAGTTAGGCGTACACGCGAAAGGCCTAACGAACGGTGCGCTCGTGATCCTGCCGCATAACGTCGGCACATGGCAGGATGCGCTCGCGGTGAAAGCCAAAGAGTTGGTCGTTGTGCCTGATGGAATCGAGCCTCTTCAGGCGGCAATGTTAAAAATTAATCCGCTGACTGCGTGGCGATTACTGCATGATTATGTCGATTTACAAAAAGGCGATTGGCTGATTCAAAACGCGGCAAATTCGGCGGCTGGTCGCGACGTGATTCAAATCGCGCACGAGCTCGGCTATAAAACCGTGAATGTCGTTCGACGCCCGGAATTAGTTGATGAACTAAACGCGGAAGGAGGCGATGTCGTGCTGGTCGATGGCGACAATCTTCGCGAAGAAGTGAAGAGCGCGACCGGCGGCGCACCAATCCGATTAGGTTTGAATTCAGTCGGCGGCGACAGCGCGCTGCGCCTGGCAAACTGTCTCGCGCCTGGCAGCACCCTGGTGAGCTTTGGCGCGATGGGCTTGCAGCCGCTGAAAATTCCGACCGGCCTTCTCATTTTCAAAGACCTGCGATTTCGCGGCATCTGGATCAACAAATGGTACGACAATGCCACTTCGTCTGACCACATGGAGACGTTTCGACCGCTTTTCGATATGGCCCGGCGCGGTCTACTTAAAACAAGAATCGAAAAAGCTTATCCGCTTAGCGAAGTCAAAACCGCGGTCGCGCACGCTGCGCAAGGCAAACGCAGCGGCAAAATCATTCTCGAATTCAGTCAATAAAATCGGGACTGGTATCGCGCTCACGCCGCGTCCATTTCGGATTTTGATCACATATGTGATGTAAAATTGAAATTGCACGATAAGCTCTTATAACGCCTCCCCGCGGTTTTGCTCAGAAGCATCTCACTAGCTCGCTGCTTGTCTTTTCAAAGGTGGATCTTCAAGTTTGCAGCAACACCCGGAGGTACGTAGCATCAGAAATGTTTGGCTCGCTTCGCCTTGTCTTTCTTGTCGGACTGGCCAGTAGTTTTATTGCACTAAATTACGCCGAGTCCGCGACCGCTCCCGAGCCGGGGGACTTGCGCGGTGTCGGGAAAGTAGCATTCCCGATAACCTGCGCGCCTGACGTCCAGACTGATTTCGCTCGTGGTGTGGCGTTGCTCCACTCGTTTTTCTATGAAGAGGCGCGACGCGTTTTTACTTCAGTAGCCGAACGCGATCCGAAATGCGCGATGGCGCAGTGGGGAATCGCGATGACGTGGTGGCATCCGATTTGGACGCCACCTACTCCCGACGAGATGCGCGCGGGCAACGCTGCGATCGAAAAAGCGATGTCTATGAAAACCGGCACAAATCGCGAGAGCGGATTTATCACCGCGCTGAACACTTATTACAATGTGCCGGACAGTTCGAGCGCAGCTCCCGTTGGACAATCGTGTCACGGGCCCGTCGGACCGCGCGATCGAGTTGTCGCTTATGAAAAAGCAATGCGCCAACTCCGCGACAAGTATCCGGACGATTTCGAAGTGCAAACCTTCTACGCCTTCGCAGTCCTGTCTGTCGGTTACGCCACGCCTAACGACACGACTTTGTCCAAACAGCTTGAGGCTGCCGTGATATTGGAAAAGCTCTGGAAACAAAACAGGAACCATCCCGGAGTCGTTCATTACCTGATTCATTCCTACGATTATCCTCAGTTCGCCGAGCGCGGCCTGACCGCAGCCCAGACGTACGATTCCATCGCGCCATGGGTGCCGCACGCGCTGCATATGCCGTCGCACATCTTTACGCGTCTGGGGATGTGGGATGAATCGATCGCTGCGAATCGTGCCTCGGCTGAGGCTTCGCGCGCTTACGCTGCCATGCGCCACCGCGATGCCACCGAAGCTGAAGAGTTACACGCGCTCGATTACATGGCCTACTCGTATTTGCAGGAAGCCCAGGACACTGAGGCCAAAAAGATCGTCGGTTTTGCTGCGAAAGTGCGGAAGACCAATCCGGAGTTGGAATTCATCGCGGCTTACGCGTTGGCCGCAATTCCAACACGCTACGCATTTGAGCGGAACGATTGGGCGGCGGCGGCAAACTTGGCGATTCCGAACGTGCCACACTGGTCTTCCTTCCCTTTTATGGAAGCTTTCATCGAATATGGCCACGCGCTCGGACGAGCGCACACCGGCGATCTTAACGGCGCGCGAAAAGCGATCGCACGAATGCAGCAATTACGCGACGCGACGAAAGATCCAAAGTTCGATTATTTCAAAAGTCATCTCGACCTGCAGATGCAAGCGGCCTCGGCATGGGTGGCTGCAGCAGAAGGCAAGAAGACTGAAGCAATCGATAGCTTGCGGCGGGCCGCGGATTCCGAAGACATACTCGGCAAGCCTCCCGTTTCGCCCGGAGCGTTCGTTCCGATTCGCGAACAACTCGGCACTTTCCTGCTGGAAACGGGGCAACCGAAGGAAGCACGGCGAGAATTTGAGGCCGCACTCAAGATCTATCCCGGACGATTCAGAGGTTTATATGGAGCGGCGCAAGCCGCCGAGTTAGCCGGCGACAATGAGGGTGCAGGCCGCTACTACACGAAGCTGGCCGCACAAACGTCAAAAGCTGACGGTTCACGAAATGAATTGAATCACGTCCGCGAATTCCTTTCCGCGCAAAGCGAGTCATCAGTGGATTCAAATGACGTTGACACCGCGCGCGAATAGTCGTTGCCGCAATGCGGAGAAAAGCCGAAATAGGCGAAACCGATTTTTGTCGAATTGTAGTTAGGTCACGTGCAACCTGATACCACCATCGGTTATTCGGGCACGCCGCTCGCGAAGAAGCTCGGAATCGAAGAAGGCAACAGTGTCCTCCTGATAGCTGCGCCCCAAGGCTATGAGCAGCTCGTCGCTCCCTTACCAAGAGGCGTGCATTTCGAAGACAACCCGAGTCAAGCTGTGGCCATTGCCCACGTCTTCGTCACCCTGAAGGAAGACCTGCGTAAACATTTGTTCGCACTCCGAAAGAAGCTGAACCCCGAAGCGCCAATTTGGGTGTCCTGGCCTAAGAAGTCGGCGAAAGTGCCAACCGACATTACGGAACGCACAATTCGCGAGGTTGCGCTACCGCTTGGTTTTGTCGACATCAAGGTATGTGCAGTTACGGAGGTGTGGTCTGGTCTTAAACTTGTCGTGCGAAAGGAACTTCGTTGAAGCCAATTGCCTTTTTTCGATGCAACTTCAGCGTGTCTGCCACGACACCCTGCTGTGACTTATCTCTTTCTCGTTAGGCCGCCTCGGTAGGGGCGAACGACAGTCGATGAAAAAAACCGCAGTCAAAAAGCGACGTAACAATGCCCGCTGGCAAGCTTCTTGAGATGATTGCGATGCGGCACATCCCGCAGGCCCTTCACGTGGTTGCGGTACTCGGGATCGCGGATTTGCTCGCCGGCGGACCAAAGAGCAGCGCTGAACTGGCTCAAATCACCGGAAGTCATGCGCGTACTCTCCATCGGGTGTTGAAGACTCTCGTCGCTGCGGGCGTCTTCACCGAGGACAAGGCTGGTTGCTTTCGCCTGACGGCTCTCAGTCAGCCGCTACGATCGGACGCTCCCGACTCGGTGCGTGCCGCTTCGACCTTCTTAAGCGGCGAGAGCGAGCTCGAAGGGTTTCTGGTCGATTGCGTGCGGACTGGCAAGACGGCTATCGAGCTTGCCTCCGGGACAACGAATTGGATCGAGTACTATCGACAAGACCCAACGCGGGCTGCCGTTTTTAACGCGGCGATGACAGCCCTATCAAACGCGCACTACGCAGGCGTCGTCGATGCCTACGATTTCCAGTCAATCCGCAAGCTCGTCGATGTCGGCGGTGGGCACGGACGGCTGATCTCGATGATCCTAAAGGCCTATCCGGAAATGCATGGGGTACTCTTCGACTTGCCGCACGCTTTCGAAGGCGGGCGAAAGACGATTGCCGAGGTTGAGCTGAGTGATCGTTGTGAGGTGGTAAGTGGGGATTTCTTTCGCTCGGTGCCTACTGGCGGGGATGCCTACATCCTTTCGCGTGTCATTCACGACTGGACCGATGAAAAAGCAATTGCGATCCTGAAGATTGTCCGCGGCGTCATGCTTCCCAAGGGCCGATTGTTGCTTTTTGAAACCATGATTCGAGAGGGCAATCGACTTTCATACCCACTCCTTTCCGATCTCAACATGGTAATCCGCACGGGCGGCTGCGAGCGGACTGAAGCGGAGTATCGCATGCTCTACAAGGCCGCGGGCTTCAAGCTAACGAGGGCAATCAAGACTCCCTCCCCGACAGGGATGACGATCATCGAAGGCAAACCGGCATAAGATCATGCATCGTATTGGTTGCACGCGCCGTGACTGCTTCGAGTTCTTCATCATCCGCAACAGTGGGCGGGCCTAACCAATCGATGAAGACTATGGCGGGCTTGAGTCACAAAAAGAGCAATCTGATTGCGGACGGTCCACTAGTGACGACGAAAGCTGATGATCCGTGGTATCTCCGTGTAATGGAGTGGATGCTTTATGTTATTGCCATGTGGTCTCTTGCATGGCCTGTTTATCGCGCCTTTCTGAACGTCGAAATTGAAAACAATGAGGGTTGGAATGCTTATTTCGCCGATGCTGCGATGGGTAAGATGCCGCTCTATCCATCTGCCGATCAACTCATCACCAACAACTATCCGCCATTATCCTTTTACATCGTCGGTTTCGTTGGGCGGCTTGTAGGTGACCCGGTGTTAGGCGGCAGGTTGTTGTCCCTGATTGCCATCGCTGCGATTGCGACGGCGATCGCCTTGAGCGTGAGGCAGCTCGGTGGAAGTAGGGTGGCCGCCAGAATTAGTGCGGCATGCTTTTTAGCGATGATCGGCCGATTTTATGTGTCCTGCGCTGGGATGAACGAGCCTCAATTCCTCAGCGAAGCTATCATGACCTTTGG
>Ga0306925_10006346_pt1 | contig 10970 bp, 19 predicted proteins | sample flu12Cox44000176_FD_203755 | JGI IMG/M metagenome (GOLD analysis project Ga0306925, IMG submission 203755) | Lab enrichment of tropical soil microbial communities from Luquillo Experimental Forest, Puerto Rico - flux8day.12C.oxic.44.000.176 (v2)... | ecosystem: Environmental > Terrestrial >...
TGTCCTCAGCGACCACGATGTTCGCCACGCCGTGAACACGGCCGTCGACGCGCTGCGCAATGCCAAACAGATCTATGACTGCCTTGGCTGCAGCGCGGAATGCGGCCGCTGCGCGCGTACCATCAAGGCGATCATCGACGAGGTGTACAGGGAATGTACACTAGCCTGTCAGGCCCGCTGCCCGCATCGCCGGATCATGGATGACGCGCAGGACGAGCCCAAATTCGCGCCCAAGCGCCCTAACTTCAATAGATTTGCCGGATAGGGGCCTCTCGGTTTCGTGCCCGGGGGATGCCTGCCTGCTTGTTCTTACTCAGAAGCGTTCTAAACTAACGAAGTCCGAGACCGGACCTCAAGCCTTGGAGTTCATCATGCAGGGCGACCCCCAAGTCGTCGAGTACCTTAACAAGGGACTGCGTCACGAGCTCACTGCCATCAACCAGTACTGGCTGCATTACCGGCTGCTGGCCAACTGGGGCCTCTCGGACATGGCCAAGGTCTGGCGCAAGGAGTCGATAGAGGAGATGCAGCACGCCGACCGCATCACCGACCGGATAATCTTCCTCGACGGCTTTCCCAACATGCAGACGCTCGATCCCTTGCGGATCGGTCAGAACGTCAAGGAAATCATCGATTGCGACCTCGCCGCCGAGATGAACGCACTTGCGCTATACGAAGAGGCGGCAACGCATTGTCATTCCGTGAAAGATTATGTCACGCGCGACCTGTTTGAGAACCTGATGATGGACGAGGAATACCACATCGATTTCCTCGAGACGCAGCTTGACTTGATCAACCGGATCGGGCTCGAGCTTTACACCCAGAAGCATGTCGGCGGGCTCGAGACCGAAGAGCACTGAACTTTCGCGCCGTCCGCGGCAACCGGAGAAGTGTGGCGGACGTCTCTCGCAAACACGAGCAGCCGTAGTGATTGGTGCCGCTCAGCTTCCCAGAAAGTTGTGCTCGATCGTAGGCGAGCGTCACAGCGAGCTTTGCAATTACGCGATCGCCGGTGAGTCAACCCGGATCATTGCGGACATTCTACGCGCCATCTCCAAATGACGAACCGGCTGTTGCTGTGCGGATGCGCGCAAATCAGCTTCGCGCACTAGCCATCATCGTCGGTAGGCGCCCCTGCGCCAAGTAGGTGAGATCAGAGCGAGACGGGGGCAGTGTCGCGACATCGCCCGCCTCATGCAGCACTTATGTCGCTGCATGGCCTCCTCCGGGCGCCGGCAAGCTCGTTCTCGCTCGGCTGCCGCTGCGCGTCGAGCCCGTGCGTGACGTTCACGGCCCCGGCGTCTGGGATGACGTGGATCTTCAACCCAGGCGGCAAGGCGACCAAGAGCGTGCGCCCCTACTGCCGGCTGAAGATCAACACGGCCGAGGCCGCGATCGACGCGCCGTTTGCCGCGGGGAACCTCAGGCTCGTCCTGCGGGACTATGAGCCCGACCCGATCCCGGTGCACCTGGTGCACCCGGGATAGGCGATCCTTCACGGAGTTCGCCGCGTCTCGGCTGCGCAAGTCGCTGGCGGCCGACCCGGCCAAGCTCTCTGCGCCAAAGACTTGCGCCGAAAAGAAGAAGTAGCCACCTCACTCGCGGGCGATCATTCATGCATGACAAACATAATTCAAACTCGCGCGGCAAGACTACCGGAGCCACACTGGACAAGCGATTATCCTAAGGGCACGCTATGCCGCGCGCGACGAGACGAAAATGTTACTCCAAGACAAACTGGACGCGCTGAAGGCCGAGTGTCTCGCCAAGACCCCGCCGAAAGTGACGCTGGTTCGACAACGGGCGGTGGAAGGGCTTGCCGCATCCGGATTGGCCGAGCGGGCCATGCACGCCGGGGAGCAAGCCCCCGCTTTCCAGCTGCGTAACGGCTACGGCGGGGCGTTCTCGTCACGCGAGGCGCTGCGTCGAGGCCCGATCGTCCTCGTGTTCTACAGAGGGAGATGGTGCCCCTACTGCAACACCGACCTCTGCGCGATCGAGGCCGCCTCGCACGACATACGCAGCCTCGGCGCTTCGCTGGTCGCCGTCTCGCAGCAGACGCCTGAGAACAGCCGGGAGACGCGGAGACGCAACGGGCTTTCGTTCGCGAGCCTGGTCGACGCGGGAGGCAAGGTCGCGCACGCTTTCGGCCTGTGCTGGAAGGTCTCCGACGAACTGCGTGCTGTCGAGGAGGGCTGCGGCATGGATCTCGCGGCCTTCAACGGCGATCCGAGCTGGACGTTGACCATGCCGGCCCGGTACGTCGTGGCGCCCGGCGGGATGATCGAGTACGCCGACATCAGCGTCGACTACACGCGGCGCGGCGACCCCTCCGAACTGATCCCGGTCCTCGCCCACCTCGCCGCGCACTAACCCGCTTTCAGAGGCTCCAGAAAGCGTATCCGCTCGTCCAAACCAATGCGCCTGCAAGTGGCATCCAGGCGCCATGATTACGGTGTGCCCCGTCACGTCATCGCGCGCAAAAGCTCGCCAGCATAGACAGGAGCAGGCTCCGCTTGTGCTGCGGCGGGAAGTCCCTCGTCTCGGGTGTCACGACTGCGAGGGACGCGCCGACGGTTTCGAACTCATCCTTCGGCGCCTGGAGGGCGCACAGCTCAGCGGTGCAGAACGGACACCGGCCGCCTCGGAAGAAACTCACGAGAGGTCCGTTGCGGCGCAGCTGCTCGGAGGAGCGGAGACGGCCGTCGGCGTCTGGCAGGAGGAATCTGGCGCGGTGTCTCCGACCTTCAACGCGTGCGATGCCACGTCTGTGTCGCGCAGCCAGCCCACGAGTGGCCATGACACCCAGTCGGCGGCGCTGAACGTCGTCAACAGCTCGGTGCGAATCTGGGTGAGTGTCTTGTCGGTCTGGTTTGGCATCGGTAAGGCGTCAGGCTGCGGATCGATTGGCCGGAAGCGATTGGCCACCGGCGTGCGTGTCATGGTCATTTGCGGGCTCGCTCGCCATCTCCGGGAGCGTTGCGTGCGGCGTGCCCCGGTGGGGGAGTTTGACCGACCAGTCGCGAAGCCGCGCGACCTTGACGAAAGCGTCCAGCGCCGGCGAGTAGCGGCGCCCCTGCACAGCCAGCAGCCGCACCTTCCGCGAAACCGGGTCGCCTTCGAGGGGGATGGTCTTGAGCGTCGGGAGGCGCGGCATATGCTCGGGCGCGAGTATCACGCCGAAGCCAGCCGCCGCCATGTGCTGCAGGTGCAAGTCGTGACCGCTGCAGTGGCCGAGCTGGAGCGGTTTCTCGGGAAAACACGACCTTTGTATCTTCAGCGCGACGTCGCATCCGGCGCGCTCCAGCAAGACGGTCTCGCGGAGGTCGTCGATGCCGATCGAGGGACGGTTTGCGAGCTGGTGTGTCGGCGCGAGAACCGCGACGTAGCGCTCCTCGAACAATGACCAGTCGTCGATGCGGGCGGGCACGTCCTGCACGTCCCCGACCATTGCGACGCTGATCTCCCCCTCAAGCAAGAGCTCGATGAGCTTCTCCGCTGCGCCCTCGCGCAGCTCGACGTGAAGTCCAGGGACGAACTTTGCGATCTCCGCGATCGGATCGAGCACGAGCGACGCCGAGATGGAGGGGGCGAGACCGATCTTCAGTGGCGCGACCTCCTTGCGTCGGAACTCGAGGGCTTTGCGACGCACCGTCTCTGCCGACACCAGTGTGCGCTCCAGCATCGGAAGGACTTCCTTGCCAAGGTCGGTGAGCTGCGTCAGCTGGCGCTCGCGGTAGATCAACTGGCCGCCGAGCTCCTGCTCGAGCTTCTGCACCCCCTTGGTCAAGGCGGGCTGCGTGACATTGCACTGCTCGGCTGCGCGGGTGAAGTTGAGTGTGGACGCGAGGGCGAGGAAGTAGCGAACTTGATGAAGCTCCATGGGCTGTTCTCCGTTAAGTTCCGTTCAAGGCGACCTGGTCGATAGACAGCGCGTTGGCTGTGAGCAGGTCTGCTGCGTGGCGCATCCTCACCCGGCGGAGCAATGACATCGGGGGCTCTCTGAAGGCGGCGGAAAACCGCGCCGTGAAAGCCGAGCGGCTGAGACCGACGGCGTGCGACAGGCTCTGGATGGTGTGCGGCACTGACGGGCGCGAGGCCATCTCGGCGAAAGCCCGTGCGATCGGCGGATCGCTCAAGATCGAAAGGCGCTTCACCCACGCGTTCGTCGAGATCAGGCAGCGCCGGAGCAGAACGAGTTTCAGCAGCGCCGCCGACATCGGCCTTCCACCAACCTCCTGGGCTGCGAGCTCGGCCATTGCGTAGGCCATCACCCGGTCGAGCTGGTCGCGCACGTCGAACGTCTCGACGATGGGCGTTGCGAGGGAGGCGAACGGGTCGAGCGCCGGACCGTAGTTAGCTCGGAAGGACCCGCACGCAAGCACCAGCGCCGGCTCGCCGTCGCCGACGGTGTGCCACTGCGACGACCCCGGCGTGAAGTCGCCGTTGTTGTGCTTGCCGGCATTCCGTGGTGCGGTCGGGTGCTCCGTCGCGGCGACCGTCATGCTCGCCCCGGCGGGACGATCACCAGCGTGTGCGACGTCAGGCGCATGGGGGTTTCGTCGTCCGGGAGGATGAACCCGGCGTCTCGAAGGCAATAGTGGATGGTGGAGGCTTCCGCGCGGGCAACCGCCAGGTGGGCACCCGCCGCAAGTGCGCACTCCGACAACCTGGCTAAGGTGACGTCCAAAGTTGTCATCAACTTGTCGAGGTCTTGTCGCGATATACGCCATAACGGCTCCCCTGCCACGTCCAGAAGCCTTTCATGGTGCTCGGGCCCATATCAGCTCATCTCCGGGACGATGCCATCTCACGCAGACAACCTGCGCAGCTGGGTGAAGCGCCCTTCCGCACTCCAGCCTGATCTGGAATTTTGATCGGTTCGGTCTTCGTTGCCTTCAACTGAATAGGCTGAACAATTAAGCAGTTGCGGCTGACCGAGTAGCGGTTGCAGCCGAATTAGATAAATTCAGCCGTAACATGACTAATCCGGGTGAGCGTCTCAGCGATCGGCGAAACCGTATGAATTCACGCGAACGCATGCCGACGCGCATCAACAGGAGGCCCCGAGCCTCGATCGGATAGCTGGATTCGTGACGGACCGATCACGACGCCACGGGTGTCGGACGGGCAGTCGTGCTGTCACCGCGCGGCCGCCTGACGGCGACCGCGGTGTCTGTGGCCTGCGGCGGGCGCAGCCTCACGGCGTGTGCACCGTAAATCGTTTGCCAAGTGTCCTCGTCGCCCCGGCAAAGTCGCTCAAGGTGGCGGGGTTCGGACGGCCGGACACAGCCTTGAGATTCTCGGCCTTGGATTATTGCATAAGGTTTGGCGTACGCGGTGCCGGGTCCGTTGCGACAGCCCATTTCGAATTCATCGTGAGGATATGCGATGGCCCCAGCCTGCTAGCTTTGTCGGCAGATGAGCGAGGGAGACAGAAGGTAGAAAGCTACATCCGGGACAATCCGGCCATGAGCCGGTTTGAAATGCCCCTCGGCGACGGGGCGCCCACGGTTGCCTAGTACAAGGTCGAAGACGGACGAGTTGTCCTGCTCCATACGGAGGTGCCGCAAGAGCGCTCCGGCCTGGGGTATGGATCGCGGCTGGCGCATGGCGTTTTCGAAGTGTTGCGACGCGACTGGAAAAGAGTGATCGCGAAGGTCTTCCTACGCGGCCCGACACTCCGAGTGCGGCGCACTCCTCGACGGCTGATCGCAGGCGGACAGAACGCAGGCGCGCACAGCGCTTTTGGACGATACCTCACGCCTATCGAATGCATGTCCAAAGGGAATTTCTAATTTCGCCGATCTCGTCCGATGCTGAGGTCCGCCGGGCAGGCCGAAACACGCGCGGCCGCCTCGACAGGAATTGAAGCCGTTGCGCCGTGCCGCGCGAGCAGCAAAGAGAGACCCCATGAAATTATCGAGGACCGTCGGCCTGGCTGTCGCCAACTCGCTCCCAAGGTTCCTGCCCCCACCCACCCGTAGGATTGCGCCATGATGGCAACAACCGAAACGTTTCGCGGCGTCCTGCGCACTTCGCGTGGCCAACCCATCCTCAAGCTGCAATCCGCGGAGCAACGAGCTTCTCTTGCCCTCGATCTTCTTTCGCTGGGAAGCCGCGCGGCACTGGGGATCTCGTTCCTATTGTCGGTCAGCGACCGGCTCGGGTTCTATGGCAATCCAGGCGAGCGCGGAGTTTCCTGGGGAACATTCGAGCGATTTTTGGGCTACGCAGCCAAGGTAAATGGGTTCGCACCGGCATGGATGATACCCTTTCTCGGCACGGCCGCGACGGTGCTGGAGCTCCTATTTGGCGTTACGCTGGTACTCGGACTCGCGCTGCGTTGGGCGGCTTTCGGCAGCGCAGGCCTGCTCTTCCTATTCGGTTCAACCATGGCGATCTCGTTTGGGATCAAGTCGCCATTCGACTACTCTGTATTCGCTGCGATGTGCTGCGCCCTATTTCTGGGTCTCGCTGGCTCGACTCGATGGACCGCCGACTCCTTAATATGATGCTCTCGACGTTGAGAAACGTGCACGATTACGTTGCGCGGCCGCGTCACCTATGATCCCGATCTAAGAAAGGACGTTCCCAATGAAAAGCGCGGGAAAGATTGGTGCGTTTATCGCGGTGCTCGTAGTTGCGGGAGCAACCGCGAATCGCGGCTACGCGCAGGACGCCGAGCACGGAAAAACCATCTTCAAACCTTGCGCAGCATGCCATGCGACCGATCATGCCAATCGCGTCGGGCCGGGCCTGGGGGGACTCATCGGCAGGAAGGCGGGTACGGTTCCCGGCTTCCCCTATAGTGACGCGATGAAGGAGTCCGACGTTGTCTGGGATGCGAAGATCCTCAATGCGTATGTGGAATCGCCGCAGCAGGTGGTTCCTGGAAACAGAATGCCCTACGCAGGGCTGAAGAACCCGACGGACCGGATGGACCTTGTTGCCTATCTTGCTACGTTGAAGTAACTGCTCGTTGAGCGAGGCGTCAGCAAGGCGCCATCCATTCGTACGCTAAACATCGATACCGCCGACCAATGTGTGGGCGTTCGAATTGCGTGATTCTCCTCACCGCCAAGCGTTACGAGCGTGCTGCCTGTGCGCTTCGAGAGTAGCGTCGGTTACGCGATGCGCGTCCATGCGTAACGAAGCGCTATCGAAAGGCAGTTTCGGCGAGATGGCCTGCCGTTTGGCGAGCGGCCTTTCCGCGTACTTATCGATCCTGCCGATGATCGCGCGGAGGTCGTCAACCGCATAGCGGATCGTGTTCGTGCGGAATCTCCGTCCCTATTTCCTCGGTGATTTTTGTGTCGGCGTTAATGACGCACGAGATCAGCCGGATTGCAAAGCGACGACGGTCGGAAATCAGCGGCGGTGCAGCGCGGTCGACGCTTATCTGCGTCCGCACGTCGACTCTACCGACAAGACCGTCGTTCGCATCCTCGTCGAGAACAAGCGGGCCGTTGGCGTCGAGCTCATGGACAAGGGCCTGGGGAGGATCACGGCCGGCGAGGTTGTGCAATCGGCCGGCAGCGTCCATAGCCCGAAGATCCTCATGCACTTGGGCATCGGGCCAGCCGAGCAGCTTCGCCAGCGCGGTATCGCCGTGATCGTCGACGCCAGGCTGAAGAGTGGCTCCATCGCCGACAGCTGCCGTGGCGCACATATGTCAGGCGGGCCGTCGCACCGCCGTCCCAAGACTATTGTCTATCAGGTACCGCCAGAGTCCATCCGCGCCGCGGCGCACGATATCGCTTGCCGAGCCTCCGAGGTGCACGTGCTTGCCGTCGGGACCTGTGCCATCAATTGACCAGTCCAGCACGATCTGGGCGGTATCGTTGGCGACGAATACATGGCGCGCCTTGGCCTTCAGCGGCAGGCCGAGGCTGAGATCGTGCTCGAGTTCGGCGGCGATCTCGGTGTGATCAGTGATGGTTCGCCCGTCTTTCGCGATGAACACGGCTTCCGGAGCATACAAACCCATCATCGCGCTGACTTTGCCGGAGTTAAATCGCTCAAGCAGCGACGCGACCATGCCTTCGGGTTCAGTAGGGAGTGAATAGGACTCGGACATCAGAGGTCTCCTGTTCGTGTTGGGTGAACTGCGATGCGGCGATGATACGCACGTTGTGGCAGTTATTGATCGCAGCGCTGGAGGAACTTTTCCAATAGCCGATGCGTATAGTTTTCATATTGACTTGGAATGGCGCGGTGCCAGTCCTCAATCTATTCGTAAGTCAAAGCGAGTTGCGCAGGCCACTACAGCATCGCGCCGCGCGGCCAGCGGCAATAAAGTGAGGTGGAGGCAACGAGCGAGAGGACGGCTGTTGTGATGAGCAGAAGGTTCTTCATCGTCATATCACCGAGGCGTTAGCAGAGCTGCCGCTGATATATGGGGAATAAGAACGCAAACTTTGTTCAAAACTGCTTCAATCATTTGCGATGGCGACTAGTGCGTTTAGCACCGTCTTTCGCGTTCTTGCGTCTGTTCATGTGAAGCGTTGTCGGTAAAGTTGCACTGTGCTAGACGGGTCGCACGCGAGAGCGCGGCCCAAGCTCCGAAGGAAATACCCAACGTGGGTAGCTTCTTTTACAATGGCGATCGGTCGCAGGTGCTTGCACTGCGTTACCTCCTTTACTGCGCTTGCGGGATCTTTCTCTCTCAAGTCTTGGTAGTTGAGTGCTACGGGCTAATCGCGTCAGGTGTTCGACAAACCGACAATTCGGTTAAAAGCATGCGAAGGACATACTTTCTCTATGCTCCCCTACCATCCTGTTTTCCGATCACGCAGCGCCATGCTGCCAGGCGCTCGGCGGGATGCTGCTTCATCCACTCGGCGAGCTGCGGTGCACCTATCAGGCAGGACTGCATCGAGACGTCAGCAAAGTCCGAGGTGGTGACGGCCTGCTCGTGGCAGTTTCCTGGAGAGGCGAGACTGCAGAGCACCGCGATGATCTTGATCACGACAGCAAAACCTCGTCGCTAGCATTGGCCTCGCTGACCGCATGACTTGTCAGTGCCTTGTCCCGCCGCTCACCTACCAGATCAGCCGGCGGAAAGATGTGGTCATATATCGCGCGGGCTTCTCGAATTAGGCGGAGTCGCTCGCGCTCAGACTTCGGGACAAATCGAATGATCTCGCCCATATTCGCTCCAAACTTTAATCAGAGATGTGTCCGCATTTAGTGACACGATTTATTTCGACCTGCCGATCAGATCTTGTCCGCTACTCAGGTTCGGCGCTAGGTGCCGAGCGAGCCAACGCTTTGGCCGCATCAACATTTGAAGCTTTCTCAGCTCGCCGCTGGTAGTCGTCGGCAAGAGTCTCAAGCTGACGCGCAATCGCTCCGTCGGTCATGGTTCGGGCAGCGTGGAGCAAAGCCTCTGCTGTTTTTAGATATTCTTTGCCCCGCTGTGAGATTTGGAACGTCATGAAGTTCCCCGATTCTTTGCCGCCTGACATAAGGCGAATTGGAGCCAAGGCAGCCAACTGACGTCAGTAGCCCGACGAGCTCTTAGGCGATCGACGCACTTTTTGGAACAAAGAGGCTGTCGCCATGAGTAATACCGGACCAGACCAAACTTGCCATTACAGACTGCGCATCGCGTAGATCTGCTATGCCTGCGAGCTTCGGAGCAGTTGTCCATTGTCGTCTCCTTTTGGTCCTATCGCTGCTGTTTCGTCACCCTTTTCACTCTCGCATTTGATGAGCATTTGCTTTTATAAGCCTTCTATCAATCTTCGCTTTTCGGACGCATACAGCCTAAAACGATCGCGGGTCGGCGCTCAATTGAACACAGGTAGTCGTCGGCTATCTAAAGGTGGCACGGAGCGATACGGAGGTTTACGGTGCTCGCTTAATGCCGAGCAATTCCGTTGATGGTCTGACGGCGTTAGGGCTGCGCCATCCATTCAGGCTACCTAGGACGCTAGGATAATGAACGCCGATATTTTTTCCGTTTGGCGTGACTCGGTTTAGATTGTTCGCCGTGATTTTAAGAGACTGTCGAAAGCGTGACGGCCCAGTGCTCGATACCATTTTTCCCGATCAAGTGGAGACCGCGCTGCTTGATAATCGCTGGGCTGATAGCCTTTAGCGAACGCAAAATCGGGCAATGAAATATCCCGAGAAGTTCGCCAAATCTTGTGCGATTTCTTGTTCACGAGCGGCCACCTTATTCACCTCAGCTCCGACAACAGGGTATGCTCTCTATCCGATGGCATTACGAACAATGACGCTATCTACGACGCGGCCAACAGGTTCGAAGTACCAAGCCAATATGTTTACTCCCTATTGAATCGAGAGCGGTTAATCGGGAAATTTGGTGACTTGACGTTCGATGGAGCTTCGCGCGGCTGGCGCATAGCGTCCTTGAAGCGTTGCGACGCGATAATGGTGATCGCGAAGTGCCCCTTCAAGCCTTCCTACGCCGTCCGGCCCGAGTGCGGCGCGGCCCTCGATGGCTGACCGCAGATCGACGGGGCGCACGCGCACAGCGCTTTTAGGCAACGATAGCCCGCGCTTATCGAATGCATGTCCAAACGGAATTTCTAATTTCGCCGGCTGCGTCCGATCCTGAGATCCACTGGGTCGGCCGAACACGCGGCCACCTCGACGTTGAATGAAGCCATTGCGCCGAGCCACCGTGTCGCGCGCGGGCGACAAAGGAGCCTCCCATGAAATCACCGAAGACCGTCGGCCCAGCTGTTGCGGTCTCGCTGGTCGCGGCCACCGTGGCGGCGCTCACGTAGATGAGCGAAGCGGCTCCAGCCGGTCCGACCCCGAACGTGGTGGACGCTGATGTGTCACTGCAAGCTGCCGCCTTGCACCGAGCAGTTCCGGAAGCGAGGTCACACTGTTCTGCCTTCGCTTTCTGAAACTACGCATGGCCTTGGCATTAGACGCCGAACGGGCCCCATCGCCGCGGCATTTCAGCAAAGAGGCCGCGAAAGTACTCTCGT
>Ga0306925_10006350_pt1 | contig 10966 bp, 7 predicted proteins | sample flu12Cox44000176_FD_203755 | JGI IMG/M metagenome (GOLD analysis project Ga0306925, IMG submission 203755) | Lab enrichment of tropical soil microbial communities from Luquillo Experimental Forest, Puerto Rico - flux8day.12C.oxic.44.000.176 (v2)... | ecosystem: Environmental > Terrestrial > Soil...
ATATCTTCGGACGTTTCCTTGAACTGCATGATCTGCTGGTCGCCTTTTTTCACGGTATAGGTAAAGGTGGCGCTCGACTTATGAGTCTTCTCGTCCGGCTTGAGATTGTAAACCTGCCAATAGATGCCGAGTTTGCTATCGGCGGTAAAATCGGCATCGAGCCGCGGGCGAACCTTCGAGGAACCAAGCACGAACTGCCCCGTACCAATCTGCTTGGCAGGAACGTGTTCAATCTGATCCGCCAGGATCAACGAACTCGCTTCGAGCTTTTCCTCGTCGTAGCGAGGCACCGCCAGGCGCGTATTTACAGCACCGACGTTACCGCTGTCAACATCCTTGACCACGAGATCGAGGCGGTACAATCCTGGACGCAGCGGCAGCGACTTCTGGTACAAAGACATCTGCTTTGTAGCCAGCGAGAAGAGGGAGTCCGGATAGTCCTTCATCACGGAATCCTCAAACGTCTGAACGACGCGGCCCGTCAAGGTGCTCACGCGGCCGAAAATGTTCAGCTCGGCGGAGTGGACGCCTTCTTTGTTCTTGAACTGGAGCTGATTGTTGGGGACCTGAACGGTCACCGGCACGAGAACGGTGTCGCTCGTCACTTTCAGGAAATCCGTGCGGTAAGTGAACCTCAACTGATCGCGCACCATGCGCGATGTGACGATCGCTTCGAGGTCCTTGTATTTCACTTCCGGCGGCTTCTGAACCTTGGCATACAGTTCGAGCCGCGTGAACTCATTCAAGCTGGCCGGCGTTCCGCCGAGAGCGGTCGGAAGAGTCGTGCCGTCCGAGCGGCTGAAACGGTCCGCCTTCGAAGCCATGCCCATCGATTCGAGCATGCTCAAGCCGGCACCGGGCACGTGGGTGAGGGCATCCTTTTCCGAGGGATCCATGGTCAGGTGGTATTCGCCGCTGCCCGAGGGGTCCACGAATTCGAGGATCACGTTTTCCTGAATTCCTTCGAGGTAGCGATAGCGCCAGGTTTCCCAAGGGTAGGTTGTCGTCGAGCCGCCGCCTTCTTCCATCGGGCGGTCGTAGGTGCCGCCCGTCGGGTGGGATTCGATTTCGTCGGGTTTACCCCAAATAATATAAATGCGGCCGCGGTCGGTTCTCCAACCGGGAATCCCGGAAGCGAAATGCTCATTGGCATAGGCGATGCGTCGGTAATGCTCTTCCTTAAAATCGTTGTCGGGAAGATCCGGATTGCTGCTGCGGCGAAGCCAGAATTGCTCGATGAACTGCTCGCGTTCTTCATTGGTCTCGAGTTGCAGGAACGCGCTACGCTCTTCCGGGGTGATGATGTAGACGACGTCTTCCTCAAGCCAGGTGCGATACGGGGTGTCCAGCTCCTTCAGGGTCTTCTTCATCTTCTGCTTTTGCTGCTTGGACAGTTTCTGGTTTTGAGGGATCTGCGAAGAACCGGTCCCCGGGTCCTGCGATGGCTGGGATTGCTGTGCCGGGAGAGGGAAACTGAGCAGCGAGCAAGCTGCGGCGATGGCGGATAATTTTCGAAAAGTCATAGACATAGGGACACCCTTACGCCGATTTTCATTCTAAACTCTCGGACTAGGCGCGTCAAATGTCCAAATCATTCTCATCTAGAGACACTTGGCCCCCGATGAGAATTAGACGGCCAGGAAGGAATCGGAAGTTGCCTTCCGGATGCGTCGGGCGACGATTTCGAGTTGAAACCCGCTACTGGATGCTGCGGTGTTGTCCGTCTGAACCGATGAGCGTATCGAAGATCGCGAGCACGTGGCGGCGGTACTCAACCATGCGCGACAATACGCAGCGAAGATGCGGCTCCCGCTCCGCATCCTTGTGCCATTTTGCAAGTACCGACGCCGGCACTTCGATATCGCGCCGCAACTGTTCGGGCGAATGACCACGCAGGAACAAGCCGTAGAAAAAGGCCGCCTCCCGTTGCGGGAAGTCGAGGTCCGCCGTGACCTCAGCGGGTACGAATTGGGCGATCGTGGCCATCAACGAAAGCGCAGTTTACCGAAAACTTTCCCGGCGTCAAGTAGGACCGTCGTTCCGGTGCCGCCAGCGAGTCAACCCGGACCAGTACTAAACCCTAATGGTACGGCCCTTGACCGCATCTGAACGCCATAGGATGCTTAAGATCATGGGAAGGTCACCCCGATCGCTCGCAGGACGAACCGTTGGGCGTTTTCTGCGGTTTGGCATGCTACGCGGCCTGCGGTCGGTGGAAATTGACCCGGAAAGGTTTCGGCGGAGCCTGGCCGAGAAGCACGGGTTGTGGGTGCCACACTTCGGCCGGATGCGCGATGTCCCCATTGAGAAGCTGGACGCGATTGCCGAGCGCATGATTCATGACGCGCAGCGTTTGGCAATGGCGCAAGGTGCAGGCTTCGGGTTGGGGGGCATGATAACGTTGATTCCCGACGCAAGCTTTTTGACGATTATTACGCTGCGGCTGATCCAACGGCTTTGTCTGCTTTACGGCTTTGAAGAGAACGAGCAGGAGCGGCGCATTCAAATGTGGCTTGCGGCGGCCGCAGCCACCGGAATCGACTTCAGCAAGGATCTTGCCGAAAAGCAGATGATCGAAAAGCTGGCGCCTAAGCTGGCGAGCCGGCTGGCGATCCGCATTGGCGAAGAGAGCGCCGAAAAATGGATTGGGCGGATCGTGCCGCTCGCGAGCTCGGCCATCGGGGGCGCGCTGAATTATTCGTTTGTGAAGACGTGGGGGCGGCGCGTACAAAAGCATTTGCGCGAAAAGCACCTGGCCGAACGTGGCGCGGCGATGGCGCAAGAAAAGACCCTTCGGCCGGCGGTTGCCAGATAGCCGGTTTCCTCTTCGAATTTACCAATTCCCCCCGAGCCCAATCGTCTGGTTCTTGGTGTCCATCGGCGGCATCGCCTCGCGGCCTTGCCAAATGAGGCACGCGGGTGGAATTTCCTTAAGGTTCGCCGTACAGTGAAGAGGCAGGGAAAATCCGGCCAGAAAGAGGTTGCCATGAATTACGCGGGGAAAATCCTGACCATGATGATGCTGGTCCTCGCCAGCACGGCGCTCGTCGTGTTGCCACAGTTTGCGAGCACCGAGGGGCAACAACAGATGCCAGGCATGGATCACAGCGCCCAGAGTGCCAGCGAACCGGTGCCCGCGTTCCACGCGCAGCCGCCGCAGGGCGAGTTGCCGCCGACCATGGAGCCTTCGATCTACTCGGACAAGCTGATCTTCAATGCCTATGCCGTTGCGGGCCGCGTCAAGAAAGTGTTGTACCAGGAACCGTGCTATTGCCACTGCGACCGCAGTAATGGGCATGGCAGTTTGCTTGACTGCTTCGCGAACCGCCACGGAGCCGGATGCGACATCTGCATCAAGGAAGCCTTCTATTCTTACGAACAGACGCACAAGGGCAAGACCCCCGCGCAAATTCGCGACGGCATTGTTAAGGGCGACTGGCAAAAAGTGGATCTCGCGAAATACCAGAAGGATTACCTGCCGCCCGTCAGCGCGTCCGCGAAGTAAGTCGCTTTCACCGTTCTTTCCGCATGAGCCGAAGGGAACACGTTTCGGAAACCCGAGCCACGGCGTTTCTACGCGAGAACGATGTGCCGTTCAGTGAACACGTGTATGACTATGTGGAGCACGGCGGCACCGCTGAATCTTCGCGGCAACTGGGAATCGAGGAGCACAGCGTGGTCAAGACGCTCGTGATGCAGGATCAGGATGGGAAGCCGCTCGTCATCCTGATGCATGGCGACCGCGAAGTAAGCCTGAAAAACCTGGCGCGCGAGATCGGCGCCAAGAGGGTGGAACCCTGCAAGCCGGAAGTGGCCGAGCGGCACAGCGGCTATCAGGTCGGCGGCACCTCGCCGTTTGCCACGCGCAAGCCCCTCGAAATTTTTGTGGAGCGCACCGTGCTTTCGCTTCCGCTGATTTACATCAATGGGGGACGCCGCGGCTACCTGGTCGGGATGGATCCAAAAAAGTTGATCGATTTGTTGCACGCGCAGCCGGTAGATTGCGCCGCTTCGCGTTAGAGGTATTTTTTACAATCCTGTACCGGTACAACATTCGGTCTAGGAACACTCTGTACCGAAATTAGACGCACGGCCAGTGGTGGATTTGTTTCGCAAAACCTACAGTGGGGCTCCCACCCAGGTAGTTACCAGAAATTTCAGACGGAGACTTTCCTGCGAACGAGGACCACGTTATCTGTGAAGCGCGCCTTTTTGGATTGGCGGAGCTTGTTCAGTCCCGAACGAAACGCAGGGAGGCCGGAACTCCGACGGGCCACATCAAGAGGGCTCCAGAAGTTCCGTGTGATAACAACTTGGACTTGACCTGGTGTACGCCAACCAGGACCGCAGACCCCTAACCCAGGCCCCATAACACCCTAAAACGCTACCCGGACCCTAAACCCAAATCCACCTAGCACGCTCTGGCAAGCGCTTCAGGAACTTGGCGTTCGAAGCCGGAGCCGATTCCACCGAGGCGTGCGGCACGTTTCGGGCGGAACGAACAAAGTCTGCCGGCGAAGACGCTATTTGTGCGCCCGAGTGAAGCGCATCCGCATCGAGGTGCGCGGATAAGAGCCTAATGCAAGGGGGAAGAATGAAACAAGAGAACTATCTATATACCGGTAAGGAGGAGTTAAATGATGCCTAGCAGCGCGATCCAATCAGGAACAAAGGGGCGAAGCACCGCAATCTTGATTGCCCTAGTCGTAGCCGTCCTGTCGATACCCGTCCTGGTGTACGCATTCGGGGCAAACCCGCCGCTCGGCAATACGGGTGCACCCGGTCAAGGTACCTGTGCCAGTTGCCACGGAACGCTTACGGCGGGCAGCGGCGTTACGGTCACGGCTCCAACAACCTACACGCCCGGAGGCGCAGCGGTCTCGATGACGGTAAGCATACCTACGACCGGAGGATTTGAGCTTGCGGTGCTAACGCAAAGCGGCAACGCCCAGGCCGGTACATTGGCGCAAGGCACTCAAGACGCGGTAACTACGTCGGGGGCGATTCAGTACGCATATTCCACGGCAGAAACTACGTCTTGGACGTTTCTTTGGGCACCACCCGCAGCCAATGTTGGTAACGTCGTCTTGTATGTCACGGGCGGAACCAACGGCACCAGTGGCTCCCACTCTTACGTTATGACTCCCGCCGCGGCGCCCACGCCGAACTTCAGTCTCTCCGCCACAAGTCCCCCGACCGTGGCGGCGGGAGCGACCGGTAACAGCACGATCACAGTCACTCCGACAAACGGGTTCACCGGAAGCGTGAACCTCACGGCGTCGGGTCTACCTACCGGAGTTACGCCGTCGTTCAGCCCGAATCCGGCGACGAGCACCAGTACACTTACGTTCACGGCCAGCACTACGGCCGTAGCCGGAACTTCTACCGTAACCGTTACCGGAACGTCCGGGACCTTAACTCATACGGCCACCGTGTCTCTCACTGTGAGTGCCGCTGCTCCTGCACCTGACTTCAGTCTCTCGGCTTCGCCTACCATGGTAGCCATCAGTCAAGGAACGAGCGGGACGAGCACGATCAAGGTAACTCCGACAAACGGGTTCAACGGAACCGTATCCTTTAGCACTTTGCCATTACCCAGTGGCGTTACCGCCTCCTTCAACGCAAGCGGCTTAATGACACTCACGGCAGCCAGTACGGCCACGACCGGAACTTCCACTGTAACCGTTACCGGCACGTCCGGGACCCTAAGTCATACGACGACGGTTACGCTGATGGTGAGCGCCGTCGTACCGCCTGACTTCAGCCTTTCGGCGTCGCCGCCTAGCTTGTCGATTGCTCAAGGGGCGATTGCAATGAGCACCATCACCATCACACCACAGGGCGCGTTCACCGGAACCGTGACACTCACGCCGTCGGGTGCGCCTACCGGAGTTACGGCGTCGATCAACCCGACGACTCATGTGTTGACACTCTCTGCGAGCAGCACGGCCGCTGCAGGGACTTCCACCGTGACGGTCACCGGAACCTCTGGCAGCCTAAGTCACACAACGACCGTTATGCTCAGCGTGAGCGCCGCCGTACCGCCTGACTTCAGCCTTTCGGCGTCGCCGCCTAGCTTGTCGATTGCTCAAGGGGCGATTGGAACGAGCACCATCACCATCGCACCACAGGGCGCGTTCACCGGAACCGTGACACTCACGCCGTCGGGTGCGCCTACCGGAGTTACGGCGTCGATCAACCCGACGACTCATGTGTTGACGCTCTCTGCAAGCAGCACGGCAGCTGCAGGGACTTCCACCGTGACGATCACGGGAACCTCCGGCACCTTAAGTCACACGACGACAGTCGCTCTGACCGTGACTTCTCCCGTGTCAGGGTCTAGCCTGACCGTCAACCCGAGCTCGCTGAATTTCCCCTCGCTCAGTAGCGGCGGTGACGATGCAAGCGAAGGCTCAGGAACGCAAAGGCTCGCGATCACAAGCACGACTGGCTCAGCCGTTTACTACACAACGAAGGAGACCACGCAGTCAGGTGGAAGCTGGCTGATGCTCGGTTCGAGCGGAGGAACAACACCAGGAACACTCGTGGTTTCGGTGAATACGCGAGGACTGGCTTCCGGAACCTACCACGGAACGATCACCATCACGCCGAGTGGCGCAGCCGCCGGACCGCAGATGGTTCCCGTCACACTGACGGTCGGCAGCCCGACAACGTCGTCTCTGCGCGTAACGCCGAGACGGCTTACCTTCAGCTTCAGCGGAACAACCGACACCGGGTCCAAGACCGTGCACGTCACGAGCGGCACCGGAGCACGTGAATTCAGCGTGGCGGCCTCCGGCGGCTCATGGCTCAACGTCAGCCCGACCAGCGCAACAACTCCGGCGACGCTCACCGTGTCTGTCGATGGCCGCGGACTCTCGACGGGTACCTACTCCGGCATGATCACCCTGACGGCAGGAACGCGAAAGACCTCCGTCTATGTGACCATGTTCGTCGCGACGAGCACTAGCGGCGGCGGTGGAGACGACGGATCGGAAACCGAATCGCAGCTCGCGGTTCAACCGATCGTTAACGACCCGACGAACTCGGGTACCGTTGGCGCGGCACTACTCGATGCGGCGGGCGTTCCCGTTTCTTCCGGGACCCCAAGCAATCCGGGCAATCTGGCCCTTGCACTTTCGAAGACAGTCCATGCGCCGGCGGGAACCTCCGCTGGAGCACAGCTCGTAGGGGCTGAGAACCTCGTGAAGCTGACCGAACTCGGCTTCGATGTCCGCCAGGGTGGGCACTGCACGGCAAACTCGCCCCACTTCGTGGTGGTAACCAGCGACGATGTAACCCACGTCGTGACCGGGTGCGCCAACGGCACCATCCAGACGGCGCCCGCGCATGGCTGGATACGCGTACGCTTCGATCCCGCGAATCCGGCACAAGCGAGCCCACCCATCGCTCCTGGCCAGTCGATCAAGAGCATCGCGATCGTGCTGGATCAAGGACCGGAGGCCACACCCAACCCAGGAGGCGGACTCGTCGTCCTGGACAACATCGACGTGAACGGCGTGATTGTCGGTAAAGACTGACGCCGTCTGATCCGAGAGCGGCTTGGCGCGATCGGGGCCCTGATTTGGTCAGGGCCCCCGCGCCGGGCCGAGCTCGGAATTATCTTTTTCGCGAAGACGGACTGGGGTGAAGCGGTGATTCAGAAGACCGTACAGCGACGGAAAACCATCGAGAGCTGGAAGCGCAAGACGATTGTGGCTTGCTACGTCGTGGCGGGTTGCGCCTTCGCCGCAGCGCTCGTGAGTGCTTGTTTTCTTCGGCAAAAACCTACCGCAAAAAACCCGCAGCTTTGGAACACGACTGCAATCACCGCCAAGTATGGCGAAATCCGCACGGCGGGCGAGGATAACCACATGGTCTTCGAGTACAGCCTCGAGAACCACACCGATCGCGACTACGTCTTGGAAAACAACGTCGCAGTCTGCCTGGCGGTTCGGCTAGGGACCGCGAAAGACCTGAGTCCGTGTCACGACAATGTCGCAGAGGCCATCGCGTTTCCGATTGTGGTGCGGGCCGGGCAGCCGGCCTTGATCGTTCTAGAAATCCCGAAACGATATCCCATCCCACTGACGCCAGCGCGTTCATCCGGAAATCGACAGGATTACCACAAAGCTCTCGAGCAATTTGCCGCGACGGAAATGCCGAACCTCCGTGGGTTTGTGCTTTTTGATGGCGAGAACCACTACGAGATCGACTTCCCGCGGGTTTGGTGAAGAGAAGCCCTTGCGCTTCTACAGACGGGCCTGCGAACTCACAAAGAATGGCGTGCGCGAAGGACAGTGGCGAGAGTTAGCTACGCGCTAGAACCTCGGTTGTACTCAGCTAACCGTTTCCTCGAGCGAACAGGTTTTAGTTTAGACGTTCTTTCGCACACCCCACGCTTCGAGCTCCATCGAATGCAAAATATTCGTGGCCGAGACACCGCAAGCCTCGACGTGCCAACCACACGAACTGCACCTTACCTGATAGATGCCGGCGCGAATTCGTTCGTATGGCTCGATGCCTTCCGTGGGATACAGCGCGAATGCCTCGTGTTTTCCGCAATTGATACAGCGAAAGATGAGGATGTATCCCTGGTGGGTCTCTCTGCTGGGCAGGGAAGACCTCCTTGTAGCTGGGGGACAACCTGCTTCTAACTCGCACTATACGCTGATGTGCGAATTGAACAAGTGAAGTTTCGTTGCGCTCGTTGCGGCCGATTGGAAATCCTTACGAGTTCTTTTACCATGATTCCCAGTATCTGCTCATGCCAACGGTATCAAGCCGGCGCGGCTTCCTAACAGCGGCGGGCGTCGCCGGTGGCGGTGTTGCTCGGCCCGTCATTTGGGAGGGGGGCTGTCAGCCTTGAGGCTTGCGATCCTTGAAAAGATCGAGCAGGCTCTGGTGCACCCGCTCGACGGCCCGGAGGAATTCCTCGATCCCCACCGTTTCGCGAGCCAGCTCGTGGGCGGCCGCGGCCGTCGATATGACATCGCAGAGCTGGGTTGCGCGGCGGATTCGTTCGGCAATCAACAAGGGGAGCACGGAGCGCGGATCCTGGTTTCGCGATTCGCGCTCTTGCCACTCTTGGACGGTCCAGGCCATCTTGCGGACATTATCGACGGCATCCCGGAATTCCCGGAGGACGCGCTGGTCGATCGGGCCCGAGCGCATCTCGTACTCCAGCTTGACGAGGTCGGCGCAGGCCTTCCTCAGCTGGAAATTCACGCCCCAAAAAGTCTCGCTCGGAACGAGCAGCTCAACCGCGACTCCCAACAAGCGACCCTCGGGGCTGCGGCGGAGGCCTACGACACGAGCCTGTAAGGATTGATGCGAGAGCAGATTCCTTAACTCAATCTGGCTTCCTGCGGGAGGATAAGACTTCAACTCGAGCAAGCCGCCCTCGACATTCACTTCCGTGGCCCGCCCCGATTCCCTGACAATCTTGCCGTCCTTCTGCTGCCAGGTCGCTTCCACCGGGGAAAGAAAAGGAAACCGCCTGCTGCGCCGCTTTCCTTCTGTTAGAGGGGGCTGATTCATTGTTTCAGTGGAGTTCCGTCTAGCATAGGTTTGGTCCCTTACGATGGCAAGCCGGATTCCAGAGAGTCCGATTTAGAGGAGCTTAGCGGTTCGGCCGTCTGCACAACAAGTGCGAATTGTCTACTCTTCTCGCAGTAGCATCGCCGGATTGATCGACAGCGCCCGTTCGGCTGGAATCCACGCTGCCACAAGACCGAGCAAGGCCATCGCCAGGACGACGCCGATTAACACCAACGGATCGCGGGGAGTTGCGTGAAAAACGATGGCCGCTAGCACCCGGCTGGCCAGAATTCCGAGGAGCAGTCCGGCTGCAGAACCAAACGCGAGCAATCTTACGGCGCGGCCCAGGGCTGCCTCGAGTACCTCCTTACGTTGAGCGCCGAGCGCCATGCGAATTCCCAGCTCCCGCAGCCGCTTGCTGACCGAATACGCCGCCATCCCAAAGATGCCGGTGATCGCTAGCATCGCGCCCATCATGCCGAGCACACCCAGGGCGATCGCCGCCATACGCGAAGCGAACAAGGCGGTGTCCAGTTGTTTGATCCACGGTTCGATGAACAGGGGCAGACCTGCATCGAGACCTCGCACCGTATTTCGGATCGCTGCCACCAGCTGGCCCGGGTCGCGGCTGGAACGTACCACGAAGTAGGTCTGACTCGAGGGCGATTGCTCGATGGGGAGAAACATCGCGGCCTGCTGTTCTTCCATGAGTCGGTTGTATTTCCCGTCTTCGACGATTCCCACGACTTGGAGGCGCGTTCCATCGCGCTTCTTGAAGTATCGGCCCATGGCGTTTTCTCGGGAGCCAAAGACCTTGCGTGCAAGCTCCTGGTTGATCACCGCCACGCGCGGCGCATCTTCATCGTCATGCCAGCTGACGGTCCTTCCGGAGAGCAGTACAGTGCCGGCCGCGTGTAGGTAGTCGGGAGATATGCTGAACACGAAGGAATCCGTGACGGCATTAGATGACCTGAGGTCTGCGGTTTCGTCGGTGAAGACGAGCGAGCCGTTGAAGCCGCCGGCGACCAGGGGCATTGCATCAATTAAACCTACGGACTGCACTCCGGGCAGGGGTTGTAAAGCATCGATCACGCGCTTTTGCATTTCGAGGACTCTATCGCGGGGGTAACCGGCCATGTTCAGATCGGTGTCTGCCAGCACGGTGTTGCGCGGGTCAAAGCCGAAATTACTGTGCAGCGAGCGCACGAGACCACGCACGGCAACCATCGAGGAAGTAACGAGCATGGCGCAAATGGCAATTTGCACACCGAGCAGCAGGTCCCGGGCGCTCAAGCCCCGGCCAACTCTGCCGAGCGATCCGGACTTGACGACTTCATAAGGATCGGTGCCAAGCACCTGCCGAACCGGGACGGCGCCAAACAGGAAGCCGCTGGCCAAAGTCAGCAGCAGGGCCACCCCGTAAACA
>Ga0306925_10006351_pt1 | contig 10966 bp, 11 predicted proteins | sample flu12Cox44000176_FD_203755 | JGI IMG/M metagenome (GOLD analysis project Ga0306925, IMG submission 203755) | Lab enrichment of tropical soil microbial communities from Luquillo Experimental Forest, Puerto Rico - flux8day.12C.oxic.44.000.176 (v2)... | ecosystem: Environmental > Terrestrial >...
GTCGAACGACGTCTCCATCATCGACGTGGCAAATCTCAAGGTCACCAAGACGATCCAGGTCGGCGAGCTTCCTTGGGGTATCGCAATTTCCCAGCAGTGACATTCTCACCATGACGACCGCCGAGCCGCCCGCCGTCGCCATCGAAGGCATGAGCCATTGCTACGGCAGGCGTCAGGTGCTCAACGACGTGACCTTCTCCATTGTGCCATCGACTTTCGCCGTTCTGCTCGGCAGCTATGAGACATCTTGCCAGCATTGCCTTTGGCGTAGGCGGTGAGTTCGGGCACCGTCTTGACCGGCACCGAGGGTTTCACCTCTATGACAAACGGGTCGCGTAGAGCGTCGCGTTGCTCGCGTTTGGAAGACAAACCAGTAGAAGCGTGTAGCCGTCAGGGGGGCGTTCACGACCGCCTCGGTGGCGATATTGGTGCCCGCACCCGGCCGGTTCTCGATCACGAATTGCTGGCCGAGCCGCTCCGCCGAAAACGTTCAGAGCGTTGTGTTGCCACGATCGCGAGCAGCGTCGCCGCCCTCACGGTCGGCCTGGGGATTTTGATCCAACGTGCGACCGCCTGACGCATGCAGCTCAACGAGCCAATCGGATGCACAGAAGCTGCATGTCGCTTATGCGCTGTCAGCTTGATTTCGGCGCGCGTCCCGCATAGCTTTCCTTTAACAACTGAATCCGGGCCCCTCTGGCGAGGACGCCGAATGGTATCGGCCAACCTCGCGATGTCGGATCACCTATCCCGTGCGAAGTGGCATGGATCGGCCGACGTCAGGGCCCAACACCTCTTGCTTTCCTGATGAAGCTGGTCCGTGCTCCTTCGGCGCGCAATTCGTACCGATGAGAAGCATCATGGCTAACCAGTACCTCCGCTCAACGCACGCGGACGAACTCGCTGGTACATTCGATTGCGACGCAGTGAACGCCTTGGTCACCGCCGGCGCTTTCGTGGCGCTTGCGGACGGACGGGTTCAAACGGTCGAGCGCGACGAGGTGGTGCACTACATCCATCGGCGGCGATTCGCTGCTACACGAGAGCACATCACCCACTTGTTTGACGAGCGCGCGCGACAGCTGCAGGAGGCGGATTTCGCAAACGTGGTTTTAGAGGCCCTGCGACCAGTCTCTAGTATGTCACTGACCTCAGATGTGACTCGTATTGCCGAGCGGGTGGCTGCGGCGGATCGGCACGTGCATCCTGACGAAGCGAAGGTGATCAGGCTAATACGGCTGATCACGATGAGTTTTCCAGAGTCGAAGGTCATTGAGCCTCACTTTCAGATCGACGATCGAAACACTTGATGCTCCATGAGCGAGAACGCGGCTCCTATGCCCGCAACAGCTGTAGGCTTGCCACGTTGATGAAGGCTGTTTCCATACCAAGTAACGCCCGCGCCAGCCTGAAAGCACTGGCGCTGTTGGTCACGGTATCGCTTTCGGCCAACGTGGCAAACGCCAGTTCTGAGATCGTCCTGCGGCTCGATGAGCGACAGATCAGGGCTGCTGGCATAACGAGCATTACCATTGAGCAAGAGCGCGCCGAGTCGGAGCTGTCATTGCCAGCCACGGTCGTCATCCCTCCCCAGCAACTGCATGTCGTCGCAGCGCCGGCCAATGGCATGGTGGAATCGATGTTGGTCGCCGCCGACGAGCAGGTCAAAGAGGGGCAGCCGATCGCGCGCTTGCGGTCCCCGGAGTTGGTAGAGGCGCAGAGACAATTTCTCGCCGCCTTAGCTGATGAAGCGCTCGCAGCCGATAGGCTGCGACGTGCTCAGTTCCTATTTGAGAACAAAGCGATGCCAGAGCGCGAGCTGCGCGTAGCGCAGACGCAGGCAATCAACGCTAAGTTCCAACTGGACGAGCGCCAGCAGATACTCCGATTGATGGAGATGTCCGAGGGCGACATCGAGGCGGTGCGCACAACGCGCAGATTGTTTGCGGCGGTGACCATTCATGCACCTATTGCCGGCACCGTGACGAAGCGGCATGCCAGCCCCGGAGAACGCGTCAGCGCGGCAGCACCAATCTACAGCGTCGGCCAGCTCAACCCTGTCTGGGTCAACGTCCAAGTCCCTGCCGGGCGGCTCGCCGCCATTGAGGAAAGCGGAACAGTCTCACTGCCAGCCTACGGCGTGGAAGGGCGCATAATTCGGATCGCGCGCACGGTCGATGCGCAGACCCAGTCGGCAATCGCAGTGGCCGAGATTGACTCGAATGGTGGCAGCGTACGGCCTGGCCTTGCGGTCACCGCGATTATCAGAATCCCGAACACATCGGATGCACAATGGTCGGTGCCGTCTGCGTCCGTGGTCCGGCACAATGATCGCGCATGGGTGTTTGTGCGAAGCACGGATGGGTTTATCGCCCGGCCTGTGAACGTTGTGAGCGAATCCCCGGGCCGCGCGTCGATCCGCGCCAAGCTGTCCTCAAGTGACCGGATCGCAGATCGTGGCGTCCTCGCGCTGTTGACCGAACTCGCGGCGGTCGATGCGGAATGACCATGTTGAGCGGGCTTGTCAGTTTTGCGCTCAAGCAGCGACTGTTCGTGATCCTCGGTGCAATCGCTCTCGTTCTAGCGGGAGCGACTGCTTACCAAAAACTTCCGATTGACGCGTTTCCGGATGTTTCGCCGATTCAGGTCCTGGTTTCGATGCGTGCCCCAGGACTGACCCCAGAGGAGCTTGAAAGCCGCGTGACCGTGCCTATAGAACTCGCGGTGCGCGGAATTCCCAGTCTGGTCAAGATGCGATCGACCACGCGCTATTCGGTCGCCCTTCTCACCTTTGAATTTGCAGACGGCACCGACATTTTCTGGGCACGGGCGCAGGTGAATGAGCGGCTACAGCAAGTGCGCGATCAGCTCCCCCCTGACGCCGAGGGCGGCCTTGCTCCCATTGTCACACCGTTGGCCGAGATGGTGATGTTCACCATTCAGTCGGACAAGCTGTCTCCGCAAGAAAAGCGTTTTCTTCTCGACTGGACGATCCGACCGGCTCTGCGCGGCGTACCGGGTGTTGCCGACGTGAACGTACTCGGCGGTTTCGTGCGCACGTTCGAAGTCGTTCCGTCTGCTCCGGCAATGGCCGCGCGCGGTATTACCACCGAGATGCTTGAGAACGTGCTGCGCGCCAACAATCGCAACGATGGCGCGGGCCGGGTGCGCAGTGGCGAGCAGGCGCTGCTGGTCCGATCGGAAGGGCGTATCCGCACGTTGGAGGACGTTCGAGAAACGGTGGTGGTCGTTCGTGGTGGATCCGTGGTGAAGGTCCAGGACGTCGCCGATGTTCGTTTTGGAGCTCTCGCGCGTAACGGCGTCGTTACGATCAACGGTGAGGAAGAGACCGTCTGGGGAACGGCTCTGGGGCTGCGGCGAGCCAATGCACGCACGGTAGTCGATGGCGTCAAGCAGAAACTCGACGAGCTTAGACCATTACTTCCCAATGGCACGAGCGTGCAGATTTTCTACGACCGCAGTGATCTGATCGGCAAGGCGGTGTGGACAGTACAGAAGGTACTGCTCGAAGCAATTGTGCTGGTTATCTTCATGCTGCAGCTGTTCCTCGGCAATCTGCGATCGGCGTTGGTAGTTTCACTCGTCCTGCCGCTCGCCGTGCTTGCGACCTTCGTGATTATGCGCCTGTTCGATTGGTCCGCGAACATCATGTCGCTCGGTGGCTTGGCGATCGCTATCGGCCTCTTGGTCGACTGCTCCGTCGTGGTGGTGGAGAATGTGCAACATCGGTTAGCGCATGCAAATAAGCCGGACTTGGCGACGCGTCTTAAGATAACTCTCAAAGCGACCGCAGCCGTTGCGACACCCCTCGTCACCGGCGTCATTATCATCATCATGGTATTTATGCCGCTGCTTTCTCTGCAAGGGCTCGAAGGGCGGCTGTTCAGCCCGGTCGCGCTCACGATTGCAGTCGCGCTCGCTGCGGCGCTCGTGCTGTCGCTTACGCTAGTGCCAATCCTTTCCGCCTATATTCTTCGCTCCAGCGTTCACAAAGAGCCGTGGCTCGTTCGCAAGCTACACGCTCTCTACGATCCCGTGCTCGCATATGTGATGCGGCGACCGGCCATTGTTTTCACTGCATTGGGCTTGGGCGTTCTTGCCAGCATTGTGGCCTACCCACGCATCGGTGCGACGTTCATGCCGATCATGGATGAGGGAACGCCCGTTATCACAATTCGCAAACATCCGACCATTTCCGTAGAGGAAACGGCACAAACCGATATGCGAATCGAGCGCGCATTGATGACGGAAGTGCCTGAGATCCGCGGAATCATGTCTCGGGCGGGGGCAGATGAGCTCGGGATTGATCCGGTCGGACTCAACGAGACTGATATGTTTTTGACGCTAGTCCCAAAGAACGAATGGCGCGGTCCCGACCAGCAGTGGCTGCTCGGCGAGTTGCGGCACGTTCTGGAGACTATCCCCGGAATCGACTACGCATTCGCGCAACCCATCGATATGCGTGTGCAGGAAATGATCGTCGGAGCACGCGGCGACGTGGTGGTGAAGGTATTCGGAGACGATCTGAACGTGCTGAACCGGGTGGCCCGCGATGTGGCTGTGCAGCTACGCAAGGTCTCCGGTTCGGTCGACGTGTTCGCCTTGCGCAATGCGGGGATGCGCTACTTAACCGTCAAAGTCGATCGTGCCACGGCGGGACGATTGGGGATCAATGCCGAGCAGGTACAGGAGGCGTTGCGCGTTTGGGTCGACGGACGCAATCTGGGGATCGTGCTGGAAGGCCAGGCGCGCACGCCCCTCATCGTGCGCGGCGAAGAGCATCAGCGCGCAACCGCTGCGGACCTATCGCGAGTGCCCGTCGTGATCCGTGATCGTGGGACCGTCGAACTGTCGCAAGTTGCAAATATCATAATCGAGGACGGGCCAATCCAAGTTACTCGCGAGGACGGGGAGCGCTTTGCGACCGTGCTCGCGAACGTGCGCGGTCGTGATCTGGTCGGCTTCGTCGACGAGGCGAAGACCGCCATAAATTCCAAAGTGGATGTGCCTAAGGGCTACACGCCTGTTTGGGGTGGCCAGTTCGAAAACCAACAGCGCGCAGCCGCACGGCTCGCAATCGTAGTTCCGATCGCGCTCGGCACGATTTTCCTTCTGCTATACCTGACCTTTGGCTCGGTACGCCAGGCCGCACTGGTCTTCTGTAATGTGCCATTCGCGACAATTGGAGGAGTCATTGCACTATGGGCCAGCGGCCAATTCATCTCCGTGCCGGCTTCGGTCGGCTTCATCGCCTTGATGGGCATTGCCGTGCTGAATGGCGTGGTGCTGATCTCATACATAAGTGAGGTGGTCTGTAACAGCACTCTTCCGTTTAAAGACGCGGTCATGGAAGGGGCCCGACGGCGCTTACGCCCCGTGGTGCTTACCGCGTCAATCGCTGCGCTCGGCCTTTCCCCGTTCTTGCTCGCCTCCGGACCCGGCGCAGAAATCCAGCGGCCGCTGGCCATCGTGGTCATTGGTGGTCTCGTCAGCGCGACCGCGCTAACCCTCATTCTGCTGCCTATTCTGTACTATCAGTTTGGACTCTCGCGTGCCGAGCGGCGGCGAATTGAGGCGGAGCAAGGATCACGGGCCGCTGCCACATGTGGAGAATCGGCCATCACATGCTCGGGAATCAATGTACGACTATGAACTCGCCGGGCCGCTTGGCCGCGTTCCATCAAGGCCTCAGTGAAAGCGGTTACTCTTTGGATCAGAATGTAGCGATTGAGATCCGGTGCACCTCGAACCGAGGCGCTATTGAATGACGCGCCGCGAGTTCATTACGCTTCTCGGCGGCACAGCGGCAACGTGGCCGCTCCCCGCGAGGGGGCAGACCCATCGTGCGAAGATCACGGCGCTGGCTGCTCAATACCGTCTTCCTGCCGTCTATCCGTTCCGTTTCTACGCCGCGAATGGAGGACTGTTGTCGTACGGGGGTGACTCCGTCGATATTTTTCGGCGCGCGGCGGCCTACGCCGATCGCATCCTTCGCGGCCAGAAGCCGAGCGAACTTCCCGTCCAGCGACACAGGCCGGATTGAAATCCCGCAGCGCAGCAGTCTCCTGCCGTACTGAGGTGTGCTATCCTTCCGTCCGAAGCACGGGAGATGTAGGGGGTGAATCGTCGCGAGTGGCTCAATTTGAGGAGCGGCTGATGCTCCGTCGCTTCGTTGTTGCTGCTGCGGCGCTCGCAGCGATTTTCAGCGGCGCGCTGCCAGTCGCGGCGCAGGATTATCCCACACGTCCGATCACGCTTGTGGTGCCGTTTCCCGCCGGCGGCGGCAACGATGCGCTGGCGCGGGTCGTTGCCGAGAAGATGTCCCGCACGCTCGGCCAGCAGGTCGTGGTGGAGAACCGCGGCGGCGCTGGCGGCACGATCGGGACGCGGGCGGTGGCCAAGGACACGCCGGATGGCTACACCATCCTCCTCACCTATACGGGCACGCTCTGTATCAATCCGACGCTCTATTCCAATGCGGGCTACGATCTGCGGAAGGACTTCGCTCCGATCGGGCTGATTGGTTCGCAGCCGAGCGTGTTGACAGTGCATCCGTCGCTGCCAGCGCGCACGCCTTATGAACTGGTTGCCTACACAATCCCGGGAAGGTCAACTATGCCTTTGTGCCGGGCACCATCGGCCAGATGACCGCGGAGATGTTCGCCCGCAGCGCGGGCATCGAACTGACGCGTATCCCCTATAAGGGCAACGGTCAGGCGATCGGCGACCTGATCGGAGGCCACGTCTCGATATGGTGCTCTCCCTCTCGACGATCCTCGGCAGCGTCAAGGTCGGCCAGCTGTTTGCGCTCGCGGTGACCACGCCGGAGCGCTCCAAGCTTCTGCCCGACGTGCCGACGATTGCGGAATCGGCCGTACCGGGTTTCTCCGCCGCGATCCGCTATGGCCTTGTGGCCCCCGCCGGTACGCCGGCGCCCATCGTCGAGCGGCTCTCGCGCGAACTGCGAGCTGCGGTGATGTCGGAGGAGGTGCAAGAGCGAATGCTGAGCGAAGGCGCCCAGGCGCTGGCCAGCACGCCGGCGGAATACGCCGCTGAGATCGACTCCGAAGAGCGAAAGTGGTCGGCGTTGGTCAAGAGCCTCAACTTAAACATGCAGTGACGGCGTTTCCGCTGTCTTTAGCCCGGGCGCGCAAACCACGCCTGCTAACGACGGGGTCAATATCGGGCCGTCTGCCCGTTTGTCCGGTTGCGGGGCGAAGCGGACATATCTCGCTCTATCCTCACGATCATGTCCGACGCGACTGACCCTGAACGGACATCGAGCGGCCAGACTTGCTGTGCTGCTCAAGACAGTCCGTCGGTCCTAGCGTTGTGGTAGAGTATAGTCCCATGAAGCGGCGGGATTTGCAAACTGGCGGACCGTTTGGGAACGCCTTGCGGCGATACCGGCTCGAAGGAGAACATTGATGCTGGAACTCTGTCACAACAACATTTCGGTATGCGCACAAAAGGTACGCATCGTCTTGGCAGAGAAGGGCCTGCCGTGGACCAATCGTCACTTAAGCCTCGCGAAAGGCGATCAGCTAACGGCAGAATTCAAGAAGATGAACCCACGCGGAGTAGTGCCTGTGCTGGTGCATGATGGCAATATCATTGTCGAATCGAGTGTGATCTGCACGTACCTGGACGAAGTATTTCCGAACCCACCGCTAACGCCGACCAACCCATTAGAGCGCGCCACCGTGAGGCTCTGGTGCAAGCTGCCAGACGATATCTTGCACATGGCCTGCGCGACGGTGAGTTTTGCGATCTCGTTCGGCCAGCAGCTCAAGAGGCATGCCGGCGCTGGACTAGAGGAACGGCTGATGAAAATGCCAGACCCGGCGCGACGCGAGCGGCAGCGCGCTCTAATCGAGAATGGCATTGAGACGCCATTCTTCCGGGATCACATCAAGGTATTCGATAAAACCTTTGGCGAGATGGAAGCGCAACTGGGCAGGACCAAATGGCTGGCGTCCGATATGTTTACACTAGCGGACATCGAGATCACGCCTTACGTCGAGCGCATAGACCGGCTCGGACTCGCCGGAATGTGGGAAGATCGGCCGCGCCTCGACAACTGGTTCAAGCGCATCAAGGCCCGGCCGAGTTTCAAGGCGATCTCGGATTATCCGCCATCCGACTACGACGACACCGGGCATGATGGCCTCAAGAGTTGGCCGCGGATCAAAGAGCTGATCGCCGCGTAGCAATGAGTCAGCCGCCACAATGGGACGCGGCAAAAAGCTGCTCTCTGGAATAGCAAAGTGATCGAAAAGAGAAGATTTTTGCTGCGCTGCACTTTGTCGGTTAATGGCACTTCGGCGACATAGCAAGATCGCAGATCCAAGTCCGGTTTCGGTGCAAGAGCGGTCATACGGCGGGCATCACGGCAATGACCGGGTTTGACCCGATTCAGCATTCTGCCCTAAGCGGGTTTGGCCAGCGTCTGATAAGATGTTGCCATTACTCCAACCGTGTCTTCATTTGGCGTGCCAGGTTTTTTCTCCCACTCGCCAAGCAGCTCCGAGTTTGCCACGATCATACGGCAGCGCTCGTAACGCTGGTGCATGAAGTGGTCTAAGACGGCATTGAGCGAACGCTCGGACTGGAACAGCCGCGCCAAGACTATCGAATCCTCGATGGCGATGCTCGCGCCGCTGGCCAAGTGCGGCGTAGTCGTATGTGCGGCATCCCCGATGACGATGATCCGGCCACGGTGCCAGGGAGACCCCAGCATCATTGAAAAGACTGGCCGGCATGTGATCTGCTCCGGGGTATGTATTTCTTCCCGGGCGCGCCCAAGCACACCGCCAAACTCAGCAAGCAGATCGCGCAGGATCGTCGGGAGCTCGGCATCGTTCCATCGAGGACGCTCCGGCACATTTTGCACGGCGTAGATATACATTTGGCTATCTGAGATCGGATTGAAGCCCGATTTGTTGGTGGGACCAAAATACGAGTATCGGCATTCAACCTCGCGCGGCCGGCTCACGGTTGCACGCCAGACCATCTGACCAGTATAACGCGGCTTGTGCTCTGGACCGAATGCAATGTCGCGTATCAGAGAATTCATTCCATCCGCGCCAACGACCAGATCGTAGCGTGCGGTTTTGCCGTTTGTGAATTGCACCGTGACGCCTTGATCATCCTGCGTAAGCGTTTCGACTGTGGTGCTCAGCCGGATTGGAACCCCGAGCTTTGATAGTTCATTGGCAAGCACCTCATGTACGGACTGACGTAGGATGCCAATTGTAGCTGGATAGTTTGGCCCGAGGAGCCGCGGCAGATCCACTGTGCCGGTCACATTACCCATCGCGTCGCAAGCCTTGAAATAGGAATATCCGAAGCCGCGCGATATGCATTGATCCAGCACGCCCACAGTCTGCAATGCCCGTAAAGCCGGCCCTTGAAGCGATATCCCGGTCCCGGGCTCGGCCAGTTCGGGCCGGATTTCGACAAGATCGCAGTTGATCCCCGTGCGCCTGAGCGCCACGCCGAGCGACATCCCGCACATTCCTGCACCGACGATCAGCACGTTTTCCACCTAGTACATCCGTTATGATCCTGGATTGATGCGTGGAACGGGACCCTGGGAGCCGACTGCGACCAATCGAGGCTATCTCGAGACCAAACAGCCGACTAATCCTCAGAGGCAGTCACGATGTCTCTTCCTGGCACTCTTCTGCCGTCCCAACCGCGCCGAGCAATGTCCGGTTTCAGGGGTAAAGCAGCCGTGCCGCAGAAATCTCGAGACGGCACAGTTTGACCCCGAGCGGTCATTAGGACGCGCAGGCCGCGCGATGGCAGCGTGGTATCATCCCTCCATTGCATGACCCCAACCGGAGGGTCACATGGCAAGCCACATCGAACGACGAAAATTCTTAGCCACGCTCGGCGGTGCAGCGGCGTGGCCGCTCGCGGCGCGCGCAGCAGGCGGGGATGCCGGTTATTGGTTTCCTGCGGGATACCTCGCTCGCTGACGCCGCGCATCTCGTGACAGCCTTCCGCCAGGGCCTCAAGGAAGCAGGCTTTATCGAGGGCCAGAACGTCTTGATCGAATACCGTTCGGCGGAAGATCAAGCCCGTCGGTTACCGGCTCTCGTTGATGATTTGGTTCGCCGGCAGGTGGCCCTAATCGTCGGAAATACCCCTTCGTCACTCGCGGCCAAGGCAGCAACCACGACGGTACCAATCGTGTTCGTCAGCGGCAACCACCCGGTCATCAACGGCCTGGTCCCCAACCTCAATCGACCAGGCGGCAACACGACTGGCGTGAGCTTTCTCTCCAGTGCGTCAGTTACGAAGCGGCTTGAGCTCCTACGCCAGCTTGCGCCTAAGGCGGCCGCAATTGCGATGCTCGTGGGCTCGAACTTGGCCCCCGACACCGAGAGAGCTGAGAGATGTGCAGGCCGCGGTGCACGCGAGTGGACAGGAACTCATCGTTGTCGAAGCCGCCAGTGACCGCGACATCGAGGGGGCCTTTGCAACGTTCGCCCAGCGTGGGGCTGGTGCACTGTTCATCGGTAGCAGCCCGATCTTCAACTCCCGACGGGAACAGGTGGCCGCGCTGGCCGTCCGCCATACGCTACCTGCAGCCTATTCGCTGCGCGAGTTCGCCACGGCGGGTGGCCTGATGAGCTACGGAACGAGCATAACCGATGCGTACCACCTGGCCGGCATCTACGCCGGCCGCATTCTCAAAGGCGAGAAGCCTGCCGACTTGCCGGTCCAGCAGTCCACGAAATTTGAGTTTGTACTCAACGTCAAGACCGCGAAGGCGCTCGGCCTCGAAGTTCCAGACAAGTTGTTAGCGCTCGCCGACGAGGTGATCGAATGAGTGCGCCAGGCAAGCTGGTGCGATCCAGCCGGTGGAAGACCGGCCCAAGTAAGGGGCAGCGCCCGCTTGGTAGCGAGTGTTGCGTGACCCCTGGCGACAGTGGTC
>Ga0306925_10006352_pt1 | contig 10965 bp, 9 predicted proteins | sample flu12Cox44000176_FD_203755 | JGI IMG/M metagenome (GOLD analysis project Ga0306925, IMG submission 203755) | Lab enrichment of tropical soil microbial communities from Luquillo Experimental Forest, Puerto Rico - flux8day.12C.oxic.44.000.176 (v2)... | ecosystem: Environmental > Terrestrial > Soil...
ATCTCTCAGTTGCGCGACGAGATCGGTCTCGACTATCTGCTCTGCGCTCCACTCAGCCACCAATCCTTCATGCTGCTGACTGAGCAGGTACTGCCGCGGATCGCGTAAATTCGGCAGCATCCTCGCGGATCATTGCCGCACCTTTTTCACCGATCATGATCGATGGGGCGTTGGTATTGCCTGTCGTCACGGTCGGCATTACCGAAGCGTCGATAACGCGGAGCCCGGCGATACCCCGAACCCGCAGCCGAGAGTCGACCACCGCCATCGGGTCCTCTCCCATCCGGCACGTACCCACAGGATGGTGAAGGTTCATGCCGCCTCGGTGCATGAAATCGATCAGCTCCTCGTCCGAGCTCAATTCGAGACCGGGCATCGTCTCGGCGGCGCTGTGGCGGGCCAGCGGTGCGGCGGCGAAGATCCGCCGCGCATGGCGCGTTCCGGAGAGCAGGACTTGTTCGTCGCTCGCCGCCGAGAGATAATTCGGGCGAATTGCCGGCGACGCTAGCGGATCGACCGAGCGCGCCATGATCGTCCCGCGGCTGTCCGGCCGTACTGCACAGACGACGATTGTCATACCGGGCTCTTGTTCGAGGCGGCCGATCCCGTTCGGGTCATAACTCCCGGGAGTGAACAGCAATTGCAGATCCGGGCTCGCGAGCCCTTCGCGGCTGCGGCAGAACACCATCGCAGTTGTCACCCCGAAGGTCAGCGCACCGCGGCCAGTTGCGGCGAACCGCCCGATCTCTCGCACCAAAGACAAGCCGCGCGCCAGCTGGTTGATTGAAACTTCGTCCTTGACCCGGTGAGTCACGCGGACCGCGAAATGGTCAGAGAGATTGGCACCTACACCCGGCAGCTCGTGGACCACTTCGACCCCGATCGACCTGAGATGATCGGCCGGGCCAACGCCCGAGATCTGCAATAGGTGCGGCGAGTTGACGGTGCCACCGGAGACGATGACCTCGCGCACTGCCGATACGCGAAGGTCATTGCCGTTCTGCCGAAAAGCGACGCCGGTACAGCGGCAGCCATCGAACAGCAACCTGGTTGCGATCGCCTTGGTCTCGACGCGCAGGTTCGAGCGACGCCGCGCTTCCGCAAGAAAAGTGCGTGCGGTCGACCCGCGAAAGCGCCCCTTGCGGGTCATCTGCGAATGGCCGACCCCCTCCTGCTGCGCGCCGTTATAGTCTGACGTGAATGGAAACCCGGCTTGCTGCGCCGCTTCGACAAAGCGGTGGGTCAAAGGCAGGATCGTCCGGTAATCCTCGACCAGCAGCGGACCACCTTTGCCGCGAAACTCCGAGCTCCCCGAGACATAATGTTCGGATTTCTTGAAATAGGGGAGGACATCCGAATAGCTCCAGCCGCGGCAGCCCATTTGCGCCCAGCCGTCGTAGTCGGCGGGGTTGCCGCGGACATAGAGCATACCGTTGATCGAGCTGGTGCCACCCATCACCTTGCCGCGTGGCCAATGCAGTGATCGGTTGCCGACACCTTCCTCTGCCTCGGTGTAATAATTCCAGTTGACGAGCGGATTGGCCCGCAAATGCAATGCACCCGCCGGGATATGAATCATCGGATGCCAGTCACTGGGACCGGCTTCGAGTAATACCACTTGCGCACCGTCCTCGCTCAATCGGTTGGCAAGCACACACCCCGCCGACCCCGCTCCGATGATCACGTAATCTGCGTTCAGCTCGGTCATAGGCTCCTTCCTTCGCCCGCGGCCCCCTCCCCTTCTCTCCCCTGCTTGCGGGGAGGCTTAGGTGGGGCATGTTCCTCACTGCAATGTATGGCGATCCAGGAATTGCGTTACACGGTCGATCGCGCTTTGCAAATAATCCGGTCCCTTCCATTCCCGCAAGACCTCGTTATTCGGCGCCAGCTCGGCAATCTCTTCGCCGATTACCTTCGGGTGGGGCGGGTCGTCGCCCGGCATCACGAGCATCGGAATCGCGCAGAGGCGGACGAATTCGCGGCTGACGCTGAACACAAAATCGCCGCCGAACATGTTTTGGCCAAACCGGTTCAGAATGCGCTCGTCGACCTCGGGCCGCTTCTTGCGGATACCTTCAGCCCAATTTTGCACCAGATTGCGGAAGACCTCACGATTGTCGGCATGACCGATCGGGTTCTGCAATACGGCTGCGCTGACCCGGTTCGGAGCGAGTTCGCACAAGGTCAAGCAGAACGACGCGCCGATGCAGCCGCCCATCACATGGAAGCGATGCAGCCCGAGACGGTCTGCCAGTGCCAAATGATCACCGGCGTAAGTGTGCCAATCGTCGCTGGCGTCGATACGGGTGCACGAGCGGCCGGCGTTGCGCTGATCCATCGCGATGACCCGATATTTTTCACCCAGTACTGTCATCGGGTCCATCCAGACTGCTGACACCGATGGGTTAGACGGACTATGCCTCCAGAAAGCAAGTTCCGAGCGCAACCCGCCGGGCGCGAAGATCATCATCGGATAGCCGGAGCCGTGCACCTCATAATAAAGCTCGCCATCCGGAATTTTCAGCGTCGGCAACCCTCCCCTCCACATGCTTGGGGTCAGACAACAGGCTAATCGTGAGGGGAGGTCGGACACAACAACCGAATTATATTCAACTTGAAACTAATTCTCCTCCCGGCTGTGACGCGTTTCACATACTACGGTTGAAAAAGCCCCTACATCGGAAGGCAATACGAAATCTCCGCAAAGGGGCGGGACGATGACAGCCGAGACTGCGCAACCGATCGACTTCCAGGAAGAGCGCTTCCGAGCAGTCAAGGATGTGAACCTTCTACTGGAATTCCTCGGTCAACGGGCCGATAGCAGGCTGCAAGCACATTTTGAAGACACTCGCGGCGGCCTGACGGCACCGATCGGCAAGCTCGCGGCACCGCCCTGTCGGACATACCGGCATTTCCTCAGTCGGCTGGTCGCGATCGGCGGGCCATTGCAGGGTTTGGGCGGAGGTGCAGCCTCAATCGCGACGGCACCAGACACGACCTCTGAGGGAGACGAGACCCTCAGCGACATCGCCTTTCTCTATTTTGCGCGCGATTTCCTAGCGGCTGTCGCCGCACCGGCCACAGTCGATACTATCCGCGTCACCCGCGCGTATAAGATCGCCCGGCGTTATTCGACGTTCTCGCGACTCTTGCATCGCACCAGGACCAGGCGTGGCACTCAGACCGAATCTGCCGACGAGATGGCGCATGAGTGTGTTGCCAGCGCCAAGCGTCTCGCGTTTCGCGTCGTCGCGATCGAGTATGGTGCCATCGCCTTTACCCTGATCACTTTAACTATTTCTGCTTATGCGCTTTCGGGCCGTTTGATCCTTGATAGGCAACGGCAGATCTCCAATGACTATGTTGCGATCGGGCACGAGATGGAGGAACTCGCCAAGGATGTCCGGCTCGCCGCGAACACAATGGCCGCCGCACCTCCGCTTCCAACATCCTGTGACCTGACGCCTTCTTCGTCGCCCACGATGGTCAATACGGCCGGGTTGGTGGATGGATCCGTTACGAACGACGGTAGGCGCCTATCTACGGCACCTTCCCAACTGGCAGAGATCAGCGCGCATCATTGCGCCCTCTTTTGGCGGATTAAGCGTGCCAGAGAAGACGTTATTGCTGTCACACTGCACTTGGTCTCCTGGACGCGGGTCGTGATTGATTTGCCACTCGTCAACGGTGTGCTCGGCGTCAGGGAAAAGTTCATCCAAGACGCAGCTGACAATCACACGGAATGGTGCACGCGTCTCGACTTCAGACCCGATGCGACTGGACATTGCGTGGCGGCGCTGCAGGACCTGATTTATCACACCGGCGAGGTCGCGGACTCACTATTAGGCTGCATCGCCCTCTATGTGCTGCCAGCGCTCTATGGCTGCCTGGGTGCGGCCGCGGCGACTCTGCGAGCGCTTCGCCGCAAGGTCGACCAATCGCTGGTTCAGGTCACCGACCGCGGACGCGTCCAGCAAGACATCATTCTGGGCCTGCTTTTCGGTGCAATCATCGGCCTCTTTGCCGGCTATATCGGTAAGGCGACACCGCAGGACGGCCTCGGCTTGTCGGCGCTCGCCGTGCTGGCCGGCTACAATGTCTCTGGCGTGTTTGCCTTCCTCGACGAGCTGTCGAAGCGCGTTTTCCAGCCACCGCAAGCGGGGGCAGTTGGATAACCGTCCGGCCTGAGGTCAGGCACCGCTGCGAACCGTCGGCATTACCTCCTCGGCTAAGACTTGCATCTGCTCCAGAGCCAAGCTGTTGGGCATGCCAGGCCAATGGACCGAAGCGACGAGATGGTTGACGCCGAAGCTTCGCTGCAGATCGATCAGCCGACTGGCGACTTCGGCCGGTGAGCCGATGAGGAAACGGTCCTCGACCAGCTCGGCAAAACCGTGGTCGAAATCATCGCCCGCTGGCATGACCTTGTCCTGGCCCCATTCGTGATACGTCTTGTACTTGACCTCGAGATAGGGCTGGACCAGGCGGATCGCCTCGGCCTGCGTGCGCCACAAAGACCTCACGGCGCATAGGCAATTCCGTCGGAAAGGGCTTTCCGCACTCGTCCAGCGCCTGCCGGTAGATATCCATTTGCCGCGCCAGAGTGGTGATTGTGCTGTGCGGGTTGATGTACCAGCAATCGCCGAGCCTTGCCGCGCGCCGGATCGCGGCGTCGGCATTGGCGCCGATCCAGATCGGCGGCATCGGCTTCTGCAACGGTTTGACCGTGCTATTGGCGTGGTCGAGGATAAAGTTCGAACCCGCCATGTCGACAAAATCCTCTGTCCACAGCCGCTTGACCGCCAGGAGGCACTCCTCGAACCGCGCGGCCGCTTGCTTTCTCGTCAGACCGAAGGCCTTGAATTCAACGTCGCGGTAGCCGATGCCGCAGCCGAAGACCAACCTGCCGCCGCACATGATGTCCAGGGTCGCGAGCTGCTCGGCGACATCGAGCGGCTTGTGCAGCGGCAACAACACTAACCCGCAGACGAGGCGCAGCCGCGGTGCCAACACCGCCGCTTGAGCCAAGAACGGCACTTGTTGCACGGATTGCAGCGGGTGGGCGCTGTAGTGCGAGCCCTTGACCAATGCATTAAAGCCGAGCTGGTCGGCGCGCTTGACGAGCTCCAGATCGTCTTGCAGACGCTCGCGCATATCCTCGCCCGCAGGATGTTGTCCCCGAACGATCAGGCTCAATTCCATTGGCTCTTTCCTCTATTCATGCGTTGCCGCATCTGCAGCGGAGACTCCAACAGGATAAGGCCCCTCGGAAGATACCGGGGCATGATATCCTTTTGACCCGGTGACCCGTGCAAGAGGGCTTCGCAGGTCACTGCCTGATTCGAGGCAGTCAATGATGTACTTGAAGTCGTATTGCGGTTTCCAATCGAGCTCGCGTCGTGCTTGTTCGTTGACATAAACCCGGTCGATGCTCGGCAACATTTTCCAACCGCGACGCTCATATGCGGCCTCGTATTGAGGGACATGACGCCGCACCGACCGGGGCGCATCCGCACGCAAATCTGGCAGGTCGTCTGGCGAAAATGGCGTGGTCGCACTGATAATGTATCGGCCGAACCCGATCGCTGGCGCGCGCTCGGCTGCCAAAAGATGCGCTCTCACGGCATCTTCGAGATCGACCCGCCGAAACAAATATTCGTTGGCCTTGAGGTTTTGGTCTGCATAGGCTTCGCGGATTTCCCGATCGTCGTCTTCTTCCGGAAAGAAGCGTGATGTTCTGAGAACAATACAGCAGAGTCCGTAGTCCCGGTAAAATAATTGGCAAAGGTCTTCGGCCGCCGCCTTGGTCACGCCATAAATGTTCTTAGGTACGGGTGTGAGATCTTCCGTTACCCACACGGCCGGAGCTTCAGCAGGCGGCACCAAGGCATCGCCAAAGACGCTGGTCGTACTGGTGAAGACAAACGCCTCGACTGATGCTGTAACCGCCTCCTCGAGAAGACCGAGGGTCCCGGTGATATTGGTATCAATGAATTCTTGTCGGCTATGGGTCGCGACATGCGGCTTGTGCAACGTGGCCGTGTGGAGCACGGTCTGCACCCCCCTCAAACAAAACCTGACGAAGCCACGGTCGCTGATCGAGCCGACATGAGTGGTAAACGGGGACTTCCGAATGTCGAGGCCAACGACCTCGTTCCCCGCCTCCTTCAAAGTGCGAGCGAGACCTTCACCAAGATGTCCAGCACTTCCAGTGACCAAGACCTTCATGAGATGGACCTTTAGGGTACCTCGTTGTCTTCCCGCCGCTTAGGATGCAAGCTCGGTTCAGCCGCGCGCAAGGGAGGAGAACCGAGATGACGATCCAGCCCATGCTGACCGAAGAGATGCCGACGAATGCACTCGTCGCCCGGGTGCTGCAAGAGGCGGGGATCGAGATGGTCTTCGGGATTTCCGGGGGCCACACCGGCCGGATCGTCTCGGGGCTCAGCAACTACCAGAACTCGATCCGCACGGTGCTGGTCCGCGAGGAGTCGCTGGGCGGCGTCATGGCCGAAATCTACGGCCGGCTGACTCGGCGGCCGGGGGTATTGCTCGGGCAAGGCCCGTGGGTGCTCGGCAATGGGCTTCTCGGCACGATCGAGGCGCATTTGTCGAGCTCGCCAATGCTGCTGCTGACGGATTTCAGCGATGCGCCGCGTTTTACATTGCATGCGCCCTACCAGCAGGCGACCGGCGATTGGGGTAGCTGGGACGCGCGCCGCGCTTTCAGCGGCGTCACGAAGCACGTCATGCAGGCACACGACCCGATCGCTGCGGTGCAGGCGACGCAGCTTGCGATCAAGCACGCACTCGCCGGACAGCCGGGACCGGTCGCGGTGCTCTACAGCCATGATTCTCTTGCCGGCTCGGTAGCCCCCGACTCGCAGCCCATGCTTTACCCGACCCGCCATTACCTCCCCTCCCCGCCTCCACCCGCCGAGCCCCGACAGGTCGAGGCAGCCGGCGCGGCGCTCCTCGCCGCGCAAAGACCGGTACTGCTCGCCGGCAATGGCGTGCGGATCGCACAGGCCTATGAGAAACTCATCCGCCTAGCCGAGACCGCCGGCCTCCCGGTGGCGACGACGGCTGCCGGCAAGGGTTGTTTCGCGGAGACCCATCCGCTTGCGCTCGGAGTGTTCGGGACCTTCGGCACGCCGGCGGCCAACGCGTGCATCGCCGAAGCGGATCTCGTCCTCGTCATCGGCTCCAAACTCTCGCCCAGTGATACCGCATGGGAAAACCGCGCCCTACTCGACCCGACGCGCCAGACGTTTCTGCAGATCGACATCGAGCCGCGGAATACCTCTTGGAATTATCCGGCCGAGCATGTGCTGATCGGCGATGCGGGGATCATCCTCGATCAGCTGATCGACGAGGTTCGCTCTCACGCTGGCGATCGCCGTCAGCAAGCCGAGCTTCGGGTTGCGGTGCATCGCGAGCGGCACGGCTATTTCAACGATCGCGCCTATTTCGCAGACGATCAGCCGATCTTGCCACAGCGCGTGATCGGCGAATTGATGCGCACCCTCCCGGAGGACGCGATCGTCACCGCTGATGCGGGCGAGAACCGCATTCTGATGACGCATTTCTACCAGACGAAACGCCACGAGGGCTTCCTGCAGGCCGCCGGCTCCGGGCCGATGGGGTTTGGTATCCCAGCCGCACTCGGGGCAAAGTTGGTGCATCCCGACCGCCCCGTAGTCGCAGTCTGCGGCGACGGCGGCTTTGCGATGACGATGAACGGGCTCATGACCGCGATCGAGCACGACATCCCGATCATCACCGTCGTCTTCAATAACAAGGCGCTCGGCTGGGTACTGCACGGTTCGGGGCCCTTTGCAGCAGAATTCAATGATTTCAATCACGCGGAGATCGCCAAAGCAATGGGCTGCCGGGGTGTGCGGGTCGACGAACCGGCAGCGTTGGCGCCAGTTCTACGCGAGGCGCTCGCTGCGCGGGCGCCAACCGTTATCGACGTCATGACTTCGCTGAAGGTCAGCTTTGCCGATATTACCTCGCAGCTGGCGAAAGACGCTTCCCCTCGGCGGCGTTAGGGGGAGGAAATGAACTACAGTCCGCAAACCCGCCGGGAATTCTTCGGGGCCGCGGCCGCAGTCGCCGCCGCTGTCTCGCTGCGTCCGAGGAACGGGCGTGCCGCCGCTGCGCCATCGCACACTCAAATCGACACAGCCTTGCGCCAAGCGACCGAGCACAAGGATGTACCCGGAGTCGTAGCCATGGCGGCCAATGACAAGGGGATCATCTACGAGGGCGCGTTCGGCACCCGCGATCTCGTCCACGGTCCGGAGATGACGCTCGACACGGTCTTCCGGCTCGCCTCGATGACCAAGGCCGTGACCTCGGTAGCAGCGATGCAGCTCGTCGAGCAGGGCAAATTGCGGCTCGATCAGCCGGTCGGCAACGTGCTGCCGGAGCTCTCGGCACCGCAGGTCTTGGAGGGGTTCGACGAAGGGGGTGCGCCGCGACTGCGGCCGGCCAAACGGCCGATTACCTTGCGGCAGCTTCTCACCCATACGGCAGGCTTTGCTTATGCGGTCTGGGACGGGGAGCTGGGGCGCTATATCAAGGTGTCAGGCACACCGCCAGGGAACACCGGCAAGCTCGCCTCGCTGCGTCTGCCCCTGGTCTTCGACCCCGGCGATCGTTGGGAATACGGGATCAACCTCGATTGGGTGGGCCGGACGGTCGAGGCCGTCAGTGGGCTGCCGCTCGAGGTCTATTTCCGCCATCACATCTTTGGGCCGCTCGGCATGGCGGACACCGATTATGTCATCTCCGCCGTGCAGCGGTCGCGCCTGGTCAGCGTGCACCAGCGCAAAGAAGACGGATCACTCGACCCGATCGTGCCGCCCGATCCACCATGGCGTGAGTTCTGGAGCGGCGGCGGCGGTCTCTATTCGACTGGACGAGACTGTCTGGTCTTTCTGCAGATGCTGATGCACGAAGGGCGCTTCAACGGCGCCCAGGTGTTGCGGCCGCAGACGGTGGCCATGATGGGGCAGAACCAGATCGGCGACATCAAGGCTGGCATTTTGAAGACGACGAATCCGGAGGTCTCGAACGACGTCGACTTCTTCCCGGGGATGACGTGCAAATGGGGGCTCGGCTACATGATCAACTCGCAACCGGGACCCAACGGCCGCAGTGCCGGCAGTGTCACCTGGGCCGGCGTTTACAACACCTATTACTGGCTCGATCCGCGCAAGCGCGTCGCCGGCGTTTTTCTCACTCAGGTTCTGCCGTTTGCTGACGACAAGGCGGTCGCCCTTTACGGCGCCTTCGAGCGCGGCATCTACGGCGTATTCAAGACGGCTTGAGCACAGCTGCTGCTATTCTGCCGCCGCCAGCGGCTCGACAGTTCGGGGCGGGGGAAGCGCATCCGACGCGGGCACCGGGCGCTGTTCCAGCCGATCGCTGATCACATCCCAGATCTGGCGCAGGCGCTGAACGTGCAGATCGTCGCGGATGATCGCGACCAGCGCGTCGAGCTCTTGGGCGAGGTCGAGGTCCAACTCGCTGCTGCCGCGCATCGTCGGCTGGTGAGGTTTGTCGCCCGCATCAATCTCGGTCGACGACAACGGGGCGTCGCCTAAGAGAGCGGCCAACAACCGTTTGCGCAGAGTGGGGCTGTCCAGCGCTCTCTCGAGATCGAAGATCGTCCGGATGTTGAGCTCGCGCAGCCGAAGCGTTCGTGCCGAACCCACCGCGAGAATTAGCTGCGCCTGCGCCACCCAATCGATGACCTCATTTAACCCATAGGGCGTCTCGACAAATATTTGAATGGGATTGATGGTCGCCAGGTTCTGCACATCCTCAATCTCGAATTCGGCAAGGCGCAGCTTCATGAATGCGTCGATCCCGATAATCATGTCGAGCGGGAATTCTTCTTGCAGGTTTCGGCTCTCCGGGCTAACGCGCCGCAGCCGGAGCCACGGGAATTTGGCCATCACGGCATCGATGCACAGGGTCGGAAAAAAGCCGACCAAGAACGCAATCACGATCAACGGATGCGGACCGATCTCAGCCAATATCCGGCTTTGCCAGATTGCAGCCATTGTAAATGCAGCAAGTAAAATATGTCCGACCGATTGGAAAAATGAAATCGGTGCAAGATCAAAATTGGAAATCCGGCGAATTAGATATTGAATGGTCCAGATATAAGCACCGATAAAGGTGTAGCTCAGGGCGCCGAGGAATGGGCGAGCTTCAATGCTGAGATCATCGGGAACGCTGATCGGGAAAACAAAATAGTTGGGCAAGGGATGGACGTCCGGCATGAATGCCAAGCGGAAGCCGAGCGCAGTGAGTACTATGTAGATCGACACCGGCAGAAGGTAATAAATAACACTGTGGGGATTATCGCGTGGGTCACGATCAGGGTTGGATTCGGGATCGTATTTGTATTTGACGAGCTCGAAGGAGGGGATGATCAACGGCGCGCCGTTGGGCAGGCGCGCGAAGCTGAATAGCCTTTCCAGATCACGGACAATCTCGCGTCGGAAGGCGCGGATGTTGTTTCGGCCGACGAAAATCCCGAACGGAACGACGCAGCTTAGAAGGAATAATGCTGTCCAGCGCAATACCTCACCGAGATCGAGCATGTCGCACTCCTTCGGGTATTCCGATCCGGAAGCCTCTGTTATCGTGACACCAAACCGTAGCGAATGTGAACTTGCTCACAGGTTGTATGATTTGTCGACGGGTATCGAGGAAATCGTTCCTCGGTAACGCTATCCTCTCGCAGCAAATCGCCTAAATCCTGTGCATCCCTGATGCGCGCTCTGCCGACTTGTTGTGCAGACCGAGTTCCCGATAGAAAGCGCCGGCCGGCTCCGCTTTGGCGCATCGGGAGGCATTTTGCTCGATCAACCGAGGTTCCAGGAATATCCCGCTCAAGAATTGTCGAGCGAAGCCCGCCTCACTCGGCGGCTGGTAACCACGGCC
>Ga0306925_10006362_pt1 | contig 10956 bp, 16 predicted proteins | sample flu12Cox44000176_FD_203755 | JGI IMG/M metagenome (GOLD analysis project Ga0306925, IMG submission 203755) | Lab enrichment of tropical soil microbial communities from Luquillo Experimental Forest, Puerto Rico - flux8day.12C.oxic.44.000.176 (v2)... | ecosystem: Environmental > Terrestrial >...
AGCCCACACCTGAGGATCGGCTTAATGCGGCTCGCATTAATGCGGCTCGCATTAGAGAACAGATCGGGCATCAGCTCAAAAAGCATTATCTGGCATGTATGACCGACGAATTGCCGCCCCGATTGCTCGCGCTGCTTAAAAAGTTAGACGAGGAAAGACCTGAATTAGGTGGGCTTCTCGCCAGCTCATCTTAAAGTCTAAGAATTGGTTAAGACGAAGTCGCTACAACGCGAGGCGGCTCGTCCTCAGCCAATTCACCCTCCGCGGAAAGTTTGCGGATGGCTCCGGCCAATGCGTCGACGTTGCGGGTGGTCATGCCGCTCCCTCGCGCTCACCATCGAGCGCCCTCACCACAATCCGACGCACAAAGCTCGCAACCGGCCTGTCCTCGCGCGCCGCAGCCGCCTCAAGCCGCGCCTTCAGCTCCGCGTCAATCGGTACGTCGTCAAGCTGGCGGACGGTTCCTCGACGGTCGAGGGTTGGGGGCCGAAGGGCTGGACGCCTGGCGGCGCTTCCTTTGGCGAGATCTTCGACGCGCCGCCGGTTGGTCGCGCCTTCGCCTCCGAACTCGGCATCCCGCTTTCGGATCGCGGCGGGCAAGCGGCTGTTGCAGCGGTTGCAGCCAGGTCGCGCCTAGTTCGGGACCGGCGGCATCATCGAATAGGGGCCCCGCCTATGCCAAGCGCGCATTAACGCGCTGGTAAGACATCGGTAATGAATATGCCGTCCGCTTGTGTCTATTCCGCGGGGGATGGCAATGGCAAAATCGGGCGTCAAGCCGCTTATGTTCCTGATCGCTGTCTCCGTGATGGCGTGGGTGACAGGAATGGCAATTCACGGCTTCTAGCCGCTCTCATTCGGCGCTCACCTGGTCGTCGACAACACCAAATAGCGAAGGGAACTTTGACTAGGATCAAGGTGCGATGCGGCGCGGGTGTAATCATTACACCCTCGGACCGGGGGCGTCCCCGTCTTGACAACGTTCGGGGACGAAGCGCGTACCTCGCGTTGCCCTCCGGTTCGACGGCCCCGACGATTTGTCCTGCAGATGATCGTTTGGGGCGCTAAGGCAGAGCCGCCGGTCTTCCCTCATCGTTTCCCGGCGGCTTTGCTGTATAGCGCGTGTTGCGAGAAAGTGCGTTATGGCCGGTCGTGTGAATTGGTCACGTCTAGCTGGCCGCAAACGCATGCGGCGGCAGGGCGTCGAAGATGTTAAAGGCGCGACACCAATCGAAGTCCAACCTTCAAAACAGCCTCGCCGTAAATTGAGCAAGGCCGAGCTTCGTGAGCAAGCAGAGGCCGCATTCCGCGCTTGGCGCGCTGGCCAGACTTCCAAAAACAAGTAGCGAAGTTGACAATGACGGTCCTGCTGCCGCCCGCTTTCTTCGTGATTTTCATCGCGCTTTTGTTGGCGGTGCTTTTGGAGCTGGTGCAGGAAAAAGAAAGCACAGCTGACTAGGCACAGCCGCAGCAATCCGCAAAAGTTTCCAGGGCAAATATTTTTTGACCCCCGCTAATTCCAGGCCAAGGTGTGCGTGCGCCAATTACGAGGCCGCGCACGCGACTGATTTTTCCCCCGGCTTCGATTGCAGCGGCTCGCGCGGGGTGGTCAACGCGAACGCAATCGAAATCGCCGTGGCGGGATTCCGGAACGCCGGTCGGATCGAAGGTCGCCGCCAGGATGCCGCGCAGCGGGCTTGGCGAGCTCACTGGTGCGCGTTTCGATACGGGGCGGGCAGGGCTGCAACGCCGCACCAAGGCGGTAACGATAGCGGGGATTAGCGGTCCAACCACGCCGTTATCGCGCGCCATGTTCAATATGAGTTCAATATCCGGCGCACCGTCTACTCGGCGTCGATGATTCGTGCTGCCGACGCCGGTGTTACGTCCATCACCTTGGTGTCGACGGGTGACTGCGGCACGAGCACGCGGATGATCACGCCAGGGCTTGTGACTGTTGCATTTGGGCGCGTCATTTGCTCGTCGCTGATCTGCTCAAGCGCCTTTGCAGCAGCAACGGCGGCATTTTTGTTTTCATCCTGATCGCGCAGATCGCACAGCCGATGGAAAGTTTTTGGACGTTCGCTTTCTCTCAGGACACCTAATTCAGCGAGATAGAACGCCTTAACATGAGGTTTGCGCAAAGCTTCACGCAGGCCATGAATACTCATGCTGTTGGCTTTGGCAGCATCGTCACGACGTGAGCCTTTCCAGACCATATCGAGCAAAGCGGCACGTAAGCGGCCTGTGACCTTCCCGGGATAGCTTCGGTTGACGGCTTCGATGGCTTGGCGAGTGGGTGCTGTGGGCGGTGTGAACGGCTGTGTGGTGTCGGTCATGGTTTCTTATCATAACCGAAGTCGGCGTAAACGCCGCTACGGCCGTCGTCGGGCAAGCACACTCACCTTGGGTCTCACAGCAGGCTCAAGCTTCGCTCCCTGCCCGACCTGCCCCGAGATATCGAGAGTAGTGGTGGATTCTGCACTATGGCCTGTAGTGGTGGTTTTTGTACTATGGATTTGGGGGTTTTCAGTGCATTTTCCGCCACTAAGATTTGGCCGTACTGCTCGAAGTCGTCATAGGTGACCGGCAGCTTGCCGTTATCGGTGCCGCCGTGGTCGGCGAGCTCGATCTCGATTCGATCGAGCATGCGACGAGCGCACAGGCTGAGTGCGCGCCAGGCGGGCGAGCGCAGCATTGCAATCGTGTGCGGCGCGAACTGCTCGCCGATCGATGTGCGCCGGCTGGTCATGCGGCGCCCGCCTTTGACTTAGCGTAGGCGATGGCGCGGCTGCGGACCCAGGCCAGGACTTCGGCGGTCGGAGGCATCGGCGCGGGTTTGGCGCCGCAGGGTGGCCAGGTGCCGAACTTTTCGCGGTATTTCGCAAGCGGCCATTTCGGATGATAGCCGCGCGCGCTGCCGATATGCGTCAACATCGCGTGCCAGCGCATGCGCTCGTTCGGATCGTTTTGCGATGGTGCCGTTCTGGTCTGGCGATTGACGCGGGCGAGCTCGCCATCGCGAAACACGATCGGGTCGGGTCGGCGCTGCGGCAGGAATCCGCAATGCGGACATTTCTCGCCGGCGGTTCGCATGGCGCTGCATTGTGAGCATTCGACCAGGCGACCGATTGTGCCGATGTCGCGCTTGGCATGCGTCGGATTCGCAGCGCGCCTGTCGGTATCCAATGTCCACTCGATCGGATCCTCGAGCAGGCCGTGACGAAACACGGCGCCGGAATGATCGATCAGTTTCAGATTGTCTTTGCCCGGCGCCGGCCGCAAGCCGCGTCCGGCCATTTGCCTGAACAAGCCGAGCTGTCTGGTTGGTCTTGCCAGGATGATGCAGCTCGCCGGCGGGCAGTCGAATCCCTCGGTCAACACCATGCAATTGACGACCAACTGCGTCTCGCCTGACGCCAATCGATCCAAGATGTCGGCGCGCTCATCCTTGGGCGTCGAACCGTCGACGTGCTCGGCTTTGATGCCGGCTTTGACAAATTCATCGCGGATGGAAATCGAATGTCTTACGTCGACTGCAAACACGATGGTCTTGCGACCGTCGGCGAATTTGAACCAGTTAGAAACAATAGCGCCGACCAGATCCTTGCGGTTCATCCGATCAGACAATTGATTGATGACGTAATCGCCGGCTTGGGTTTTGATGCCTCGCAGGTCCGGCTCGGTTGGCGCGTAGTAGATGACCGGCACCAGCCACTTTGGCGTCAGTTCCGCGACCGAAGGCCCCTCGATCAGCACATCGAAAAAATTGCCGAGACCTTTGCCGTCGCCCCGGCATGGTGTGGCCGTCAATCCAAGCCGGCGCGCATTCTTGTAGGCGTCGAGGATTTTCGCCCAGGTCGAGGCGCGGACGTGATGCGCCTCGTCGACAATCAGCACATCGGCGTCCGGCAACGGAATCTTGTTCCGCAGCATGCAGCGATGCCAGAACGTTTGGATCGATGCGACTTGGATCGGATATTCAAGATCGACGTTCAGTCCGGCCTGGATCAGTCCGTGATCAAGGTTACCGAACGAAAGCTTGCGCGATGTCTGGTTCAGAATCTCGCGGCGATGCGTCAGGAACAGCACGCGCTCGCCGCGCGAGACCGCTGCATTCTCGGCAATCTTTTTTGCGATCTCGGTCTTGCCGCCGCCGGTCGGCAGCGTGAACAGGACATGCCGCGCCGAGCCGATCATTTCGCGCTCGATATCGTCGACCGCCTTGATCTGATAATCGCGGAGCTCGGTCATGCTGGCGCCCTCGCATTGGCGAAGGCGGCCGCGATCGTCGCCTGCACGATGTCGTCGCCGGTGATTTTCTCAGTATTGATGACGCCCGATTTCTCGAGCGCGTTTGGTAGGTCAGCCCACAACGCGGCGTCGTAAGCGAGATCAACCGCCTCGAGGAATTTCAATTCACCGATCGCGACGCGGTCGGCGAGCTCCATGCTGCGCACTGCAAGAATCTCGAGCTGATGAGTGACACGTCGCGCCGAGGCATTCATGACTGCCCCACGACGATGTCGAGCGCCGCGCCCAGTGGCGATGCAGGATTGCCGCGAGCGTCACGCAGCAAGGCTTTGCGGATAGTCTCGACCGGCACGCCGTGTTGGAACGCGATGCTCGCAACAACGGCCGAATCCTTGGCGGCAGCGTCGCTATGTGATCCGGCCTTTGCGTTGCCGAGAAAGATTTCGGCGAGCCGACCGTCGGCATAGCGGGAAATCGTCGCGGTGTAGCGCAGCCCGTTGCACTCGAACGTGAAGGATTCGCACGGGCGCCGACTCGGCAGGCATTCGCGGGTGGTTGTCATGACAACACCCGGCGCCGTCCGGCCGTGTCGGGTTGCGCCTGATTGCCCCAGGCATCCCAGCCGTCGCGGTTCTTACGAGCAAAAAGTTCGATGTAGGGACCAGGGACGAGCCTCTGAATCCGTGCTGCCACTTCCTCCGGTTTTTCACTGTGCTCCAGACGTGGCGACACCACGACCTGATGCACGTCTGCGTTCAATCGTTGCGGCGAGCCTCGCGTAGCGAGCAAACACAGCTCGGCATTCGCCCGAGTCCAAAAACCCATCCCTGTCGCGAGCTTTTCCTCGTCGCGCGTCTGTTTTACCCAAACAAACGCGCAGGTTTTGTAGGAGAATCCCCAAGACTCGATGGCGCGTAGTGCTTCTGGCAATTGAGGCATGACGCACCAGAGGAATAAGGCGCAATCATCCGCCGCGAGCGAGCCAACCGGCAGCGCCTCGATCTCAGCCTGCGACATGGTCGGGTAGTGATTTTCGGCGGCGCGGTCTTTGCCGGCGCCGGACCAGGCGGCAAAGGACCAGGGCGGATCGGCATAGATGACGTGAGTATTTGCGCGCGCCGGTGGGAAGCGCTTTGTTGCGCTCCGCCAATTTTGATGTTTCTGCGAGCTTCTCCGCGCGCTTGGCGAATGCCCGCTCACCTCGTATTCGCTTGGCCGCTTCAAGTATCTCCCGCTCGCCACGCGCAACGATCTCGCGCTGTTGCTCAGGCGATTCGGTCGCGATGTCGGCCGCTGCTGATACGGAAACCTGACCACGCTCGACCGCGGCTTGGAGCTCCGGCGCACCGTCGCGTTGAACAGTTTTGGCCCGCTCGACAGAAGCACGGCTAACATTGAGAAGCCGGGAGGATACCTCAATTGAGGTACCCTGCTTGTTGTGCTGATTATCCCCGAGCTCGAGGTTTGCCAGCTTCGCGGCAACCATTGCACGCTGCGCTTCGTTCAGGTGCCGCCGTTTCAGATTCAGCGAAACAACAAAGGCAATCGGATCATCGCCCATGTATTCGCGCATGGGACAATCAACGCCGGCTATCTCCGATGCTCGATAGCGGCTGCGACCATCAATGATCTGGCCTTCGTAAATCCAGATTGGCTCACGAATGCCATGCGCTTTGATGTCGGCGACGAGCTCGCCAAATTCCTCGCCCTCAAGCAGCGGAAAGATCTCGGCGTAGGGATGGAATTTAAAATCGGGATTGCCCCAGGCGGTCGCGCCGCTCATGACGACCTCCGCCGCACGAAGGCCGGGATGCTCAAGTCGTCGGTGATTGGGCTTGACGGCACACAAGGCTTCCAATCCGAAGCCACGACCGGAATGTCGGTCTCGCCGGATTCGAATCCGTCGATCTCGGTCGCGATGATCTCGGCCAGCGTCTCGCGATCGATGGCGACGCTGCGGTCCCCGCCGAGAATGTTCACGGGCCAGTCAGTCGGTCCGATCAGGTTGGCGCCGCGGTCCAATATCGGTGGTGCTGCCGGTTCAGTCCGGCTACGAGCTCGGGATCGAAGCGGAATCCGGTAGTTGATTTCCGGCACGTCCGGACCAGCGACCTTGCGCCAGACTCGGTCCGACTTGATCCCTGTTTTTAGCGTTGATTTGGTTGAACTTTTTTCTGGTTTCGATGCACCGATGGCATTGGGGTACCAGACACTGAAAAATTGATGTCGAAACGACCGGAATTGATTCCGGCATTGGCGGCGACCGCACAGCTCGCGGCGCGAATTGCGCTTTACATCGCCGAGCTCTTTTTCACAGACGCGGCAGTGGGTGCGGTAAAACCCGGCTTCGCAACTCGTGCAACAGAATGCGTCGCGCGGATTTGCGACCGGCTCTTTCAGCTGGACTTTGCAGCGCGCATTGCGGCAACGATGGCGGGATGAATTTGAATCAAACATCGGCGGTTCCTTCTCGGTTGGAGGAACCGCGCGGGACTTGCCGAAGCTGGGGAAGTGACGATATAAGCCGGGTGTCGATGCCGCTTTAATTTGCCTTCCCGAGCCGTCGCGCAAAACCCGCGCGGCGGTTCGGTTTTCAGGCAGTCAGTTGTTTCTGGATTGGCCCACCAGCGGCGACCCAGTTCTTAAGCCACCTATCGGCATGCTTTTTCAGGACGAAAGTGCGCCCGCGAATTTTGGTTGTGATCAAACGGCCGGCGCGCGCTTCGCGATAGTAAATGGCTTTAGATGAAAACGGATAACCGTGATCCGGCAGCTTTCTAATTGGGATTGGATAGTTCGGATTGTTCGCGTCCATCTGCGTGAATCTCCGTGCGAAACAGGAGACGCAGTTGGGCGCCCTCTCAGTTCACTTAAAAAGTGGGCTATTAAAAGTGAACGGGCTTAGGTCCTTCCCGAGTAGGACATGCTCGTATGCCGCGCGCAGATAGGCCGTCATTGCTGGATCGCCAGCTATCCGGCGCGGTCGCAGACCGAGTCGGTGTAGCCGAATCCTGTTGTGTTCGTCGGTGCCATCGGCAATGGCATTCAAGAACGAGTTCAACGTTCCTCTCTTGATGCCCCACAACTTGGCGATCTGTTCGCCGTGCAAACGCTGAAACTTGGCCCATGCCGCTTCCAGCGGAATATCGCCCTGCCACCGCCGGAAAGATTTCCACCACAACATCAACTGCCGATAGTGGCGTTCCGGTATCGGCGGCCGGCCGCGCCGATGGCGCTTTCTGAGAAGGTCGACCAGCAGCGCGGCCTGCGGCGACGCTGCTTCGATTTGGCGCAGAATATCTTCGTCGCCGGCGAGCTTGACCATCTCAAGCCCCCCTCAAAGGCTGACCACTTTCCTGTCGACGGATTTCTTGCCGACATCGAGCAGCGTCCCGCGCACGATCTGGTCGGCGACCCGGTCGATTCCCTGGGAATAAGTGCGCTCGATCATTGCGACCGACGTGTCGTGAAGCGCGGCGACAATGCGGATCGGCACCGCAGCGGTGAGCTGGCGCGTGATGCTTGAATGCCTCAGCGCGTAGATCGTGACCTCGGTCGGGTCGAGGTTGGCGCGTCGGGCCGTGCGGGTGAATAGCCTGCTGTGATCCGACTTCGACCACGCCTGCCCGCTCGGTTTGGTCAGTAAAACGGCGTCCTGTTGCTTGCCCCGTGCGGCGGCCCGCAATCGGCCGGCCAGCGCCGCCGGAATCGGCACCTCGCGGCGAAGTATTTTCTTCTCGCCGCGACCCTTCTTACTGCTGGGCATTTCGAGCTTGTCGCCTTTTAGGTCGCGGACAAGCAGCCGGGCGATCTGACTCGGTCGCGCGCCGGTGACCGCGGCAACCTCGACGAATAACCCGAACTCCTCGCTTTCCTTCGGCGCTTCGAGGATCAGACGGCGGATATGGGATTCCGGCAGGACGACGTTGCGGGTTTCGGTCGAGTTGGGAATTGCCTTCAGACCGATCTCCCAGGGACCGCGATTTACGGCGCCCTTGGCGTTATCGGCGGCGAGATTCAGGGCGGCGCGCAAGGCGTTGCACACGCGGTTGACGCTGGCTGGCGCCATGATCTTGCGCAGTCCGTCGCGCCACCGCTTGAGCTCATCGACGCTGAGAAGCGCGATCGGCCGCTCGGCCAGGGCGCCCTTGAGGTGGATGCGAACGCGCGCGACGTTGTCGACATCAGCACCGCGCACTTCAAGATCGGCCTTATAGCGATCGAGGGCCACGGCGACGGTTATGATCTTTCCGTCCGCGCCAGGGCTCGATTTGGCGCGCGCAGCGATGAGCTCTCTCGCCCGGTCCTGCGCTTGCCAGAAGGTCAAGACGTTGTCGCCGTCGGCGGTGCTCAGATCGTCGGCGACGCCGAGCGCGGTCCATTCATAATCGCGCTCGCTGTTCTGATCGCCGACATACCGTCGCCAGTGCCAGGTGCCGTCCTTTCCCTTGAGGCGCCGGTAGCCGATGTGATCCGTCTTACCGATCGCCGTGTAGTACGGCACTCCCCTCACCTTCAATTTGCTGCGCGCCTCACGGCTATCGAGCTTTCGATCCTTCACCTTCCGCGGCATGGCGACCCCCAATATTGAACATGGTTTTTGAACATGGCCCCGTTGACGAGCACCCAAGGCGGTAGCGTCCCGTGTTCAATACGCATTCAATACGGACGCCCGCGATCCAACGCCTAAGCGCGGCGGTAACCCTCCCTAGGGGCGACGCTAACAACTCCATGTTCAATACATGTTCAATATACCGGTGTAAACCGCTATAAATCGCCATAGACGGAAATAGGCAGTTTTGCTGTATTTCTGGGGGCTTTCGTATACCGATTTAGACTGCTATACTCTGCTGAAACGCTCTTTCACGGCGGAAACATGATTCGATTCCCGTAGGGCGCGCCAGTGAATCAACAAGTTAGTTCTGACGCACAACCTCATGTTCAAGATATTTTCAATAGACGCCAATAGACAAAAGACTCATTGAAGCAAAGCTCCTCGGAGGTCACATGCACCTACTCATGTTGTTCATTTTTCTGGGACTGGCCGCCATTATTGTCTGGGTGGCGGATTGGACAACGGTCGGCAACCGACGCGCCACAGCGGTCGACATTCTCAATCGGCGTCTTGCCCGCGGCGAGATCAACAGAGCCGAGTATGAGGAGAAGCGTAAGCTGCTCGGTCGCTAACACTTCACTCGCTCAATACTGGCCACCGAAGACCTCGCGATTGCCTGGCCGCATATTGCCGGCCATGCCTTCGGCGTCTTAGGGCGACCCCACTCTCGGGACCATTGTTCCTAATAACACCGCACGTCGTTGCGTGAGAGAGAGCGTAACCGCGCGGCGACCCGTACATCACCGAAAATGGCCGTACATGGCCGCTCGTCGTGGTCTCCCTCGCGCCGCGCCATATTTGATTCGTATCAAAGTCACGAGTGCGCTGGCATAATTAGATTTGCCCAAGGCATTTGAAGGAGGCGACAATGACGCGATTGATTTTTGCGCTTGGTCTATTGACTGTCGGCCTCTGTGTAGCACCTCCGGCGCGCGCTGATTTTGCGGTAGTCCGCTTTAACAGCGGCTTCTGCCGCATTTGGACCGATACGGCAGGCGGTCCACAGGACGGTCAGTTTGTGGTGTTCCGCGTGCATCACCATCAGTTCGATCGTTTCCATACGCGTGAGCCGGCGGGAGAGAGCGCTACGGTGGGCGGTCTCGCGGCATGTCTGCCGAACAAACTAATAGCCAAGGCCGGTTGCTCTCCAATTTTCGCGGACAGCAGCCAAGCAGCGCGTGGAACGCGGGTCAGATGCGCGCCGGCGTTACTCCGCGGCGCGCAAGTGGCGACACCGCCACTTGGTGCGGTCTTGAGCGATCTCGGCTTTGCCGTTTCTCCAAGCGCCGCGTCAGCGCCGAGACGCGCCTAAGCTCCTAACGGCACGCCGGTCGGCGCCTTCGATTCAGAAGGTGACACACGTCGTATTCTGAGTTCCATCGGCGCTCCACCAAGTGTCGCACAGCATGTGAGCACTTATAAGGGCTCCCAGCCCCGGATCAATTCCAACTTGCAAGCCGCCGGCGACATTGCGGATTTCATTAGCTCTCAATTCGCGCATTTTGTCGCGAGCAATTTCACTTACGTCATCGCGCATCGATATTCTCTCCCACGAATAAGCGATGGCAAAGTCTAGCAGCGCATCGCCACTAACTCATGACAATTGTCTGCAAAATATTTCCTGCAGACTGAATAAAACTCACAATGGGCATGCTCAGACGAAGACATATATCGTTGTACCGGTGGAGAACGTACGGCATTCCATCACGAGGGAGGGAGCCGGTAGGACAACGTGCGATACGTCGCCGCCAGCACGATGAACAAGACTCAACCAAGCTTTTGAAGTCGCTGCCGCGACGCGGGAGCGCTGCCTGATGCAGAATTAGACTACGACGACGTCGGACGAGCGAACACTAACCGAACACTAACCGCTGTGACTTGGTACCCGTTGCCGACAGATGCCGCGCTAGGCGGCGCGGCGCCGCTTGGTAAATATCGGACGCTCGAACCTGACTTTTTGGACGGTCTCGACGCCGGCGCCGTCGTGCCGCTGGGCTCGCAATAACCCTTCCCAACGATGTGCCAAGCGCAGCCAAAACTCCCGATCGTTTTTGTCATGCGCATCCGCGGCGAGTTTTCTGCACTGC
>Ga0306925_10006363_pt1 | contig 10956 bp, 9 predicted proteins | sample flu12Cox44000176_FD_203755 | JGI IMG/M metagenome (GOLD analysis project Ga0306925, IMG submission 203755) | Lab enrichment of tropical soil microbial communities from Luquillo Experimental Forest, Puerto Rico - flux8day.12C.oxic.44.000.176 (v2)... | ecosystem: Environmental > Terrestrial > Soil...
GCACCGCCCGCGATAATACGAGACGCACGAAGCGCGGCATCGCGGGGCCCTGCACGTCCCCTCGTCTTAAAGACTTTCACTGGACCCCCCAACTCACCGATCGACTACACAGCACCCCCATGCGGTGCAGTCTTCACCAATACCGTAAGAAAAAAGCGCATCAATGTCAATGATTTCGGTCACGTGTGTCAACGGCTCCATATCGACCAGCGGCACAGCCGAACGGCACCCCGTTGGACATTCTGTTACGCTAACGCTATCGCGACACGTTACAGACAATATGGCAGGGAGGAACTAATGGTAGAACCAGTCATGCTCAGCGCTTTTTCCATCTTGTCCTCTTCGTCGTCTTATTCGCGCTCATTTTTGTCGGGATTGCGGTCAAGTCGGTTCCCCAAGGGCACGAGTGGACCGTCGAGCGTTTCGGCCGTTACGTTCGTACCCTAGAGCCGGGTCTCGCCCTGATCGTCCCGATCGTCGATCGAATCGGGGCGCGGATAAGCATGATGGAGACGGTTTTCGACGTCCCCTCGCAGAGCGTCATCACCCGCGACAACGCCGTTGTGACGGTGGATGCGATCGTTTTTTACCAGGTGCTTGACGCGGCGAAGGCGGCCTATGAGGTCACCAATCTACAGCTCGCGATCCTCAACCTCGTGATGACCAATATCCGCACGGTGATGGGCTCGATGAGCCTCGACGAGCTGTTGTCCGAGCGCGATCGCATAAACACTCAGCTGCTCGCGGTTGTTGACGCCGCAACCACACCTTGGGGCGTCAAGGTGCAACGGGTCGAAATCAAAGACATCGCGCCGCCTCCGGAATTGGTTACCGCGATGGCGCGGCAAATGAAGGCTGAGCGTGAGAAGCGCGCCAATGTGCTGGAGGCCGAGGGGTTCAAGCAGGCGGCGGTGCTCAAGGCGGAGGGTGAAAAGCAGGCAGTGATCCTCGCCGCCGAAGCCCGACGCGAAGCGGCGTTTCGTGCGGCCGAGGCACGCGAGCGGCAGGCCGAAGCAGAGGCGAAGGCGACGACTTCGGTATCCGAGGCGATCGGCCGCGGCAGCATCCAGGCGATCAACTATTTTGTGGCGCAGCGCTATATCGACGCCATTGGGCGTCTCGCTGGGACTCCGAACCAGAAGGTGATCCTCATGCCGCTCGAGAGCACGTCGATGATCGGATCCTTGGCGGGAATCGCCGAGCTGGCGCGCGAAAGCTTCGGCAACTCCCACGCTGCGCCTGATCCTGCGGTGGCTGGACCTATAGAGGGACGCTGATGCCATTCTGGTATTGGGCCGTCCTTGGCGCTGTTCTCGGCGTGATCGAGATCGCCGTACCAGCGATGGTATGTATTTGGCTCGCCGCCGCAGCGGTTGGTGTCGCTGCAGTCGCCTGGCGCTATCCCGGCCTCTCCTGGGAGCACCAGGCATTGATCTTTGCGGCCCTCGCCATTGCCAGCGTCGCACTTGGCCGGACCGCTTTCGCCCGAGCCGGATCAATGGAAAGCGAAAGGCACCTCAATAGGCGCGCGGAGAGCTATGTTGGTCGGATGTTCACCCTGGACGGGGCAATCGTCGACGGACGCGGGCGGCTTAGAGTCGACGACACTGTCTGGCTTGTCGAAGGGCCGGATCTCCCGCCCGGTACACGTGTGCGGGTAACCGGTACTGACAAGACGCTGTTGCGGGTCGAACGCATCTGAGCCAGCTTGTGCGGCGCACAATTTCCTCTTGAGATTGCGATAGGACTTGCCTATTCTTCTGTTGTGCAGCGCAAAAGAGCGCGGTGCAGGAGACGAGGTTCAGATCATGGAAACCAAGGGAAGACGCGGTCCGCGCGCGGCCGCGCCAATCGGAACGCCGGCCGTCGCAGCCAAACCCGTCGAAATTCCAGCCGAAGCAGCGGGACCGGCCGACGCCCCAGCCGAACCAGGCTGGCCAATCGAGAACACGGCCAAAGCGGCTGAGCCGGAGGAAACCGCAGCCGACCGCGTGACACCAGCGGCAACCTTGGTGTCTACGCTCAAGGCGACGAAGGGTGCCTCGCCAGAGGAATTCGGCGATTTTAGTCGGGACGCTCTTGCAGCGCTGGCGCAATCGCAAGCGGCGTTAGCGCGGGGGCTGGGGGCGATGAGCGCCGAGATGGCTGGGCTCACACTTTCGGGGATCGATACCGCAGCGCGCGCGGCCACTAAAATGCTCGGGGTCAAGACCCTTTCCGACGCGATCGACATCAATGCCGGCTTCGCCTGCAGCAGCTTGAATGCGTTGGTCGGTGGTTCTGCCAAGCTCTCGGAACTCGGCGTAAAGCTCGCCGCAGAGACGTCTCAGCCAATCCTGACGCAGTTCGGCAAGGGTTGGATCAAGGCGAGCCGGCTTGGCTCTTGAGCCAGTAGGTCGTCTCCTACCGAAGGTTACTCGACCTTCGCCAGAAATGCTCGGATCTGGCGGTCGATAAAATCGCCTTCGGGTGTTCCGCCGGCAGGACGCGCCGCCCGGTGGCCAAGATCCGACGGAATTTCAGCGTAGCTCGCCTGCTTGACCCCGTCGCGAATTCGCCCGGCGCCGTCAAGGCCGAGCAGCCGGTCGCTCGCGCTCGGCAGGATTAGGGTCGGCGCGGTGATCTGCGCCAGAGCTGTGGTCATATCGCCGCCGAACGGCGCTGAGACGTCGTGAGCGCGGCTTGCGGCGTAGCGCAGGACCAATGAGTTAGCGTCCCAATTGCCAAAAGACCGGGCGATCTCCTCGACCTCCTTGGCCAACCGCTTTGCCGGCACCCGGTCAAGATAGGGCGCCGACACGAGCCACGGATAACAGAGCATGCCGGCGAGCCGCAGCCCCTCAACCGGGTTATGGCTATAGCGGCCCCCCTGCCACTCCGGGTCAAGCGCGATGACCGAGGTCATCAGATCAATGGTGAGCTGGAAATTGGCCTCAGCCTTGGGGCTCGGGACCAAGAGGATCAGGCTGCGCACCATCTCAGGATGGTGGATACCCCATTCGAGACTGACAAAAGAGCCCATCGAGCTGCCGCCGACCGCCCGCAGGGTCGAGAGCTCGAGCCCGCGGCTGACGAGCGCGTGCTGGGCCGCCATCATGTCGCGTATCGTGTAACGTGGAAAATCCTGTCCCAGCCCATCCTTCGGCGAAGAGGAATCTCCACCACCGATCGCATCGACCGTAATGACGAAATTTTTTTCGGTATCGAAAGTCTTGCCCGGGCCGATCGTGGAATCGAAGGCGTGCCGGTCACCCATCGTCCCGTGCACCAAAAGGATCGCATTATCCCGCCCGGCATTGAGCTTGCCCTGGGTTTCGTAAGCGACTCGCAGCTCGGGTAATACGGACCCGTTCTCAAACTCGAAATCATAGAGAAGAAACGTTTGAGGCTCGGCTTGCGCGTTTGCTGCAATGCACAATGTCAGCGCGAAAGCCAAAAGCATCTTCATTTTCTTCCTCCCTGCTCTGGTTAAGCGATTTTGTTCGACAACGGTGACGAGCCCCAGCTACACTGAACGCATTCAAGGTGGTGGAGGAGCGGCGCAATGCGTATGCTTCGGTCAGCCTATCTTTCTCGGATGGTGCCGGATTCGGCTCGCGGTCACACCATCCTCGCCCTTCTGCTGTGGAGCGGGGTCACGATCTTCATCTTCGGCATCCTCATCGATCTGATCCACTGATAGCCAACGGAGAGGCCGGGGCCCATAAGGCATACGATCCCCGGCGACCATAGCGGCCCGGCGCCGAAAAACGAACGCAGGTGCCGATGCGCCGGACGGCAATCTTTCCACGAAAAAAATAGCGTCCGTCGGGGTTACGATATCCACGCGACGAGCGCGGGCGGTCAGCCGACCTATGCGCCCACCACCACAAGGGAGGGTCTTCTCGATCAGCACGAGAAGGCCCGGGCCGCGACCCATTACAAATTCATCAATCCGCCGACAAACAGCGCGGGTGAGTCCGGTCAGGGTGGACCGGGGGCGATCGCGATGACGCGGATGGCATGCGACGCAAGGTCCAGCGCCTTGGCGTGGGTCAGCGATCGCCCGCCGCCTTTCGGGGCGACATAGGCGGCCCGCTCGGGTCGGGCGACCTCGGCAAGCTGTGAGGTTACGTTGATGATGCTCCCGCCGCCTCCCTGGCGGATCATCTGCCCGGGCTGCGGCCTGGCCCCAGATGAACATGCCGGCCGCGCCAGCGCCGCCGATCCCGCCGGCCGCGCCGGCGACCAATGCTACCTTCCCCTCGACCCGGCCATCGTGAACCCCGCGCTGATTTCCGCCCAAGACCATATCGGAGCGGCGCCGCGCTCTAATTACGGTCTATAGATGTGTATACCCGTTATTTGACTTATCGTGGCTGTCTAACTAGCCTCGCGTCGCAGCCAAGGAGCAGGCGATGACGCATATTCACGTGATCCACGAGAACGCGGCCTGGCTCGAGCCATTAGCCGCTGCGCTCAATCGCGCGACGCTTCCTTGGCGCGACTGGTTTTTTAACCGCGGTGTCTTCGACCTGTCGCGACCGCCGCCCGAGGGCGTCTTCTACAACCGGATGAGCGCCTCTTCGCACACCCGCGATCACCGGTATGCGGCCGAGCTGACCGCCTCGGTGCTGGCCTGGCTCGAGCGCCACGGGCGCCGCGTCGTCAACGGCAGCCGCGCCCTCGATCTCGAGATCAGCAAGACCCGCCAATACGCCGCCCTCGAAGCGGCCGGCATCCGCACGCCGGATACCGTCCTCATCGCCGGCAAGGAGCTGCTCGTCGAGGCCGCACGGCGGCGTTTTGACGGCGGCCCGTTTATCCTCAAGCCGAACCGCGGCGGTAAAGGGCTCGGCGTGCAGCTGTTTCATACGGCGGATGCTCTTGGCGATTACCTCGACAGCCCGGATTACGAGCCGCCAATCGACGGCCTCCATCTGTTGCAGCATTACATCCGCACCCCGGTGCCGCTGATCACCCGCACCGAGTTTATCGGCGGCCGGTTCATGTACGCGGTCGAGGTCAACACCAGCGACGGATTCGAGCTATGTCCGGCGGATGTTTGCTCTGTCGGCGACGCGTTTTGCCCGGCTGGCGAAGAGCCGCGGGCGAAGTTCACGATCATCGACGACATCGAGCCGGCTCTGAAGCGCCGCTACGAGGCGTTTCTGGCCGCCAACGACATCGGCGTCGCCGGGATCGAGTTCATCACCGACGGCGAAGGCATGGTCTACACCTACGACGTCAACACCAACACAAACTACAATCCTGACGCCGAGGCCCGCGCCGGCCGCTCCGGCATGGACACCCTCGCCCGCTATCTCGGCGCCGAACTCGCCCGCCAATCCCACCCCGGCGACCTCGCCTAATCGGTTGGGCGTCCGTAATGGCACTCTAGCATGGCTGACGTGATTCCCGGGCGGCTCGGCCATTGGCCGCGCCGCTTGCCGCGTGGGTGAGATACTGTTCCAAGCGATCAGGATCTGGTTGGACGACTTGACCATCCTCCAGAAAGAGCTGGTCGAGTCTGTCGGTGGGCATTCGAGCCACAAAGGCTTCGGCCTCGTCGAGGGCTGCGCGAAAGCGGGCCGTCTTTCGGGTTCAGCGGTTGGCTGCTTTGCAGGGCTCGCCACTCGGCGGCCGGGTAATGGAGGTTCCGTCGGATCTCGGCAATCTGTCCCTCGGGCGTAAAGCCGGGCGATTTTTCCACGGCAGCCCAGATGACCGCGCCGAGCGGCATGATGGTTTCGTGAATGGTGACCAGATCAACGATGTCGCGTAGCTCGCGCCGCCCGGCCGCGGCCATGACTTTGTTCACCGCCAGATCGGCCGGATGCTGAATCAGGGGCAATTGCCGAAGCCAGGTGACACGGTATCCCTCTGCCTTGATTAGTCTTGGGTCGTTTAAAGCTGCTGGGGCAACGCGCTCCTCACGGTCTTGGAAAATATCGATGTCCCCTGAGTAGCGCGGCGCGTTCCTGTTGAGCGGCGTCGCCCCGGCGACATAGCTTTCCGGGTCGCGGTGCGCACCCAAGCAGCCGTAGGATGTCGATCTGAAGCTTAGACAGAGGCACGACAGGCCCGCTCGATCTGCTCCGCCAGTCGCCGGGCTTCGCGGTTGCCTTCGATGCGCAAGGCCCGCGCCAGGACGAGCGCATCCTCGGGTGTCGGTGCCTCAGCTGGCGCTTGTTCAACAGCGCGCGCGTCCCGTACTCCGCAAAGGCACGGCGCTACAGGCGCACCTGTCTTCGGCCTTTGTCGGTTCTGCGCTCATAACAATATCTAATATCACAACGGCACCAAAATGTGGTTTTCGCTTTGTATTAGCTGCCTCGATATGTGGCGCTCGGCGCTCCCCCAGATCACCCCGCCGAGTTCGGCGGCGGTCGTTTCATGTACGGGGCGGAATTCGCCGACTCCTCAGCCGGCAGCCGAGCTTGGTGCGCGCTGCGCCGGTGCCGTCCAGTGGTCGAACCTACCTGCGTGCCGTGCCATCGTTGCAATCGCGGGCAATAGCGCGACAATGCCCCGAAATGTTATCCCCGGTCGTATCGGGCGGCGGCGAGCAGAGAGCGGGTCGTGAACTTTTCACGGGTGCTGAAAGAGGTGGTCTGGTGCCTCATCACGGAAGGCGGCATCTCGTATCGCCGCATCAAGCTCAGCTTCGGTCTCGATGACGATGCGCTCGAAGAACTCCGCCGCGAGCTGATCGGCATCAAGCGGCTGGCGGCCGATGTCGACGGCGAGTTTCTCGTCTGGGCGCCCGATGGGCGCGCGGCGCGAGCCGCGCCCAAGGCTGTGCTGCGGCAGCCGGTGCCGGCCTTGCGGCTCGCCGAGAGGCCGCCCGCCCCTGCCGACCGCGCCCTGCCGGGCGCCGAGCGGCGGCACCTGACCGTGATGTTCTGCGACCTGGCGAACTCGACGAACCTCTCGGCGCAGATCGATCCCGAAGACATGGGCGACGTGATCCGCGCCTATCAGGAGGCGGTGAGCGAAGCCGTCCGACGTTTCGATGGCTACATCGCCAAGTTCATGGGCGACGGCGTGCTCGTCTATTTCGGCTACCCGAACGCGCAGGAAAAGGATGCCGAGCGCGCGGTTCGTGCCGGCCTCGCGATCCTCGACGCGCTGCCGGCGCTCAATGCCCAGACCGCCCGCGGCAACGGGACCCGCCTCGCCGTGCGCATCGGCATCGCGAGCGGGCTCGTCGTGGTTGGCGAGACCATCGGTGAAGGCGCCGCGCGCGAGCAGACGGTGGTCGGCGAGACGCCCAACCTCGCCGCCCGCCTGCAGACCCTCGCCGGTCCCGATGCCATTCTGATCAGCGCCGCCACGCGCGATCTGGTCGGCGACATCTTTGCCTGCGAGGCTCTCGACGCACATGCGCTCAAAGGTATCGCCGAACCGGTCCAGGTCTGGCGCGTCGCCGGCTTGCGCGAGGAGGAGGATGCCGAGTTCGAAACCACGGCGGCGGATTTTCCGCTCGTCGGCCGCGACGAGGAGATCGGCCTCTTGCGCCGCGCCTGGCAGCAGACCAAGGAGGAGGGCCACGGCCAGGTCGTCTTCGTCAGCGGCGAGCCGGGCATCGGCAAATCGGCGCTCGTCGACACCTTGCGCCGCGCGGCGCGCGCCGAGGGACTGACGCGCATCACCTTCCGTTGCTCGCCGTACCACACGAACAGCGCGCTCTATCCGGTCGTCGAGCACTGGAAACGGCTCGCCGGCTGGCAGCCGGAAGACGACGGCGCGGCCCGGATCGCCAAGCTCGAAAGCGCGCTGGCTCCCTACCGGCTGCCGCGCGAGGAGGCCGTGCCGCTCTTCGCATCGCTGCTGTCATTGCCGCTCGGCGAGGGCTATCCGCGGCTCGACCTAACGCCGCAGCAACTGAAGGAGCACACCGAGGACGCACTCGTCGCGCTGTCGTTGGAGGAAGCCGAGCGGCAACCGCTGCTTGAGGTCTGGGAAGACGTGCATTGGGCCGACCCTTCGACCCTGGATGTTCTCGGGCAGCTGATCGAGCAGGCGCCGACCGTGCCGCTGTTGATCGTCTTGACCTTTCGCCCCGAATTCACGCCGCCCTGGGCGGCGCGATCGCACGTCAGGCCGCTGACCCTCACTCGGCTCGAACGGCCACAGATCGAGGTGCTGGCGACCCGGCTGGCCGCCGGCAAGGGGCTGCCGGCGGAGGTCATCGAACACGTCGTGCAGAAGACCGACGGCGTGCCCTTGTTCGTCGAGGAGATGACCAAGGCGGTGCTGGGCTCGGGTGTTCTACGCGCCGACGGCGACCGTTACACGCTGACCGGCGCGCTGTCCGAGATCAGCATTCCCGCGAGCCTCCACGAATCGCTGATGGCGCGGCTCGACCGGCTGCCGACATTGCGCGAGGTAGCGCAATTGGGCGCCGTGCTCGGCCGCGAGTTCGCCTATGAAATGCTGCGGGCGATCGCGGCAATCGACGAGCCGCGCCTGCGCGAGGTGCTCGGCCGCCTCGTCGAGGCCGAGCTGCTCTATCAGCGCGGCCGACCGCCGCGCTCGCGCTACATCTTCAAGCACGCGCTGATCCAGGACGCGGCCTATCAGTCGCTGCTGCGGCGCACGCGCCAGCACTACCACCGCCAGGTCGCCGAACTGCTCGAGCATGAGTTTCGCGATATGGTCGAGGCCAGCCCGGAGCTGGTGGCGCACCATTACACCGAGGCCAGCCTGCCTGCGCAGGCGGTCACCTATTGGCACCGAGCCGGCGACAAGGCGGCAAGGCGTTCGGCTGATCGGGAAGCAATCGGGCATCTCACGGCCGGCCTTGCGCAATTGGTGCAGCTCCCCGAGACGCCGGAGCGGGCGAAGCAGGAACTGGCGCTGCAGCGGCTGCTCGGCCAAGCAAACTTTCACACCAGAGGGTATGCCGCTCCGGAGACGAGCCGTGCGTTCAGTCGCGCGCGCGAGCTGTGCGGCGCGATCGGCGACGACGACAGCATCATACCGGTGCTGTTCGGCATTTCCGCCTTCGATTACGGCGCAGGACATTTCGCAAAGTCCGCGGCGATCGCCAACGAGATCCTCGAGCGGGCGGGCCGGACCGGGAATACCGGGGCGCGCATCCTCGCCAACATGGGCCTTGGTGTCTGCGGCGTGGCGCTGGGAAATCTGGCAGATGCCCGCCGGAATTTCGACCACGGGATCGCGTCTTATCGCGACATCGTCGAGGCCGAGGCAACGCGCCTAGCCTACGAATACAGCATCGAGGTGGGGGTGTTTACTTACGCCTATGCAGCCTGGTGTCGGTGGCTGCTCGGCTATCCGGACCAAGCCTTGCGGCTCGGCGACGAGGCTCTTGCGATCGTCGAGCGCATTCGGCACGGCTATTCCCACTCTCGCGGGCTCTACTGTAAGAGCGTCGTCCATGCCTACCGCCGCGAATGGCCGATGGTCGAGGAGCGCGCCGCGGCGGCGATCACCGTGGCGGAAGAGCATGGGCTCGCCATGTTCGTGGCGGTCGGCCGGATCATGCGAGGGGTGGCGCGCGCGATGCTGGACCCGGGCGATGACGCCGTGGTCGAGATCCGGGAGGCAGTTGCGGCTTACCGCGCGACCGGCGCCCGGTCCCATGGCACTCATCATCTTACCCTTTTGGCGCAAGCGCTGGCCGCCCGCGGCCAGCAGGGCGGGGGTCTCTCCGCACTGCGCCAGGCGGCGGCGCTGGCCGAGGAGACCGGCGAACGCTATGTCGAGGCGGAGATCCACCGCCTCGAAGGCAATCTGCTGCTGGCCGAAAACAACGCGGAAGCAGCCGAAGCCTGCTATTTGCGGGCGCTCGATGTGGCGCGGGCGCAAGAAGCGCGCTCGCTCGAACTGCGCGCCGCCTGTGACCTCGCCCGGCTATGGGCCGAGCGCGGCGAGCGGCAGAAGGCGGCAGATCTACTGGCGCCGGTCTATGACTGGTTCACCGAAGGCTTCGACACGCCCGACCTGAAAGATGCTAAAGCGCTGCTCGATACGCTAAGGTGACCTCGAGGCGGGCGCCCCCTCGGGACGAGAATGCTTCGGCCCTGCGGCAGTGAGGCCTGCGTGTCGACCAGATCGAGCCGCCGCTCAATGCGTTCCAAGCGGCGGTCCATGCGATCCATTCGCGACGAGATGGTGGCGTACATCCCATAGATCCCGGCGATCTGGCCTTCGATATGGCCGAGCCGCTCGCGGAATTCGGCCATATCGGCTTCGATGCGGTCGAGGCGCTCGTTGAGCCGCGCGAAGCTGACGCGAAGAAAATCTGGAACCTCGTCAGCCACCGAAAGGATCCGACTTTCCGGACCACCTGTACCGAACGTAGGACGACGGCGCCCGGGCTTCAACTCAGCTCTCCGAGCTTCTTGCGTTCAATCAAATCGAAATCGATTTGGGCGCCGAGGCCGGGCTCGGTCGGGGCGTGGACGAGGCCGTCGCGGCCGACGATGATGTCCTCAGCGAGGCCGTATTTCTGCATCGCGTCGGGCAGCAGCACCTCGAAGAACTCGGTGTTCCGAATCGCCATGATGACGTGCAGATTGGCGACATTGTTCAGCGAGTTACCGCCGTGGTGCACCTCCATGTTCATGCGGAAGGCTTCGGCGAGGTGGGCGGTCTTGATCAAAGTCGTGATCCCGCCCTTGACCGCGACATCGCCGCGGAGGAAGTCGGTGGCGCGCTCGAGGATCCACGGAACATAGGAATCGAGGCCGCCGATCGGGTATTCGGTGGCGAGGATCGGAATGTCGAGCTTTTGCTTCAGCTTGACGTAATTGTAGAGGTCCTGGTCGGCGAGCGGGTCCTCGTACCAGTAAAACCCCATCTCCTCGATCGCCCGGCCGACGCGTAACGCCTCCTCGTAACGGTAGCTCCAGGTCGAATCAAGCATCACCGTGTAGTCGTCGCCGACCGCGTTGCGCACCGCCTCGCAGACCTTGATGTCGTCGCGCCAGGATTGCGGCGGGTGGA
>Ga0306925_10006364_pt1 | contig 10956 bp, 9 predicted proteins | sample flu12Cox44000176_FD_203755 | JGI IMG/M metagenome (GOLD analysis project Ga0306925, IMG submission 203755) | Lab enrichment of tropical soil microbial communities from Luquillo Experimental Forest, Puerto Rico - flux8day.12C.oxic.44.000.176 (v2)... | ecosystem: Environmental > Terrestrial > Soil...
TCGCCGAAAGCGCGAGCGAGGGCACGCTCGCTCGCATGGTCGAGACCGGCCGCGCGCTGGTCGAAGAAGACGGCGCCGACGTGGTGATCATGGGCTGCGCCGGCATGGCGCGCCATCGCCGCCCGCTCGAAGACGCGCTCGGCGTGCCGGTGATCGACCCGACGCAGGCGGCGGTCGCGATCGCCATCGGGACCGTGCAGGCGGGGTTGTAGGAACGTAGCCCGCATGAGCGAGGCGACATGCGGGAACAAAGACGCCCGGATTTCCGCCGGCAAGCGCCGGTGTCATCCTGGCTATAGCACCCATCACACGCCCGTCAGCTCCTTCCATAACAACCGCGTCTCGCGGCCGTAGTCGTTGGCGACGCGGCACTCGCGATCGAGGATCAAGGTCGCGCGGTCGGCCTGGGTGTACACGGGCCAATGGGGGATGGCCGGATTGTCGGGCTTGCCGGTGCGCGCGAAGGCCGCCCAGGTCGCCGAGATGCGGCGCGCGAGATCGTGCGCGCCCGCGCCGCGATCGGTCGAGCCGACCACATCGATGGTGTTGAACACGAACGGCACGTCGAGCGCATGGAAAGCCTTGAGGCGGCCGCCGAACACCGGCGTCTCCCAGTCGAACGAATAGAGCCAGACCTGCGCGCGGCCTTTCGCGGCCTTGCGGTCGGCGAGCGTGAGCGTGCGGATGCGGAAGTTTGAATCCGTGAGCGTCGAAATCAGCCGTTCGGCCGGATTTACGCCGGGATAGAGCCGACGGTAGGTCTCCATCACCCGATCCGTCGCCTCGCCCGCCACCTGGGCGACGCGCGCACGCAGCTCGTCTTCGGTAAGCCCGCGCTCCCACACATTGTCTTCCGTCGCGAGGTAGCTCCCCATCTCGTCCTTGGTGCCGCCGACCAGCACCGGAATGTCGGCCGAGACATCAGGCGCCGCCGGATCGAACGGATGGGCGGGCAGCACGACCCCGTCGACCACCGGCCCGAAGTCGTAGCGGTCGAGGCGCGGCGCCGGCGGCGGACCGACCATCTGTTTGGCCGGGTCGATTGCCGCGATCAGGCGCTCGAAGGGTAGCGTCTGCAGCTCGTTGAGCTGCCCGCGCGTGAGGCCGAGCTTCATCAGCACGGCGTCGGCTAGCTTTGCGGCGCGCTCGCGCTCGGTCAGCCGAATGGCCGCGCCGCTCATGACGATCGCGCGGTGGTAGAGGCCGCGCGCGGCCGGCATGGCGAGGAGCGTGCTCACCTTCGCGCCGCCGCCCGACTGGCCGAAGATTGTCACGTTGCCGTGATCGCCGCCGAAGCGCTCGATGTTTGTTTGCACCCATTGCAGGACGGCGAGCATGTCGAGCGTGCCGGCATTGCCCGACGCCGCGAACTCCTCGCCGGCGATGTCGGCGAGATAGAGATGGCCGAGGATGTTGAGGCGCTGGTTGACCGTCACCACGACGACGTCATGGTCGGCGGCAAGCCGGGTGCCGTCGAGGCGCGGCGTGTTGGCGGAGCCGAACGCAAAGGCGCCGCCGTGATACCAGACCATGACCGGACGCTTGGCGCCGTCGCCGAGCCCACGCGTGCAAACATTCAGCGTGAGGCAATCCTCGCTCTCGGGAACGGTGTCGTGCGGACCCGATAGGTCGGCGAGTTCCGGCCGCTGCTTGAGAGGCGACGGATGCTGCGGCGCGTGGCCGGCCCAATCGAGCGCGTCGCGCACGCCGGCCCACGGCTCGGGCTTTTGCGGCAGCATGAAGCGATTGCGGCCGCCGGTGGGCGCGCCGTAGGGCACGCCTTTGAACGCATTGACGCCGTCGATCGACCGGCCGCGGATCTTCCCGGAAGCGGTCTCGGCGACCGGTTCCTCGGTCGCCCACACGCGCGCACTGCTCAAGCCTGTCCGCATGGCGACACCTGCTGCTTGTGAAGCCGTTGTGAGAAAAGTCCGGCGGTCGACGCGCATCGCATATTACCCCTCCGGCGGCGGCGCGGCGCCGGTCTGCGCGGCGATCAGCCCGTAATGCTCGATGCGGCGGTGGCGCGCGAAGTCGAACACGGTCTTCTTGCCGAAGGCGGTGGCGTCGAGATCGCAAGCGTGCACGACAAGCTCGTCCCCCTCGCCTTCCGCTTCGGCGACGATCTCGCCGTCCGGGTTGATCATGGCGCTGCCGCCAATCATCGGATGGCCGTCTTCGACGCCGGCCTTGGCGACGGCCACCACCCAGGTCGAGTTCTGATAAGCGCCGGCCTGGAGCACCAGGTTGTTGTGGAACAGCCGCCGCTGCGGTCCCTCGGCGCGATTGCTCGCGTTGTAAGACGGCGTGTTGTAGCCGAGCACGACCATCTCGACCCCTTGCAGTCCCATGACCCGGAAGGTTTCCGGCCAGCGGCGGTCGTTGCAAATGCACATGCCGAGCACGCCGCCGAGCGTGCGCCACACCGGGAAGCCGAGGTCGCCCGGCTCGAAGTAGCGCTTCTCGAGATGCTGATGGTTGAGCTTGGGGTCGTATTCGGAATGCCCGGGCAGGTGCACCTTGCGATACTTGCCGACGATGCGGCCGCTCTTGTCGGTGAGAATCGAGGTGTTGAAGCGGTGGCCATCGGGGGTCAGTTCGGCGTAGCCGAAGCTCAGCGCAATCGCGAACTCGCGCGCCTGGTCGAACAGCGGCCGCGTCGCCGCGTTCGGCATCTCGCGCTCGAACCAGGTGTCGACCTCGGCCCAGTCGGTCATGTACCAGCGCGGAAAGAACGTGGTGAGCGCCAGTTCCGGATAGACGATCAGGTCGCAACCCTTGGCCTTGGCGCCGCGCATCAGCTCGAGCATGCGCGCGACCACCTGCTGGCGGCCTTCGGCTTTCTGGATCGGCCCCATCTGGGCGGCGGCGACCGTGACGACACGCATGCGAAAGCTTCCCTAGGTTTTCAGTTTCAGTGCGCGACGCGGTGCTCCATCCGGCTCACCAGCCGCACCACCGGCCACAGCAGCACGAGATAGATGCAGGCGGCGAGCACGATCGGCGAGGCATTGTACGTGAGCGAGCGCGCCATGTCGGCGGAATACAGCATTTCCGGCAGCGCGACCACGCTCGCGAGCGATGTGAGCTTAACCACCTCGACGGTGTTGGAGACGAGGTCGGGCAGCACGTTGCGCACCGCCTGTGGCAGCACGACGTAGAACGCGGCCTGCGCGGCAGAAAGCCCGGTCGAGCGCGCCGCATCCCACTGCCCGCGCCCGATGCTCTCGATGCCGGCGCGATAGATTTCCCCGTAGTAGGCGGAGTTGTTGAGCAGGAACGCGAGGCACACGGAGACGAACGCGGTCGGCCGGATGCCGGCGAACGGCAGCCCGGCGTGGATGAAAATCAGCAGTACGAGCGGGGGTACCGCGCGGAAGAAGTCGATCAGCGCGGCGACGACCACGCGGACGACGGCGAGCCGCACCCGCATGGCGAGCGCGACGAGAAGCCCGCCGGTAAGCCCGAGCGGAATGACGACCACGCAAACCACGAGCGTCATGCCGAGCCCGCGCAGCACCAGCGGCAGCGCGCTCGCCATGATGGTCACGTTGAAGAATTGCGTGATCACCGCGTCCATCAGGCGCGCCTCCAGGCAAAGCGCGTCTCGAGCCAGCGCCCGAAGAGGACGACTGGCACGAACAGGGCGACGTAGGCGATCGCCCCCATGGTGAGCGGCGTGGCGTTGCCGAGAAAGCTTTCCGTGGTGGTGGCGACGTTGAGGATTTCCGGCACGCCGATGACGCTGCCGAGCGCGGTGTTCTTGGTGATCGCGATGGTGCGGTTGGTGAGCGGCGGCACCGTGAGGCGAATCGCCTGGGGCAGGATCACATAGGCAAGCGTCTGGCCGAAGCCGAGCCCGGTCGAGCGCGCCGCCTCCCATTGCCCTTTGCGCACCGAGAGGATGCCGGCCCAGAAAATCTCCTCAGCAAAGGCGCCGAGCACGAGGCTGAGCACCAGCCACAGCACCGCCCCGCTCGGCAGGTTGATGCCGACGTTGGGCAGGCCGAAGTAGACGAGCAGCACCAGCACCAGCGGCGGCAGCGCGCGGAACATGTCGACATAGACGACGATCAGGGCGTTGATCGGTGTGAAACGGAAGCTGCGCACGACCGCCAGCAGCAGCCCGAGCGCGAGGCCGGTCACGACCACCAGCAGCGCGACTTCGATCGTCACCAGCATCGCACGCAGGATGTCGGGCGCGTAGCGCGCGATGATCTCGGGCTTGAAGAAGCTGTCGATGAAAATCGAGTGTTGCATCAGCGCATGATCCCGAAAAGTGGGTACCGGTTTCCCGCCTGCGCAAAGCACTTGGTGCGATTCGTCGTATGGCTTGGCGCTTCGGCGGGCGAAGCCCGGTCGGAAAAGATCATGCGCAAAACATAATCAGCGGCCGATTTCGCTCACGAAGGCGCGGGTGCGCGTACCGGCGTCGGGACCGAAGATGCAGGCGGGCGAGCCCTGCTCGACGATCGCGCCCTGTTCGAGAAACACCACGCGGTCGGCCGCCTCGCGGGCAAAGCGCATCTCGTGACTCACCACCACCATGGTCATGCCGGAGGCGCGCAGGTCACGCATCACTGCGAGCACCGAGCCGCGCAGCTCCGGGTCGAGCGCCGAGGTCGGTTCGTCGAACAGCATGATCTTCGGTTCGAGCGCGATGGCGCGGGCGATCGCCACGCGCTGCTGCTGGCCGCCGGAAAGTTCGGCGGGATGCGCGCGCGCCTTGTCGGCGAGCCCGACGCGCGCGAGCGCGGCCAGCGCGGCCGCGTCGGCCGCCGCCGCGTCCATGCGCAACACCTTTCGCAACGCCAGCGTCACGTTCCCGAGCGCCGTCATGTGCGGATAGAGGTTGAACGACTGAAACACCATGCCGATGCGGCGGCGCATGGCGTTGAGATTGGTTCTCGGCGCCATCATGTCGACGCCGTCGACCACGATCGTTCCGCCGCTCGGCTCTTCCAGCCGGTTGAGGCAGCGCAGGAACGTGCTCTTGCCCGAGCCGGACGGGCCGATCATGAACACAAGTTCCTGCGGAGCGACCGCAAGGTCGATGCCGCACAGAACCTCATGGGTGCCGAACGACTTGCGCAATCCGCGCACGTCGAGGATCGCCGCCGCCGCCATCACGACACCCGGCGCAGGTGCGCGGCGAGATTTCTGCGGATCCGCGTCTCGATATCCTCATCCCCGGCGCTCACCGTCTCACCGCTGAGCTGGGTAAAAATGGCGGCGTAACGGCGGGAAAGCTCCGCGACCATCTCGGCCGGTGCCTCGGGCAAGGTCGCGTCGTTATACGGGTCGCAGTGATCCATGAACCACAGGCGCAGGAATTCCTTGTCGAAATATTCCGGCTCCGCGCCGCGCGCGATGCGCGCTTCGTAGGAATCTGCCTGCCAGTAGCGCGAGGAGTCGGGCGTGTGCACCTCATCGATGAGCGTGAGCACGCCTTCGACGTCGAGCCCGAACTCGTATTTGGTGTCGACCAGGATGAGGCCGCGCGCCCGCGCCATCTCCTGGCCGCGCAGGAACAATCGGCGGGAGACATCCTCGACGCGTGCGAGCAAGTCGCGCGCCATCAACCCGGTTTCGACGATCTCCCGGGGCGTGACGTTGCGGTCGTGCTCCTTCTCCTTGGTCGAGGGCGTGAACGCCGGCTCGGTGAGCTTCTCGTTCTTGCGCATGCCGTCGGGCAGCCGGAACGAGCCAAAGTCGCGCTCGCCTTTTTCATAGCGGGTCCACAGCGACGTGCCGGTGACGCCGGACAAATATCCGCGCATCACCGCCTCGATCGGCAGCGGCGTGCAGCGTTTGGCGATGGTGACGTTCGGATCGGGCACCGTAAGCACGTGGTTTGGGACGATGTCCTTCGTCTCTTCGAACCAATAGGCGCTCAGACGATTGAGCACTTCGCCCTTGCCCGGCACGTAGGCGATGATGCGGTCGAAGGAGGAATGCCGGTCGGTCGCGACGAGCACGACATCGCGCGGGCGCAGATAAATATCGCGCACCTTACCTTCGAGCCGTTCGCCCAGCTCGGACAAATGGGTGGCGCGGAGGGTTTGTTTCATTGAAGGTTCAAGCCGTTGCCGTAGCCCGCATGGAGCGGAGCGAAATGCGGGGCGGGTCTCGGATTACCGCCCGCATGCGCGGGCGTCCATCCGGGCTACTCGCACGTTACTTGATGCGGAGTGGGATCGTAGCCCGGCATGCCGGGAACGCCATAGCCGGGGAAGATCACCGCTGCAGCGGAGCCCGGCGCCGGCGCCTTGCCGAACCAGCGCTCGTGCATGCGCGCGAGCGTGCCGTCCTTCTTCATGCATTCGATCGCGAGTTCGAGCTTGTTGCGCAGCGCCACGTTGTCCTTGCGCACGGGCGTCCCCCACACCAGGCCGGTCGAGTAGAGATAGGACAGCTTGATCGCCGGATTGTTTTTGGCCGCCCAGGCCTCGGCGGTGTTGCCGGCGACGTTAGCGTAGGCGCGCCCGGAAATCACCGCCTGGATGGCATCGGTATTGGTGCCATACGACTCGACGGTCCAGCCGATTTTCTCGGCGAGGTCGCGCGCCCAAGAATCGTAGACCGCGCCCTTGTTGTCGGCGATGGTTTTGCCTTTGAGCTCTTCGAGCGCCTTGATGTCGGGGCTGTCTTTCTTCACCACGAACTGAAAGTCGGTGTTGAGGTAGCCCTCGGTGAACAGCATGTTCTCGGCGCGCTCCTTGGTCACCGTGGTGGGCGCGGCGATGAAATCGTAACTGCCGGCCTGAAGCCCGGGCAGCAGGCCGGAGAACTGCGTCGCATCGATCTCGATGCCGCGATGCAGGCGCTTGGCGATTTCCATGGCGAGGTCGACGTTGAAGCCTTCGATGCCGCCGGCGAGCTTCGGCATGGCATGCGGGGCGAAGGTCGCATCGACTCCGGTCTTGAGCGGCGGCTCCTGTGCAAGCGCCGCGCCGGCGGCCGCCATCACGAGGGCCGCCGCGAGAATAGTCGGTTTCATATGTCGTCCTTTACCCCACCCGGTGACGTGAAGTGTGCCAGCGGTTTTACCGGCCGGTCAATCGCGCGCGGTTCAGTAAAAACGAGCTCGCTCAAGCCATAAGCGAACGAGCAAACGTCACTGGCTCGGCGCCGAGAGCCCGAGAATCTCGCGCGCTGCCGGCAACGCCGCGTCGGCCATGGCGGCATGGCCTTCCGCGGTCGGATGGAGCGCGCCGCCGTAGACGGCGCTGGTCAGCCCCCAGGTGGCGTCGTGGATATCGGCTGGCTGGAGGGAAGCCGGCAGCCCCTCGGGATAAGTCATCGCGGTGAAATAGCTGTCGTCGGCGGTCCTGATCCAACGCGCGCGCGACGCATACGGTCGGAAGTCGGCGACGCTATGGTCGCACGCCAGCGGGTGGGTGGCGGCATCGACGGCGTCCTTCTGGAAACTTTCCCCGGTCACCGAGAAACAGGCGACGTCGAAGTCCGGGTCGGTTTCGGCGCGCGCGCAAAAGCCATGGTCGGCGAAGGCAAGCTGATGCGCGTCGACGAAGGTCATGCGCTCGCTCGCCGGATCCGGGCACAGATTGCCTTCGCAGGTCGCGAGCGTGCGGAGCGCGGGAAGGAAGTTGTTGTTGACGAAATCGCCGACCCGCTGCAGCCGCGCCGCATCGACTGCAAACGAGGGATGAATGTCGAAGCCGGCGAGCCCGCCGCCGCAAGGGTTGCCGCCCTCCTGCAGCGCCGGATGGCCGTAGGAAACAAACACCACGTGGGCAAGGTTGCCGCCGACCAGGCCTTTGAGCGCGGCGCGCAGCCGGGCAAAGCTGACGGGGAGCCGCGCGTTGAGCGCCTGCTCGGCGTCCTCGACCGCGCCGATCATTCCGCTGCGGCGGAACAGCGCGCGCTCGGTTTCCGATTTCACGATGACGTCCGCCACCAGTTCGGAGAAGCCGATGTCGTTGGCGCCGATCGTCAGCAGCACGAGGTCGAGAGTGCGATCGGGCCGGTGACGGCGCGCCTGCGCAAGGATGTCCTGCAGTTGCGCTAGTTGCGAGGGTACGTTCGCCGGGCAACGGCGTCCGCCGCATGCAAGCTCACGCGCGCGCTGGCGGTCGAGGAGCCCGCTCTCGATGGTGGCGCCGGTGCAGGCGAGCGGCACGAAGGTCACGGCGCCGTGCACGTTCTCGATCGAGAGCGCGAGCGCGGTGCGCATCTGATAACCGTAGAGCGAGCGGTGGCAGGCCGCGTTGAGCCAGCGCGCGCCATGCTGCCCCCAGTCGGCGCGCTGCGCTTCGGTTGCCCCGTCGCAAGCTTTCGAGCCGTGATAACCGGCGCGGCCGGGACGAAAATATTCGTTGCGTGCGCCGCTGAGAAAACGGCGGAAGCAGAAGCCGTCGTCGGTGAGCGCAATCGCGCGATCGGGATTGCCGTCGCCGGAGGCGATGGAATCGCCGAGCCCGGCGATGAGCAGGTCGCGGACGAGAATGTCGGTTTCGGTACGGTCGCTTGCGCCGTCGTTGCGCGCGATGTCGACCTGCGCATGGGTCGGGCGGCCGGAGCGCACGCGCAACGTCACCTCTTCCTCACACGGCAAGGTGATCTCCTGCGGCGGCCGCTCGCCGTCGGCAAAACTCCAGGCGCAGGTCGCCTCCGCCGGCGCGTTGGCGAGGATGGCGCTGATGCGGTGGTCGTCGGGCGCGAGATAATTTTCGGCGACGCCGTCGCGGGTGCAGGTTTCGGTGAGATTTCCGCCGGCATCGACGCACAGGCTGCCGACCATAGTACGCGCCCAGCCGCGTCCGCTGGTGTCGGTCTCGAGCCGATGTTCGGCCGCCAGCACGCCGTCGGCGCGATAGGCGTTCACGTGGCGCTCGAAATCCCGATCGCTGCGGAACAGGCGAAACCGGTTCTTGACCTCCCACTCGATACGCGGCGCGTCGCTCGCGGATTCAGGCGAGGTGCGCGTGATCGGCGCTACCGGCGACGGACTGATCGTGGGCTGCGCCGGAGCTGGCGCGACAACCGCTGGCGGCGCCGCTCCCGGGATGTCCGCCGGCGGCAGCGGCACGGCGTTTTGCGCAAGTGCCGCCGAGGCTAACGAGGATGCGAGCAGAGCCGCGATGCCGGTCAATCGAAAGGAAGCCATGGGACGCCTGGACTAATTTTCGGCGCCCACGTGAAACACGGCAGTTGCGGCAAATGTATGGGTAACCGGCACCAAAGCCCGGCTCGAGGAGGCAAGGCGGGAGAGAAGGTTAGAGCGCCGGCGAGGCAGCGGGCTCGATCTGCAGGCGGCGGAATGCCGGCCAGGCAACGTTACGCCGGTCGGGCGTCCGCGCCGCATTGCCGGAGACTTTGAGCGCGGCAACGAAGCTGCCGAACCAATGGGTCAGCGAGGAGCCTTCCATCACCTTCATCATGGCGGCCCAGCGCTCGAGCCGCTCGGCGAGGGGCATGGCCAGCGCCGCCCTAATCGCCCGCGCCATTGCCTCGACATCGTGCGGATTCACCAGCAACGCGGCTTCGAGCTGCTTCGCGGCACCGGCAAATTGCGAGAGCACCAGCACGCCCGGATCGACGGGATCTTGCGCCGCAACGTATTCCTTAGCGACCAGGTTCATGCCATCGTGCAGCGGCGTCACCAGGCCGACGCGCGCGGTCCGGTAAAAGCCTGCCAGGATCGACTGACCGAAACCGCGGTTGAGATAGCGGATCGGCGTCCAGTCGACTTCCGCATGGCGCCCGTTGATATCGCCCACCAAGCCGGCTAGCTCGTTCTGCAGCTGCCTGTAGGTTCCGATCTCGCTGCGTGAGAGCACGGCGATCTGCAGCAGCCGGACGGTGCGCTTGAGCGACGCATCGCTCCGCAAGGCGAGGTCGAACGCACGAAAGCGCGTATCAAGCCCCTTGGAGTAATCCAGGCGGTCGACGCCGATCACGAGGCGTGCGCCAAGCAGGCTCGCCCGCAGCCGCTCGACTTCGGCGCGGTTGATCGAGCGCGCCGCGCGCTCGGCGAACGCCGCCGCGTCGATGCCGATCGGGAAAGTGGCAAGCCGCGTGGTACCGCGTTCGTTCACGACGGCATCGCCACGCAGCGAGAGCCCGAGTTCGTGCACCAGATAATCGGCAAAGTTGGCGCGATCCTCGTCGGTCTGGAAACCGATGAGATCGTAAGCGAGCATCGCGGTGACCAGCTCGCGATGGTGCGGCAGGCTCACCAGCGTGTGGCGCGCCGGGAATGGCGTGTGCAGAAAGAAGCCGACCGGCTGATCGATGCCGAGACGGCGCAACTCCGCCGCCAGCGTGAGGTAATGATAGTCGTGAATCCAGAACAGCGCGTCGGGCTTGGCAAAGCGCAGCAGCGCCCGCGCCATTATCGTGTTGATTTCCCGATAAGCGGCGTAGTCGTCGGCGCCGGTGCGGATCAGGTCGGTGCGCGAATGCAGCACGGGCCACAAGGCGGAATTCGCGAAGCCTTGATAAAAGCCGCGATACTGCGCGGCAGGAAGGTCGACGGTGGCGAGCGCGCCGGTGCCGAGCGCTTCGATCTCGGCGAAGGGCTCGCGTTTTTCCGAACTGTCGATGAATTTCCCACTCGACCCCACCCAGATGGCGCCGGAAGCCGTCACCGCCGGCAGCAATGCCGCCGCAAGCCCGCCGTTGATCGGCTCATTTGCCTTCGGCCGAGCCACACGGTTCGACACCAGTACCAGGGTCATTGGGGGAAAGCCTCCACCTTCCTCGCGAGGCCTTAACGCATGTTAATGTCGAAAGTTCCTCCTAATCTGGGCAATTAGCGCGTTGTGCAGGAACCGGGCGCGGAATCGCGCGTTTCATTACGAATCGGGGGGCTGCCTGATCTGCTTTTGCGAAGCACGCCGGATTCGGCACGTAAACCGGATTCGCCGCTGTTCGGTGCGCGACACAGAGCGACTGGCTTCGCCCGAAGTTGGCATCGGAGCGGGCGGCAAG
>Ga0306925_10006369_pt1 | contig 10953 bp, 6 predicted proteins | sample flu12Cox44000176_FD_203755 | JGI IMG/M metagenome (GOLD analysis project Ga0306925, IMG submission 203755) | Lab enrichment of tropical soil microbial communities from Luquillo Experimental Forest, Puerto Rico - flux8day.12C.oxic.44.000.176 (v2)... | ecosystem: Environmental > Terrestrial > Soil...
CGCTTTCGGCGAGCGCACGCGACAAACGATGCCTTTCGCTGACCACCGCACCGAGCATCAGACCAGTCGTCGCCAAAGTGAACATTAAAAGCTGAAAGTCGCGAAGCGTGGCCTCCGATTGATCCTGAAGCTGGAGGCCCGCGATCAAACCGACCTGGATCCCGAGCACCGCCCAGCTGGTTGCGGCCAGGCCGCGACGCATCGCAACCCAGATGATCGGCAAAAACAAAACGTAGAAGTGCCGAAAAGGGTGATGGCTGACGACCCGCGAGAACACCAAAGAAAGTGCCGCGACAATGCTCGCCCCCTGCGCCGCAATCTCGCAGAGCTGGAGCCAGAGCCGGTTATGATCGGCAGGCCCGGAATATTCCGCGTGCCGGGTTAAGGTCAGAAGCGGAGGCGCAAGCACGATAATGCCGATCGCGTCGCCGATCCAATAACGGAACGCTGCGTCTGGAAAACCGCTCCACGGCACGACTCCGGCAGCGGCATAGGTCGTCACATAACCGCACGCGGCCAGCCCTGAACTGGCGATAGTCACTCCGATCAGCAGGGCAACATCGGAAGTCCTGTGAAGGCCTGCCTCGAACCCTAGACGGCGCAAAACGGCGGCGCCACCGGCATAACCGCCAGTGACCACGAGCGCGGCAGTGACTATCGGAGCCGAAGGGATAGCCATCTCGGGAAGCGTCGCGGCCGATAACAGCTCTGCTGCCAATACGGCCGGCGACCAGCGTGGCCCTTTGATGATGAGCAGCGCCAGCGCCAGGCCGGCACTGGGGCTCCATGGCGTGATCCCGATGCCGTGCCGGGCTTCGATAAAGCTCAGCCGATCCAACATCAGGTAAAAAGCGATGTAGCCAACCGACAGGGCTAAGACCGCCCCGGCCCGACCGATCCGAGAACTTGTCGGAGCCGCCCACGCTGGCAGATGCGCAACGTTCTGAGCGTGTTCTCCCCCTATCATGGTTATCTATCCCAGCTGATCAGGTGGCGGTAATGTCCTCGACGTTTAGTGTCCGACCCGTCGCTCAATCGCGGGATCTCACGACAATTTTGAATCTTCTCGGCGCTTCTGCCCTCCAATTTGCCCACGTCAAGATCCTCTCTCTATACGTGGTCGCACGTATTCATCCCAAGTGGATCAGCGTCGCATGATCGAGCATATCCGAAACGCCCCTCCGCAGGGCACCCCCTCTTCGTGTCACAACCTTGCCAGCGCAGCACTCCTTCGATGAGTTCCGTTGGATCGCTTCCACATGAGCAGGTCGACAACCGGACTATCCAACGAGACGCCGCACCGCCGGACCGCCTTGTCGGCGCGTCCAGGATTTACCCATGACACCTCGGCTTTCCAGGCTGATCACCTTTCAGTTACGCTTGAACCGCATCGGTCCGCGTCCAGGTGCACCAAATGCGCTGCCTTAGCTGCTTAGCCGAAAATGCTGCGGCCAGGCGCTTTTGCGCCGAATGCGGAACACCGCTCCCCTTGCCGTGCCCAGGTTGCGGTTTCGACAACGAGCCCACCGCGAGGTTCTGCGGCGGTTGCGGCAAACCGCTCGCGACGCTCGTCGCTCCGAAACAACCATCCGGGTCGGACGCACCTCGTTCCGATGGGGCGGAGCGCCGTCAGCTCACGGTAATGTTTTGCGACCTTGTCGGCTCGACAGCCCTGGCCTCGCGACTCGATCCGGAGGACCTGCGCGAGGTTCTGGGCGCGTATCACGAGTGCATCGCGAAGGCGATTGCACGCTTCGATGGCTTTGTCGCTAGGTACATGGGCGATGGAGTGATGGTCTATTTCGGCTATCCACGCGCCCATGAGGATGACGCTGAGCGAGCGGCTCGCGCGGGCTTAGCCCAGATCGAGGCCGTCCGCCACCTTCAAACACCCGAGCGGCTCCAAATTCGCATCGGTATTGCCACTGGGGTGGTTGTCATCGGTGAACTGGGCCGGTTCGGCGAGGCACAAGAATGGGATATTGTCGGCGAGACTCCCAACCTTGCCGCGCGGCTGCAGGCCCTCGCCGAACCCAACACGGTTGTCATCGGGCCGATCACGCAGCGGCTTCTCGGTAATTTGTTCGAGTACCGCGATCTGGGCGCCGTCGAGCTGAAGGGTTTCGCCGAGCCAGTGCGCGCATACCAGGTGCTCCGGCCCAGCGTCATGGAGAGCCGGTTCGAAGCGTTACATCCGGCCCATTTGACCCCGCTCGTCGGTCGCCGGGAGGAGGTCGAGCTGTTGGAGCGACATTGGGCGCAGGCAAAAGCTGGTACCGGACGTGTGGTGCTGATCTCGGCCGAGCCGGGGATTGGGAAATCGCGACTGGTCGAAGCTTTCCGAGGTGGCGTCGAGGGGGAGCAACATACGCGATTGCGGTATTTCTGCTCGCCACATCATCGGGACAGCGCTCTGTTCCCGTTCATCGGCCAGCTGGAACGGGCGGCCGGGTTTGCGCGTGATGATGCGCCTTCGGTGAGGCTCGACAAGCTGGAGGCGCTCATTGCACCAAACGCGTCCGAAAGCGACGCACCGCTATTGGCGGAGCTTCTGTCTTTGCGTTTCGATAATCGTTGCCCCGCTCTCGATCTCACCCCGCAGCGCCAGAAGGAAACGACATTCGAGGCGCTGTTGCGACAGTTCGCCGGTTTGGCAAGCCGGCAACCCGTATTGATGATCTTCGAGGATCTGCATTGGGCGGACCCAACCTCGCGCGAACTGCTCGACCTCATCGTTGGCCAAGTTGCGAGAATGCCGATGCTGCTGGTCGCGACCTTCCGGCCTGAGTTTCAGCCGCCTTGGGCCGGTCAGCCGCATGTGACGACCTTGTCTCTGGGTCGCCTGGGACGGGAAGAAGCCGGCGAGTTGGTGCGCGAGATCACTGCCGCTACCGCGGCATTGTCTAGCGAGATCGTCGACGAAATTGTCGAGCGCACCGATGGGGTGCCGCTGTTTCTCGAAGAACTGACGCAAGCGGTCGTCGAGACCGCAATCTCAGGCGCCGACGCTGGGAAAGCTGTCTTATCTGTTCCGGCACCCTCGCCGACAATCCCGGCGACGTTGCATGCCTCGCTGATGGCGCGACTCGATCGGCTGGGCTCGACGGCGAAGGAGGTCTTGCAGTTCGGCGCGGCGATAGGGCGGGATTTCTCCTGCGAGCTGTTGACTGCGGCCGGGCAGTGGACCGACAGGGAATTGCGCGGCGCACTCGGCCGGCTCGTCGCTGCAGGTCTCTTATTGCAGCGCGAGATACCATCGCAGACGAGTTTCCTCTTCAAACACGCGCTGGTGCAAGACATCGCCTACAGCATGCTGCTGCGCGGCACTCGCCGTTCATTGCATGCCCGGATCGCCGCCGCGCTGGAGGAACGGTTTCCCGACGCGACGCAGCGGCGGCCCGAAACCCTCGCTCACCATTTCACCGAAGCCGGATTATTTGAGAGGGCGGTCGCATATTGGTGCCGCGCAGGCCGCCGCTCCGTGGCGAAATCAGGCTTTGTCGAGGCGATCACACAACTGAGGACGGGGCTGCAGCTCATCCCCAATCTGCCGGACACTCGTGAGCGCAAGCACCAGGAACTCGAACTACAGATCGCTCTTGCGGGTGCACTGACCGTGATCAAGGGATATGCCCACCCGGAGGTAGCAGAGGCGTTCGGTCGTGCGCGCAATTTGATCTCGGAGACCGGGCGAGCGGGTACGGTCATTCACTTCTCGATGCTGCGCGGGCTCTGGGCTGCCGAGTTCGTCGGCGGCAAACCGAGAGCGGCGCTCGACCATGCGAACGAATTTCTGTTGCTTGCTCAATCTCAGCAAGATTCTCGGGTGTTGACGACGGCGCATTGGCTCGTCGGGAGGGTACTTATAGCCACCGGCGATTACCCCGCAGCCACGTCGCACCTCGAACGTGCGGTGAGGTTATATTGGGCAGAGAAGAACTGGATGTTTGACCCACGGCTTGGCGCGGACCCCGGGGTCACCGCCGTCGCCACCTGGGGATTGTCACTTTGGCACCGGGGCTACCCTGATCAGGGGCGCGCGATGGTCGACGAGGCACTGCAGCGCGCACGGCAACTTTGTCACCTCCATACCCTCGCATATGCACTTCTGATTGCCGGTCTGGCGGCGCTTTCCGCAAGGAATACGACCGAGACGGAAGAGCTTGGGGATGAGTTGGTAGCCCTTTCGAATGAGCATCGATTCGCATTCTTCTCGGGATTTGGCCAAATCTTCCAAGGCTGGGCCTTGGCGCAGCGCGGACTGGGCCGAGCCGCTGTGCGGCGGATCAGAGAGGGCTTGGTGGCAGCGGAGGCGACAGGATGGCGCAGCCATGAGCCGGCTTTTCACGGTCTGCTTGCCGAGGCGCTCGCTCTGACTGGTGCTATCGACGAGGGGCTGAGCGTTCTGGCCGAGGCGCTGGCAACAGCGGAGGCGAGTGGCGCAAGAGGGGCTGATGCCGAGCTGTATCGCTTACAGGGGGATTTGCTGCGGCGCTTATCATCGCCAGAATGGACGGAAGTCGAAGGCTGTCGCCGCAGAGCCCTTACCGTCGCACGCGAGCAAGGCACGCGCGGGTTCGAATTGCGTGCCGGGGTCAGCCTCGCCCGCCTGCTGAGTGAACTGGGCCGAGGCGCCGAGGCCCGCGACCTGCTAGCGCCGATCTACGGCTGGTTCACCGAGGGCTTCGAAACCGCCGATCTGAAAGAGGCGAAAGCACTGCTGGACGAGTTCGCTTGAGCCGCTTCGTCGGCGAGGCCCGGAGTGACGGGTTAACGGCTCGGCGGCCCCTGGCTGGGTTTACTTCCCGAAATAACCGAGCGGGCTGCCCACCCCGGAGCAGAAGTCTCAGCCTTCGGTGGCCAAGAGGCTCTCGAAGTCGGGTCCGATACCGCAGGCGCCGGGGGTAATGTCCGTAAACACTCCAGAACCTTCCTGGAACAAGGATGAGCTCGCGTAGATTTCGGTGTGCTCGGCCACCGTGGAGTTGTTGAACCGACCCGCCGCGTTGACGATGCACGCCCATATCGGAGTGGAAACGTTGGCTCCACCGACGGCGCGCCAACCGACAAATTTCGAGTCGTAGATCCACACCCCGGTAAAGGGGTCGGCGACGGCGGCGAGCCTGGGGTACCCCGCGAGCTTCCGACCATGTTTTTGATCAGGAACTGATAAGGGGGACGAGGCTCGTAGGCGCTGGGGCCGCCGCCGGTGCCTCCGGAGGGTCCCCAATTCCACACGACCTCGCCCCCGAAATCGCCTAGGGTGCCCGCCATGACAGCGGGTTGCCCACCAGGCTGGTGCCGCCGACGGAGACGACATTGGGAGAAGCGGAAGGATACAACACCCCTGGAGAAATCGACGGCACCGGCGAAATAGACGACGCCTTTCTGGGTAAAGAAGGTGTAGTGGGCTGTCTCGCTGGCAAATTCGGAGAAGCCCCAGCTCATCGAAACTTCGCCGCCTCCGTTCACGGCCGCGCATTGGCTCGCCCCGGCTACGGCGGCAAAGAGATCGGTGAGGCCGTCTGACACAGCCTCGACGAGATAAACCTTCGCATGGGGCGCCATTGCATGCACCCACTGGACGTCGAGCGACGCCTCGGCCTCCCAGCCGGGGTCGTAAGAAGGCTTTGTGCCCCCAGGTGTGCGCGCTCCGGCGGAAGCGTTGACGACCTGGAAGTTTGCAACGGTCGGCGCCGGCAAGCCGAACTGAGCCGAAAAGACCGCCAAATCGCTTGCCGCGTTGGGAGAGTCAAAGGCTTCGACAACGGCTTGCAGCTATCGTTCGGTCTCGGCACCAGCCCATACGCACAAGCGAGCGAAGCGGCCGTATTCGCATAATAAGCCCCCGTGACAGGGGGTAGCTCTTCGGGCTGGGCGGTTGCACCTGCAGGTCAGCAGGCGCGGTGGCTCGGTATCGGATCGGAGCAATTTAGGCTGTGTTAATCGCCGGCCCATCGGTTGCCGGAGATAGGATGCCCCTCACCATGACCCTCTCCTTGCAAGCGGGGCGACCGGGGGGCAAGCGACAGCTATGAGACAAGATGGCGCATGGGGTCGGGCAGAGTTGCAAATGAAATCCACTCGCAATAGGTTCAGTCGCACCCGGGTGGAAGGATATGCCCGCTATCTCACGCAAATGCGCCGATAATACGCTGGCGCTCGGCACCGCGCCGGTTGGCTTCGCCGGCCGAATCAGGGCCGTGGAAGTGCGCTCGGATGACCATGGCGTGCCTGCGCTCGAGCGCGAGCGCAGGCTGATCGAGTTAGGATTTGTCGAAGGCGCCCGGGTGGAAGTGCTGCATCAGGGCTTGTTCGGTGGCGATCCAATAGCGGTCCGGGTAAACGAGGCAACGGTTGCGCTGCGCCGCCGGGAGGCCGCCGCGATCCTGGTCGAGCCCGACGGCGGATGAGCGAGCTCGCGCTGCCGGCCCGCATCGCCCTGGTCGGCAACCCGAACAGCGGGAAGACAGCGCTCTTCAATGCGCTGACCGGCAGTCGCCAGAAGGTCGCCAACTACCCCGGCGTGACGGTGGAGCGCAAGGAGGGCGTGGTGCAGACGCCCGCGGGCCTTACCGTGCGGCTGATCGACCTGCCGGGGACCTATTCGCTACGGGCCCGCAGCCTCGACGAGATCGTCACCCGTGACATCGTCCTCGGACGCCTCGCGGGAGAGGATGTCCCGCGCCTCCTCGTCTGCGTCGCCGATGCGACAAACCTTCGGCTCGCACTGCGGCTCGCGCTCGAACTCAAGCGCGTCGGCCGACCGATGATCCTCGCGCTCAACATGTTCGACATCGCGCGTCATCGCGGGTTCGAGATCGACCTCGACCGGCTGTCCGCGGAGCTTGGCGTTCCCGTCGTGGCTTCTGTCGCGGTGCGCCGCGGCGGCACGCGCGATCTTCTCGCCCGCATCGACGAGGTGATCAGCGAACGTGGATTGCCCCAGGGGCTCGTGGCGCCCGAGGGCACCTGGTCCGAGCCGAACGCTGCCGAGTTGCGCGCGACGCAACGTCAAGCCGACCGCATTCTCGATGCGGCGGTCAGGATGCCCGGCCGGCCCGATGGTTTTACCCGGCGCGTCGACCGGGTCGTGCTTCACCCGGTGTTCGGCCTCGTCATCCTGCTGACGATCCTGTTCCTGATGTTCCAGGCAGTGTTTACCTGGGCGCAGGCGCCGATGGAGTTGATCAAGAGCGGTTTTGCGGGCCTCGGCGTCTGGGTCGGCGTCGTACTCCCGCAAGGCTGGCTGCTGAGCTTTGTGCGCGACGGGGTCATCTCCGGGCTCGGCAGCGTCCTCGTCTTCCTGCCGCAGATCCTGACCCTGTTCTTCTTCATCCTGCTGCTCGAGGATTTCGGGTACATGGCCCGCGCCGCCTTTCTGATGGACCGCATCATGGGCGGCGCCGGGCTGCATGGCCGCGCTTTTATACCGCTATTGTCGAGCTTTGCTTGCGCGATACCCGGCATTATGGCGACCCGGGTCATCGCCAGCCGGCGCGGCCGCCTCGCAACGATCCTGGTCGCGCCGCTGATGACCTGCTCGGCGCGCATTCCGGTCTACACGCTGATCATCGCGGCCTTTGTTCCGGCGCAGACGGTGCTTGGCTGGTTCAGCCTGCAGGGCCTCGTGATGTTAGGGCTTTATGCTGCCGGCATCACCGGCGCGCTCGGCGTGTCCTGGGTCTTCAATCGGCTGCTGTGGCGGCGCGACCCGAGCGACCCGTTCATGCTCGAGCTGCCCGACTACAAACGGCCGGTCCTGAAGAACTTGGCGCTCGGGTTGATGCAGCGCGGGCAGATCTTTCTGCACCGCGCCGGAACCACAATCTTTTCAATGATGGTCGTGATCTGGTTTCTGTGCTCGGTGCCGCCAGCCCCGGCGGATGCCACAGATCCGGCGATCAATTACAGCCTCGCCGCGCGCATCGGCCAGGTGATGGAGCCGGTGTTGCACCCGGTCGGCTTCAACTGGCAGATCGATGTGGCGTTGGTCCCCGGGATGGCGGCGCGCGAGGTCGCGGTCGCCGCGCTCGGCACCGTCTATGCGATCGAGGGCGCCGCCGCCAAGCCGGACGAGCTCGGCCGCACCTTGACTACGCACTGGAGCCTCGCCACCGCCTTGGCGCTCCTTGCATGGTATGTGTTCGCGCCGCAATGCGCCTCGACATTGGGTGTCGTCCGGCGTGAAACCAACAGCTGGAAGTGGACCGCCTTCCTGTTTGGTTACATGCTGGCGCTGGCCTACCTTGCGGCGTTCGTCACCTATCACACGGCGGTCGCGCTCGGCGCCGGATGAATCTCTGCTGGATGATGCCCGTGCAAAATGCGCGCAAAGAGCACCGAGACCTGAGCGGGCGCTCGGTCGATCGAAATTTAGGTTAACGGCTTATTTACCATTTTGGTTAACCCTACTGTCCGGCTCGACGCTGTTGTCTCCTAGCGGCTAAGCCGCGCAGGGCCGGTCGGGGTTGCGCATTCTCCGGCCGGCCTCCTGCGCTCTCAGGGCATCCCCGATAAGAGCGCGTGGTCGCAGTCGCCAGTGCCAAGCAAAACAAGAGGGGTGCGAGGGGCATCGCCGTTCCATGGTTTATCTTCCATGCAACGATTTAGGCTGGTGCTCGGGCGATCAATCATTGCAGGAGATCATTGATGGATACTTGTTGCAGGTGCGGATCGGCATGTGCGGCGGCTCGGTTCTGAGGTGGACGACGGCCCTCTATAGCCGAGCAGCTCGATGTCTGGAGCAGGCCCAAGAGCGGCCCGTGGTCCGCCCCCCGGCGGCTCGTCAGTCAGATGCCAGCAACGGACGTTTACCGGGCGCCGGCGGTGCCGGCATGCTGCAGCGACTGTCTCGATCAGCGGCGAGGCAAATCGCTTGGTTCCGCCGATTGCCTGATTTCTGACGGCGTGGCGCCGTAGCGTCGGCCGATCGAGATAAGACAAATCGCCGACCCGGACATCAAAAACGACCGAGCTGATGCTGCGGTCGCCAAAGAGCCAGGGGTCTGCTCCACCAGCTCGCAAGGCAGTCCCGGCTTAATCAAAGCAGAGCGAGCTCGGCAGCGCCACCGACCGGCCGGCTAGCGAGCTCGACCGACGGTCGGCAATGTCGTGAACAGGTAGATCCCCGCGCTCAAGGCGGTGATCCAGAAGCTGCTCGGCCAGTCAGTGTAGAAGGCCAGTGCGATGCCGGTCCAGGCTTCTAGCAGTGCCAGGCCGGCCGACAGGAAGAGCCCACTTCCGATTCCGATCGTCAGTCGCTGAGCTGCCGCTGCCGGTCCGACCATCAGCGCAAAGACCAGCAGCACACCGACGATCTGCACGCACTCGGCGACGGCTAGCGCCACGATGGCCAGGAACAATACCGAATAGAGCCGAAGCGATACCCCCTTCGCCTCGGCCAATTCCGGCTGCAGGCTCGCGAACAACAGCGGTCGCGAGATAACAGCAAGTGTTCCCGTGCTGACCACGCCCAGCCACAGGAGCGTCCATACGGTTCCGACATCGACGGCAAGCACATTGCCGAACAGCAACGCCGTCGCCTGAGTTGCGTAAGCCGTGACGAAGTGGAGGAATAGCAAGCCGAGGCCGAGCGAGAGCGCCAGGACGATGCCGATCGCGACATCGCGCCGGGCCAGCCGCTCGCCCATCGCGCCCATGCCGACCCCCGCGGTCACGGTCAGCACCACCAGACCCCAGATCGGCGTCACGCCGATCAGAACCGCGCCCGTGGCGCCGGTGAAACCGACATGGGCAAGCGCATGACCGGCAAAGGTCTGTCCGCGCAGGACAAGGAAATAGCCGACCAGACCCGAGACGATCGCGACGATCGCCGCCGCTGCGAAAGCATTCTGCATGAAGTCGTATTCAAGCATCGCCGTGCTGCGCTCCCAGCAGACTGCCCGTGCGCTGGTGCCTCGACCCGTGATCGTGGCGGTGGGTGTCGCGTTCTACATCGTGGCCGCCCGACATGACGAAGATCCGACCCTTCAGGCGGACGACGTCGATCTCCGCTCCATAGAGGCGGGATAGGACCGGCCCCGTGATGACGTCGTCGACCGTGCCCAGCGCCGCCTGGCCGCGCCCGAGATAGAGCACCCGGTCGAGAGCGCCGAGCAACGGGTTCAGCTCATGGGCGCTGAACAAGACGGTGACCCCGAGCTTGGCCCGGAGCGACTTCGTCAACCCCACCAAATCGCCTTGGTAATGTGGGTCGAGATTGACCAGCGGCTCATCAAGGAGCAGCAGCTGCGGGCGACCGATCAGCGCCTGGGCCAAGAGCAGGCGCTGCTGCTCGCCGCCTGAAATCTCGGCCAAGGGCCGTCGCGCCAGATCGCTGGCACCGACCAAATCAAGAACGCGATCGACTTCAGCGTGCGCCCCCTTGCTCGCAAACGGCAGGCCCAGCCGGTGCCCATCGACAACGCCGGCGACGAAGCCCCAGCCGCTCAGTCGCAAGTCGCTGCCGCTGCTGCGGACTTGCGGCATGTAGCCGATTGCCGGATTGCCGCGAGCCGCCGGCCGGCCGAGCACGCGGATCGTGCCGCGGCTTGCCGGCACCAGGCCCAGGACGGCGCGCATCAACGTCGTCTTGCCGGCGCCGTTGGCTCCGAGCACGCCGACAAACTCGCCTGTCGCGATCTCCAGGCTCACGTCGGCCAGAACGTCGCGGCCGCCCAACCCCAGCGCGACATCACGGAACTCGATCGCGTTCACGGGGTCTGCTGCTTGGGGAGCGCCCGATCGATCGCGTCAAGCACGCTCGTCATCCAGCCCTGATAGTTCTCGCCGGCGGGTTCGGTCTCCGTGGCCCCCACCAACGGTACGCCCGACGCCTTGGCAATCTTCCGCATCCGATCGGCAATCGGGTCCGTGGCCTGGCTATTGTAGATCAGCAATTTGCCCTGATGCGTCTTGAGGTCGCTCTCAAAGGCGGCGACGTCGGAAGCG
>Ga0306925_10006372_pt1 | contig 10950 bp, 10 predicted proteins | sample flu12Cox44000176_FD_203755 | JGI IMG/M metagenome (GOLD analysis project Ga0306925, IMG submission 203755) | Lab enrichment of tropical soil microbial communities from Luquillo Experimental Forest, Puerto Rico - flux8day.12C.oxic.44.000.176 (v2)... | ecosystem: Environmental > Terrestrial >...
GCCATCCGCACGAACGTGCTTTCCGCGAACCTAGGCCCGCCCGGGTGGCCCGTCAAGGGCGAGCAGCGCCGGGAGGTCCGTGGCCAGCTTGTCCTGCCAGCCTCCGTCGAACCCGTCACGGTAGCCGCGGCACTCATCCGTCCAGCCGCGATGCGTCACGTGCAGCCTGGTGCCGCTTCCCTCGGGGGCGAGCTCGAAGGTGACGATGGTGTCGCCGAACGCCCCCGCCCACTGACAGCGCAGCAGCCTCAGCGGTTCGGCGTCGAGGACATCTCCGACGATGATGCCGAGCTCCGGCCGCGCGTCGAAGGAGAAGCGGTGCCCCGGCTCAGCCGCGAAATCGTTCGGCAGGAGCCAGGTGGACAGTTCCGCCGGGTCGGTAAGCGCCCGCCACACCCGTTCCGGCGGATGGGCGAACAGGACCTCGTACTCGATCACGCCATCCCGGATCACGGCGCGCCGTCTCCCGCGGCCATACCTTGATCATAAATAGGCGACAGCTGGGCACCTAGAGGCGCGTACCCGCAAACGCCATGATCACGAAAACATTTTTTATCATGTAAGGAATTCGTTCTATATGCTCACAAAGATTTCGTGATCATGCTTTGAACAGGTAATATACGAAAATGCGGGGACTCCTAGGACGCGGGTGACGAAGTCGCGGCGGCGGCTAGGCCGAGCCATGCGATTCAACTTTTCTATCTTTTCTTTCCATCTATTTATCCGTACCGGATGGAGTGATAAAGTCGCCTGCCATGGCGGAGATCGTGTACGCGACCATGGCGGACGACGCGGAGACCGTGCCGGCCGAGCTGCGGTGCATCTGGCCGGGCTGCCGACGCCGCCGCGCGCCCGGGCGGGCGGCCGGCTCCGGGCGGCAGCGGGAATACTGCCTGAAGGCGGACCGGCAAGAGGCCGGCGGCGGCCCGGTGCACAACGCCCGCAACCGGTGGGCGTGGCGCCGCACCGCCGACGCCGGCGACGACGGCGCCTCCGGTGATGGCAGGGGCGCCACGGCCGGGGCGGCAGCGGTGGACGGCGGAGAGGCGCCACCGTCCGTTCGGGATATATGGCCTGTATCGAGCGCCAGGCAGCGAGCCGGGGAGCTCCTCGAGCAAGCGCGGGAGCAGCACGCCGCCGCCCTTGCCGCGCTGCGGGCCGAGCGGGAGCTGTATGAAGAACTCGGGGATCAGTTCCGCCGCATGGGGGATCCGGCGACGATCGACTTGGAGATCACCTCGATCGGGCTCAAGGCCGGGCGGGATGTCTCGCAGGCGGCGGAGGAAGCGGCCCGCGCCCGGCGCGCCCAGCTGCGGGCCGACCGCGAGCGGGACGAAGCCGTCCGGCTGAAGGAGCAAGCCGACGCCGCGGCCGAGCAGTTCGCCGCGGACACCGAGGCCGCGGAGCGGGCGCTCGCGCAGCGGACCAGCGAGTTCGAGCGCGAGCGTGACCTGCTGCTGCGAAAAGCCCGGGAAGCCGAGGAGCGGGCCGCCCGCGTGACCGCGGAAGCCGGGGCGACCGCGGCGGCCGCGCAGGCGAAAGCGGTCGCCGCGGAAGAACGCGCGGACGTGCGGAGCGAGCGCGCCCGGCGGCAGGCCGCGGACGCGGCGGCGGAAGCCAGGCGGCAGACCGCCGAGGCGCGCGACCAGGCCGCCGAACAGGTCACCGCGGCCCGCGCGGACGCCGAGCGGGCGCGCGAAGAGGCCGCGCGGGAGCGCGGAGAAGCCGAGCGGGCCCGCGCGGACAGCGAGCGGGCCCGCGCGGATGCCGAGGCGATCCGCGAGGCCCTCAGGCAGGCGGGCGACCACGCCCGGGCCGGGATCGCCGCCGCCGAGGCCAGCGCCGCGGCGGCGAACGCGCGCGCCGCGGTCATCGGCGCCGAGGTCGAGCGGCTGCGCGGCGAGCGAGCGGCGGAGCTGTCCCGCCTGCAGGCCGCGCACCAGGCCGCCCTGGACGCCGAGCGGGCCAGGGCGAAGCGCGCCGAAGACGAACTCGACGCGCTCCGCGAGAACTGAGGAGAGATAGCCCATGACCGATGACGGGTGGCGATCGCTGGCCGCGGAGGCGGCCGCCTTCCTCGACCTCCCGCCGGAGTCGCTGGCGGTGGACGGCACCCCGCACGGCCTTCCGTCGAGGCTCCCGGCCGCGGATACCGCCGTCGCGTGCGTCGCGACCGCCCTGACGGCCGCGGCTGGTCTGCGGGGCCAGCGCGGGGGGACGCTGCCGCGGGCGCGGCTCGACGCCGGCCATGTGACCGCGGCCGTGCGCAGCGAGGCGCACTTGCGGGTGGACGGCCGCGGCTTCGGCGGCGGCTTCGCGCCCCTGTCGCGGTTCTGGCGCTCGGCCGACGGTTGGGTGCGCACCCACGGTAACTATCCGTGGCACCAGCAGGCGCTGCTGCGCGCGCTTGGCACCGGCGACGACCCGGCGGCGGTCGGAGCGGCCATCGGGGAACGTTCCGCCGAAGGAGTCGAAACCGACGTGGTGGCGGCGGGCGGCGCCGCCGCCGCGGTCCGCACCAGCGGGCAGTGGCGCTCGCACCCGCACGGCCAGGCGGCCGCCGCCCAGCCGCTGATCGGCGGCGCCGTGATCGAGGGCGCGCCGCCGCGCCGCCGCGAACCGGCCGGGCGGCCGGCGGCCGGGCTGCGGGTGCTGGACCTCACCCGGGTCATCGCCGGGCCGGTGGCCACCCGCTACCTGGCCGCTCTTGGCGCCGACGTGCTTCGCGTCGACCCGCCGCACCGGCCGGAGCTGCCGCTGCACTGTTACGAGGGGCTGCCCGGCAAACGCAGCGCGATCCTGGACGCGCGGACGCCCGACGGGCTGAGCCGGCTCCACCAGCTTCTCGACGGCGCGGACATCCTGGTACAGGGCTACCGGCCGGGCGCCCTCGAACGATTCGGTCTCGACACGGGCTCGCTGGCCGACCGCCACCCTGGCCTGGTGATCGTGTCCCTGTCGGCATGGGGCGGCCCGGGACCATGGTCAGGGCGGCGCGGCTTCGACAGCCTCGTCCAGGCGGCGTCCGGCATCGCGATGACCGAGTCCCCCGACGGGGACCGGCCGGGCGCGCTGCCCTGCCAGCTGCTCGACCACGGCACCGGATACCTGGCCGCCGCTGCCGCCCTGGAGGGCGTGCGCCGGCAATCCCGGACAGGCGGCACGCACGCCTTCGCGCTCTCGCTCGCGGCCACCGCGACGTGGCTGCTCAGCGCGGCGACGCCGGAGCCGGTGCCGGGGGCGGCGGCCGGGCCGGTGCCGGGGGCGGCCGCATCCGGCACCCAGCCGCCCGCCGGCGAATACCTGACCACCCTGTGGTCCGGCGGCACGCCTGTCACGGTCGTCACCCCGCCCGGCGCGCTCGACGGCCATCCCCTGTCCTGGCCCTCGCGACTGACCGCCTACGGTCAGGACACACCTGCCTGGTGAGCTCTGCGGCCGGCGCACCACACTTCCGGTTATCCCCGTTTTATTTTGTTTTCTCTTTCTTTCGTTGGCTTTCCACCCGGTTACTCTTGACTTGCCACCAACATGGGTGTAAAACCAAGGAAACAAAGATGAAACGGAGATGGCCAAGGCATGTATGCGGAAGAGCGGCTTCAGCTGATAGTCGCCCGTGCCCGGGCGCAGGGCCGGGTCGATGTCGCGGCTCTTGCCGCTGAGCTTGGGGTGACTCCGGAAACGGTCCGCCGGGACCTGACGTCCCTGGAACGGCAGGGACTGCTGCGCCGCGTGCACGGCGGCGCGATCCCGGTGGAACGGCTTGGCTTCGAGCCGGCCGTCGGCCAGCGCGCCGAGCGCAACCTGGAAGAAAAAGACCGGATCGCCAAGGCGGCCATCGCCGAGCTTCCGACCGACGGCGCGATCCTGCTCGACTCGGGCACCACCACGGCCCGGATCGCGGAGATGCTGCCGCTGGACTGCGAGCTCACCGTCGTCACCAACTCGCTGCCGATCGCCCTGACCCTTTCGGTCCGGCCCAACCTGCAGGTGCTGGTGACCGGCGGCCGGGTGCGGTCGCGGACGCTGGCCGGGGTCGGCGACTGGACCGGCAACGCCCTCGCCAGCGTCCGGGTCGACGTCGCGTTCCTCGGCGCCAACGGCGTCTCCGCCGCCTACGGCCTCACCACCCCCGACCAGGACGAGGCGGCGGCCAAGCGGGCCATGATCCGCGCCGCGCGACGGCCGGTGGTCGTGGCCGACCACAGCAAGCTCGGGGCGGATTACTTCGCCCGCTTCGGTGAGCTGAACGAGATCGACACGCTCATCACCGACACGGGCGCCGACGAGGACCTGGTCGCGGACCTGGAATCGGCCGGCCTGCGGGTGGTGCGGGCATGATCGTCACTTTGACCGCCAACCCGAGCGTCGACCGGACGATCGAGGTCGCCGCGCTCCGGCCCGGCACCGTCATACGCGCCCGCGCCAGCCGGGTGGACGCGGGCGGCAAGGGCGTCAACGTCGCCAGGGCGCTGGCCGCGCACGGCCGCAAGGCCAAGGCCGTGCTGCCCAGCGGCGGCGCGGAGGGGGCCCAGCTCGAGGCCCTGCTGGCCGGCGCCGGCCTGGACCTGCTCACCGTCCGCATCGGCGGGTCCATCCGGGCGAACGTCACCGTGGTCGAGGCCGACGGCACCACCACCAAGCTGAACGAGCCCGGGCCGCGCCTGTCCGGGGCGGAGCTCGCCGCGCTCGCGGCCACCCTGGGCGAGGCCGCGGCCGCGGCGGAATGGGTTGTGCTGTCTGGCAGCCTGTCCCCCGGCACGCCGGCCGACTGGTACGCCGGCGTCATCCGCCAGCTGCGCGGCAGCGGGCCCCGGATAGCGATCGACAGCTCCGGGCCGCCGCTGGCCCAGGCGATCGCCGCGCGCCCGGACCTGGTCAAGCCGAACCGGGAGGAGCTCGCCGAGCTGGCCGGCGCTTCCATCGACACGATCGCGGACGTCGCCGCCGCCGCGCGGGTCCTGATCGAGGCCGGCGTGCACACCGTCCTCACCAGCCTCGGGCCGGCCGGCGCGGTGCTCACCCGGCGCGATGGCGCCTGGCACGCCACCGCCGCGGCGATCGAGCCGCGCAGCACCGTCGGCGCCGGCGACGCGCTGCTGGCCGGCTACCTGTCCGCCAGCAGCTCGGGCACCGCCGACACCGCCGGCCCCGGCCGCGGCGGCGGGCCGACCGCGCTAGCCGAGGCGGTCGCCTGGGGAAGCGCGGCGGCGGCCCTGCCGGGATCGCGCATGCCCGGCCCCGGCGACATCAGCCGCGCGGGCATCCACCTCACCGACCTGACCAACCTGGCGGACGGCGATCTCGCCGCCCGCCGACTGTAGGGCCCGCCGGGCCTTGTAAGGGAGTAAGACCATGACCAGCCCGATCATCACACCCGACCTCGTCGACCTGAGCCTGGAGGCGGACAGCAGGCACGACGCCACCCGCCAGCTCGCGCGGCTGCTCGCCGGCCAGGGGCGGGTCACCGATCTCGACGGATTCCTCGCCGACGTGGCGGCGCGCGAAGCGCAGATGCCGACCGGGATCGAAGGCGGCATCGGGATCCCGCACGCTCGTTCGGTCTATGTCACCGAGCCGTCCCTGGCGTTCGCGCGGAGCAAGGCGGGCGTGGATTACGGCGCCGCCGACGGCCCGGCGCACCTCATCTTCCTGATCGCCGCGCCCGAAGGCGGCGGCGCCCAGCACATGACCATTCTCGCGGCGCTCGCCCGCCGTCTCGTCCACGCCTCCTTCCGCGAGGCGCTCGCCACCGCTCCCGACGCGCCGACCGTCGTGGACATCGTTACGAAAGAGGTGCTCGGGTCATGAAACTTGTCGCCGTGACCTCTTGCCCCACGGGCATCGCGCACACCTACATGGCCGCCGAGTCGATCGAGCAGGCTGCCGCTGCCGCCGGGCACTCCATCACGGTGGAGACTCAGGGCGCGGCCGGCGCGGACCCGATTCCCGCCGACGTCATCGCCGGCGCGGACGCGGTTATCTTCGCCGCCGACGTCGAGGTGCGCGGCCGGGAGCGCTTCGCCGGCAAGCCGGTGGTCACCGCGCCGGTCAAGCGCGCGATCAACGACGGCCCCGGGCTGATCGCCGAAGCCGTCGCGGCCGCCGAGGCCGCGGTCGCGGCGGCCGCCGCCGGGGCTGGCGGCACGGCCGCGGCGCCGGCCGGACCGGCTGCCGCGGGCCACGCCGCACCGGCCGCCGGCCTGACCACCAAGGTCGACCAGGACGCGGGCTTCGGCACCCGGCTGCGGCAGTGGCTGATGACCGGTGTCAGCTACATGATCCCGTTCGTCGCCGCGGGCGGCATCCTGATCGCGATCTCGTTCATCATGGGCGGCCCGCAGGTGGCCACGAAGGTGTTCGGGGGCACGTTCCACGGGCACGTCTACCCGGCGGCCGTCACCGGCATCGAGGGCTTCACCATCGCCCCGGTGCTGCACGCCGCCGGCCTCGCCGGGCTGCTGTTCCTCATCGGCAAGATCGCGTTCTTCATGCTGGTGCCAGTGCTGGCCGGCTTCATCGCGTTCGCGATGGCCGACCGGATGGGTCTGGTCCCCGGCTTCGTGGGCGGTCTGGTCGCCACCGCGACCGGCGCCGGGTTCCTGGGCGGCCTGATCGCCGGCCTGCTGGCCGGGGCGGTCGTCATGCTGCTGAAGCGGCCCAGGGTGCCGCGCGCCCTCGCCGGCATCATGCCTGTCGTGGTGATACCGCTGGTCTCGACGGCCGTCGTCGGCGTGATCATGGCCGTGGCCGTCGGGCGCCCGGTCGCCGCGGCCACCGCCGCCATGACGACCTGGCTGCACGGCCTGTCCGGCACCAACGCGGCCGCGCTCGGCATGCTGCTCGGCGCGATGATGGCCTTCGACCTGGGCGGCCCCGTCAACAAGGTCGCCTACACCTTCGGCCTGGCCAGCCTGGCCAGCGGCGACACCAAGATCATGGCCGCCGTGATGGCGGCGGGGATGACGCCGCCGGTCGCCTGCGCGCTCGCGTCCGTCGTCCGCAAGCGGCTGTTCACGCCCGCCGAGCGCACCGCCGGCGAGGCCGCCTGGCTGCTCGGCCTGTCGTTCATCACCGAGGGCGCGATCCCGTTCGCCGCCGGCGACCCGCTGCGGGTCATCCCGTCGCTGATGGCGGGCAGCGCTGTGACCGGCGGGCTGTCGATGGCGTTCGGCGCCACGTCGCTCGCCCCGCACGGCGGCATCTGGGTGATCGGCCTCATCGGCAAGCCCGGCCTGTGGGCCGTCGCCATCGCGGCGGGCATCTGCGTCAGCGCCGTTTGCCTGGTCGCGCTCAAGTCGCTGCGCCGCACCGCCATCGCGGCGGAAAGCGCCGCGAACAACATCGGTGTCCCGGAATCCACTCGCGTCGCGGTAGGTGCGTCATGATCCAGCGTCAGGTAACCGTCGGTTCCACTGTCGGGCTGCACGCCCGCCCCGCGTCCCTGTTCGTCCAGGCCGCCGCCAAGGCGCCGGTCCCGGTCCTTATCGCCAAGCAGGGCGGCGAGCCGGTGGACGCCCGCTCCATCCTTTCCGTCATCGGCCTCGACGCCCGCGGCGGCGACACGGTGGTGCTGTCCGCCGACGGCGCCGGCGCCGAGGACGTGCTCGACGCCCTCGCCGCCATCGTCGCTGCCAACCACGACGCCGAAGGATCTCGGTCATGAGCGCGGAACTGCACGGTCTCGGCGTGAGCGCCGGGTCGGCGGCCGGGCCGGCGCTGCGGCTGGGCACCCCGCCGAAGCTGCCCGCCGCCGAGCCCGTCGTCACCGACTCCCAGGCCGAGGCCGAACGCGCCGTCGCCGCCCTGGAGGCCGTCGGCGAATTCCTGCGCGGCCGGGCCGAAGCAGCTGACGGAGCGGCCGCCGAGATCCTGGCGGCCGAGGCGATGATGGCCGGCGACCCCGCGCTCGCCGGGAAGGTGCGCGGCCTCGCCGGGGCCGGCCGGGCCGCCGCCTGGGCCGTCCGGGAGGCGCTCGCTGACTACCGGGCGATGCTGACGGCCGCCGGCGGCTACCTCGCCGAGCGGGCCGCCGACCTCGACGACATCGCCGACCGCGCGGTGGCGCTGCTGCTCGGCGAGCCGATGCCGGGCATCCCCTCCCCTGGGTACTCGTTCGTGCTGCTGGCCGAGGAACTCGCGCCCGCCGACACGGCGACTCTCGATCCGGCCGCCGTTCTCGCGATCGTCACCGAGCGCGGCGGTCCCACCAGCCACACCGCGATCCTGGCCAAGACCCTCGGGATCCCGGCCGTGGTGTCCTGCCCCGGCGCCGCGTCCGTCGCTGACGGGACGATGCTCGCCGTCGACGGCTCAGCCGGCACGGTCCTGGCCGAGCCCTCCCCGCGGCAGCTAGCTGAGCTGGCCCGGCGGCGCGCCGAACATGCCGCTCGCCTGCGCGCGGCGCGCGGTCCCGGCCGGACCAGGGACGGGCACCCGGTGAAGCTGCTGGCCAACATCGGCGGGCCCGCCGACGTGCCCGCGGTGATCGCCGCCGACGCCGAGGGGGTCGGGCTGCTGCGCACCGAGTTCCTCTTCCTTGACCGCCGCGACGAGCCTTCGGGCGAGGAGCAGCGGGCCACCTACGCCGAGATCCTCGCGGGAATGCGCGGGCGGAAGGTCGTCGTGCGTACGCTCGACGCCGGGGCGGACAAGCCGCTGGCGTTCGCGTCGCAGGAGGCCGAGCCCAACCCGGCGCTCGGCATCCGCGGCCTGCGCCTGGGCGCCCTGCTCCCGGGGCTGCTCGACACTCAGCTCGAGGCGCTCGCGCTGGCGGCCAAGGACACGGGCGCCGATGTGTGGGTGATGGCTCCGATGGTGTCGGTCCCGGCGGAGGCCGCCGCGTTCGCGGAGCGGGCCCGGAGTCACGGCCTGCCGCTCGCGGGGGTGATGATCGAGGTCCCGGCCGCCGCGCTGTGCGCGGCCGCGATCATCGAGCAGGCCGACTTCGTCTCGATCGGAACCAATGACCTGAGCCAGTACACGTTCGCCGCCGACCGGCAGGCCGGGGAGCTCGCCCCGCTGCTCGACCCCTGGCAGCCCGCGCTGCTGCGGCTCATCGCGATGACGGCGGACGCGGGGCGAACGGCGGGCAAGCCGGTCAGCGTCTGCGGCGAGGCGGCCAGTGACCCGCTGCTCGCCGTCGTGCTCACGGGTCTCGGCGTGACCAGCCTGTCGATGGCGCCGCCCGCCCTGGCCGAGGTCCGCGCCGCCCTGGCCGGGCACACGCTGGCGCAGTGCGAAGCCGCCGCCGCGGCCGCGCTCGCGGCGGCCACCCCGGACCAGGCCCGCACCGCCGCCAGCGCCGCCCTGGCCGATCAGGACTCACGGTCGTAAGTGGCCGGCCCGTGTCCTGGCCGTCGCGGCTGACCGCCTACGGCCAGGACGCGCCTGCCTGGTAAGGGTGGTGGCGTCAGCCCGTCTGTGCCGGGTCCGGGACAAGGCCTAGCTGTTCGAGCAGCTCGAGCTGGTCGAACATCAGGTTGAGCGCGGCTATCATGCCGTCACGGAAGCGGACCACCTGGATGTAGTTCGCGGTGACGTGCCGGCCGGTGGGCGGGACGTCGCCAGCCGGCGTGCGCAGGACGCCCTGATGGGTTCCGGTGAACGTGCCCTCCTCGACAGCGACGTCGCCGCTGATATGCAGGGCGTGGATCACCACGTGCGCGTCGGGGAAGGCGTTGAGCCACCCCTCGTGGTATTCGGCACAGGCCTGCTTTCCAGCACCGCTCATGCCGCCCGGCACATGGAACACCACGTCATCCGTCAGCACAGCGCTGAACTCGCCGATGTCATGGGCGTTGAAGGCTTCCGTCCACTTCTCGAACGCTTCCCGTACGGTCATTGTCATCAGGATCCCCCCTCGGTCGGCCGTCTCTTCGCTGAGCCGGCCGACTCACCGTACGCAGGCCCCCCCGGCGCACGGATGGAAACGGAGTGGAGATCGCGTGGAGGCCCGTACGAGCTTCCGCGCGGTGACAATCACGACTCGCGGTCGTCCGTGTCGTGGTAAGGGAACTGGGTCACATGCCGTTGCCGGCCTAGCGGGGTCAGTTCGAGCCACCGGTAGGTGCCCAGCAGTATGTCCAGGCCCCGTTCGTAGGCCGAATAGGTATGGAAGACCCGGTCGCCCTCGCGCAGGAAGACGCTGACCCCGGGACCGTCCGCACCGGAGCGGATGTAGGGCGCCTCCCGCTCCAGGGTCTCCTTGTCCTTGTAGTTGTACTCCAAGGGGGCCTTGCTCTCGTCGAAGCTGACGTGGAAGTCGTAGTTGAAGTCGCCGTCGGCCGAGGAGTACCAGGGCACCTGCCAGCCCATCCGCTTCCTGAACCGTTCGATGCTGGCGATCGGCGCACGGGACACCAGCACCAGCGTGGTGTCGCAGGCATGCAGGTGGGACAGGTCGCCGATGCTGTCGACCAGGAACGAGCAGGTTGGGCAGCCCTGATCCTCGCCGGGGAATCCGGACTGCTCGTGCCGCCACATGAAGTGGTAGGTGATCAGCTGACGGCGCCCGTCGAACAGCCCTGGCAGGTTCACCTGCCCGCCTGGACCGGTGAAGACGTAGTCCTTGGTGACCTCGGTCATCGGCAGCTCGCGGCGGGCCGCGTCCACCGCGTCCTTGGCACGGGTGGCCTCTTTTTCCTTGGCGAGCAGTTGCTCGCGGGCAGCACGCCACTGCTGCGGTGAGACGACTTGCGTGGTGTCCATCTTGTCCTCCTTGAATTTGTCCGCTCACCATCCCCACGGATAGGCAGGTGCCGAAACCGACAGACACGACACGATTCCGCGTCCGATTGTGGGCAGGCCCGCCAGTCCCCGATACGCTCATCTCCTATGACAGGGTCCGCCCTGTACCGGAAGGTGGCCGAGGACATCAAGGCGGCTATCGCTGCCGGTACGTATCCGGCCAATACCAAGTTGCCGTCCGAGAGCGAGCTAGCCGAACGG
>Ga0306925_10006373_pt1 | contig 10950 bp, 9 predicted proteins | sample flu12Cox44000176_FD_203755 | JGI IMG/M metagenome (GOLD analysis project Ga0306925, IMG submission 203755) | Lab enrichment of tropical soil microbial communities from Luquillo Experimental Forest, Puerto Rico - flux8day.12C.oxic.44.000.176 (v2)... | ecosystem: Environmental > Terrestrial > Soil...
AGACAAACAGCCGCCGCCGGTACATTGATACACTCCGCCGTGTGACGGTGTGCTCGGCCGAGGCTCGCAAGAAATAGCGAGTTGTCTCCTCGTCGCGCGTGCGCAATGCCATGGTCGTGTTAGGTGCTGACGTAACATCCTCTTTAAACCCTCGGCCGACCTGCATGAGTTGTGGCAGGCTTTGCATGGAGAACAGGAATGCTGTGTGTGTGCCCCGGGCCGTTTGCAAGATTTGAGCAAAGTTGCAGTATCCGAATGGCGCGAACCCATCCAGTACTACGCTGAACATCGGCCGGTTGGTGCGCCGACGCTGCTCCTCGCTCTCGTATCGTTTCCCCACGACCAGTTGCAGGTTCTGCAACAGCATCTTTCCCAGAGCGCGCACTGGTTCAGTGTTCTTGTTAACGTTCAGGGTGACAAAAAGGATCAGCTCCTGCTCGATCACCTCGTCTAGTGACAAAAGCTCTTCGTACGGGCCGGTGATAACGGCTAGCTCATCGTCCAGAAACGTCATGCACTCGTTGACCAGGCCCTGGATCTTCGGCATACGCTCCGGCTCGGTAAATGACTGGTAGAGGTTCTTGACTGACATCTCGAAATTCAAGCGTCGCTGAACGGGGACGGACGAGTCACGCTCCATGCGTTGGCGGGCTTTCTGGACCTGTTCCCGCAACACCTGTTCGTCAATTGCCATGACCAGCACATCATAAAAGTTGAACTTCTGGCCGGTATGCACCAATACGCGAACGATGTCAGCCAGGTAATTCAACTGGTGCTTGGCAAAGAACTCGTCATGCAGGTTGAAGGAGCCGAAGACCATGTTGACGATGGACATGTAGTCTTCATCGCTGCAATAGAACGGATTGTAACGGACCGAGATATCAGGGCGCGCGGGATTCAGCACACGTAGTTGGTGCAGGCGCCCAGCGCGGTGGACGTGTGGGAGCAGATCGTAGAAAAACTCCAGATCGCCCTTGCCATCAAAGATCACCATGGGCAGCCGATGGGGGTCGTTCGGTGTTCCGATGACGCGGGTCATATCCTGCGTGATGATGTTCTTGAGCAGCGTGGTCTTGCCCGAGCCGGTCATGCCCAGCACGACAGCCTGCATAACGCGTACTCGGTCCGGCCAGTACCACGGCTTGCCGTGGACGTCGTAGCCCAGGACCACGCCGTCCTGTTTCCAGGCATCGGCCGTAAACCGCTTGTCGCGAGGACGGGAGACGACCATCGGGGGATGAGGCCACTGCTTCTCCCGCCGAGATCGTGCCGTGGTTAGGAGAATGGTGGAGCCGATGATGCCCAAGCCGCCGAGGGCCAGGTAACAGGCTATTTCGGCAATCTGGCGGTTTTCTAGGTAGAAACGGTTGCGTGCGACGTACCAGGCGAACCAGGAGATCGCCATCAAGATAAGTGCAACGACGATCTCGATACTTTCAAGGAGTGGGGGATTCTGCTGCCCGTGAGCATAGGAGTCGCGCATCATTATTATTAGTATTGTCCTAGTATTGTCTCTTTGGGCTAAGAACCCAGCGCATCAGAAGCCCCAGGGCACCGCAGAACACGAACCCGGAGGCGAGGCCTAGATGAAAGGCGGTGTGCTCCGGACGGTACAGGTACAGCCAGACGAGTCGAGCCACGCCCAACAGAAGGAAGGCCCAGAAGAGAAACTCCCAGTCGCCAATCAACTCTTCCGCCTCGATGCTGATGATGGGTGGCGGAGGCGGTGTGACGCCATTCGGATCAAGTTGGTCATCCATGGCTGTCGCCTTAGATCAGATCGTTGAAGTAAATAAAGCAGCCCAGCAGGGTTCCAGCCAGCAGGACGAACAACACAAACCACCGTCTGGGCACCCTCGTCGCTTTGGAGTTGAACGGATTGAGTGGTTCAAGAACGGAGTCCCACACTGCTTTTCTGATGCCCAGATCCGGTCGGTCGCGCAGGTATTCGCGCAGAATGCCGTAAACGGACTCGCTGCTTATTGGATTGCTCATCACTCTAGGTTCCAACTTTGTGGCAATTGTTAACGCACCAGAAAGGCAGCAATTTGCTGTTTATTGCTTTCATCCGAGCCGTCCTTGGATCCGGAAAACTGCAGGCGCAACACGGTGGGACCTGGACCCGGCGCCATTTCCAAAGCCACCACACCGACGACTTGTTCGCCTGGGGCGATCTGCTCGGACTGCAGATGCCCATCCAGCACCCTCACCGGAGTCTCTTGTTTAACCTCGAGTTTGCTGACCTGCTCATCACCGAGCTGGAGTTGAGGAAGGCATACAGCGATTGCGGAGAGCGCACTCCATCGAGTTGATACACCTGGGGCGTACCAATGCTGTACGACTGCGAGCCGTGATTGCTGACTGCATAACGGATGAGCAGGTGCCCGTCTTTCTCATACACGTCGCTGATCCAAACCTCGACGGGCTTCGCAGGGTTCTTTTTCGAAGGCATGACTCGAACCGGTTTCTCCGCCAGCAGCAGTTCGGTGATCGAAGGCGAGATTATCTGTGAAGCCGTAGTTGCCGGTTTCACCGGCTCGGGGTTATGCACCGCCGCTTGATCAACAGCAAAGTCCATCGCCGTCACCGGCCCGGCGGGCTCCAGTTCGTAGTTCAGGCGCTGGCTGGCCGTCCAAATAAACAGGTTGGTCGCAGCGTCAGCTTCCGTAGGCTGAACGAATACCTTGTTTTCCCGCCACTCGACCTTGAACGAGGGACTTCCGGCCGCCACTTCAACGACCGGCTCGGCAACCTCGATCACCGTGAGGTGGTTAAGTGCGGTCTTCACATGTACGATGCAATTTCGATCACTGGTTTCTGTTTCAATTTTCTGAGCCATGGCCTGAGCCAGAATTCCCGTGAGAACCGTCAGGGTTACCAAGATGCGTTTCATGGCCTGCGTTTTCATTCCTTTGCTCCCATTTCTCTGGAAGGCCAGGAGACTTCGAGGGAGAGTCTCCTGGGACGGTTGCGGGCAATTGGTTTCCAGCAACGGCGCGGTCCTACTCATGGGACTCTGCGGCTGCCGCTGTGTGTCGGGAAAGACCACTTTCCCGTCGCGCAGTTCGCCCCGTCCCGGCTTTCATCGGGAACCTCCGGACGCGCTGCAACACGACGGGCGAGCCTTTCGCATCGCGATCGGTGAACACCTCCCCGGTCTTCGTGACCTGCGCCATGAAGATCAGGTGTTCAACGATTTCGCCGTTGGGTTGAGGAAAGGGCTGCACCAGGAAGATTCGCCCTTCCGCATCGATTTCCACGTCGCCGTCACAAAGACTGGGAATCTCCACCGTGACCGGACGGCCACCAGTACGCTCCGCGATCTGGTTCACGACTTCCTGTGAAAAGCTGTAGAACACGATTGACCCCGTTCCAGCAACAAAGTTCGGGTCGGCAGTTGCCCGTCTTTCCCGGCACACGATGGCGTGCAGGGCCGACAGGTAGGACAATCGGGTTCCGTTTTTGCTGCCGCTCCACTTCTGGAGGCCATGGACCAGCGCCTTGAGTTCGTCTCCTGCGCGCTTCTCGTAAGCGTTCACCGCGGCGCAAGCCTGGTTGCGCCGGAAGAAGAGATGTTTGCGGATCTCGGGGTGATGCTTGTTCGCCTTGAGTTCCGCATTGGCTTTCTCCAGGTCTGCCAGAAGCTGTTGCCGACGGCCCATGATTTCCGTGACCCGACTGCCGTAGTAGCGGTTCATCACGAAGCATTCCTGATAGATCTCCGGAGTAAAGCTCTGTCCTCCGATCACTCCCCGGAAATCGCTCAAGGGGGCTGTCGCAGCGGGACCAAAGAAGCGCCCAAGTTCCTTGCGCACAAAGTTGTACAGCTTGCCAACCTTATCATTGACATCGATGTCAATGTGCTCGTCCATGTCCTCGATCCGGCGCTTCTGTTTCAGCTTCAGCCAGGGTGCTGTGGGCACGTCGTTGCGGATGCTGCGTATCACCTCCTGGTCGGGTTGGGTACCGTGCTTCAGCTGATCCAGTGCGTTCTGAAGCTGGTCCACCAACTCGCGTGCCAGGTCAGGCCTTCCTGTCGCGAGACAGGAAGTCTTCAGGTCGGTGATGGCACCAATCTGGCTTCCGCGCGCCTGCATCGAAACCTGGGGAAGGTTCCACCAGGGGCTGGGGGGTTTGGGGTTCTTCTTCTTAGTGGCGGTGTGTTGTTCCTCGTAGGCGAAGCGGTCCGCGACGAACCGCGGGAAGCGGCTGTCCTCGACCAGACAAACCGTATCGAAGTCGAAGTCGCCGCCGTTTCGGGCAGCAGTCTTCGAATGAAGCACCACGGTGCCCCTCAGCTGGAGTTGCTCCCGAGCAATAGCAGCCACACCATCGGTCGAGAGCTTGCAGCCGCACTGTTCCAACTGCCCGGCTAACAGTTGAAGGGCGTCATTTTGCGACAGGTTTTCGACTGGCAGCAGGTCTTCTTTCATCCGGATCGGATAGCGCACGACCAGCCCACGCCGGCAAGCTGATTCGGCGATGACGCTGTTCCGGGGAATCCAATCCGAACCACAGAAAACTTGGCCGCCCTCGATGAAGAGATACCCGTCATCTGCGAGCGCGAACCCGGGAAAACGGAAGCCCCCACTGGTGCAGAGCCGATAAGCCCATTTCATCAGCACCTTTTGCAGGTAGTGCTGAATGAAGGGATGTTTCAGCATGTAGCCGGTAGCGTCAGCGATAAGAGCTGCTTGGGCGACCGTGTATTCCTCCGACCTATATTCCGGCTTGCTTTCTTCGCCGGGCTCAAGGATGGGCTGGCTTTCCTTGCTGCCCAGCAACTCGAACAGCTCCGCGAATTTGTTCGCCTCGAACGCCTGCCGTACTTTCTCGATCTGCCCCAGGGCGAATGGCCTGATTTCGAGATCAATCGAGTCCTCGGGCGCATGCTCCAGCAGGGTGTAGCTCGAATTGAATTCGAGATTGCGGGAGACGTCGCGAAAGCCGACGATCACTGGACCCCGGTAGCTGTGAGCCTGACGATCGCCGACAAGCGAACTAATCGTGCGCAACACGCCTCCCTGATACTTGGGCTTCACGCAGGATCTGGGGAGAATGATGTCAGCCTGAAGATGCTCGGCCACCTCATCCGCCATGACCTTGAATGCGCCTTTGGCCTGGGCTTTGTCGAACGCCAGACGGAATTGATAGAAGCGATACGCGCCGATTCGCCTGCTGTGAATCCTGCGCTTCGCCTGTTCTACCAGCGCCGCCTCTTCTGACTCGGTCAATGAAGCGTCGACCAAGTCAGTGGAGTCCTTTATGGTCCGTTGGCCACGCAGTCTCTCCATCTCACCGGCGAGAAGTTCAGACTGGTGCTTCTGTTGCAGTTTTCGGAACAGCGACAGCGAGATCCATCCCCGGCAATCATTGGTGCCGAATTCGTGGTCATCCACCACCATCACGCGGCAATCCGGGCTCTCGACGAGCACCTTGCACGAAGCCACCAGGATTCCGAAGTAGGTGATGGCTGACTGCGGCGAGAAGCAAAATCTCTCCGCAAGCTTCTTTTCGAAACAGTGCTCGACCGCGTAGAACTTGCCGTTCTTGGCGCTGCCGCTGGCTCCAATCAGGCTGTAGCGAATCCCATCAATCTCGATCCGCGTCAGCGCCTGCTCAACAATCGCCTGCTCGCAGGGATCCAGAGGTTCCGCCGGCACATCAATGGTGGCAACGTGAATTCCCGGATAAAGCCCTTGCAAGAGGCTGTTGGTAAGCTGCGCTTCCCTGCCCAGATCCATGGTCTTCTTCGACACCTTCCCGTTTCGATCAAGTTCGAGCGCCAATACCGGATTGGCGCCGCATTTCGTAGCAGTTGGCATTTCTGATCGCCTTTACGCTGTCGGGCAAGGACAGTCTCGGGAGACGGGTCGTGCCAGTCTCTTCGCCGCCCCGCCGAAAACCGAACCAAGTGATTTCGGCCGGGCAGTTAACCTCCACCCACCCGAGTTTTGTTTGCTACTCTTGTTCGTCGTTACCGCCTCGGGTTTCCAGTAGCTTCTTGAGCATTGCCGCAGCTCGCTCACGAAGCCCCGTAATCTTCGCAGCTTGGGCCATGTCCACTCTCTCAGAGCCCACACCCAACACAGCAAGGCCGTGAGCAGGAAAGCCGTTAATGCTCCCATCAACAAGTCCGACATGACGAGGGGCGCAAAGTTAGAGCGCTGCCGAATCAACACAAACAGCTCGAACAACAGGATTGGTCCGCAGACTTTTCCCACAGTGAGAACCAATGCCGGAAGAGAACCCGAAATCGCTGCTTCACCATTTGTTTCCTCCCTTTCTGCCTGCGTCGTGCCAGAACAGAAAGCAGGACGCTCGCGCGGTCCCTTTGCTGTCCTGGCCAAAAGCGTCTTCGGTTCCCAGCCAGGTTCGCGAACGAACCGGACCCAGCACTCAACCGCAATTAGCTTGCGGATCGCTCACCACAGATCAAACTCATCTGTAAATGAAACTTGTGCTGCAAGACTCTTAGACATTACCTCCCTTTGACCACCTCTTTGTTGAGCTGTGATCTTTGTCCAGAAAAGTCCGGAATGGCGTGAAACTCCTGAACGGCGTAAAACGTCACCCCGAGGCGCAGAGCCTCTACCAGCTCTTCGCCCTCATTAGCCACCTCGCGGTTTAGCACGGGTGTGCCATCAGCGCCGTTTGTCTTTGAGAGGAAATAGTGTTGTGCATTGTCATCGCTTTCCTCGTCTGGGTTCGTGCGCGACCGTCGCGTTCGAGTCGCTTCCTTATCTGTGCTCCCGTCCGTCGTTGGCGATCTTGCCGTCATCGTTTCTCCTGCGCCATTTGTCATCCCTTCATCCCTCCTCGTCACGAGGCCTTTACTTATCAAGTTGGCTCTTCTGTTCAAGCCTGTTGTCTCGCTCCCCAACCATCTGCTTCTCGGAATACTCGGCAACGAGCAAGCCGCTGGGGTTAAATTCGCTCCGGCGCTCTTCGACGAGCCGGACGTTGTACTGGCCGACGATGCGGTCCGTAACTTCCGCGCCACTGTTCACCTGGTGCAATTCCCTGACTCCGAAAACGACGTAGTCCCATGGCGCATTCTTGGTGCGCTCGATGGAACGAATGCGCAAGTCCGAGATGATGTGGTTTTGCTGGATCTTGCCCACTGTGTCGTCGTCGCGCAGCTTGTTGAGCGTGAACGTGCGCAGATTAGACGTCATCATGTTCAGCGACTCGGCGAGATTGCGCGGTGCGGAATCCGGGGTGTAGGAGAGATAGTGGTCCAGGAAGCGCCGCACGATGGCTTTGCCCTCTATGTCCGTGGGCGCAACTCCCGCGGACACCGGATCGTCCGGCCCTGTCGCTTGCGCAGACAGCATCATTGTCATCTGCGCGGTCCGGTCTTGTCTCGAACCGCCACCCATCACGACGGCATTGCCATCCTTATCGACACGGATGACTGTTGGAGGCTGAATTCGCACGTAGATGGCAAAGCCGAGTGAGCCAAGCGCAATCATCGCGAACAAGACCGCTAGGAACATGGCGCGATTTGCATAGGCGCGCAGCATGCCATCATGTTCGTAATATCGGGTGAAACTAGCGATCTCAGGCATCTCCCGACGCGATGGCGATGTCTTCATGGTTCGGCTCCCATCCCAGCCCAGCGCATGGTCCTGGCGATGGTGTGGTCCGCCTGCCAGGCGGCGAAACCAGCAAGGCTGTGGCCGTCGTAACGCCTGGCAGTTTGCGCGGAGTTTGAACGCAGTTCATTACCGGTTGGGGCAACAGGCGACGTCAGAACGGTCGGCGGAGGCTCACTAGCAGCCGACGCACTCGCCGCAGTCGTGCCATCTCCTGAATCAGAACTTGGAGGTGTTGGTGGTCTAGAGTTGCCCATCGCCGTGCCCCGGCTAGAACTTGAGAGAGCAAGACCGTTTGGACCGACAGCGCCGGAATTGCTGCAAGGTGGAGGTGGCGCTGTTCCCGATGGCGCTGCACGCCCCGCAGCCGGGCTACTTCCGGCGTTGAACGCCAAGCCCGATGCCACGGCTCCTGCCGCCATGACCGTCATCAACGTGCTACCGATGTCCCCGCGGACGATACGGCTGGCGATAAAAGGAATGAGGGCGACCATGATCGACAGAAATACACTGGCGACGCTCATTACGATCATCTGGCTAGAGCCGACAAACGCCTGCAGCCAGGACCCGTTGAACTGCATGGGGTCGGTGATCTGTATCGCGGTCATCAGTGCCTGCAGGATTGCGTACAGCAATCCCCAGCACTGGAAGATCATCATGTTCATGAAGTAGGTCCGGCCCAGTTGGCCAAGCCCACGCGACGGAATCAATGCCAGGACAAAGGGGCCGACCACGTAGAGAATTGAGCCGTACAGTGCGTAGAAGAGAGTGAAGAGGGTATAGGTGAACGGGAGGATCAAGTACCCAATCAGCGTGATCATGCCGGCAACAACGGCCGAAACTCCGCCAGTGACGAGATTCCAGAGTGAAGAGAACCAGTTAGGGTTTGTCTGCCAAGCTTGCGACAGGCTGTTTCCCCAATCTTTGATGACATCTATTCCACCAGAAAGGTTGTAGATGCCGTCGGCCACACCGTTGAACATTCCGTTCAAGGCGCGGAAGGCGCCCTGATAATTCAGGAACACCAAGCCCAGCACTAGATACTTGATGGCCGCGACACCTAGGAGCCGCACGTCACCGCCGCTGGCGTAGGCTTCGTAGAACGCCCACAGAAGACTAAGGATGAGAATGACTCCGGCAATCTGCAGGACCGCCGCCGTGATCCCCTGCTGGTCAATCCCGTTTAATCCGTTCTGTAGTAACTGCTCGAAGTAAAAACTTGGCATGGAGCTCGTCCTCGATTTCTGACTTACTGGTGCTGCAGCAGGTTGGCCAGGGCCTGGCGCAGGTTGGTGGTGTTGGCTGCTCCCATCTTGATGTCGGCGCTGGCATTAGCCAGGTCGACGGAACGCAGGCGTATGAGGTCCGCCGTCGCAGCCTGGGTGTAGGCGTTCGCCCGGATCAGCCATGCATCTGCCTCCGCTTCCATGATCGGCGCACTCCCAGGTGCCGCAGCCTGGATGCTCTGGTTAAGCTGATTGGCTGCCTGAAGTTCCAGATCCGCCAGGGCATCAATCTCAATGGCGCGCTTCATCGCCGCTTGGGCAGCTGCATCAGTCATGTCCACTATGTTCAAGACTTGCGGTGCCGCCGCCGTTGTCTGGGGAATCGGGCCGTACAGAGCTGTGTAAGCACCGGACGTCTGTGCGATCTGATTTGGATTGTGCGAAAGCAATATCTGTTCCAACTGTTGCGAGACCGGCAGCGTCGCGCTGTTGATGGGAATCTTCATCAGGTTCTGTATTTGGTTGAAGTTCCCCTGGAGAGCGGCCACGATTCCCCGCGCTTGGTTGATCAGGTTCTGGGGCCACACCACGGCCTGCTGGAACTGCTGCATGGCCTTGTCCACGCCCAGGATCTGATTGAGTCCTCCTCCGACGACCTTGGTCAGGGCCGACTGGATGCTCGATAGCCCAGCGACAAGCAATGCGCAGCATGGGGACACGAATTGCGCTCTCGCTGGCCATGGACCTGTGAACATCAGGACAAGCACTAGAACGACGCTGCGCAGTTTGTGGCCGGCCGTCCATTCCGTCATTGCCTTGAGCAGTTTTGTGACTCTTTTCACGTGGTACCTTTCTTGCCCCTTACTGGTGCTGCAACAAGTTCAGCAGCACGCCGCGAAGTTGGGTAGTGTTGGAGGCGTTCTCCTTGCGAAGGGTGTTGCGGTGTGCGATTCGGGCCGCTTCCTGCCGCAGTTCGGCGGCCAGCAGCTTCTGAGTCAGCGCCTGAGCATGAATGGCAGAAGTGATCGCCGTCGCGGTCAGAAACGGCGCTGAACCAGGCGCAGCCTGACTGGAAGAGTTCTCGATGGCATCCGCCGATTGCAACTCTATGTCCGTAGCCTGGTCAGCCGCCTTCAGCGTCTTCAGGTTGTCGAGCGCCAGGGCATCATCCATGTCCGATATTGCTCGATCGCCTGCACTCGCGGAGGTGACAACCGGGATGGCGCCGTAGTTGTTAGCAAACATTGCCGTTAAAGCTTGGAAGTTGCCCACTTGGTGGTCGCGGATGATAGCTTCCAGGGCTTGCGGGGCAGGCAGTGTGGTGCTGTTGAGATTGATCTTGAAGATGTTTCTCATCAGGTTGCGGTAGTGCCCGATCATCTGCGTGATTTGCGCTCTCGCCTGATTGATCAACTGCTGCGGCCACACCACTAGCTGCTGCAGATTGTTCACTGCGGTCCTTACAGTGTTGATCCCGGTCAAGGCGGTTTGAATAACGCCGTTGATCACATTGAGAACAGCCTGAATCGCTCCTAGGATTCCTATCTGCGCTTGTGCGGATGGCGGTGCTCCCACCAAAGTCACGACCATGACACCCGCCAGCGTCACTGCCACAACTCGTCGGCGGTTCTGAACTGTCATCATCAGCCAAGTCAAGGTTGCGAAGAAAATCGTGTACACCAAAACCTGCATTTCTTTCGTCCTTCCGGGTGACTTACGGTCTTGCGTGCTCCTCAATCTGTTTGTGCATTGCTAGCGATAGGTGGACCTCACCATTCACTTCACCGGCAATCTCCTCCGGCAGCGGAGCAATATCGGCCAGCCCCCACGGAAACCGTTTCGCCAACTCCTGATAGCTCTGCAACAAAGGCTGTCCTTCACGCCTTCTTAGGAACCAGGTCCGGTACCTCCTCTCACGTGGAAAGGTGGTGCATATCCAATACGACAGCGGCGTAGGCACGATGCGAATCGTCTGCGTCGTCTCGGCCTTTTCGCCGATCACCAGCAGCACCTCGGCGCTGCGTCCTTTTCGTGGTGCGCCAAATCCCTTCACCTGGTTGACTGCCACCGGGTTCAGGCTGAGATGGTTGACCATCGGGGTTACGTCGCCGGGTTGCTGCCCGATG
>Ga0306925_10006378_pt1 | contig 10948 bp, 13 predicted proteins | sample flu12Cox44000176_FD_203755 | JGI IMG/M metagenome (GOLD analysis project Ga0306925, IMG submission 203755) | Lab enrichment of tropical soil microbial communities from Luquillo Experimental Forest, Puerto Rico - flux8day.12C.oxic.44.000.176 (v2)... | ecosystem: Environmental > Terrestrial >...
GTGCCGGCTGCCGGGTCGGGCCGGAGGAATGGCCGCCGGTTTCGGCCCGCGGGCGGGGAGCACCGTCTGCCCGGTCGCGCGTCTCGCTCATGGCTTTGCGCACCTCATGCTGGATCTGGCGAGGAGTCGAGGTCGTGCGCAGCGGACATCGGCGGCGCCCCCTCGGCGTACTGGCCTAGGAAGACCTCACGGATGTCGGGACGGGCCACGATCTCGCTGGCCGGGCCGGCGATTTCGATGCGCCCCGCGACGAGAACGTAGGCCCAGTCGGACACCCCGAGCGCCTCGAACGCCTTCTGCTCCACCAGCAGCACGGCGGTGCCCGCGTCGGCGAGACGCCGCACCTGGTCCCGCAGCACCGCCCGGGACAGCTCGGGCGACAAGTTGGAGGTCGGCTCATCGAGGATGAGAACGGCCGGCTCGAGCATCAGGACCCGGGCTATCGCGAGCATCTTCCGCTCGCCCCCGCTGAGCTTGCCCGCGGTCCTGGACCGCATGTCCGCCAAGGCCGGGAAGGCGGACATCACTGCCTCGATCCTGGCGGTGAGCTGCGGCTTCGTGAGCAGATAGCCGCCCATCTCCAGGTTCTCGGTGACCGTGAGGGTATCGAACACGTCCTTCGTCTGCGGGACGAAACCCAGCCCCATCCTGGCCAGCCGGTGCCCACGCATGTTCGTTATGTCGCGACTGCCGAACGTGACCGTGCCGGTCATGACGGGCAGCCTGCCAGTCACCGCCTTGAGCAAGGTGGATTTGCCAGCGCCATTCGGCCCGATCACCGAGACAACTTCCCTGGGCCCGACGCTGATGCTCACGCCGGAGACGATCGCAGCGGCCCCATAACCTGCCGCGACATCCCGGAGGTGCAGAACCGGCGGCGGGCGCCCTGCATCGCTCGGCGGCCGGTCCCCGGCCTGGCTGTCCGGGCGCCGCGGTGGGTCCCCGGGAGCCCCGGGGGGAGGGCTATCCGATGAGGTAGGCATCCAGCACTTCCCGGTCGGTGCGGATCTCGGCCATGGTTCCCTGGGAGATCACCCGCCCCTGGGCCATCACGATGACGAGGTCGCACAGCCGTTCCACCACGGCGAGCTCATGCTCGATCATGAGCATGGTGAGTCCTTCGCCGTGCAGCTCGAGCAGGTACCGCTCTATCCGCCTGGCCAGGGAAGGGTTCACCCCCGCCATCGGTTCATCAAGCAGCAGCAGCGCCGGGCCGGCCATCAGCCCGCGCATCAGCTCGAGCAGGCGTTTTTGGCCCCCGCTGAGGTTTCCGGCGTACTCGTCTTCCTTGGCGGACATGTCGAAGCGGGCCATCAGGTGGCGCGCCCGCTGGACCGTGGCCCGCTCCTGCGGGCGCCAGTAGCGCTTGCCGAGCGCGGCCTGCCACAGTGCCTCCCCCCGCTGGCCGGGCGCAGCGACCAGCAGGTTCTCCAGCACGGTCAGCCTGGCGAACTCGCTGGAGATCTGGAAGGTACGGATGATCCCGCGCCGGGCCACCTGGTACGAGGGCAGCCCGGTGATGTCCTGGCCCTGGTAGGAGATCTTTCCTGCGGTCGGCTTGAGCGCGCCAGCGATGACGTTGAGGGCGGTCGACTTCCCGGCGCCGTTCGGCCCGATCAGGCCGGTGATCCGGCCGGGGGGAACGTGGAAGGACGCGCCGTTGACCGCGTGGACGCCGCCGAACTGGCGGTGCAGGTCGGTGACGGTGAGCAGGGCGCCGGCGCTCTCGCTCATGGGCCGGCCTCGGTGGACACCAGCTGCTGCTCTCCTTCGCCCTCAGCGGCCGGTGGGAAGCGCCGCCGCCGCTCGGGGATGACGCCGCGGGGCCAGAACCACAAGAAGACCAGGGCAAGCACCCCGACGACGATCCACTGCAGGGCGTCGATGAACCCTGGCGGGCCGAACTGTGGGATGAAGCGGGTCGCTTCGAGGAAGGCGACCGGGACCAGCAGGGCCCCGACCATGACGCCCAGGTCGTTCCCCAATCCACCGACGATGACGGCGGTGAAATACACGAACGTCTCCGGGTACAGCCAGGAGCCTGGGGACCAGGCCGAGATGAACTCGACCAGGATGGCGCCGCTGATCCCGGCGATCACCCCGCCGAGCACGAACGCGACCATCCGCAGCCCGGTGACGTTCTTGCCCAGCGCCGCTGCCGCCTGCTCGTTGTCGCGGACCGCACGCAGCGTGCGGCCCAACGGCGAACTGGTCACGATGTGGACGAGCCAGTAGACGCACACGCAGACCCCGGCCGTGAGGCCGACGAACAGCCACTGGTAGCCGATGGGCGACAGGTTGACGATCGACGCGAGCGGCTTGGGCACCAGGGCCAGCCCGTTCGGCCCGTTCACCAGGCCGACCTGGTTGGTGACGACGCTGGTCGCGATCAGCGACACCACGAGCATCACCATCGCCTCGTAGTCGCTGCGCAGGCGCCGGATGCCGAAGCTGCCCACCAGCAGCGCGAGCAGGCCCCCGACCACCCCGGCGGCCAGGATGGGCAGCGGGAAGGGCCAGTGAGCGCCCCCGACGTACTGCTGGAACCCGCCCTGGGTGGCCGGCCTGGCCGGCCCGAGCGTCAGCACCGCGGCCGTGTAGGCGCCGGCCGCCTGGAAGATGATGAACGCGAAGTTGATCAGCCCGGCCACGCCGAACTGCAGGTTGAGCCCCCAGCAGGCGATCACGTCGACGCCGAGGTAGACCAGCACCGTGGAGATGTAGAACTGCCAGGCGACGCTCACGCCGCGACCTCCTTGCCGGTGGCGACCTCCGACAGGATGCCCTGCGGCCGGGCGATGAGGACGATCACCAAGATCACGAAGGCGACCACGTCCTTGTACTCGGGGCTGAAGATGGCGGCCGCCAGCTCACTGGCGATCCCGATGACCAGGGCGGCGAGCATGGCCCCGTACGGCTGGCCGATCCCGCCGAGGACCGCCACGGCCACGATCGGGATCAGGAACTGGGCGCCGGTGGTATCGGTGAACGAGCCGACGTTCATCACCAGAATCACGCCGGCCAGCCCGCACAGGGCGCCCGAGATGCCCCAGGCGAGGTCGATGACCCGGTCGGTGGCGATCCCGCAGTTGCGGGCCAGCTCGGGATCGGTGGCGGTGGCCCGCATGGCCTTGCCGAGCTTGGTGTAGCGCAGCAGCACGTGGATCCCGAGCATGACCACGACCGCGATGCCGATGATGGCGAGCTGGACGGTGGTGAACACCATCCCCGCGATGTGCACCGACGTCGGGCGGGGCATCTGCAGAGTGAAGAAATTCGCGCCGAAGATGGCGAGCAAGGCGTTCTGGACGATGAGGCTGACCGCGATGGTCACGATGATCATGCCGAACAGGCGTGTCCCACGCCGGACGAACGGGGTGTACACGAAGCGGTTCAGCAGCACCGAGAAGACGGCCCCGAACGCCCCGCCCGCCAGCAGCGCCAGCCACACACTGAGGCCGGCGCTGGTGACGAGGTAAGCGACGAACGCGGCGGCGGTCATGATGTCGCCGTACGCGAGGTTGAGGATGTTGGTGACGCCGAACTGGAGCGTGAATCCCACTCCGGCCACCGCCAGGATGGACGCGGTGACGATGCCGAACCCGATCGCCGGTACCAGGGTGCTCAACATCGCCTCCCCTGCGCCGCGCGCGGGTGGCGGTCCGGTGCGATCTCAGCGGCGTCGGTGGCCACGGTCACCGGCTGAGCGAGGCGATCTGGGCCGCCGACACCGAGCCGACGATCACCGGGTTGCCCTTCAGGTACTTCGCGGCCTCGAACGCCCCGGTCGAGTTGTGCCATTGGTTGAACACGATGGGGCCGCCCGCGCCGACGTACTGGATCTGCTTGCCGGCCTTCAGCGCGGCCTTCCCGGCGGCGAACGTGGTGACGACCGTCTTGCCGGGACCGGGCTCGGTGACCTTGAGGATGTAGGGGTTGAAGACCTTGGGGCTGGTGCTCTTGGCCGCGATCGCCGCCAGCGCCATCACGTTGACCCCGTCGTAATAGGTCATCGAGTACGGGTCGGTGCTCCACTGGCTGGGCTTGGGCACCTGCGACGCCGACGCGAGCAGGGACTTGTTGTAAGCCTGCCAGGCCGGCCCGCTGGCCGGCGCGTACGGCTGCATCCCCTCGAAGTACTTGGCCATGGCCGCCGCGCCGATCGCGCCGTTGACCGCCTTGAGCCACGGCGCCTGCAGGCTGACCTCGGTCCCGACCACGGGTATGAGCCCGTGCAGTTGCTGCAGCTCAGACAGGAACGTCGCGCCGGTCTGCGGATCGACCTCGGTGAAGATCACCTGCGGGTGCGCGGCGAGCATGTTCTCGATCTCGGCGCGGTAAGAACTCTGGTCCAGCGCCATGGGCTTGTTGTAGACGATCGTCCCGCCGAGCTTGGTGAAGGCGCGCACCAGCGTCGGCACGTCCGACTGAGCGCCCGCGTCGTTGCCGAATATCGCGGCGGCCCGGGTGTACCCGGCCTTGTGCGCCCACAGCGCCATCGCGTAGCCCTTGACGTCGTCGGCGGGTGTGATCCGGTAGAAGTAGGCATTGCGGGTGTGGTCGAAGGCGGCCTGGCCGGTGTCGGCGAACATCGGCACGTTGCCCTGGTTCAGCAGCGGGACGGTGGCCAGCGCCTCGTCGGAGCTGGGCCCGAGCACGCCAATCAGTGACGTCTCGGTGGCCATCATCTTCTGCGCGGCCGGCACGGCGTCGGCCGGATCGCCGCGCGTGTCCTCCTGGACACAGCTCAGCTGATGACCCAGCACCCCGCCATCCGCGTTGATCAGCCGGACGGCGGGAACGCAGCCGCCGACCATTTCCGGGCCGAACGCGGCGTCCGGCCCGCTGAAGGGGTTGAACTCGCCCACCACCAGCGCCGACGACGTGGAGCCGCCGCCGGTGCTGTTCGATGAGCTGCATGCGCCGACGGCCAGGAGCGCGACCGCCGCTCCCGCGGCTATGACAGCGATTCGCATAACGCACCTCCGGATGATGACGAGCGGCCAGCAGCGCGTCAGGCTGGGTGGCCATCCTGGCGGGGGAGCAGGGCCACGCCCTCGATCTCTACCAATGCGCCCGGGTGGGCGAGCGCGCTGACCTCGACCAGCGTGCTGGCCGGCCGGGAGTCACCGAAGTAGCGGCGGCGCACCGTATTGATGCGCTCCCGGTCGGCCATGTCCCGGACATACACGCCGACCCTGACGACATCATCGAAGCTGGCCCCGGCGCTCCGCAGGACCGCGCCGATGTTGTCGAGCACCTGCTCGGACTGCCTGATCACGTCGCCGCCGCCCACGAGTTCACCGGCCGCGTCGACCGGCAGCATCCCCGAGATGTAGAGGAATCCCTCCGCCTCGACCGCGTCGGTGTAGTGGCTGATCGGTTCGGCCAACTGCCCGGTCAGCCGGATCCGCCTCACGGAATGTCTCCGGGAGGATCGATGACGCGGATCATGAGGGGGCTCGGGTGAAACCCGTTGCACGGGTTGAGGTCCTGCGGGCACGCCGAGACCGACACGATCGCGTCCATCAGCGTCCGCAGCACCAGCTTGTCCCCGGGTCGGCCGGTGGGGGTCTCATTGCCGAACGTCCGGTCCGGGTGTATGGGGGCATTCTGGAAGAAGTTGAATGGATCGGGGATCTGCCACTCGGCGATCCCCCACGGCTCCAACGCCTCGGTGAAGTTCGTCCGGCAGCTCCGGTGGCCTTCGACCCCGTAGTCGAGCCGGTACCGCCGGTCGTCGCACATGCCAGTGATGATGTCGTTCCTGCCCACGTCATCGCGCAAGATCTCGAACATGGGGCGGCGCCAGTTGCTCTCCAGCTGGTCCCCCACTTGCGCGGTCAGCCGAAGGATGGCGGATCGGGTGTGCGTTGTCGACAGCCACTCAGTGCGGTTGCGTTCCGCGAAGGCAACGAAGTCGGCGACCTGCTGCCCCTCGACATCAACGATCTCCACGAGCTGGCCCGTCCGGGCCAGGAAGGCCGTGCCGTGCCCGCCGGGAACCAGGATCTCCCGCCGGCCCAGATCCGGTCCTGAGCCTCCAGCCGCCGACTCGTCCCTCACCTTGGCTTCTTCGCTCATGGCGAGGATTGTGCGTCATATATAATCCACGGTCAAGGTCTCTTGGCTGGTACCGCGCGGTCATGTGTACCGTGTCACCGGCTGGGCAGCTCGATACCGGCCCGTCGCCATCCCCTGCCCACGTGTTCTGATGGCGCCTGCTGGCCGACCGCGGCCGCCTGGACCTGGATGCCGCCGGTACTACGCGAGAGCCGAGCAGGGGGTCATCGGACCACGACGACCGGGCAGTGCGCGTGGTGCATCACCTGGTCGCTGACCGAGCCCATGATCAGCTTCGTGAACCCGCCTGCGCCACGAGATCCGACAACCAGAAGGTCAGCATCATCGGAGGCCTTGATCAGTTCCTCGGCCGGAAATCCGATGACAGCACGTACCGTGACTGACGCAGACTGTGCCCCGCCAAGCTGGCTCGTGGCCTTGAGAGTGAGCTCCTCCGCAGCCTGGCGTGCCTTTTCCTCGTCTTCGGCGTCGCCCGGGGCCAGGATGGGTTTGCCGGACCACCCGCTCACCGCGACCGAATGAACGGTGAGGACGGTCAGCCGGGCGTGCCTTACCGCCGCCTCGTTCAATGCCCAATCGAGGGCCCGAGCGGAGTGGCTCGATCCGTCGATGCCAACTACGATTCCACGCATCTCCTGCCCCCTCTCTGCCAGGGCTGTCGCTTTGACAGCCATTAAGCGCATCTCTAACATCCCGCGAATCCTCTCCGGCCGGCCAGGGACTTTCGTCCAGGGAGAGAGTGCCTTTGTACCCGAGTACTCAGCCTCATGAAGCGTCCGCTTCCTGCCGCTCACGAGCCGACAGGCCGCGCCCTCATCCTGATCGCCGTTCCGACCCGGCGTTGATTGGCTAAGCATTGGGCTCCCACTCGCGCTCGATTGGGAGCGGCTTCCAGGCTTACTCTGCGTCACTAGTAATCGCCCGTATCAATGCGGGATGTCGCTACCGTGGCCGCTTTCGCGCGAGCCGGGTACTACAGCCTGTGATGCAGGTGCTGCGCGCAGGAGTCTTTACGGAGACGCTCCCTCCGTCGAGGTTAGGGAATATCGTTGGCGCAGGTTCGTGCCCGACCGTGGTGACGGCACTTGTGGGCCCGCTGGGCCAGGAGCGCGGGTCCTGGAGTGGCACGCCGATGGGCCCGCATGACGACAGGGGTGTCCGGGTGAATCCAGGTTCCCCAGGATGGCGAGCGGAATGCTGACATGGCCGCAGGCAAACATGCGATAACGACTCGCCCTATCGACGTGACCGATGGCGTGACCGCTGACGCTGCGCTTGGCCCGGTGCCCGCGCGATGGGATGCGGACCGGGCGGTCACGGTGATGTTTGGCGAGCACTATCGCGCTCTTGTCCGCATGGCCGCGCTTCTGGTCGGTGACGTCGCCACCGCGGAGGCGATAGTGCAGGAGTCCTTCGTGGCCATGCACGGCGCCTGGCGTCGGCTCAGGGACAGCGACAAGGCATTGCCTTACCTGCGCCAGTGCCTGGTGAACCGGTCGCGTTCGGTGCTGCGGCACCGGATCGTGATCGGCCGGAACAGATCTAAACCCAAGCCCGGCCTGCCCCGCGCTGAGCGGCAGGCGCTGCCCTTGCCGGAGCACGCGGTGGTGAGGGCGTTGCGCGCGCTGCCGCTGCGGCAGCGGGAGGCGCTTGTGCTGACCTATTACGGGGGGCTGACCGAGGCGCAGGCCGCCTCGGCCATGGGGATCAGCCCGGGCGCGGTGAAGAGCCACCTAGGCCGGGCGGTTGAGGCGCTGCGGGCGGTCCTGGGGACCGAGACGTGAGAACGACATCCGAGGACCGGGATTGGCCTGGCGCGGGGAGCAGGGTGCCCGGGGACGGTGACACCGAAGAGGTCCTGCGGCGTGCGCTGCACTCAGCAGCGGACGGTATTGAGCCCACGGCGGACGGACTCACCCAGATCTTCCGCCGGGTCGCCACGCCGTGGCTGGTGCGCCAGGTGTGGCTACTGGCCACCGACTGCGTGGATCTGCTCCGGCTGATCACGATCTGGCTCCAGCCCATGTTCGCGCGGGCCGTGTCTGTCCTCACCGCCGTCGCCGGTTCGGTGCGCGAGGTGTTTCGGCGGTTCACCTCCCAGGCGCCCATTGCTGCGCCGATCTCCTCCAGGCAGCACCGCTGTGGACCGGCCCGCGCCGCCGCTTTCTGGGGCAGGTCTCCCGGGCTGAAGGCTCGGGCACGGGCACGAGCGGCCGTTGCCTGGCTACGACCCGTCCTGCCGGCCGCGGTTACTGTGGCCGTCGTGATGACAGGGACCGTAGCGCTCAGTCAGACCGTCGCAAGGATCGCATACTCCGGGAATCGAAGTGCTGGCAGCTCTGCGCCCGGTGGCGCGGCTCCCGCCACCGGCGATCACCGGCAGTCTCCGCAAAGCGGCCTCACCGGGCCAGGCCCGGCTCAGATAAGTCCTGCCTGGCCAGGAACCACCGCCGCTGGTGGCAGGGGTGCTACGCACCCCCATTCCTGCGCCACGCGATGCCCGCCCGGTCCGCCCGGAGCGTCCCCTTCCGGACCTGCGACAACGCCCTCCGCGGAGCCCACTGCGTCCCCCAGCCCGAGCCCGGCAGCGACTCCCACGCCTACCCCGTCGCATTCTCACCAGCCTCATCCTCATCCGTCACATCACCCACACCCGCCTCATCCAGGCCCCGCGGGGACCGCGGGTCACTAACCCACGTGGCCTCGCGCGGGCGGGGCGATGAGGGCAGGGAGAGGACCCTGCGGGAAGGCTGCCGCCAAGCGACCGAAAGGCCGCCGACCTGGGCGCACTCAGAGGGACTCGAAACCCCCCGCCTTTGGTTTTTACCGAACGTAATCAGCAGCGCGGGCCCGGCCGGGCCGGATGGGTGCCTCATGCGATGGCCGCCAAGACCCCGGAGCGTGGCGGGCATCACTGCAAGCCGGGTCTTGGGGTATCTGTTGGCCATACCGCCAGGTGTGCTGGCGGTGGGATGGGAGGCGTGATGCCGGACGGGATTGGGCGCGATGAACTGCGGACGCTGACCGGGAAGGGAGCACAGCTGGTGGAGGTGCTGCCCGCGGACGAGTACGAATGGGCGCACCTGCCGGGCTCGGTCAACCTCCCGCTGAAGGATTTGGACGGCAGGGCCGGGGAGCTGGACAGGTCCCGGCCGGTCATCGTTTACTGCCACGACTGGTATTGAGACATGAGCCCGCGGGCCGCGTGGCGGCTCGAAGCGACCGGTTTCGGCCCGGTGTATGACTACGTAGCGGGCAAGGCCGACTGGCTGGCCGCTGACCTGCCCTTCGAAGGCACAGCTCAGCTGGTGGGAATGTTCACCCGCCGAAACGTTGCCAAAGTGGCGGAAGGCACGCCCGCGGCGAAGGCGCTGGGTTTGCTAGAAGCTCAGGCGTTCGGCCCGGTGCTGGTGGTCAACGAGGCTGGGGTGGTGATGGGTGCCGCCTACCGGGAAGCCCTGGCGGCCGCGCCGGGGGAGGCTGCCGTGGGGCCGGTGATGCGGTTCGGCGTGTCCACGGTGCGGCCCAGTGAAGACGCGGCGGCGCTGGCGCACCGGATGGGCCACAGGCAGGTGACCCGGGTGGTGGTGACACGGTCCGACGGCACCCTGGTCGGGCTGTTCTTCGCCGCCGACCTGCCGTCCTGACGGCTCGGCCGCTACGGGACCGGGACTCCGTGGACTGGGGTGCCTGATGGTCAGTGCCGGGCGAGGGGCGCCGCGGGTCTTGGCCGCACGTTCGGCCGTGGCGGAGAGCTACGGTGCCAGCGGCCAAGGTAGGCAGCGGCGATGACCAGCAGCCAGGCCAGCCCGCCGGTGCCCCCACAACGCAGTGACCAGGAATCCCCGGCTGTGGTGCAATCAAGAACAGGCCCCGGGCGTCGTAAATGGATGTGAAGAGCCGTGGGTGCTGATCACCGCGCCTTCCTGGAGGCCACGCTGCCGCACCTGGATGCGGTGTACCAGGTGGCCCGGCAGGCGGCCGGGGACGGGCAGGACGCCGAGGACCTGGTGCAGGAGACCTACCTGCGGGCCTATGCCGGGTTCGGCTCTTACCGCGGCGAGAACGCGCGGGCGTGGCTGGCCGCGATCTGCCTGAACGTGGCCCGGTCGCAGGCACGGCGCCGGCGGCGGCGCCCGTGGGAGGTGACCGGGTCCGGCCTGCTGGAGGTGCTGCCGTCGCGCGCGGACGGTGGGGAGGGCGTGGCTGACGTGGCGGATGTGGTGATCGCCGGCCTGGACGCGAAGGAGGTGTCCCGGTGCCTGGCCCGGCTGCCGGAGCCGCAGCGGGTGTGCATCGTGCTGATGGATGTGGCCGGGTACACCGCGAAGGAGGCGGCGGAGACGCTGGGGTGCCCGCGCGGGACGGTGCTGGCCCGGGTGCACCGGGGGCGGCGCAGGCTGGCCCGGTTGCTGGCTGAGGCGGGGGTGGCTCATGGACGGTCGTGACCGGGCCTGCCGGCTGCTGGCTGGGTTCCTGGCCGGGGACTTGGATCCGGCGGAGGCCCGGCGGTGGGATGAGCACCTGCTGGAATGCGAGGCCTGCTGGCGGGCGGTGCGGGAGGACCGGGCAGGCCGCCAGGCCGCGCAGGTGCTGCGCCAGCCCGCGCCGGCGGGCCTGGCTGACCGGGTCGCGTTCGCGGTGGAGATGGCTGCCGGTGCCCCCGCGGCCGCACAGCGGCAGGCACGCCCGCCTGCCCGCGTACTGGGGCGGGCCCGGCATGGCCGGTGGCTGCGCTGGCGGCTGGCAGGCGCGGGAGCCGTTGCCGCCGGTGTTGTGGCCGCGCTCCTGATGGCCCTGCTCCCAGGCGCCCACCAGGTCGCCAGCATGCCTGCCGCGGTAGCGGCGGTGGCGCGGTACGCGC
>Ga0306925_10006380_pt1 | contig 10947 bp, 10 predicted proteins | sample flu12Cox44000176_FD_203755 | JGI IMG/M metagenome (GOLD analysis project Ga0306925, IMG submission 203755) | Lab enrichment of tropical soil microbial communities from Luquillo Experimental Forest, Puerto Rico - flux8day.12C.oxic.44.000.176 (v2)... | ecosystem: Environmental > Terrestrial >...
ATCTGCAGGCCCGCGTCGATCACGCCAAGCCCGTCGCAGCGGCGGTACAGAGCCTCGCGCAACACGTTGACGAGGCCAATCAGACGCTCGGTTTCTTTCAGAGCCGGCGAAACGAGGCGCCGCCGCTCGCGATCCTCGATGAATTGACGCGGCTGGTCCCGACCGACAGCTGGGTCAAGCAGCTTACCGTGCATGGCCGCACGGTCCAGATCGACGGCAACTCGCCGCGCGCGAGCGATCTCGTCTCGCGGGTCGAAGGCTCGGCGATATTCGAGAACCCGCGCTTCCGCTCGCCTACTACCTTGGCCCCCGACGGCAAGAGCGAACGCTTCGACCTGTCGCTCGACATCAAAGGGGAGCGGCTGCCATGATCTGGAGCCTGTCGTCGCCAATCCGGCGCACGCTGGCACTGGGGATCCTGGCGTTGCTGTGTCTGTCCGTCTGGTCGCTGGTGATCGGACCGCTGATCGACCTGTCGCGTGATCGGCGCAGCGACATCGCAGCGCTGACGGAGCAGCTCGGCCGCCTCGACGCGGTGGTCGCCCGCAAGCCGGAGCTCGAACGGCAAGCCGCCTCGTTGCAGACGCAGCTCGCCGCCGCGGGCGGGTTCTGGGATGGCGCCAGCCCGGCGGCGATCGCCGCCGGCATCCAGGACCGCCTGCGTGCAGCGGTCGGCGGCGGCGGCCGCGTCAAGAGCACATCGGAGGCCAACGAGACCGCCGAGCACGGGTTCCGCAAGGTTACGGTACGGTTCGGCATCGAAGGCACCATCGAGACGGTGCAACAGACACTGGGTGCCGTCGCCGCGGCGGCCCCGGCATTGTTTGTCGATGGCTTTATGATCACGGGCCCGGCAAACGAAACCGCCCGCGAGCGCCCGCCGGTGCTCAATCTCGATCTCAATGTCGCCGGGTACATGCGAGCTTCGAAGTCATGAGTGTGCAGCGTGCCCTCGCCTTTCTGACCGAGCCGCTCGGCTGGCGCAGCGCTATCGTGCTGCTGGCGGGCTTCGCCGCCGTCTGGCAATTGGCGATGCCGGTCGAGCCGCCGGTTTCGGCGACGCCGCCGAGCGCGTCTGCCACCGCTCCGGCAAGGGCAGGCCCGGTAACCGCTTTGGTCCCGGCCTATCCGGCCATTGCCGAGCATCCGCTGTTCTATGCGATCCGGCAGCCCTGGGCTCCGCCGGCAACACCTCCCGTCCCGCAGGCGCCCGCTCCTGCGGCGCCTCATCCCTTGCAGAAATACCGGCTGGTCGGCGTTGTCATCAGCAACGGCGCACGCGCGGCTCTGTTGAAGCCATCGGACGGCAGCAAGACCGTCACGATCTCCGAAGGGGAGCAGCTCAGCGGCTGGACCCTGCGCGAGATCAGGCCCGACGCGCTGCGTTTCGAATCCGGCGGCGACGCCTATGACATCAAATTCCCGACCCCACGCTGGCCCCGCAGCTGATGATGTCATTTGTTTGTCGCTGGGCCCAAGCCCCTCGCTCCGCTTGCGGGGAGAGGGAGGCACCCGCGAAGCGGGAGGGTGAGGGGCGATTTTCTCGGAAGGGGCAGCGCGGCTTCGCCCTGATCGCGGTCCTCTGGGCGGCGATGATCCTCGCGCTGATCGTGCAGAGCGTGGTGGTGACCAGCCGCACCGAGGCGCGGCTCGCGCAAAACCGCGAGACGCTCGCGCAGCTGGGTGCCGTCGTCGACGCCGGTCTCAACATCGCCATCCTGCGGTTGCTCGATCCGCGAGTGCAGCCGCCGGTCGATGGATCACCCTTCACGGTCGCTTTTGCGGGCTACCAACTCCGCATCGCCATTCAGGACGAGGCCGGCAAGATCGACCTGAACACCGCCCAGGACGACCTGCTGCGCCGGTTGTTGCGTTCGGCCGGCGCCGACCTCGAAACGGCGAGCGCGCTGAAAGACCGGATCCTCGACTGGCGGGAGCCCGGCATCCCTAAGCGGCTAAACGGCGCCAAGGCATCGGAATACCGCGCCGCCGGACTCGCCTACGGACCGCGCAACGGCCCCTTTGCAACGGTCGAAGAGGTCCAGCTGGTGATCGGGATGACCCCCGAGCTGTTCGCGGCGATCGCCCCGGCATTGACCGTTTATTCGCAGACCCCATGGGTCGATCCGAGCTTTGCCCCGCCCGAGGTGCTGCGGGCGCTGCCCGGGATGGACGAAGCGGCCATTGCCAAGCTGCTCGAGGCACGAGCCTCGTCGACAGCAAGGCCAGCGATCATGCTCGGCCATGCCTTCACGATCACCGCCGAGGCCGATGGCCCCGGCGAGATCCATGTCAGGCGCAGTGTCGTCATCCGCCTGACCGGGCGCGCGAACGCTCCGTATTGGATCTACCGATGGGGTTGACCACACCAGCGAAACCACTCTGACTTACTTTCCCTGTTGCTTTTTCTTCATAATATTTTCGAAGTCCCTTATCGCATCGTTTACGTTGCGTGCACGTCTCCCAGTGTTATGTCCTCTAATACTCGATCGTGAAATTGACTGCTTGTGAGAATCTTGAGAGCTCTTCCTCGGCGCCCTTACTTAAACTAAGGATTCTATTGCAAACTTTTTCTTTTATTTTAACCAGGTTCGGAATTTGTTCTGCGGTTTTTCCAGCGTATACCTTTAGAAAGTCGCATAGTTGAGCCCCGGCCCGATCCCGTCGAGGCGATCAAGTTCCGCATGGAGCGGCAGGGTCTCTCGCGAAAGGACCTCGAACCCTTGATTGGCTCTCGGACGCGCGTCGCCGAGGTGCTGAACCGCAAACGCAGCCTTTCGATCGCCATGATCCGGCGCCTGCACGATCGCCTCGGCATTTCCGCCGAGGTGCTGATCCGGCCGTCGGCCAAAAAGGAGACTGTCGATTAGCGCGCGGAGCTATTGCTGCTGGAGCTTGGCGAGCAGCAGCGCTTCCTTGCAGTCCGCGGTCAATTCCGTGAAATGGTCTTTCATGCAGGCCTGGATGCGTCCGCCGCCGGGTTGAATGCCGTGGCATTTTTGCTCGGCGTCAGCCTTGCAGGATTTGGTTATTGTCACGTTGGCGGTCAGCGCCGTCCGGCAAGCCGCGGAGAGTTGGCTGAAATGGTCCTTGACGCACGCCTTGAGCCGGCCGTCGCCCGGCTTGACTTCACCGCAGAGCTGCTTGAGGTCGGCGGCGCAGGCCTGACGGGCGGCACCCACTTGAGCAATTGCGCCGGTCGGTGCCAATAGCAGCAGGAGTGAGAATCCGAGTCCCACGACGAGGCCCCTCACCCCGCCCGCGAGGCGAGGGAGAATTGGACGGCTCCGATCCAGCTTCACTCCTCGGACAGGCCGGCTTTGCGGAGTGCCGGGAAATAGGTGGCTTCGGCCAGCGCGCGGATCTTGGCATTGTCAAACCAGGTCGATTTCTCGACATTGACGAGGCTCGCATAGGCATTGCTCAGCCGCTGCGCTTCGGCGAGCTCGGCATGCGCGCGCTCGGTTTGGCCTTTGAGTGCATAGGCGGCGGCGAGATAGGCGTGAACAAAAGGCAGGCGGGCATTCTCGCTCTTCGCCCTTTCCAGCGAGAGGACAGCCTCGTCGATGTGCGACCCGAGCAGCTGCATGACACCCATCCGGCCATACCATGGGGCAATCCCGGGTCCGGAAGGGCTGAGGCGGATCACTCGCTCGAAATAGGGCAGCGCCTCGTCGACCGAGCCGGTCAGGAACTTGCACCAGCCGACATGGGCATAGGCCGGCACCCGGCTCGGATCGAGGGCAATCGCCGTCTCGTATTCGGGAATGGCCTCGTCGCAGCGCGACTGCGCGCGTAGCACCTGCGCCTTGGCGTAGTGCGCCGGCGCGCTATTGGGCGAAGCGGCCAGGGCTTGATCCGCCAATTGTTCGGCACGGTGAAGATCGTGCTCGGGGGAATCGCTGAGCTCGTCGGTCACCCGGACAACGAGAGCGTTCGCCAACCAGGCCGCCGCATCGACCGAATGCGGATCGAGCGCCAGCGCCTTGTTGAAATATTCCTCGGCCTTGTCGTAGTTTTCGCGCGAAATCGGTTTTGCCAGCACGGCGCGGCCGCGCAAGAAGTAGTCGAGCGCGTCCGGATTGTCGGTCGGGTGGCGGGCTTCGGCAATGGCGAGCTGCGACTGCAATGCGTTGGCGATGCGCGCGGTGATCTCGTTCTGCAGCGCGAACAGATCGCCGACATCGCGGTCGAACCGTTCGGCCCAGAGATGCGCGCCGGTTTCGGCATCGATCAGCTGCGTATTGATGCGAACCTGTTTGCCCGACCTCTGGACGCTGCCCTCGAGCACGTAGCGAACACCCAGATCCCGGCCGATCCGCTTGGCATCGACCGCCTTGCCCTTGTAGGTGAAGGCGGTATTGCGCGCGATCACCAGGCTCCCCTGGATGCGCGCGACATCGGTCGTCAGATCGTCGGTAATCCCGTCGGCGAAATATTCCTGCTCCGGGTCGTTGCTGAGGTTGGCGAAAGGCAGCACGACAATCGAAAGGCGCGGTGCGGAGAAGGGTTGTGTCGCCACAGAGCCCGCCGGTACCGCCGGTCCGGCATGCCGGCCGGACCACAGCCACCATCCGCCGGCTCCGGCGGCAATCAGCAGTACCGCGACGGCGGCAGCGGAGCGGGTACCGACCGAGACCGCGCGGGCGTGCGAGCCGGCCATCGCGGGACGACCGCCGGCGGTTCCGGCAACCGTGAAAGCCCGCACCGGTTCGGCGATGTTTTTCACCCGCTGCTCGCCGAGCGGGGCGAAAGCGATCGGCAACCTAGCGCCGATCTGGTCGCGCACGGCACCCGAAAGACAGATTCCCCCGGGCTCGGCGAGCGTCTGCAGCCGGGCGGCGATGTTGACCCCGTCGCCAAACAGGTTCTGCCCCTCGACGATGACGTCGCCGAGATGGATGCCGATGCGGAAGCGCATCTGCTCGCCGGCAGCGCGGCTGGCGTTTTCGCTCTCGACAGCCTTCTGGACGGCGACGGCGCACTCGACCGCATCCACCGGGCTGGCAAAATCCGCCATCACGCTGTCACCGGCGGTATTGAAGATGCGTCCGTGATGGGTCGCGACGAGCCGGTCGAGGATCGCCCGGTAGGCCTGCAGCGTCCGCAAGGTGCCGACCTCGTCGAGCCCCATCAAGCGGCTGTACTCGGCGACGTCGGCCGCAAAAATTACCGCGAGCTTTCGTTCGACGACCTGGTCGTCCGCCACCGGGCCCTCCTCAAGGGCGCTCATACCGAAGCCGAGACTTTGACAAGCTGATATATAGCATTGATCCCCGATCTTTTCTGCCACCGCCGGCACCCGCCGCGGCCTTCTCCGCAGTGCGGGCGCAACCCGCCCCTTCGGCGCGGAACCGGCGCCACCGGCCGTCCGAGCCGACATCCTCCGACCCGGTACCGATGATCTGCACGGTTTAACAGCAAAATGTGATTTCGTCAACTATCCGTGTTATTTCATCAATTCTCAACGCGATGTTCGGGCGCACACGGATCGATCAAACTTTCGCCGGGCCCCAGCTCGCCTATGAATAAGCAAAAGACCACTCGGAAAAAACGACCGATGCCCCACGATCTCCACGGCTATGCAACCGACATCCCATACCTGCGCGACTTCAAGCCGATGCTGGCGCCGGCCTGGCTCGATCATGTGGCGCTGGTCGCCGGGGTCGAGCCTCCGCCGCGCGAACCCGGCTTTGCCTGGTGCGAGCTGGGCTGCGGCCAGGGGGTCACGGCCAATATGCTGGCGGCAACCCATCCGCGGGGCATCTTCCACGCCATCGATGCGATGCTGGTGCATATCGACCATGCACGGCGCCTCGCGGCCGAGGCGGCGATCCCGAATATCGGCTTTCACTGTGTCGATTTCACGACCGCCATCGATCTCGAGCTGCCGTCCTTCGATTACATCGTCGCGCACGGCGTCTACAGCTGGGTGAACAGCACCAGCCAGCGCGCGCTGCGTCGCTTCTTTGCTCGGCGTCTGAAACCCGGCGGGCTCGTCTATGTCAGCTACAACGCGATGCCCGGCTGGGCGCGCGACCTGCCCTTTCAGCACCTCGCACGCGCGCTCGCGGGGGGCTTTTCCGGCGACAGCGCCGAACGGTTCACCGCCGCCCTCAGGATCATCCGAACGCTCGCGGCCGCGGAAGTGCCCGCGCTGGCGCCGAGCTTTATCGTCGGCGAGATCGCACAACGGCCGGAAGATTATCCCCCCTCCTACCTCGTCCACGAGTTCATGCCCAGCGCATGGCGACCGCTTTACGTCACCGAGATGAGGTCGGCGATGAAAACGATCGGGCTTGCCCCGGTCGGGTCGGCGACGTTGATCGAGAATATCGATCTGCTGAGCCTGAGCGAGAGCGCACGCGCGATGCTCGGCGCCATTGCCGATGACGATCTTCGCGAGCTGGTCCGCGACTTTTACCGGGATCAGCGCTTTCGTTGCGATGTCTTTGCCCGCGGCAACCGGCGACTGACCGGCGCCCAGCGTTGCGAGGCGCTGCTGGCGGGCACCTTCGCGCTCGCTCGCCCGGCCGCGGCGATACGCTATTCGGCCGCCACCCCTGGAGGCTTCCACCCCTACAACAACGCGACCGCCCGGACGATCGTCGGGGCATTTGCCGACGGCCCGCGGCCCCTCGGCGAGCTCGCAACAGCCTCGACACCTCGGCAGGATCTGGCGACCAACATCCTCGTGCTGTGCGCGATCGGAGACGTGATGCCGGTCGAGCCGGGACCTGCTTTGGTCGAGCCCCTCAATCGGGCGGTTTTTCGACGTCTCGACGGCGCCGAGGAGATCGGCTGGCTCACCCTGCCGTGCGGCACCGCCGTGGAGATCGATCGTGGGCTGATGCGGCGACTACGCGACGGCGAGAAAATCGACGAAGATACTTTCCCCGGCTGGCCCGGATTTCTCGCCTCACACGGAATTTAGAATAGATTTAGAAGGCTGCAGAAGGCGGCGGAAACACGGGCGGTTTCGCATCCTTCGAGACACGCTCCGCCGGAGCGCTCCTCAGGATAAGGTATTTTATTCGAAGACCTGCCTCACCCTGAGGAGGCCCCCTTCGAGACGCCGCCTGCGGCGGCTCCTCAGGACAGCGGGCCGTCTCGAAGGGTGTTGATACGCGAAAGCCTTTTGTCACTTTGTTCGAAGGTCGTTACGCGGAGCTGCGCGGATCGAGCGCATCGCGCAGCCCGTCGCCGATGAAATTGATCGAGAGGACGGCAAGAAAAATCGCGCCGCCGGCAAACATTGCCCAATGCGGTGCAATGTCGAGGTAGTCCTTGGCATCGAACAGGATGCGGCCCCAAGTCGGAATGTCGGGCGGAAAGCCGAGGCCGAGAAACGACAGGGTCGATTCGGCAATGATCGCGGCGGCGACATCGATCGTGCCGGCGACGATGACGGGTCCCCACGAGTTCGGCAGGATGTGCCGTACCACCAAGCGCCAGCTCGACATGCCGACAGCGCGCGCGGCCTCAACAAACTCTTTCTCACGCAGCGAGAAAAACTGAGCACGCACGAGCCGGGCTACCAGCATCCATCGGAGACCGCCGATCACCGCGACGATCAGAAGAAAGGTACCGAGCTCGGGTCCGACCAGCTGCTTCAGCGGTTCGCGAAACAAGTAGATGACCAGCAACAACAGCGGCAATGCCGGCAGAGTCAGGAACAAGTCGGTAAGCCACATCAGCGCCGCATCGACACTGCCGCGCGCCATACCGGCAACCGCCCCGATGGCGGTGCCGACAATGACCGCCACCAGCATCGCGGCCAGCCCGACTGCAAGCGAGATGCGGCCGCCATAGAGCATGCGGGCCAGCAGATCCTGACCGAGATCGTCGGTGCCAAACGGATGGGCCCAGGATGGACCATCGAGATGCGCGGTAAAATCGATGTCGTTGATCGGTACCCGCCACAACCACGGCCCGAATGCGACAGCCAGCAGCATCGCCAGCAAAATGACGGTGCTCACGACCGCCAACCGGTGCCGGCGAAAGCGTCGCCAGGTTTCGAGACCGGGCGAGCCGACCTCGGCACCGCCGACGAGCTCGCGCCCGGCGCTAGCGGTAGGCGATGCGAGGGTCGAGCCAGCCATAGAGAAGGTCGGCAATCAGATTGAACAGGATCACCAGACACGAAAGGACGAACGTCACCGCCATGATCACCGGTGTGTCGTTGGCGAGGAAGGAACTGATCAGCAGTGACCCGATGCCCGGAACGCGAAAGATCTGCTCGGTCACGATCGCGCCCCCGAACAGCGCCGGCATCTGCAGAGTGACCAGGGTCACGACCGGGATCAATGCATTGCGCACGATATGCTTGACGATGACCGCGCGTTCGGGCAGCCCCTTCGCGCGGGCGGTCGTGACATAGTCGAGCCGCATGACTTCGAGCACCGACGAGCGCACATAACGGGTCCAGGAAGCCGCCGGAAATAGGGCGAAGACCGCCACCGGCATTATCGCCTGCTTGAACTCCTCCCAATACCAATGCCAGCCCGTCGCCCCGATGTCAGTGCGAAAGACGAATGGCAGCCAATCGAGATAAATGCTGAACAGCAGGATGAACAGTAAACCGATAAAAAAGGTCGGGAGCGAAAAGCCGATAAACACCAAAAGATTGGCGAGCTGGTCGAAAATCGAATAGCGCCGCATTGCCGAAAATACGCCAACCGGCAGCGCGATCAACAGCGCCAGTATTAGCGATGAGCCGATGACGAGCAGGGTAGCCGGCAGCCGCTGCCAAATCAGGCTGCCGACATCGGTCCGGCTGACAAACGAAAACCCCCAGTCGCCGTGCAGCATTGCCGACAGCCAATGCAGATAGCGCAGGAAGACCGGGTCATCGAGGCCGAACTTCGCGCGCAACCCCGCCGCCACCTCGGGCGGAACATTCGGATTGCTCGCGAGCTCGCCGAACGGATCACCGGGTGCCAGCGCAATCACGGCAAACAGCACCAGGCTGATGCCGAGCAGGCTCGGTATCGCAATCAGCAAACGCCTCAGCAGATATCGGCCCACGCGCTAACACCCGGAAAACGTGTAGTCATGCCTCGCGGTACCAGTCTTTCAGGTTCCAGAAGTCGCGGTCCCAACCGCTCAAGGTCGCCCTGAGCCTGTGCGACATTGCCGCCACCGACGGGCGGTTCACGATCGGGATGACAGCCCCATCTTCGACCACCATGTCGTTCATCTTGATGAACAGCGCCGCACGCTTAACCGGGTCGAGCTCGCCCTCGGCTGCACGAAAGGCCTGGTCGTACACTTCGTTGCGCCAGCGCGTAATATTGCGACCCTGCCATTTGTTCTCCTTAGCCGCAATCTCCCACGATAGGAATTGTCGCATGAACCCCTCGGGATCGGGAGGCGCACCGATGCCCGCCGTATACATCTGGAGATCTGCATAGAACTTCCTGGAGGTATCGGGATTTGCCGCGTCGGAGGAGAAATAAACCGACGCGGTCACCGACTTGAGCTCCATCTCGATGCCGGCCTTCTGGCACGCCTGTTTGACAATCGCCTGAGTCTTCTGGCGCGGGGCATTAATAGAAGTTTGGAAAACCAGTTTGAGCTTCTTGCCGTCCTTGGCGCGGACGCCATCGGGTCCGTGCTTCCAGCCGGCTTCATCCAGCAGCCGGTTCGCCTTTTCGATATTGAACTCCCATTTCGTGTTCTTCGAAACAAAGCGCTCCGGAGCATTGAGGTAATTTCCCGTCGCAACCCCGGTGCGCCCGTAAATATGCGCCTGCACCGAAGCGCGATCGACGAGCAGGGCGAAGGCCTGCCTGACAGGTGGATCGCTGAAAAGCGGATGCTTCGTCTTCGCGCTCGAGCGCTCGCCGTCGATCTCGGTCCACGGATCGGTGCTGTTGAGCTCAATGTGCTCAATGCTCATGCTCGGTACGATCTCGACCCGACCCCTGGCGTCGCCGCCGCTTTCCAGTCTGAGAAGGATCTCGTCCTCGACCTGCATGTTCCAGGCGTAGTCGTACTCGCCGGTCTGTATCACGGCCCGTGCCGCCGACACCGCATCGCCGCCGCCCTTCATCTCGATCGTGTCGAAGTACGGGCGATTGGCAACATGGTAGGAGGGATTGCGCTCGCCCCTGACGAGGTCGCCCGGTTTGAAGTCGACAAACCGATAAGGCCCGGTCCCCACCGGCTTCAGGTTTGTCGGGGCGTCGCGCGAATTGGCGCCTTTGTAGGCCGCGAACAGGTGTTTCGGGATGATCATGCCGTTCGCGCGGCCTGCCCAGAACGGCGTCGGTTTTTCGAAGCGAACGCGCACGGTAAGGGGATCGATCTTTTCGACCTTCACGTCCTGGTAATTGCCGATCGTCACGGCGGCTGTTGCGGGGTCTGCGGCGTATTCCCAATTGAAAACGACATCGTCGGCGCTGAAGGGTTGGCCATCGTGCCACTCCACGCCCTTTTTGAGCTTCCAGGTCACCGACATGCCGTCGGGTGCGACCCCGCCATTTTCGAGGTCTGGGATCTCGGCGGCCAGCACCGGCACCAAATTGCCGTCGGGATCCCATGCCGCAAGCGGCTCGTAGAATATGCGCGACCCCTCCGCGTCCTTGGCGCCGACGGCGAAATGCGGATTGAGCAAGGTCGGACCCTGCCAGAACAACGTTTTCAGCGCCCCCCCGCCGCCGGCTTGGGTCGGCTTGTAGCCGGTTTGCGGCGCGCTTTGTGCCAGTCCGGCGTGGGCCAGGAGCTGAGTGGCAAAGGGTGCGGTGAGGCCGAGACCGACCAGCTTGCGCACAAAGGCGCGGCGCGACACTCGCCCCGCCTTCACAGAGGCTATCAAGTCGCGCAACTCTCGCTCGGTCATCGCAGCCTCCGGTGCGGCCATCACGCTTCGCGATACCAGTTTCCGAGGTCCCACAAAACGTTGTCCCAACCACTCAATCTTGCTCGCAGCTGGTGGGACATCGC
>Ga0306925_10006381_pt1 | contig 10947 bp, 8 predicted proteins | sample flu12Cox44000176_FD_203755 | JGI IMG/M metagenome (GOLD analysis project Ga0306925, IMG submission 203755) | Lab enrichment of tropical soil microbial communities from Luquillo Experimental Forest, Puerto Rico - flux8day.12C.oxic.44.000.176 (v2)... | ecosystem: Environmental > Terrestrial > Soil...
GCCGCGATAAGACGGGCAACTTTGCGCCCTACAGCATTGCGTGGAACCTGGAAGGGGAGCGGATACTCAGCCGAATGCTCACGCTGCGATTGAAATTCCTGCAGAGCTGGGAAGAGGGCATGATTACGCTGCAGCCCGAGGTCGTGGACGGACGGCACGCGATGGTGCTCGGGTCAGGCGGCTCGGCGCAAACGCGGCAACTGGAGTTCACCTCGCGTATCGGCGCCGAGGTGAACCGCCAGTTCTACTTCTCCTATGTGCGGCAATATGCCTATGGCGATCTGAGCAGCGCGTCGAACTATCTGGGCAACTTTCCGTTTCCGGTCGTGCGCAGCGGGCTGGTAGCGGCGCTGCCCAGCGAGATTCCCAACCGCTTTCTGCTGTGGGGAACGTACTCGCTGCCGAAGAAGTTCATGGTGAATCCGCATCTTGAGTTGCGTAACGGCTTCCCCTATCAGCCGACGGACGTGTTGCAGCAGTGGGTGCAGACCACAGGGCCGCAATACCGCTACCCGCGCTACTTCTCGGCGGACGTAGCCGTGGCGAAGGACTTCCAGGTACGGCAGGAACACGCCGTGCGCTTGACGCTGACCGTGCAGAACCTTACGAATCATTTCAATCCGCTGCAGGTGCACTCGAATACCGACGATCCGCAATACGGTCAGTTCTTCGGGAACTGGGACCGTAAGTATCTGCTGGATTTTGATTACCTGTTCTAACACGCAATCTAGCTCGGCACGACAGAGGCAGCGATTTCCCTGAAATACGCGCAATCGGGCCGCAATGGACATTGATCGCATAGCGGCGAGTTGCGTTTGCACAGTTCCTGTCCGTGCTGCCGTAAAAGCGCTGCATGTTCTTGTATGTGGTTGAGTAGTTGCGATGCTCGGGCGCGTAGCCGATGCGTACCAGTACGCGCAAAGCATTCGAATCCATGGCGAGTATTGGGAAGCGCTGATTAAAGAGAAGGATTTTCTCCGCGGCAGGCTCGCCGATCGCAGGGAATTTGCGCAAGTCTTTCTTCGCTGCGGGCAGCGGTTTGTCGAGGATCGGCGCGAGGTCGTCGTGGAACGAGTCGCGTGCGATTGCGGAGGCGGCTCGCAGCTTGTCGACTGTTCCTGCCGGCACAATCCCCTTGCTGGCGATCGAGAGCAATACAGCATCTTTGGCTTGGCGGATCGCGGCCGGCGTGAGACCCACTTTGGTTCGTAGCTCATCAAAGGCTTCGGCACGCTTGGCGTCGTTCGCAAGGTAAGCCACGTTCTCCCACAAGATCATCGCGAAGGGCTCGGTCACTGGCAGAGGAGCGGGCTCGCCGTAGAGCTTTGCCAGGCGGTCAATGAGCGTCGCGAATCCGATCAGGACTGGCATGTCGTAGACATTATGCTCCGCCATTAGGCTTCGACTGCACCGGCCGGCAAGAATTCGAGGAGCGCTGGACTACGACTGCTTGACTGGCAGGTCGACATGCCAAAGCGTTAACCGTACAGTTCGTTTGATTAAACTGGAGAGTTTTCAATGGCTAAATCGAGCGATGCGGGCACGATTGTGTCTCTGCTTTGCGGGCCCGGGCGCATTTCGGCAAGCTCTTGCGGCGCGTCGAAGATGAGAAGGGTTCATTTGTTATCGAGAAGCGTGGCACTCCGAAGGCCGTGATACTAAGTATCCGCGACCACGCTTGACTTGCAGCTCCAGAGCCAGGAGTGCTCAGCTTGATCGGTGAAGAATCGCAGAGGCACGGCACGGACCGACTTACTTCCCGGCGAGTTGATCCGGTCATTCAGGCGCCACGTGCAAAAAGAATGCGCCGAAGATGATTCCACTTCGGCTCGTCATCGATACCAACATTGTTGTGTCTGCAGCCCTCAAACCTGATGGAATCCAGCGTACTGTCCTACTGCTGGCGATGACGAAGCCAGCCCGATGATACGTGTCCCCACCTGTCTTGCTTAAGTATCAGGATGTAGTTTCGCGGCCGCGGTTGAAGATCCGCCGAGGTCTGCGGCAACCGTTGATGCAGATCCTTCGCAGTCGCTCGTATTCGGTTGCTCCCAGACGCCGATTGCGCATCACACCGGACCCCTGCGACGACAAGTTCCTAGAATGTGTGCCGATGCAGCGCGCGCCGATTATCTGGTGACCGGCAACCAGCGGCATTTTCCGATGTATTCGAGGAGAACCAAGGTGATTTCTTCTCGGAAGTTCGTCGTTGCGCCTCATCGGTTGCCATGAGTCACGAATCGGGTTGAGTCCGAGCAAACAAGCGTTTAAGCTGCTGTGAGCTTGGTAAAGTCGCGATCGGTTGGGGGCGTCGAATGTCGAAACATCGTCTGGGGATTGGGTTTGTGTTAGTTCTCGTTGCATCGGCGAGTATTGCGTTGTTTGGCGCCGACGCTAAGGCGAGCGGCCAGAGCGATGCTGCGCGCCTGAAGCCCGCCTACCGCTTCGAGCGCAGCCGTTGGATTTATGTGCACCTTGAAGGCTCGCCGGCCGACATCGGATATCAACACGGTTACCTGCTCGCTCCCGAGATCGCTGACGGATTCAACATTGTCAAGTTCCGCGACACGCGTCGCACCAAGCGCGATTGGGAGTTCTACCGCCAGACCGCGAAAACTATCCTTTGGTCGAAGATCGACCCCGAATATCAAGAGGAGCTGCAGGGCATCGCCGATGGAGTGAAGGCACGAGGCGTTCAGATGGACCTGTGGGACGTGGTGGCGCTCAATGCCATGGAAGAAATACCTGACTATTACGTTCCGTGGCTCGATCGCCAGCAAAAGCGCGCCGACGCACCGCGGCTGACGGCTCCGGGCAATTGCAGCGCCTTCGTGGCCACGGGCTCGATGACGAAAGACCACAAGCCGGTGATCGCGCACAGCAACTGGACCGACTTCCCTACCGGCACGCGCTGGACGATCATCTTCGATATCGAGCCCACGCACGGCTACCACATTATTCAGGATGGCTTCCCCGGCATCATCGTGAGCGATGACGACTTCGGCATCAACTCGTCGGGGCTGATGGTGACCGAGACAACCATCACCGGCTTTTCGATGTTCGATCCCAACGGCAAGCCGGAGTTTGCGCGCGCCCGCAAGGCGCTGCAATACGCCAGCTCCATCGACGGCTACGTGAAGATCATGCTCGATGGCAACAACGGCGGCTATGCGAACGACTGGCTGTTGGCCGACAACAAGACCGGCGAAATCGCGCGCTTCGAGCTCGGCCTCAAGATACATCGCTTGTGGCGTACGAAGGACGGGTATTTCGTCGGGTCGAACTTTCCCAGCGATCCCAAGCTGATCAAAGAGGAAACGAATTTCGATCCCACCAACATGGGCAGCTCGATGAATGCGCGGCATGTGCGCTGGGATGAGCTGATGGAGCAGAACACAGGACAGATCGATATCGCGATGGCGCAGAAGTTTCTGGCCGACCACTGGGACAGCTACGAGAAGAAGGAGCAACCCAACGAGCGGACGCTATGCGGGCATACGGTGAACTCTCCGCGAGGGGTGCCGGAGTGGGATGATCCGCCGTACAGCCCGGAGGGCGCGGTGACCTCGCAGGCCGCCGACAGTTCCATGGCGAAGAACATGACTTTCGCGGCGCGCGCGGGATTTCCCTGCGGCGGCGACTTTCTGGTGGAGCCGTTCCTGAGGGAGCATCCGGATTTCGACTGGGAGAAGCCGGTGATGCGCGACATGAAGGGCAATCCGTGGGCGGAGTTCAAGGCGGGAGAGAAGCCGGCTGGTGCGGTGGTCGCGGGCGGGAGGTAATCTGGTCACCGAATTCTGATGAACACCCGCAGCGGCTAAAACCGCACTCAAGACCATCTCTATGCCCTGTTGAAGCCTGCTCGACTCTCCTCTAACCAGCACATAACAATACAGCCAGCCTTGTCACGACGATCGTTCCGGCAACGGTCCGAATTTCTTTGCAACTTATGTGTTGTAACAACATCTGTTGCAACAGATATAGATTTAAGAAATGGCCGCCCACTCCAATATGACCCCAGTGGTTCAGCAGGTCAGCCTGCCGTCGGTCTTCGTCTCTCACGGCTCCCCGATGGTGGCACTCGAGGCCGGGCCATACCAGGACGCGCTCGCGCAGTTCGGTCGCAGTATTCGCCCATGCGCCATCGTCGCTATCTCGGCCCACTGGGGAAGCGACGAAACGATCTCCGTCACCGGCGTCAAACGCAACACTACGATTCATGATTTCGGAGGCTTCCCTGCCCCTCTATACGAGTTGACCTATAACGCTCCGGGCGATCCGGAGTTGGCATCTGACATTGTCGGACTACTGCAAGAAAACGGATTCCACGCGGCCACAACCGCTCATCGAGGACTCGATCATGGCACGCGGATCCCGCTGCGGCTGATGTATCCCGAGGCGGACATTCCCGTCGTGGCAATGTCTGTACCTCTGCAGCGTTCGCCGAAAGAACCCTACAAGATTGGCCAGGCTCTGGCTCCGCTGCGCCAGCAGGGCGTAATGATACTCGGCAGCGGCGGCATCGTTCACAACCTGCGGCTGGTCCACTTCGCCGACCCACAGGCTCAAGTGGAGCGGTGGGCTGCTGAGTTCGATCGCTGGTTCCGCGACGCAGTCGAGCAAAACAAACTCGCCGATCTGCTCAGCTACGAACACGCCGGGCCGCATGCGCAATTGGCCGTCCCGACATTTGAGCACTTCGCGCCGGTCTTTGTGGTGCTAGGCGCGGCCTCCGACCCTAAAGAGGTCACTACTACCTACGAAGGATTTGAGCACGGAAATATCTCCATGCGAAGCTTTGCTTTGCTCGAGGAAGTATCGCCGGCTAAAGCTGGCTCGCCTCCTTAATAAAGTCGGAGCGCACGCCGCTCTAAAGCGCGGCTCTACCATTCCCAGCAACGACCGAGTAGTTAAACGAACCTACTGGTTGAAAAGCGATTTAAGAAAGGATCAACTCATGTTTCGCAGGCTGATTTCAACTTCCGCTGATTACACCATTACCGTGGCCCGTCTGGTGTTAGGCGTGGTGTTCTTCGCACACGGCGCACAGAAGATGCTGGGATGGTTCGGCGGCTATGGCTTCACCGGGACCATGAATTTCTTCACCCAGATGATGCATATCCCCGCGCCTTTCGCCTTTCTCGCGATTTGCGCCGAGTTCTTTGGCGGACTGGGGCTGCTGGTTGGGTTTCTCAGCCGCGTGGCGGCATTCGGAATCTCGGTCAACATGCTGGTCGCGATCTTCACGGTCCACATTCACAACGGGTTCTTCGCCAATTGGTCGGGCCAGCAAAAGGGCGAGGGTTTTGAGTACCACCTGCTTGCGCTTGCGTTGCTGTTCCTGATCATGGTTAAGGGAGGCGGTGCGCTGTCGGTGGATCGCGCGCTGAGCAAGTAAGCGCGAGGCGGAGGAGTCAGTGGCAAACCGAATCCTGGAAGAGATCAGGCAAACACGGCCGTTCGCGACCCTGCAGGAAGAAGCTGTGCTGAACATCGTGCGAACGGCCGACGCCCTCAAGCGCGGCGGCGAGTTGCTGTTCCGCCGGCACGGGGTTACCTCAGCACAATACAACGTGCTGCGGATACTGCGGGGCGCGGGTGATCGCGGATTGCACTGCAGCGCCATCGCTGAGCGCATGATCACGGCCGAGCCGGACATCACCCGGCTGCTGATGCGCATGGAGCGTCTCGGGCTGCTGGTGCGGCACCGCAATACAGCGGATCGACGAATGGTGACTGCCATCGCAACCGAGCGAGGATTAAAGTTGCTGGATGAACTTGAGGCTCCGCTGCGCAAGCTTCAGGAACTGCAATTTGTGCAGCTGAATGAAGACGAGATCGAAGTTCTGGTCACTGGTTTGGAGAAGGTACGGGAAGGTGTTGCGCGAATACCATAGACCGGAAGAGAAAAACAGGTCCCCCTCCGAGTTCGCTTAGGCTTTCGGCTGCGGGCTCCGACGCCCGCAAGCCGCCTCAACTCGACATGGACCGCGATTTTTCTCGCGGTCCTCGCTCAGGATGACACCCAACTAGAGAATACTTTCATGCCCTATTCGGCAACTGCACCGTAACAACGCATCCCCGGCTGTCCTTGCGGTTGGCCAGCTCTATCGTCCCACCATGCGCCTCTGCAATCTGTTGCGACAACACCAGCCCGATGCCCGAGCCTCCCTGCTTTGTCGTGTAGAACGGCACGAAAGCGTTGCTGGGATTGAGCAGGCCGATGCCATTATCTTGCACCATCAGCGAGACGTTGCCATCGTCCCGGCGCCAGCGCAGCACAACCTCCGGCTCGCCGCCCTGTGTGGCTTGAGCCTGCTCGAGTGCGGAATCCACAGCGTTGCGAATCAGGTTGATCAGCATCTGCTCGATCAGGTCGGGATCGATCGCCAACACCGCATCCGGTCCGGACTCGATGCGGACGGGTAGCCGAGTTTCGAGAATCGCGACCCGCTCTGCCAGCGGACGGAGTTCAACCGACTGTAACTTCGGCGAAGGCATGGTTGCTAACCGGCGATACGATTGCAGAAAGCGATGCAGTGCCCCGGTGCGCGACTCGATGATGTCGAGTCCGCGCTGATAATCCGACTTCACCGCCTCCGGCAAGTCAAGCTGAGGAAGCCGCGTCGCCAGGCTGCCGGCGATCGACATAATTGGCGCAAGCGAGTTGTTCAGCTCATGACCGAGCACGCGAATCAGCCGCTGCCAGGCGCTGCGCTCCTCTTCGCGAAGTGCACGGCTGACGTCGGACAACACGATCAAAGTATGCGGCACGCCGTTCTGGCGGAAGGAGCGCTTGCGCACCATCCAACGCGCGTTGGGCGCAGAGTACTGCAACGAGACCAGGCTGGCGTTGCGTGCTTCAAAGCACTTGTCGAGACCGAGTTCCGAGGCGGTGCGCCCTAACATACGAGCGGAAGGCTGCTGCAACAGGCGCTCTCCCGCAGCATTCACCAGGCGCAACTTCTGCTCAGGATCGAAGGTGAAAATCGGTGCGTCGATCTCATCGACTACGCGGCGTAGCAATGCAGTCGTTTCGATCGTCTGAATCCGCTGCTCGGTAAGAATGTCGGCGAGAGTGTTGATTTCCAGCGACAGCTCGCCGAGCGAGTCGTTTGGGTTGGCTTCCCGCGCGCGGAACGAATAGTCCTCTTCGCGCAGCGCGCTCACGACGTTCGACAGTGTTTGCAGCGGACGCACGATTTGCTCGAGCAGCGTCAGCGTCAGAATGAACCACAGGAAAAACTCGAGCAGCGTAAGTGCGATCTTTACATCACGCGACCAGGCGTGTGTCCAGATCATTATTGTGGCGATGACGACGCCGGGAAGTGCGGCGAGAACGGCAAAGATAGCGATGCGCCGCTCGTAGAGGAGTCGGTGACGCCTGAATTGCTCGCTGCCGCGGCCCCGCTGGCGGTAACCGCTGCCAGAGCTAGAGTCCATAGCGTTCCATGCGTCGGTAGAGCGCGCCCCGGCTCAGACCAAGGGCCTCGGCGGCTTGGCTCACATTGCCGTGAAAGCGCTGCAGGGCCTTGCGCACGAGGATGCTCTCCACCTCTTCGATGCTGAGCTCCTCCAGATTCTGCCCCTGCGGCCGCTGCAGGTTCAAGCCCAAATCGGAGACCTGTACGTCTTCGCCTTGCGCCATGAGCACGGCACGCTCGAGCGTGTGCTCCAGTTCGCGAACGTTGCCTGGCCAGGCATACTGCATCATCGTCTGCATAGCTGCGGCTGCGAAGCCGCGCACTTGTACGCGATAACGTTGGGCATAGCGTGCAAGAAAATGCGCAGCTAGAGCGGGAATGTCTTCACGACGCTCGCGCAGCGCCGGCAGGTGGATCTCAACCGTGTTCAATCGGAAAAGCAGATCCTCACGAAACTGTCCTGCGGCAATCGCAACGGTAAGATCGGTGTTGGTTGCAGAAATCACGCGCACATTCACCTTCTTTGTGCGCGACGAGCCCACGCGTTCGACTTCGCCCGTCTCGATGACGCGCAGCAGCTTGGCCTGCTGACGCATAGGTACGTTGCCAATCTCGTCGAGGAAGATGGTGCCGTTGTCAGCGAGTTCGAATCGACCGATGCGGTCGGTACGCGCGTCGGTGAACGCGCCTTTCACATGGCCGAAAAGCTCGCTCTCGAACGTACCTTCCGGCAGAGCTCCAGTATTGACGGCAACCAGCGGCATGGAAACCCGCGGCGACAGGATATGCAGCGTGCGGGCAACCACTTCCTTGCCCGTACCGTGCTCGCCGGTGACGAGCACATTCGCATCCGACGGCCCGATGCGTGCCATGGTTTGCAATACGGGTTGCATAGCGGGCGCGGAAGCGATGAAATCCGGGGCGCCTTCTGCGCGCAGCAAACGTGCCTCAGCCTCAAGCTGCTGGGTGCGTTGCAGCGCGCGATGCAATTCGACCTGTGTGCGGATAATGGCTAACAGGCGTTCGTTCTCCCACGGCTTCTGGATGAAGTCGCGTGCGCCGCGGCGCATGGCTTCGACAGCTAGGCGAACGTTGCCCCAAGCAGTCATGACGATGACGGGTAGATTGCTGTCGAACGAGACAACCTCCGACAACAAGTCCAGGCCTTCCTGCCCCGACGTGGTATCGCGAGTGTAGTTCAGGTCGATCAGAACGGCGTCGTAGAACTCGCTGGCCAGCGATTCGCGAACGGTCGCGGGAGACTTCGCCGTGTCGACGATGTACCCCTCGGGACGCAGGAGGAGCTCAATCGCTTCCAGGATATGCGGCTGATCGTCGGCGGCAAGAATGCGCGCTGGACGGGCGGACTCCTGCTTCTCGCTGATAGCGCTGTCGTCTTCGATGTCTTTAGTTTGTGCTTGTGCTCTGGCCAACGTGGTTTCCCCCGGGCGCAATACCATCCACCGCTTTCTGAACCTCGATGCCATTATCGGCCAGAGTCGTTCCGGTGGCGCGTTGCAGTTCAACTTTCGACTTCTGATAGGCGGTGTTGGCATTCACCAGATCGAGTTCTGCCAGCGCAAGGTCACGCTGCGCGGTGAGCGTCTGGAAGGTCGATCCGGCGCCCAGTTCCTGCTCCTTCTGCATGATGGTGAAGGTCCTCTGCGCAAGATCGCGGGCTTTTTGTGCGGCCTGCACCCGGGCCTGGCTCTGTTCGAGCGCGTACTGCGCGTTGCGAACTTCAATGCGGATCTGCTTCTTCAGTTGCTGCATGCGCAGCTCAGCCTGCCGGTATTCGAGCTCGGAACGATACTGGTCGGCTTTCGCTACCCGGTTACGAATAGGAATGTTGACGTTCAGTCCAACGAAGTAATCGGGCGAGGTGCCGTTAAACGAGTTCTCGAACGCACCCCAGAAATTGGTCGGCTGGGTCGAGGTGTTGGTCGTGTAATAAAAAGGATTCAGCTCGCCTGCCAGGCCCGTACCACCATAGAAGGCAACCAACGATAACTGCGGCAGCAGATTGTTCTTGGCGGCCTGGCGGCTGATCTGGCGGTTGACCAAGTCGATGTCTGACTCCGCTAGCTCAGGCCGATCCTTCAAAGCCTCATCGATCAACTCCTGCACGGACTCCTCAGTTAGCGGACCGATCATCTCCGAGCGATCGGTGGGGATCACAGGCATCGACTCGAGAGAAGGATCGTCAAGGTTCTTGGTAACGGCATTCTTCATCAGCGATTCCTGCAGTTGTAGAGTGGTTTTGGCGATGAGCAGATCCTGATCGCGACGCGTGACTTCGGCTTCCGCACGCATCACATCCATCGCCGGAACGGCTTCTAGCTGCAGCTGCTTCTGCGCATTCGACAGGCTCTGCTGTGCGAATGCGTACGACTGCTCAGTCACGCGTTCGGCTTCGTACGCGCTGACCAGATCCCAGTACATGTCGGCGATCTGTGTAACCGTCGCGACAAGCTGGTCTTTAAAGGCGATGTCGGAAATCTTCTTGTTGTTTTTCGCGATGCGAAGAAAACGCAGGTTTGGACCAAGTCCAAAGCCCGACAGCAACTGCTGCTGTACGGTCACCCGATAGTACGATCCGAGCGCCGGCGTCAAGTTGCTGAAGATACTGTTGGTCGTCTGGCGGTTGTTTTGGCTTTCGAATGTGACAGTTGTTCCAGTGGCAAACGACTGCTGGTAAGAGATGTTGAACACGCCCGTGTTCTGATGTAGCTCCGGCACACCATAGAGCTGCAAGTTGGCGAGCGGCTGGCTAAAATGCTCAATTCCCGTGTTGCCGAAGATTACGGGGTCGTATGACTGCACCGGAGCACCGACGCCCAATGTCGACTGCACCAGCCCAGCAGCGCCGGCGCCTGCGCCACCCGCACCGGCCGCGGTACCGCCGGCGCCGGCGCCCGGGGCACCCGTGCCGAAGCCCCCAACGCCGCCGCCAGGCGTTCCCTGTACAACACCGGTGTTAACCCCACGGAAGGATCCGCCAGCCTTGGTGCGCAGGACATCGGTGTCGGCGATGGGCAGGTTATAGCGGGCGATAGCGACGTCGAGATTGTTTTCGATAGCCAGTGCGATCGCGTCCTTCAGTGAGATGTACAGCTTGCCATCGCGAATCAGCTGATCGAGCCGCGCGGAGTTGGTCAAAGTCGCTTCAGGAACCGTGCTGGACTTGTATGCGCCAAAGGGCTCCCACGTGTGCGGCATTCTTAGATTTGCAGGAGTCTGGATTGTCGCCTGCGCATTCGCCGCGACAGTTGCCGGAGGAGGGACCGCCGGGTTTGGCGCCTGGGTATTTTCCGGGGCCGGCGGTGGAGTCGAAGGAGTTGGGTTTTGCGTCTGCGCACTAACCGTTAGCGCGCACAACAGCATGATCACTGCGGGTGATTTCGAAATTCGTTGGATCATGATCGGACTGCCTCACCGGCAGGAGCGACGTTGGCGTTGCCGGTGTCGCTCACCAGCCAGCCATCGCGCAGATTGATGGTGCGCGATCCGTAGGACGCATTCA
>Ga0306925_10006386_pt1 | contig 10943 bp, 7 predicted proteins | sample flu12Cox44000176_FD_203755 | JGI IMG/M metagenome (GOLD analysis project Ga0306925, IMG submission 203755) | Lab enrichment of tropical soil microbial communities from Luquillo Experimental Forest, Puerto Rico - flux8day.12C.oxic.44.000.176 (v2)... | ecosystem: Environmental > Terrestrial > Soil...
CGAGGTCAATAACCCCGACCACCGCATCAAACATGAGATGTTCGCCGATGTGGAGATCGACGGTGGCGCAAGTGAGGCGCCACGCCTCGGCGTACCGAGTTCGGCGGTGATCGACAGCGGCGCCCGGCAGGTGGTGCTGATCGACAGGGGTGAAGGTCGCTTTGAGCCGCGCGCTGTCAAGCTCGGCGTGCGTGGCGACGGTTTCGTGGAGGTTCTGGATGGGCTCAAGGAAGGTGAGCATGTTGTCGTTGCCGCCAACTTCCTGATCGATGCGGAGAGCAATCTCAAAGCGGCGCTGGCGGGCTTCTCGGCCGAGCAGAAACCTCCGGAGGCCAAGCCATGATCGCCCGCGTTATCCGCTGGTCCGCGAACAATTTGGCTATACTCCTCATCGCGGCCGGGCTTGCGGCCGGAGCGGGGATCTATGCCGCCTTTCAGGTCCCCCTCGACGCCATTCCCGATCTCTCGGACACCCAGGTCATCGTTTACACGGAGTTTTCGGGTCAGGCGCCGCAGGTAGTTGAGGATCAAGTCACCTACCCGCTATCGACGGCAATGCTCTCTGTGCCGCGTTCCAAAGTGGTGCGCGGGTTCTCCTTTTTCGGGGTTTCCTTTGTCTACGTGATCTTTGACGAAGGCACAGACATCTACTGGGCGCGATCCCGCGTGTTGGAGTACCTGTCGGGCGCGGCGCGCAACCTGCCCCAGGGAGTCACCCCCAGTCTCGGCCCCGATGCCACCGGTGTCGGCTGGGTGTACGAATACGCCGTTATGGCTGCGAGGCGCACGCTTGCGGAGCTGCGCAGCACACAGGACTGGCAGGTGCGCTTTGCGTTGGCCAAGGCGGAGGGCGTGGCCGAAGTAGCGAGCGTTGGCGGCTTCGTCCGCCAGTATGCGGTCGTCATTGACCCGCGCCGTATCAAGGCATTCGACATCCCACTGTCCAAAGTCAAGGATGCCATCCGGGCTTCCAACATGGATGTCGGCGGTCGAGTAGTGGAGCTGACCGAGACCGAATACATGGTTCGCGGCCGAGGGTATCTGCGCGGCATCACGGATCTCGAACAGATCGTGCTCAAGGCACAGGGTGGCGCACCAGTGCTGCTCAAGGATGTGGCGCGCGTTGAGCTGACACCGGACGAACGCCGCGGCATCACCGAGCTCAACGGAGAGGGTGAGGTTGCATCCGGGATCGCCATTCAACGCTACGGCCAGAACGCACTTTCTGTCATCGCGAACATCAAGGAGCGCATTCGCGAGATCGCTGGCAGCCTCCCAGAGGGGACGGCGATTGTGCCGGTCTATGACCGCTCCGACCTGATCTACCGCGCCATCGACACGCTCAAGCGAACGCTATTGGAGGAAAGTGCCATCGTCGCGCTCGTCTGCGTGCTGTTTCTCCTCCATGTGAGAAGTGCGTTCGTTGCCATCATTACGCTGCCGCTCGGGGTGCTGATCGCGTACATCTGCATGCATGCACTGGGGCTTTCTTCCAACATCATGAGCCTTGGCGGCATCGCCATCGCAATCGGCGCGATGGTCGATGCGGCTATAGTCATGATTGAGAACGCCCACAAACACCTAGAACGAGCGCCCGCGGGAAAGCCGCGCGTCGAACTTTTGATCGAGGCCGCCTCCGAGGTGGGGCCGGCCCTGTTCTTCTCACTGCTTATCATCACCGTTTCGTTCTTGCCGATCTTCACGTTGGAGGCGCAGGAGGGGCGGCTATTCAAGCCACTCGCCTTCACCAAGACCTTCGCGATGGGGGCCGCGGCGCTCCTGGCGGTGACGCTCGTGCCGGCGCTCATGGTGCTGTTCGTGCGTGGGCGCATCCTGCCTGAGCACAGGAACCCGCTAAATCGGGCTCTCATCTGGCTTTATCGGCCCGTCATCGCGGCGGTCCTCAAGGCGCGCGTCCCTACGATTGCGCTGGCGCTCGTTGTCTCGGCCGCGAGCCTCTACCCGGCTATGCATCTCGGCGCCGAGTTCATGCCCAACCTGAACGAAGGCACGTTGATGTACATGCCGACGACGTTGCCGGGTATTTCCATCACCAAGTCGACCGAGCTGCTGCAGACTCAAAACAAGATCATCAAGAGCTTCCCCGAAGTCGAGTCTGTGTTCGGCAAGGCCGGCCGTGCAGCGACGGCCACCGATCCGGCCCCGACCGAGATGATCGAGACGGTGATCAACCTCAAGCCCGAAAGTGAGTGGCGACCAGGGATGACGCTGGAGAAGCTGATCAACGAGATGGACCGCGCGCTGCAGTTTCCGGGCGTGTCGAATGCTTGGACCATGCCCATCAAGGCGCGCATCGACATGTTGGCAACGGGCATCCGCACGCCGATCGGCGTCAAGGTCATCGGCACGGATCTATCTGTGATCGAAAATTTGGCGCGTGACATCGAGGGGACAATTAAGAATGTCCCCGGCACGTCCAGCGCCTTTGCCGAGCGCATCATGGGCGGCTACTACCTTGAAATCACGCCGGACCGGGCACAGCTGGCTCGCTACGGTCTGATGGTCGGGGATGTTCAGGCGGTGATTGCCTCAGGTCTCGGCGCGGAGACCGTGACCACAACGGTCGAGGGCCGGGAACGCTACGGCGTTAGCGTCCGCTATCCCCGCGACCTCCGAAACGATCCGGAAACGATCGCGCGTGAGGTGCTGGTGCCGCTGCCGAACGGGGCCTCCGTACCTCTGGGCCAGGTGGCAAGTGTGCGTCTCGCGCAAGGACCGGCCTCTATCCGCACCGAGAATGCGCAACTCGCCGCCTACATCTATGTGGATGCACGCGACCGGGACTTGGCCGGATATGTCGCTGACGCCAAGCAGGCTGTCGCGGCCAACGTCACCTTTCCGCCTGGCTACTTTGCCGTCTGGAGCGGGCAATTCGAGTACTACGCGCGCGCCAAACAGCGCCTCGCCATCGTAGTGCCACTCACCCTCACTGTGATCTTCCTGCTGCTCTACCTCAACTTCCGGCGTCTGACCGAAACGCTAATCGTGATGCTGTCGTTGCCGTTCGCGCTCGTGGGAGGTCTGTGGATGCTCTGGGGCATGGGCTTCAATCTGTCGGTGGCCGTTGCGGTCGGCTTCATCGCACTTGCCGGTGTCGCCGCCGAAACCGGCGTGGTCATGCTGATCTATCTCGATCATGCGCTTGGGCGTCGGCGCGAGATAGCGGCGAGAGAAGGGCGAAGGTTCACAGCGGGTGATCTGAACGCGGCAATCATGGAGGGAGCGGTCGAGAGGGTGCGGCCCAAGATGATGACTGTGGTCGCCATCATGGTAGGGCTGCTTCCAATATTATGGAGCAGTGGGACGGGCTCGGAGGTCATGCAGCGTATCGCCGTGCCAATGATTGGCGGCATGGTCTCGTCGACCCTGCTCACCTTGATCGTAATCCCCGCGATCTATGGAGTGCTCAAGGGCTGGAACTTACCTGCGGGAACGCGCGCAGTTGCGGGGGCGGTTGTGGAGTAAAGACGGATCATCTCAATGGCAATGTCTCTTATGCGTTTATCACGCCGCTCGGTGCTGCATAGCACGGCGGCGTTGACCATCTCCAGCCTACTCACCCGCAACGCCAGCGCGGCTGATAAGGGCTTCAAAGAGGTCCACATCACCGCCAAGGCCGCACACGCACCGCTCGTCGGTGGTGGACACCCAGAGACCAGTGTCTGGACGTTCAACGGAACCGTTCCGGGCCCGGAGATCCGGCTAAGACAAGGAGACCGTCTGCGTGTCACAGTCGAAAATCAACTCACCGAAGACACCACTGTTCATCACCATGGCATTCGCCTCCCCAACGCCATGGATGGCGTTCCTCACTTAACCCAGAAGCCGATCGCACCCAGCGAGACGTTTGTCTACGAGTTCGACGTTCCCGACGCCGGGACCTTCTGGTATCACCCACACATTAACAGCGCCGAGCAAGTCGGCCGCGGTCTCTCGGGTCCGCTCATTGTCGAGGAGCGAGCACCGATCGATGTCGACCGGGATGTGGTGTGGGTGCTCTCGGACTGGCGCCTGCTACCCGATGCGCAGATCAGCAACGACTTCCGCAACATGCACGACATGGCGCATAACGGCCGCGTCGGCAACACGGTCACGATCAACGGCAAGGTGCCGGATACCTTTGCGGTCCGCGCCGGCGAGCGCATTCGCCTCCGGCTCATCAACGCTGCCAATGCGCGCATCTATGGCCTCAGGTTTGGCGGACATATGCCTTTGGTGATCGCCCATGATGGCCAGCCGGTTGAGCCGCACGAACCCGCCGATGGGCGCATTCTCCTCGCTCCGGCGATGCGTGTCGACTTGATAATCGACATGATCGGCAAGCCGAGCGCACGCTACCAGGTGGCGGACGATTTCTATCGCGGCCTTGAATATCGCGTTGTCGATCTTGTGTACGGCGGCAAAGCCCTGCGCGAAAAACCGCCCGCACCGCCAAACGCATTGGCGCCCAATGCCATACCTGAACCGGATGTTGAAACCGCCCAGCGCCACGAGGTGACGTTCAACGGCGGGATGATGGGCGGCATGATTATGCGCGACCGCGGCGGCGGCATGGGTGGCATGATGAACATGATGGAGATGATGCACACCGGGAAGATTTGGTTCATCAACGGTGTCGCCGTGCTCGGTCACGTCATGGATCCCATGCTCACGCTGAAACGAGGCCGCTCTTATATTCTTGCGCTGAACAACGAGACGGCCTGGTGGCACCCGATGCACCTGCACGGTCATGCGTTCAGAGTCATCAGCCGCAACGGCATTCCTGCCCGACTCCGCGAATGGCGGGACACGGTACTGATGAGTCCGCGCGAGAAAGTTGAGATCGCCCTCGTAGCCGACAACCCCGGCGACTGGATGTTCCACTGCCATATCCTGGAGCACCAAGAGAGCGGCATGATGGGCGTGATTCGAGTAGCTTGAAAGGAGAGAAAAATGCTTCGACTCCTAACCGCAATCTTTGCGCTCGTTTTCATTGGCGCCGTGGCGTACGCCGATCCTGTTGCGGTGGCGATGTACAAGAATCCGCAATGCAATTGCTGCGATGAGTACGCTAAGTATCTCCGGCAAAACGGCTTCAACGTAACGGTCACTCCAACTCACAACATGTCGCTTATAAGCCGACAGCACGGCGTCCCAGAGAAGCTTGCAGGGTGCCACACGATGTTGATCGGTGGTTACGTCGTGGAAGGTCACGTGCCGGTCAGCGCAATAAATAAACTTCTCAAGGAGCACCCCAACATCAAGGGCATTTCACTCCCAGGGATGCCTGAGGGCTCGCCAGGCATGACTGGCAAGAAGACCAAGCCATTCACGGTGTATGAAATCTCAGACGCGCCGAAGGTCTTCGCTGTCGAGTAGCTTCGTGCTCTTTGGGGCGACTGCGCACTTGACCGTGATCGCCATTGGATCCGAGATCATCCTCCCTGCCCTTGAACCTTGGACAGCTCGACCATAGGCGCCCGTGCATGAGACGGTTTTGTCGTCTTCGCATTGGAACGCGTGCAGGTTGCTCCGGGGCTCGAAGAGTCATAGACGTAGGTGTCTGAGGCAGACACATGGTGACCATACCGGCGTGATGCGCCCCGTAGCTCCTGTAATCCTCGCCCTTTACGAATTTCACGACACACGTCACCGACTGGAAGACCAATGGCGCAGCCTACGATTGCTACTGGATCGCCTGGACGAGCGGAATTGAGGCCGTGAGTCGGGCTTTTCTGTCGCCGGTCTCTATGACAACCCATTGCTCGCCGGCTCTTGGCCGAAGGCCTACCGCCACAGCCCCTCGAACCGGTGTCCGGCGCCGCGCGTATCCAGGCCGGTACTGGAGTCGAGCTTATCGGCCGCCACCCCCGACTGTTGCAAGGCCGACACCTGGTCGGCCATCAGGGCAATCAGGGGTGAGACGACCAGACCGAGGCCAGGCCGAACCAGAGCAGGAATCTGGTAGCAGAGGCTCTTGCCGCCGTCGGTGGGCAGTACCGCGAGCGCGCTGCGTCCGGCCAGAATTTCGCCGATCACCCCGGCCTGCAGGCCGCGGAAGTCGGCGTGGCCGAAGGTGTGGCGCAGTACGTCGCGCGCGGTGTTGAGTCCTTCTTGGGGCATGGCGATCGGGAATGAAGAATCAACGGCCGCGAGCAACTCATGTAGCTCCTACGCGGATGCCGCAATGTGCATACGCCTTTTGCCGCGCAACACCAGGGACGTGCACGAACACGAGGAGTGCATCGAGCTGGAGCGCAGCCAGTGAAATGTGGCTCCGCAAGGCATCGAGCGTGTTGTGGTCTTCGCCCTTGTCAGGCTCCCCAATCGATCATGAATGGGCCACGGCATGCTTAAGGCGCTGCACTGTGCCGGTTCCAAGCCCGACGAGCTTGGCGGTCTTGAGTACGCCCGTGCCCTTGGCGAGTTCCCGACGTGCGGCTTCGAGTTTCTTGGGATCGGCGTTGGGGCGGCCCAGGCGCTTCCGAAGCTTGCCAGCCTTGCTGATGAAGTGACCGTCGCGTCCGATGGCGTCTCTGGCTCGGGCTAGCCCAGCATTGACACGCGCGACAATCATCTCGACTGACTGAGTGTGGATGTAGAGCCCTGTTCCCGTGTCGCGGATGATCTCCAGCACCTCGACAAGGTGCCTGAGGGAGCGCCCAAGCCGATCGGAGGACCAGACGGCTATCATGTTGAACTCTCGACGGACGGCAGCCTTCAGCAGCGCATCGAACTGCGGGCGCTGGTCGCGTCCTTTAGCGCCGCTGATGCCTGGTCCTCGTACACGCGGACGACGGTGTGGCCGGCGCGTTCAGCCCAGGCTTCCAGCTCTTGACGCTGGATGTCCGTATTCTGGGCGTCGGTGGATACGCGCACGTACACCGCGACGCGCTTCGGCTTTGACATGGGCTGTGTCCCCCGTGAAATCGGTTGACGCGACCTTAGCGCAGAGCTGCATCAAAAACTATACTTATTTGTATATCAATCGGGATATCCGCAAGCCCCGTGTTTCTGCAGCTTGCGGAGCCCCGTCCCCGCTGGGGTTTTCCGTATGGGGCGCCTGCCGTGCCGATTTTGCGAGCGGATTTCCTGGAGAGAGGCGCGTACGCGACGTCGTTTAGTCGAGGTCCCTTCAAGACGACTTGCCCAATCGGCGGCCGCAAGCAGAGGCACGGCACGCGGGCCCAGGTCGAGCAAGAATACCGGCCCTATGATCGCGTCGGCGCCGCCCCAGAATTTGCCACAAGGTCTCGTAGCGTCAGCAAGGAACATGGGGCTACTACTTTGGGGAGAGATATGGCGGAACCAGGTATCGACGGACCCGCAGTTCTATCGCCCTCTCGCCGGATGTCGAAGCGGGCCATCGACGCTTTCATTCTTCGATCGAAGGGCTGGGCGGAATTCTACGCGGGTGTCGCGGGCATCGATGATGAGACCGACAAGGGTGACTGTTTTGAGCGCCTTATGCAGCTCTACATGCACTCGGCGCCACACATGGTCTCACATTACAAGAACGTCTGGTTGCGAAGGGACGTGCCTGGCAACGTGAAGAAGCTGCTCCGGCTACCCGACACGGATGAAGGCATCGACATTGTCGCGGAGACGCACTACGGCGAGTTCCATTCTGGTCAGGCTAAGTTTCGCTCGAACCCGCTGCAAGCCCTAACGATGACGGAGATCGTGACGTTCACGAATCTCTCTTTCGTGCACTGTAGGGGGATTAAACACGGGCTGATCGCTCACACCTGTGGATTTCCCATTAATAAGCGCGAACTTCTCGGCAACGTTGCCGAAATCGGGCTCGATGTGTGGGAGGACCTGAGCGCCGAGGATTGGGCAGCGATCCAGGCTCGGATCGAGAACCGAGAAGCGGCGTTCGCGGCGCGGCGGCCTCGGCCCCACCAGCAGGTAGCTCTGAACAAAGCCGCCAACCACTTTCTTGAGAACGGCGCCACCCGTGGCCGCCTGATCATGCCCTGCGGTACTGGCAAGTCTCTGGCGGCATTCTTCATCGCCGAGCAGTTGAATCCGCGGACCATTGTCGTCGCTGTGCCCAGCCTTGCATTAATTGCGCAGGGCTTAAGAGATTGGACCCGCGAGTTCCTAGCCCGAAGCGAAGTTCCAGATTGGTTTGTCGTGTGCAGCGCCGACGATGTCGGCGACATTTCCGATGACGATCACGTCGGCGATACCTACGAGCATGGCCTTGAAACGGACACATCGATTGAAGCGATTGTGGCCTGGCTGCGCCGGACAAGCGGCAGCAGACGGCGCATCGTGTTCGTGACTTATCAGAGCGGCGTCAAGTTCGCTGAGGCGGCACGGGAGGTTGGCCTCACCGTCGACTTCATGGTTCTCGACGAAGCCCACAAGACGGTTGGCGCCAAACACAAGAAATACGCCCACCTCATCTTCGACAAGAACGTGAAGGTGGATCGTCGGATGTTTATGACAGCAACCCAACGTGTTCCACTGATCGAAGACGACCGCGTCCTATCCATGGATGATGTCGCGATGTACGGCGAACAGTTTCACTTGCTGACCTGCAAGGCGGCAGTCGAGCAAAAAATTATCTGCGACTACGAGATTTTAATTATGGTCGTGTCGCAGGCAGAGATCGCCGACTTGGTGCGCAGGAACAAGCTCGTTAATACAGGCGTCGATGGCCTCGATGAAGCTCAGGCTATGCGACTAGCTACAGGCATTGCGCTCAAGAAGACATACCGCGATCGCAACGTGAGACACGCGATCAGCTTCCACAGCTCGATCCTCAAGGCAGCGCAGTTTCGAGAGCAGCAAGATGCGCTGAACAGTGCTGAGGAGGTTGGTCTCTCAGCCGTCAATCTGCACATTTCATCAAAACTGACGACGACACAGCGCAAGCGACTGATCCGCGAGTTCCCGACCTACGAGCGGGCATTGATGACGAATGCGCGGTGCCTTACTGAGGGCGTGGACATTCCGGCGATTGACTGCGTGGTATTCGCAGACCGCAAGAACTCAACGGTGGACATCGTGCAGGCCGCCGGCCGCGCGATGCGGACTGCACAGGACAAGGACAAGGGTTACATTCTGATCCCCTTGGTCGTTGATGACGACATGGATGCGGAGAGCATCGAGATGTTGGCGAAGACGTCTGGCTTCCGCGAGGTCGCCCGCATCGTCGCTGCACTCTCGACGAACGACGAGCGGATCGTGGAGCAATTTCGTGTCATCTACGACGGCGACAAGATCCCGTTAGCCGGCGGCATCATCAAGATCGACGGTAGCGTGCGGCTCGGCCTCGATATTCCGTTCAATAGATTTGCCGATGCGATCCAGGCAAAGATCTGGGAACGGCTCGCGCGCTTCTCGTGGCGATCGTACGACGAGGCGGTGAAGTTCGTGCGTGAACTTGGGCTCAAGAACGTATCGGAATGGTACGCGTACTGTCGAGGGGAGCGGACAGATTTACCTGTAAAGCCAGCGGATATTCCGAAGTCCCCCTCGTACTTGTATGGCGATGTATTTCGCGACCGTGGTGGATGGGGCGCATGGTTTGGCACGGATGTTCGCAAGGGAGGTTGGCTACCCTACGATGAGGCCGCGAAGTTTGTGCGTGATCTCAAGCTCAAGGACCAAGCTGAATGGTTCGCGTACTATCGTGGCAAGCGGAAGGACTTGCCGCCGAAGCCAACGAACATCCCGTCGGCACCCTGGAAAGTGTATGGCGATGAGTTTCGTAAGCGAGGTGGACTCGGCGCGTGGTTGGGAACCGGAGTCGAACATCCAAAGGATAGGGTCTGGCGATCGTACGACGAGGCGGTGAAGTTCGTGCGTGAACTTGGGCTCAAGAACGTATCAGATTGGAGAGCCTACATCCGCGGTGAGCGGCAGGATTTGCCGAAGTTGCCACGGGATATTCCCGAAAATCCGGCGGGCGCGAGCACGTATGTTGAGGCATTTCGCAAGCATGGTGGATGGGGGGCGTGGCTCGGGACGGGGCACCGCAGGGGTGGCTGGCGATCATACGACGACGCGGTTGCCTTCGTGCATAGGCTTTAGCTCAAGAGCAGATCGCAATGGGGCAGATACTGTCGTGGCGAGCTCCCGGATTTACCAGCGAGGCCAGCGGACATACCCCCATACCCCGAGCAGGTCTACCGTGATGTGTTTCGCAAGCGAGGTGGCGTCGGGGGATGGTTGGGGACAGGCAATATTGCTACACCTGATCGGCAGTACCGCTCGTATTCCGACGCTGTCGGTTTTGTGCACCAACTTGGGCTCAAAAACCAAAAGGCCTGGGGCGCTTACTGTCGTGGTGAGCTGACGGATTTACAGCCGAAGCCAGTGGACATACCGGCAAACCCCAAGCAGGTGTATGGCGATGAATATCGCAAGCGCGGCGGGTGGGGCGCCTGGTTGGGGACGTGGAACAAGAAGAGGGGGAGTATCAGGTACCGATCGTACAATGAGGCCGTGAAGTTTGTGCATGGACTTGGGCTCAAGAGCGCCACCGAATGGCGTGCATACTGTCGCGGCGAGCGACCGGACTTGGCACCGAGGCCTCCGGATATCCCGGCAGGTCCTTGGAAGATGTACGGCGATGAATTTCGTGAACGAGGTGGGATCGGCGCGTGGCTGGGGACTGACTATGTGTAGATATGTTGTCACACACCCCACGGTGCATGGGATGGCGCACTACGCTCGTCACGACGACAGCTTGCTATGGCGATCAGCCTTCGTCCCAGCCGATCAGAATGGTATGTCGTCCGGCTCGCGGTACTCGTCACTACGGGTAGGCAGCTTCCACTTGTCCTTCTGCCGCACCCACCGCCGGATCAGCTCCTGCATCGATTTGGGCAGAATCGAATTGCAAGGCCCGCGCATCTGCGTGACGAAGACACCGACCGAGCCTTCCGCTCCGGCGAGAGCCACCTCGATGGTGGCCACGCGTGTGC